>Ga0075272_1000046_pt1 | contig 38237 bp, 42 predicted proteins | sample SF_Rice_5C_0N_40_FD_69776 | JGI IMG/M metagenome (GOLD analysis project Ga0075272, IMG submission 69776) | Rice paddy soil microbial communities from Twitchell Island, California, USA - SF_Rice_5C_0N_404 | ecosystem: Environmental > Terrestrial > Soil > Paddy field/soil | place: USA: Twitchell... | reverse complement strand
GCCAATAGCGAGATCTTCGCCAGAGTTGAGTTCATGAACCGCGTTCCTCCTGATCACAAGAACACCACCGCCCGATGCGCGGGGTAGTATATGACTTTTCAAGATAGTTGCGAGTTGAAAATGTCGATCAGGCAGGGTCGGAATGGAAGCCGGCTAGCCGTTCGTCTGGTGGCCGCACCTGGAACGACGCGTTGCTCCCGTCGGCGCCCACCAGAGGACAGCCTGCAGCTTCGCGGTCGTGGCCAGGCTGCTTTGAGCTCTGGCAGTCGAAAAGCGTCCGATGCTAGGGAGCCGATTTCTTGTGCAGATCCAGACAGACGTCAACGGCCGTGTTGGGGTTGATCGCGCTATTGTCGAAATCGACGTGCTGGATTTTGCCTTGCTTGTCGATGACGAACGTGGTGCGCCGCGCCCATTCGTACTCATCCCCGCCCATCGGGTACTTCCTCAGAATTCCGTACGCCGTGAGGACTTTGCGATTCATGTCGCTCAGGAGCGGGAAGGTAACGCCAATCTGCTTGGCAAAAGCGCCATTGGCCGGAGGACTATCGATGCTGATGCCGAAGACCACTGTATTGCTGGATTCGAGCTTGGCCAAATCAGCCTGAATGGCCTTGAGTTCCTGCGTTCAACCGCTGGTGAACGCGAGAACGTAGAAGGCGAGCATGACGTTCTTCTTGCCGCGGTAATCGGCAAGCGTCACCGGTTTTCCCTGGTCGCTGGGAAGCGTGAAGTTGGGGGCGACGTCGCCGACTTTCAGAGTCGTTGTCGCCATGGCGTTTTCCTGCGCCGTTGCAGGAGAAGGCATCGCGAGTGGAGAGAGCAGCAAACCGGCCAGTGCGGCGGCCGTGATGACGCTTCGCTTCATCTTTCCTCCAAAATCGCCCCGAACAGCAGGCGGCGATTATAACCCAGGACTGCGCGAATCCGGCGGACCGAATTCTTCAACTGCGGGTTCTTGGAGCGCGTGTCCATAGTTGAGGCGGTGTCGGCTGAGAAAATCGGCAACGACCCACGCGGCGGCGGCGATGGCCACAGTTTGGGCGCCCTCGGTCCAACTGAACAGCTTGTGCGGATTTGCGACCAGGGCGGGCAGCCAGACGAGCAATGCAAAGCCGAAGAGCATTGCGGTAAGCAAACGGGAAGCGACGAGAGCGAAGCGGCCGGAAAGCAGCGCGATCGCAGCGAGCCCGAACGCAAGCGTTGTGACGACAGCCCAAAACATTTGTCCTGGAGGAATCCACCGAGGGACCAGGCTTGCCGTGAGGGAGAGATAGAAGAGTTGTCCGAGGGTGTAAGAAACCACGCAAAGGCCAAAGAAGAGATAACCGGCGCGAGCGGTCCTCGACGGCCGGGGAGAATCGGTGCGCTCGATAGAGGAAAAGATGATCAGTGCCGCGGCGACCTGGGAAAATACCTCGAAGAAATTGCCCCAGTTGAAGTAGACGAGCGGGTGGGCAACGATGGGCGGTATGCAAAACAACAGAAAAATCAAGGAGATGCCAGCGAGTAAGACTGCGCCAAGGCTCGTTGTTCTCCGCCACTGAATCGCCAAACCACCAAGAAACTCCGCCGCAGCGGCGACGTAGATGAAGACAGCGAGGTGGGAGATACGCCCCAGGCCCTGCCAGATATCAAATTCACGCCACAGCACCGTGAGAATGGCGATGAGGATCGCGGTCAATCCGAAGACGTGACGACCCAGATGGATTCCTGCCGTTTCACGCTGTCTAGTGTGAGGCACCGGTTTATTGGACCAGGGCGTTGCGGTTGGCGATTATAGCCCCGGAGGCCGCGAACGCAATGAAACAGAATTGCCCGCGGACGCAGGACCCACTTTGATCGATCAGGGTTGCGCAGCGTGGTTGAGGAGGCTGCGCAGGCGGTCGATGGGAATGGCGGGGGCGACGTGGCCGTCGTGGCCGCGAACCGTGGTGGCGCGCAGAAGGGAATCGTAGATAGCTTCTTCCGTCGCATCGATGACGGCCTCGAAAAACGGCGAAAGCGAATCCTCGTTGAGCCGCTCGATGAGCGGGAGCGTGCGCGCGGCAGCCGGGATGCGGTTCGTGGTCGAAAACGCGATCACATAGTCCCCGCTCCCATTGCTGCCTGTGGCGCCAGCGCGAGCCATACCAAAGATGGCGCGCTTGGCCAGCCGATGAAGCTGGCGGGAAGTAAGCGGAGCGTCCGTGGCGACGATAATCATGCAAGAACCGTTCGCGCGGTCGCCTCTGAAATCGCTCGGCTGCAGATACTTCCACACCGGGACCCCTGCGATCGTCAATCGTCCGCCGAAATTGGTTTGCACCAGCACGCCAATCGTGTAGCTGCCTGCTTCCTTGGGTAAGGCGCGGGAACTCGTTCCGATCCCACCTTTCCAGCCGAACGCCACGGTGCCTTCTCCCGCGCCAACGGAACCCTCTTCAACCGGGCCGCCGCGCGCGTTCGCCAGGGCCTGCTGGACGTCCGCGACAGTGACGTGGCGTCCACGAATGTCGTTCAACCAGCCGTCATTCGTCTCGCCAACGACAGGATTGATCGAGCGCACACCTTCGTTGCCGGGCAGCGCCAATTCCCACGACGTCAGGGCGGCTGCCGCGTCCCACACGCTCAGCGTGTTGGTCAGAATGATCGGCGTTTCAATCTGACCGAGTTCGTTCACCTGGGTCGAGCCGACCAGCTTTCCAAACGCGTTCGACACATATACGCTCGCCGCGACTTTGTCTTGGAACATATTTCCAGCATGCGGAAGTATGGCGGTCACGCCGGTGCGCACATCGTCTCCGCGCGCGACCGTCGCTTGTCCCACTTCGACGCCCGCCACATCCGTGATGGCGTTCAATGGCCCGGTCGGATAGATGCCGGGATGAATCCCGAGATCGCGAGCGCGCGGGCGCGCTTCCGGAGAACCGGCAGATTGTGGCCAGGAACACGGCGAGCAAGACATCAGAAGGAGGGCAAGGCCAGTGGCGAATCGTGTCAGCACGACGGGCATTGTACTTGCAAAGTGGAGGTTTGAGGACGCGAAGAGTGGAACGCGACGGCAACGGGCGGCTAAGGAATCGTGCGCTACTTCAAGCGGCCGGGAGGATCGGCGGGAGCAGGGACCTTCAAGTCGAGCGGACGTCCTTGGGAATCAGGCAATTTAGAAGGCGGAACCTGGGCGATTCCAACCCCGCGATTCATCTCGAGGTGCTCCTTGCCACATCGAGGGCAATAGCCTTTGCCCGTCTCTTCGTCGCGCAAGCTGGCCAGTTCGTAGCAGCCGCAGATGCAATCGCAATAGCCGGTCGTTGAAGCGGTCTTGATCGGTACCAGAGCCATCCATCATCTCCGCGGAAATAGTATCTGCGCGATCTGTCCCGCGCAAGGATGTTGCAGGCTGCGCCGCTACACGTGTTCGAGTTGAGCCAGGCGGAACGGATCGCCGATCTTATCGTGCAGATCAAGCCACACCCGGTCGGGAATGGCCAGAAAGACATCAACCACTCTTGGATCGAACTGTTTGCCGCAATATTTGCGGACTTCGTCGCGCACAGCGCTAATGGGGAGCGCCTTGCGATATGGCCGGTCGGAGATCATGGCATCCAACGTATCCGCGACCGCAAAAATCCTGGCTCCGATCGGAATCTGTTCGCCTTTGAGGCCGCGCGGATAGCCCGACCCGTCATAGCATTCCTGATGCGACAGCACAATTTCCGCGGCTTCCTTTAAGAAGGGAATGCGCTCGAGAACGGCGTAGCCGATTTCGCAGTGCCGGCGCATGATCTCCCGTTCGTCGGCCGTCAGAGGGCCGGGTTTGCGGAGAATGTAGTCGGGGATACCCATTTTCCCGATGTCGTGAAGGAACGCCCCGCGGGCGATCTGGCGGAGCAAGCCCCTGTCGACGCCCATGGCTTTGGCCATGGTGATGGTAAAGGCGGTGACCCGCTGGCAATGGCCCTCCGTCTCCGCGTCCTTCGCGTCCAGAGCGCTTCCGAGCGCTTCGAGCGTGTAGTCGTAGGATTGCTCGAGATCCGCAAGCGCGACAGAGAGTTGCTGGGTGCGTTCGCCGACCAGATTCTCGAGTTCGGTCTGGTAAGTGCGATTCTCGAGCACCAGCCGGCGGTGTTCGAGGGCGCGGCGCACGCTGAGATGAAGCTGATCCTTCTCGAAGGGTTTCAGGATGTAGTCGTAGGCGCCGGCGCGGATCGCTTCGAGGGCGATGGAAATGTCGTGCATCGCTGTCACCATGATGATCGGCACATCCGGATCGAGCGAGCGCAGGCTGGCCAGGAGTTTCAGGCCGTCCATTTCGGGCATGACGATGTCGCTGAGCACCAGGTCGAAGGCGTCCTTCCCGAATGCATCCAGCGCGACGCGGCCATTCGGGCAGGGCGTACAGCGATAGCCCTGCGCTTCCAGCAGGGTCGCGACGACTTCTCGAATTGCCTCTTCATCATCGACGACGAGAACTCGTTCGTGGCTCATCTATCTTCTTTCCTGGGAGGCCGTTTCTGCACGAAGACGCATTATAAAGCCGGGCACACATGCGCGGGGGTTATGTTGCCCTAAGTTGCACCCGCGTGCTAGGTTTTCTAAGCAGCTTCCCGTAGGCGATTTGGTCCGTTGTAACCAAGTAATACACCGAGCCAGCCCGAAGGCTCGCGAGTGCCCGGCAGCGTCCATGTTTTCTTTGCTCAATGCGGAATTCCTGGCGGCGGCATTCTTGAACTGCTCTGCCGCGCTCATGCTTCTTGTGCTGTACGTGTTGCTGGCAGCGGGTTTCCCGGCGCGATTCTTCCGGCTGTGGCTGTGGGGATGGTTACTCTACATTCTTGCGGCCGCCCTGCAGATCTCGCATTTTTGGTACAAGGCGCCTCAGATCGGGGCTGCAGGAGGGGGCGCGTCGCTTCTGGCCGCGACTCTGTTTTTCGCCGCGGTTCTCGAGTGCAGCGGTCAGGGATCGCGCTTGCGTTATCTCTGGCCGCTGGGCCTGCTTGGTCCCCTTGGCTTGCTCTCCCTGGCACAGACTTCGCTTCCCGCTTCCCTATGGTGCGAATCGATCCTGGAGAGCGCGCTGCTTGTCGGTGGAGGACTGTTGTTGTGGCGCTCGCAAATGCTGCGGCGTGGATTTGGGTGGAAATTGTTGGCCGGTTCCCTATTGGTGTATGGGTTGCACGGCTTGGATAAGCCGATGTGGTCTGCCGGTACGCTGGCTTGGCTGCGCTTTTCGGCGCACAGCCTATTCGGCATCACGGTCGGCGTGGCTATGGCCGTCGTGGTGCTGGAGGCGGGCCGCGCGCGAACTGAAGACTTGAACGAGAAACTCAGATGGCTGGCCTTGATCACCGCCGAGGCAACTCATTCGCTGCGCGTCGCCGAAACGCTCGATGCTGTGCTGCGCCATGTCACGACGAGCTTGAATGCAAGTTACGGTGCCGTTTTCCTCTGGAACGCCGAGTCAGGTTTCGATTCGCTGGACCTGCGCGCGTCGTGCGGCTTCAGTCCGGCTTTCGTCACCGCGTGCGCCCGCATATCCGGGTCGGAAGCGTGGGTGCGAGATGCCTTGGAGAAGGGGCCGCGGGTGATTTCGCACCGGCTGTTTGGAGCGGCGAAAGTGCCGGCTTGGCTCGAAAGCGAACGGCTGGCCGCTGCCGTTGTGGTGGCCATTGCCAACAAGGAGCAACGTGTGGGCCTCCTTTGCATCGGGTCGACGGAGCCGAACGCCTTCGAATCCGACGAGGTGCGCTTCCTTGTCAGCGTATCCGACTTGCTGGGTCTCGCCGTGTGGAACGCCTCCCTGATCGAGGAAGCCGGCGTTGCGCGAAGACAATGGCTGGACACCTTCAATTCCATCGACGATCTGATCTTCGTGCACACAACGGACGGGCGGATTGTTCGCGCGAACCGCTCCCTGGCCTGGCACCTCGGTCTCGACCCGGATCTGATCGAAGGACAATCGCTCCGAGAGTTGCTGAAAGCCGGTGAAAACCGCTGGAGCGTGTGTCCCTACTGCGAAGGCGCAGCCGGAAAACCCGAACAGGTCGATCCGAGTTTCGGCGGGCATTTCCTGGTCACCACATCAGCTTTTTATGACTCTGGGGGAAACGCGCGTGGAACGATTCACGTGTTGAAGGATTTCACCGAGAGACGCCAGGCGGAGGACAAGTACCGCGCCCTGTTCGAAAAGGTGCAGGAAGGCGTTTTCATCGCCACCCCCAGCGGACGCTTTCTCGATTTCAATGATGCGTTCATGCGCATGCTGGGATATGACACCCGGGAAGAACTGCTGCGCGCCGATATTCCGTCGGAACTATATGCCGATCCCGCCGAGCGGCTCAAATTGCAAAGGCTGCTGAACGAGTATGGCGAAGTGACGGACTTCGAATTTCAATTCCGACGCAAAGACGGGGAGGTGCGCACTGCGCATGAATCCAGCTTCGTCACGCGCGACGACTCCGGAGCCGTGGCGGCTTATCAGGGTTTCATTCTGGACGTCACCGACCAGAAGCAGGCCGAGGTCGAGATCCGCCGGCGCAATCGCGAACTGCTCGCCCTGAACTCCATCGCGGATGTGCTCGCCCAGTCGGCCAAACTCCAGGACTCGCTGACGCGCGCGGTCGCCAAGGTGGCCGAGCTCTTTTCGGCCGACGTCACCGGCCTTTATTATGTGGACGAAACCGCCGGGGTCTTCAAACTGGCGGCGCATTGCGGGTGCTCCTCGGAATACGCGCGCTGCATGGGCGCGGTCCAGATCCCACCTTCGTTGCTGCAGCAGGTCCGCCAGACGCACGCCACGTTGCTTTCCGGGTCGGCTCTGGCCGCGGCCGAGGAATTCCGTGAACTGTACAGGCAGGAAAGCCTGGCGGTTTCCCAACTCGCCGTACTGTGGTCCAAGGATCGCATCATTGGTGCGCTGCTGGTGGGTTCCCGCGCGTTCCGCGAATTTTACGCGGCCGAACTGAACCTGCTCGCCGCCGTCGGCAATCAAATTGCTATTACTATAGATAAGGCGCGCCTCCTGGAAGAGACTCGCGAGGCCTACGAGACGCTGCGCCAGATGCAGGAGCAGTTGCTGCAGAGCGAGAAGATGGCGGCCGTTGGACAGCTCATTTCGGGTGTCGCGCACGAACTGAACAATCCGCTGACCGCCATCCTGGGCTACAGCGAACTGCTGAAGTCCGAAGAGAGGATGAGCGGACATGGCGCCGATTACCTCGAAAAGCTTTATAAGCAGGCGCAGCGGACCCATCACATCGTTCAGAATCTGTTGAGCTTCGCACGGCAGCGCAAACCCGAGCGCGGACGCGCGCAAGTGAATCGCGTCGTGGAGGACACCCTCGCCCTTCGCGAGTACGACTTGAAGATCCATCGCGTGCGGGTGCATCGCGAACTGGATCCCGAACTCCCGGAAATCAGCGCAGATTTCCATCAGTTGCAGCAGGTTTTCTTGAACGTGCTCAATAACGCGGTGGATGCCATATCCGAGGTCAAGCGGCCGGGTGAGATCTGGGTGCGCACACGGGTCGAGGGAGGAAATGTGCGCATCGAATTCACCGACAATGGCCCGGGAGTGAAGAATCCGCACCGCGTGTTCGATCCGTTCTATACGACCAAGCCCGTGGGAAAAGGGACGGGCCTGGGTTTGAGTATTTGCTACGGAATCGTCAAGGAGCACGGGGGAGAGATCGAGGTGCGCAACGAAGACACCGGCGGCGCAACGTTTGCCATCACGCTTCCTTTGAGCCCATTTGGCGTGACCCCATCGGAAAGCTCTTTTTCGCGTGTGGCGAATAGTCGCGGTGAGTTGGGCCGCAAGAAGATGCTGAAATAGGCTGCCGAACGATCCCCTGTCGCCCCGTGGCGTCTTTCTTGGCGGCGGCGCACATCCTTTTCCAAAACTAGATCTCTGCACCTGGTTCCGATAGCCGAGGCGAAATGTGCGGCCAGCTTCGCAGATCGAGCCAAACCCGTTATGCTGTTCGCAACATCCAACTTAGCGGAGGAGAGGAATGAACCGATGGGTGAGCGCAGCCGTGGTTGCGCTGGCTTTTGTCTTCGTTCTGACCGCGGCGGGCAGCCAAGCGGCTCAATCATCTGCTCCAAGTCCAGCCGCAGGGGCTTCTACTCCGTCCACGACGGCTGGCTCGCAATCGTCCCAGACTTTCATGCAGGCGGCAGACCAGGTGCTGGCCGAGATGAGCAAGATCCTCGACCTGCCGATTCTCGAACCGCTCAAGAAGAGTCTTCGCTCCAAAGAGCAGATCCGCGCCTATCTCATCCAACAGGAAAAGCAAGACAGAACGGACGCTCAGCGGTACGCCGATGACAAATCCCTCGAAGCTTTTGGCTTGATTCCCAAGGGGTTTCCTCTCGACTCGTTCATGCTGGACGTGCTGACCGATCAGATCGCCGGCCTCTACGATCCGAAGGCGCACGAATTTTACATAGCCGACTGGATCGCGCTGGAAGATCAAAAGCCAGTCATGGCCCACGAACTGACGCACGCGCTCGAGGACCAGTCGTTTCATATCGAATCCTGGATCAAGGCGGCGAGGCCAAATGACGACGCGGAATTGGCCCGCGATTCCGTCAGCGAAGGCTCCGCCATGTGCGCCATGGTGGACTATTCGCTGCGCGACGATCATCTGGGCGTGCGCGATCTGCCCGATGTCGCTGCCTTCATTCGCGTGCATGCCGTCAGCGAAATGGATAAGGATCCCAAGCTTTCGAAGGCTCCGATTTACATTCGCGATGAACTCCTGTTTCCCTATCTGGCCGGCACGTCGTTCACCCAGGAATTCCTCAAGTCGCACACCGGCTGGAGCGATTTGAAGCTGGTCTTCCAGAACCCTCCCGTTTCCACGCAGCAGATCATGCATCCGGTGTTGTATCTCAAGAGAGTGAAACCCGTTCCCGTGTCTCTGCCGGATTGGAAGGGAGTGGCTCCTTCGGATTGGAAGCTTCTGGAGGAGAACGTGCTGGGCGAATTCGGCCTCGACGAAGTGCTGAAAACCTATCTGGGGCAACAACGAGCGGATGCGCTGTCCGCCGCCTGGGCGGGTGATCGTTATGCGGTCTTCGAGGACGAGAAGACGCACCAGACGGCCCTGGTGTTCCGTCTCGTGCTCGATAATCAGGAGGACGCGGCCGGGTTTTACACGCAATACACCGACGCGCTCAAAATGAAATACAAGGAGCAGAAGGAGGTTTTCACCAGCGGTCACTACTTGCAATTCGACACGGACACGGGCGATGTGTTCCTGCGTTGCGTGGATACAACCTGCATGACGGTGGAAGGCGCCAGCCACGCAACGTACGACCAGATCACGCGCGCCATTGGCTGGACATCTGCCCCCGTTCCACTGGCAAGCCAGCCGAAGCCAGCCGAGACGACGTCGCTGGCCCTTACGCGGCCGCCGTCGCCGCAAAGTGAGCGCGACTAATCGAGGAGCGCCGTGGCTCGATCGGCGCGGTGCACGATCATGATGGTTTGATCGTCCAACGGGCGAGCGCCAGCGGAGAACACGCGTACGTCCTCCCAGCATTCCTCCACAAACTGGAGAGGCGCGCAGCCATATTTTTTCCCCGCCACAACCGAAAGGCGCTCGATTCCATATCGCCGCTCGTGGCTATCCGCATTAGCCGCTCAAATGTTCTCAGTGTGCCGCTCCTGGATTCGATTCGACGGCCATGTGATTCGATTCTGAGCCCTGTGCCCGGACGGGCCCATCCAAGAGGGTCCGGCTGAGCCTCGTCTCAAGTCTCGCCAGCCGCTTCTCGAATCGTGCCCGGTACCGGGAGCAGAGAAGCGCGGTCAGGATTCCGAGGTGGGCCGCGCGGCGCAATTCAGCGAGCGCCTGGCGAACAAGAAGCGCGGCCTCATGCAAATCGGCGGCGCGGCGCTCGTAATGAATCGCGAGCTGCTCGTAAGCGTCGAGCGCATCGCGCGAAATTCCCGTGTGGGCGCGTGCATCGGCAAGGATCTGCGTCCAAGCGCCGCAGGCAGTTAGAAAATCCTTGTCCTTCTTGGCCATGCGCGCCAGAGACTTGCGGGCAATTCGCGCTGCTTCGGGAGAGAGTTCGGACGCGATCGATCGTTCGCAAAGCCTTCGCGCCTGGGTGCGCAGGCCGCGCCGGTCGCAAATCCGCGAGACGCCGAAAAGCTCGAACGCATCGCGGCCCTGCCCTTCCGGATCGCCAAGCAGCAAAAGGGTACGCGCCGCCAAACCGGCGAGACCCCGCAAATCCATTTGGTTGTGATGGAATATCGGGACCAGCGGATCGGGCGAGCCGCCGCGCAGAAAGTCGAAATAGATCGTGGGAATCAGCGAGGAGTCGATGTCCACGCCGCGGTCCCAGCCAAGAGCGTGCCGCTCGAGTTCCGGCAAGCGTGCGGATCCCAGCCGCAAACGCCACAAATGCCGCGCAGGATGCAGAAAATCGAGATGGGCGCGCGGTGCCGGCGGCCGGATCGCGCGCGTCATGCGATAACGCGTTTCCAGCAGCGGCCAGTCGAATGTCTTGCCGTTGAAGGTGACCAGCACGCGCCGTTCGGCCATGCGTTCCGCCAGCGCCACGAGCAACGAATGCTCCTCGCTGTGATCGCGCATGAAGAATTGCTCCACTTCGAGACCGCCGGCGTCCCACCAGGCGATGCCGACCAGGAAGGCGTAGGTGCCCGTGCCACCCGCCAAGCCCGTCGTTTCGGTATCGAGAAAAAGCCATTGCTGCGGGTCCGCGACGCCGGCGCGCGCGTCGGGGGCGAGCAGCCGGAGCGCGGTTTCGTCTATGGCGCGTTCCGGCGGTTCGCAACCAATCGATTCGGAGAACCAGCGGCGCAACGCGAGGTGCTCGCCGAAGCGGTTGCGTGCGGGCATCGCGCCCAGCAACTGCGCGAGGCGCGCGGAACCCTCCGGAATTTCTGGTGATAAGCCGCGTGATTCGAGCCCGGGATCCACAGCGGTTCGCGCGCGCGCCGGCTTAAGCGCCGCCAACCTGGCAAACCGATCCGGCAAGGATTTGGTCAGCCGCATATCCGGTCCAGAATTGCGAGAGCCACTTGCTTTGCCCGCTCGCTTGTTTCACCCGTGGGTCCCACGCACGACGGGCACCCGCTTTCGCAGGGGCACGCGGCGATTAGTTCGCACGTGCGCCGCAAGAGCAGGTCGTGAACGCGAAAGAGCGGCTCGCTGAAGCCGATCCCGCCCGGATAGGCGTCGTAGAGATACAGATTCGGCTCATAGAATTCCTTCGCCTCGGAGTCGTCCGTGGCGACGGTGTATTCGTTCCACTTCGTTTCGACCCCGCGGCTCGGCGGGCGTTCGCCCACCGCTGTGCCCAAGTCACGCCGATCGCACATCAGCAGCAAGGCGGCCATGGACTCGATTGCGTTCAGCAGCCCGAAAATTCCGCTCTGGCGTTCAGAAATGGTGAATGGCAAAGCGGCCAGTAAATTCCGCTCCAGAGTGATCCAAAATGCAGTCGTGTGCATTTCGTTCTCGGGCAGTTCGAGCTTGCCGGCACCCACATTTTCGTTGGTGAAAAACTTGATCTTCTTGAAGCCCACCACCTGCGAGCGCACCAGCACATCCCCATGCACCCGTGCCGCAGGTCCAGCAATTCGTTCCTCCTCCTCAATTTCGAGCACGCGCACCTGCGTATAGCGAATGGCGTCGGTGAAATAATCGACGTTCACCGGCTTCACATACGCTTTGCGCTGATCGAAATCCAGGTGTTCGACGTGATATTGCTGGCCCTGGTGCAGGTAGATGGCCTTGGGATGCACGGTAGTCAACGCCGAGGAAAAATCCACTTCGCCAATCACTTCAGGCTTGCCGTCTTCTTCGGCTTCCGGACGTCCGGAGGTATCGATGATCACGAAATCGTCCGACGTGACCGAGCGAAGGCTCACCGTATCCGCTGGATACGCTTCCTGGACCCAATGCCAATTGCCTCCGCTGCGGTGTAAAAAGCCAGCCTCCGCCAGCCGTTCGCATAGCTCCGGCAAATCGACATCGCCGAATTTCTCTTCAGGCGAAAGAGGCAGCTCGAACGCGGCGCATTTCAGGTGATTGATCAGAATTTCCAGGTTGTCCGGCTGGATGCAAGCGTGCTCGGGCGAGCGTCCAAAGAAATAATCGGGATGCTGCACGATGAACTGGTCGAGCGGCGCGGAGGAGGCGACTATTACCGCGCAGGCGCTGCCGTTGCGGCGCCCGGCGCGCCCAGCGCGCTGCCAGGTGGACGCGATCGACCCCGCATAGCCGCACATGACGCAAGCGTCGAGCGAGCCGATGTCAATGCCCAGTTCGAGCGCGTTTGTTGTTACCACACCGCGAATCCGCCCCTCGCGCAAGCCGCGCTCGATTTCGCGGCGCTCGCCGGGCAAGTAGCCGCCGCGGTATCCACGAATCGCGTGGTCTTCGCCCGCCTTCGGCGGATTCGCCTGCTGCAAATATGTGAGCAGGACTTCCGTATGCAACCGACTGTTGGCGAAGACGATCGTTTGAAGTTTGCGGGCGAGCAGCTCTTTGGCGACGCGCGTGCCCTCATTCAAATAGCTGCGGCGAATGCCCAGATTGCGGTTCACCAGGGGCGGGTTGTAGAAGACGAACAGCTTTTCGCCCGAAGGCGCGCCATTTTCTTCGATGACGCGGATGGCTCCAGATCCGGAACGCGCCGCCGCAGCGCTTTCCCGGCGTTCCTCGCACTGCCCGATCAATTGCGACGCGAGTTCTCCCGGATTGGCGATCGTCGCGGAGCAGCAGATGAATTGCGGGTGTGAGCCGTAGAAGCCTGCGATGCGCCGCAGCCGGCGCAGGACGTTTGCCAGGTGGCTGCCAAAAACGCCGCGATAGGTGTGCAGCTCGTCGATGACGATATAACGCAAATTCTCGAACAGGCGCGTCCAGCGCGTGTGGTGCGGCAGAATCCCGGTGTGCAGCATGTCGGGGTTGGTCAACACAATGTGGCCGCGCTCGCGAATGGCTTTGCGCGCGTCGCTGGGCGTGTCGCCGTCGTAGGTGAAGACGCCGAAGCAATCCTCAAGACGAGTGGCGAGGTCGTCCAATTCCGCCAGCTGGTCCTGCGCCAGCGCTTTGGTAGGGAAGAGGTACAGCGCGCGTGTGTCGGTATTCTCGAGGATGGCGTTCAGGATAGGCAAGTTGTAGCAAAGCGTTTTTCCGGAGGCGGTGGGCGTCACGACCACGAAATTCGTTCCGGAGCGGGCCAGTTCGGCAGCTTCTGCCTGATGGGAGTAGAGTTGCTCGATGCCCTTTGCGCGATACGCCGCCGCGAGTTCCGCGCGCACCCACTGCGGCATGGGACGAAACTGCGCTTCGCGTGCGGGAATGTGCCTGATGGCGGTGAGGACCTCGTCGGAGGGGTAGCGTCCCGCCAGAGTCAGAAGTGTTTCTTGAAACGTGTCGATGGTCGGGCGCGGGCTCTGCGGTGAGGCTTGGGGGCGCAAAGCTAACCCTCTTTCCGACAGAAGCGGTTCCAATCCGGGCGCGGCTTCAGGCACGCTGGACCTCCTTCGCTTTTTGTTCGCTGAAAGGTAGCAGAGTCGCCGCCGCAGCGCAACACAAAATGCGAGTTTTGGCGAATACAGGGCGAAGCCGCTCTGGCAGGAATCTGTCGCGATTAGAATCTCTCATCCTCTTTATGGTAAAGAGCTTGCACGGATTTCTATTCGCAACCCTTTGCGAGTAGAAGCTGACTGAGGGGAGGTACTTTCCCAGGCTGGCCGCCGAAAGAGTGGGCGGTCGACGGGAAAATTGGCGGGGGCAGCAGGGAAGCGCGCCGCCCACGGCCAAGTGGCATAAAAGACATTGCCATACGGCAGGAATCCTGTTACTTTGGACTCGTGACAGTGCGCTCCAGGCGCAGTGCGGCAGTTCGGGCGGAGCCCCGCGGGCCCATGCGCTACCGCGGGCGAGGGGCGAGTCTGGGCCTGTCCGCACTCGACACTGACGAGCTGATCCGGGCGGTGCAGCACGGCTTTTCCTTCAAGTCTCTCGAGGCCTTCGCGGCAGAGACGGGTTTTGCGCCCGCGCAGGTCGCTTCGATCGTAGGAATCCCCGAACGAACCTTTGCGCGGCGCAAAACGTCCGGGCGTCTGTCACCGGACGAATCCGAGCGTCTGCTGCGGGTCGCGTCGATTTTCGAGAAAGCAGTCGGATTATTCGAGGGCGATGTGGGAGAAGCGCTCGAATGGCTGACCCAGCCAAAGAAAGCGCTGAGCGAGAAGGTGCCGCTATCGTATTCGCGTTCGGAATTGGGCGCGCGCGAGGTCGAGAACCTGATCGGGCGGCTGGAGCACGGGGTCTTCACGTGAGGATTTCCGCTTGGCGCATCGTCAAGCGCAAACTGGTTGGGGAAGCGTTTCGCGGGGAGGGAGCGCGGCTGTACGGGGGGCGCTGGAATTCGCCGGGAGTTGCGGTCGTGTACACCGCAGAATCGCAATCGCTGGCCGCGCTGGAATTGCTGGTGCATTTGGAGCGTTCCGATCTGCTCCGCGAATACGTGGTCATTCGGGCGCGATTCGACAGCTCGCTAATCACGCGCGTAGCGAAAACGGACTTGCCTAAGGACTGGCGCGCCAATCCACCGCCCGCATCCGCGCGAACGATTGGGGACGCATGGATCGCCCATGAACCTTCGCCCGTGCTGGAACTCCCCAGCGCCATCATCCCGGCCGAGAAGATCTATCTATTGAACCCGGAGCACATCGCATTCCCACAGATTGAAATTGGTGAACCCGTGCGGTTCGAATTCGACTGGCGGCTGACCGCGAAGCTCTAGTTCGTACTTTTACGTTTGTGTTGCTAGCGGAAAAGAGCAATCGAATCTCGCGGAGTGGTTTGCGTCCTCGAATTCAGCTAGGATGGCGGGCGAGAAAGATTTGCCGAGGTGCACAAGTGAAGAAAATTCTGGCCGCGGTCTGCGCAGTCCTGTTTTTCGCACTGGGAGCGGTTGCGCAGGATGGTGCCTCGCAAAGGTGCGCAAGCTTGAGCCAACTCCGTCTGGCAGCCGGGAAGGTGGTCGCGGCCACGATGGTAACAGCCGGTTCATTTGAGCCTCCGGCTGGCGCCGTGGCTGCTGGTAGCGATAAGTCGTTCTACAAGACCCTGCCGGCGTTTTGCCGGGTTGCCGTTGTTTCCAGTCCGAGCGCGGATTCGGACATCAAGATTGACGTCTGGATGCCGGCGACCGGATGGAATGGCCGCTTCCGGGCACAGGGGAACGGCGGTTTCGCGGGTTACATCGATTATCAGGGGATGGGAGTGGCGGTCCGCGAAGGTTATGCTACCGCAAGCACGGACACCGGGCACACAGGTACGCCGACCGATGCGGGGTGGGCACTCGACCATCCCGAGAAGGTGATTGATTTTGGGTACCGCGCTATTCACGAGATGACCGTGACCGCCAGGGTGGCGATCCAGAAGTTTTACGGACACGCTCCGCGCCATTCCTATTTCGCGAGCTGCTCCAACGGCGGCCGCCAAGCGCTCATGGAGGTGCAGCGTTTTCCGGACGACTATGACGGCGTGATTGCGGGCGCCCCGGCGAACTTCTGGACGCCTCTGCTGACGAGCGCGTTGTGGAACGCGCAGGCTTTGACCGAAACTCCCGCCGGCTATATCCCATCGGACAAGATTCCGGCGATTGCGGGCGCGGTGAATGCCGCGTGCGACGCGAAAGACGGCGTGCGCGACGGCATTCTGAACGATCCCCGCCAATGCCACTTCGATCCGCGCACGCTGTTGTGCAAAGGCGGCGGTTCGGTTTCGTGCCTGACAGCGCCCCAGGTTACGACGCTCCAGAAATTGTATGAAGGTGCCCACGATGCGCATGGACGCGCAATTTATCCCGGTTTCTTGCCCGGCGGGGAAGCCGGACCAGGCGGCTGGGAACTGTGGATCACGGGACCAGGCCCGGGCCGTTCGTTGCTGTTTGCCTTCGGCACCGGGTTTTTCGCAGACATGGTTTACGAAAGCGCCTCGTGGAATTACAGATCGGCTGCGCTCGGTGCGGCCCTGCGAGCCGCGGATGCGAAGACGGCGCGCGACCTAAACGCGACCAATCCCAATCTGCGAACGTTCGAAGAACACCGCGGAAAACTCATTCTCTACCACGGTTGGGACGATCCCGCCATTTCACCGTTGAATACGATCCATTATTACGATGCGATGCTTCGGTCCATGGGCGAGAAAAACGTGAACGCGTTCGTGCGGCTGTATATGGTTCCGGGCATGCAGCACTGCGGAGGAGGGCCGGGGGCGGACTCGTTTGGCCAGCCGGGCGCGCTTCGGCTCGGCGATGCGCAACACGACATCCAAGTGGCGCTGCAGGGCTGGGTAGAGAAGGGAATCGCGCCGGAGAGAATCATCGCGACAAAATACGAGGACGATAATCCGAGCAAGGGCGTCAAAATGACGCGGCCGCTGTGCCCTTATCCGGCACGGTCGAAGTACAAAGGAGCGGGGAAACCGAATGAGGCTGCGAGCTTCACCTGCGTGGCGGGGAAGTGATTGCATGCTCGCGGCTTGACACATCGCCTATGGGCCGATATAGATGACGCATGGCACAGTCGATCCTGATTTTCGATTTTGGCAAGAACGAAGAGGCCGCCCAGCAGGCGCGGCACAAGTTCGAGGCCTGGAAGCAAGCGTTCCGGCTTGGTGACAAAGCGGTTCTGAAATTCGAGCGCAAAGAGAACGAGGCCGGCGCGGGCGCCGAAGCGTCCGCCACGCCCAAAGCCGAGGAGAGCGGCAAGGGCAAGACCAGCGCGAAAAAAGGCGCGAAGGGAAAATCATCCGCGGCGAAGGGAGAGAACAGCGCAACCGAGGCGGCGGATGTACGGGTCCTGATTCGCCTAAGCTTTTCGGATCACGAAAAGCTGTCGCACCAGCGCTGGATCGATCGGATCCCTTCGGAAGAGCCGTTCAAATCCGCCGCGAGCAACGAAATCCTGCGGCACTCCGACCCTTCCTTTGAGAAGACGACCGAACTCTTCGATTCCCTCGATTAACCACAAGTGTGGTCTCACCATCAACGAGCAGCCCGGCCCCGGCGAGCAGTCGCACGGCTGTGCGTCCTCCTCCGGCGGCGCCCTGCAGCGCGGCGAGCATGGCGCGACAGCGCGCGATGAGACGCGGAGCTGCGCGGCTCTCGTTTCATAACTCGCTCGCGAATGCGCGAGTACTTCCGCCGGGGCCGGCTGGCGCCTGATTGCCCTTTGCGATAGGCGCGTCGCGCGCTCTGGCGCGTGCTTTCCTTCACTCTGCCCTTGCGCGGCGGCTTGAGCGGGATTCCCGCACGGCGCGCCTTGCTCAAACCTATAGCGATCGCCTGTTGCGGAGAGCGTGCTCCATGCTTTCCCTTGCGAACGTGCTCGATCTCTTCGTGCACAAATTTCCCCGCAGCTGTGGTGGGGGACTTGCCTTCGCGAAGATCTTCGCGTGCTTTCTCGGCTGTCGATTTGTCCGGCATGATTTCTCCTTCAGGACCGGGGAGCGCTTCGGGTTGCGAGTCTCGCGATTCTTTCGAGTTGGAAATTTAGCGCAGTTCCCCCGGAGTCGAGAAATGGCAAGGGCGGCAAAAGTCATAAAACCGCCCCGGCCATTTTTTGTTGCGTAGAGCTGTGCCCGACGACCCCATGCAGCTCTTTTTAGATGGTCTCGCATAGGGTTTCGGCAATGCTCCACGAGAAGATGGTCCGGCTAGGCGGCGCGGCGCGCCCCCGACTCCTCGACCGCAGCACTGCGGATGATCGTGCGAGTGCCCGTCGCGGCACCGGCCATTGCTGCCAGCCAGCCGAGGAAGGTTCCGACAAATCCGGCCCACCCCAAGGTGGCAAACAGATTGAGTATAAACGCGCTATGCGGTCCCGCAATTCCGGCGCCCGTGCCGAGGGTGGTGCCCGCCAACGCGATGATCACCAGCGCCGAGACCATGGAAAGCCCGAACATGATCATTCCGTGCGTCACGCCGTCACGCGCGTTACCGATACCAGCCAGATGGCCGGTCACCCGTCCCGCGAAAAACAAGGCGATGATGGTCAGGATTACGGACCATACCGAGATCCCGGTGCTCATACCACCCACCGGATGTGCGACGTTGGGGTTGGCAGAGCTGGCGAATATGGCCGTGCCCAACAGACCGAACACAGTCCATATTCCTAGGAAAGTAAAAACTCCCGACCAGATGGCACCCCAATTCGGGCGCGACACAACCGTCGTAACATTCACATTATCTGCCATATCTTCCTCCCCCTTGATTCTGGGCAATTCGGCCCACACTTTTTTAGATGAGAGGGGATACGTGGCAGTTCACGCTCGCGGTACAGCGAACGTAGTAGAGGCGGTGTCGATTTGCTGGAGAGCAAGGGATTTTGAGCGGATTCAGCAATCGAATGCTGGCTTTGCGGCGCACGCGGAGGAGAGCCGGCGCCTTCGCGGGGGGATGCGCCATCACTTCTGCTAGGTGGCTCGTCCCGGCACAATGGGTTTGTGCAGCGCTGATTACCCGGCATCGTGAGATGTCCGTTGCAATTTTCGATTGAGCAATGCGGTTGCTCGGAACGAGCAGCACACGTTAGAATCGTTGAGATTCTCCTGCCGGAGTTGTTTCAGGGGCGTAGCTCAGTGGTAGAGCAGCGGCCTTTTAAGCCGAAGGTCGTGGGTTCGATCCCCACCGCCCCTACCAATCCTTCTCCTTGAAAACACGCGAGTTCTGGCGGCGGGTCGCGCCGTGTACCCCGCGTGTACCTCTTTAATCAGCGGATCGTTGCTCCAAGCGGCTCTGAGGTCGGCTTCGATCTGTTCTTGGCGAGAACGCGTCCAGGGCGCGTAATGCCGTTCCGTAATGCGGATGCTGCTGTGCCCGAGAAGGATCGAGACTCTATCGAGAGGCACGCCTGCGAGAAGCAATTCGACCGCGAACGTATCGCGGAGGCGGTGCGGATGGCCTGTGGGAACCTTTGCGAATTCAAAGAGGCGCTGCAAGCGGCGCTGCCATCTTCCTTTTGCGCTCCGCACTGTGGATGCACCTGTCCAGAAGAAGTATCGCTCGCTCGAACGCGGCGCTATTTTCAATGCCTCCGCAACGGCATCCGGTAAGACGCAATAGACAGGCACGCCTGTTTTCTGCGTATGGAGAAGAAGCTTGTTCCCGTCGAGGCGGCTCACTTCAAGCTGTGTAGCATCTCCGATTCGAAGCCCTGAGTAGCGCAGCAAAAGCAGAAAAGCTCTGAGGCGCTGTGCATTGCGTTTGCCGGCGCTCGCGCCGTAAGGCTCAAGCGCTGCAACGATCTGTTTCATCTCTTCCCGTGTAAAGGGCATCGTGGGCTTGTTCGGCACCTTGGGAGCTTTCAAGTCAATCGCTGGATTGTCGGGAATCCATTTTCTCTTTTCAGCAAACCGCATGAATGCCCGTAGGCGTTCCAGCTTCTTGAGGCTCGTGCGTGGCCCTTGTGTCCACGTCGCACGAAACGTTGCCAGCGTGTCGAGGTCCAGCTGTGCGAGGAATTGCAGCTTATATGTTTCTGCGAAAGCGTCAAGCTCTTGGAATAGGAGACGGTACTTGTACAGGGTCGATTGATTCAGTTTGCGCGCTTCGGCGTCCGCAATGAATTTCCGATGAGCGTCCTTAATCGTAATTTGCTGTTCTGTCTGGCGTGTCCGGCGGTCCTCCGCTTCCCATTCACGGATCATTTCTTGCGCCCGCTGCCAATCACGCAGCTTGAGAGACTCGCGTATCTCTTTGCCGCCAAGAAAACCGTCAACCCAAATAGGGCACAGGCAATGTCGGTGCTTTCGGCCTTTTGTGCGTTGTTTGCAGCTCCTTCGGTGACGGCGGTAAATGGTCAGCATTGCGCAACACTCCTAGCGAACAGCAGCTTTCGCCGATAGTCGCCGGTGGACCCGCTGTAATACAGAATGCGGAATCCGCAGCGTAACATAGCGTCTCTTGTTGCGGGGACTGCGATCTCCAATCACAAGCACACCTGGTTCATCTTCGAAAATTTCACGAACTTTATCAGGACTGAGGTTCCACATCTCAGCGATTTCCGTAACGGCATAGTGCCGCTCGATGTGCACTGAGGTTTCGAGTTGTAGTTCGACGGCCATCGCTTGCAGCTACTCCTGAATGAAACTGGATTCGACAAATCCGTGTTCTCTCCCCCTGTGGTCCCCTGCATTTTGAGCGGCTGTGATTCAGGGGCATCAGTGTCACGCATGATGTGCAGTATGCGCATCCTCGTCGGTATTGCCGGCGTGTTGGTCCTGCCAAGACTTAAATTCCTTGTCTCGCCTGAACAAATCTTTCAGAGCTTCGGTAATCACGTATGACGGAGTTGAGCCGATGAAGTCTGCGTAGCAGTCCAATTGATTTTTGATGGCTTCCTCAACCCGCGCTTGGATCGTGACTGACTTTGGCTGTTTGGGTGGTGCTTTGATGATTGGCATGTTTCGTCCTCAACCCTCGTCGGGAATTTGTCTGACAAGTCGTCTTACAAAGCTCTGGGAATTGCCTGATAGTTCGCGGCCCAAACACGAGCGGCGCTTCCCAGCAGAAAGAGGCGGGAGTGACCCCCGAAGCCCGAAGGGATCGGGCCGCGATTCTGCGGCGCGATGGGGTCGCTCCCGCCTCTGGTCGTGTTTTGGCCGCGTTCCGTTTCTGTCCCTGGTCTCGCGCATTCGCTTGTTCTTTCTTCGGGTTAGGTTCTCGCCTCACTGAACCGGGAGGTGAAATCCCCCTGGAAAAGTCCTTCCCCAGAACTTTTCACCGGCACATTTACGGGCCGATGCGGATGTCTCTCGAATAATGCAGCCTGCCCGTTCACGGTAACGGAGATAAGCGCGGCTTGCGAAGGTTGCCGATATTTGCCGGATTCGGACCGGACCGCGTTCTCTGTGATCGTGCCCACACGCCATTTTTTGTATAGGTCTTCGATTCCAGGATTGCCAAACCGCTCTTGTGAAAGGTTCAAAAACTCGATGTCACGGTTGCTTAGTTTGGCGAATTGCCTCTCATCCCAGAGCCGCCTCGTGCGGAAATATTGGAGCACTCCGAACGGAGAATCCGGGTCCCAGAGCCGTTGAAACGTCTCGTGAAAGAGCTTTTTAGCACGCTCGAAATTCGTGTCACGTGTCGCGATGTAATAGAGGCGAACCTGGCTGAGCTTAGTGAACAGCGTCATATATGCATCTAGGTGGGTCCTGAAACTCTCCATGCTCTCAAAGCCCGGATCGATGAAACTCAAGGTGACCACAGGTGGCAGAGACATGCTGGGGTTGTAGAACATCGGGAATTTGTCCACGAAATAGCGGTCGGTGAACTGCCCTTTGATCGCCCCCGAATACCGCTTGTGGGGAAGGATTTTCTTGGCGATTCCCATTTGGTCGCAGAAAAATGTGAGCTTCTGCCCTTCAGTTTCGAGGTACGTTACGTCCTGATTTCGGAGAATGAAATCCAGGGCAATGAGCCGCATTCGGATGTATTGGGTTGAATGGACGCGCCGGAAGCGAACGTTTTCCCTGCCGATGGCTTCATACAGATTGCGTGAGAAAAGGTGAAACACGCGGCCATGCCGGAGATACGACTTCGTCTTCGCATGTTTTTTCCCGATCACCTTTTGCGCAAATGCCACGCTGCGCTTGCCCGGCTTCGTCTGGATGAAATGCAAGTACTGCTGACAGGTGAAGTACCCGGAATGCGTAGCCACAAGGTAGAGGAAACGCGCTTCTTCCTCGGTATAGCCAAAGCCGCGCAGGGCGTCGATGTGGATCGGAAGAAATTTCATAGCACAAAAATCCTTGCCGTGATTTCCTGTGAATCGAGTACGCGACGTAGTCTGTCGTGGTCCTGCTGCCGAGCAAAAACGTGGAATCCAGCTTTGGCTTTTTCGCCCAGACCCTGAGGTCGGTAGTCGCGAGTGGCTACTTCTAAATCGAGCCGGTGCACGTCTCGGCACTCATCCTCATACTCGATTCGTAGGTCGGGAATCGGAATCTTGTCATTCACAAACTTCAAATCAAACCGGCTGGCGATGGCAATGCGCTCATAGGCTGGGTCCTTATCAGGCCGCATTCTTGAGATGGCTTGGTAGAGCTCCTTCTTCAGCTCCAAATCGAGAATCACACGGCGGACGTTGCCTCCCGAACGTTCGATCTCTTTGGCGACCTTCTGATAGAGTCGATAGAGTCCGGCGTCGTGGCGGGCCTCTTTCGGCTTCGCAAAGCCGTGATACGTCACCTGGCGGTTGGACACAAGCTGCGCATGTTTGAGCAGCCGTTGACCCTCTTTCGTTAGCGTCAGCACCTTCGTCGAATACGAGGAATGACCTTCAATTGTCCGCTGGTCGATTAGGCCATGCTTTCGCAGATTTCTGATGTCCGCTTCCATGTGAGCCTGATCGCCCTGGTAGCCGAATCGTGCCAAGTCCTCGGTCGGCACGACGCGAAACTTGCCCACATCGGTTAACGTACGGACTTCCGAATCACGGAGAGAATACTCACGGTCGCGCCCACGGTAGATTGTTCTGGACCGATCCGAGCCTCGCGACGCGCCAGAATTGGAACCTTTTTCGCGGTCTGTCTGAATACGTGTTCTTTCGTCGCTTCGGGACCTGCCCGCCCGTTCGATTACACTGGGATGTGAGTCCGAATCCCAACGGGACGGCAAAGCGAAATCGGAGATGCTGTAAGGCCGGTCCATAGGAACCTTTTCACTTAGCCTTCGGACTCAGGTACGGGACGCGTGATCCTGATCCTCGGCGTACAGAAACACCTCTTCGACATTCTTTCCGAACGCGCGGGCGATCTTGAATGCCAGCGGCAAGCTCGGATCGTACTTGCCAGTTTCAATCGCATTGATGGTCCCGCGAGCTACCCCGACACGCGCCGCGAGCTCGGCCTGTGACCATTCCACTTCTGCACGTAAAACACGTAGCCGGGTCTTCATCGGTACCGCCATGAATACAAAACGAGGCCGATGCTCCACAGCACGACCATCAATGCCGGGATTCCCAACCATGAGACGGGATGAAAGCCGACAGCCTGCGAATAACCAATAGCGAGCGAGAAAATTAGTGTGCCCGCGAAGGCAAACGTCAGGGCGCGGTAGTTGATTTGTTGCTCGCGCTCATCGTTGGAGCGCAGAAAGCGAAGCAGGAACAGAATCGCGGCCCCTGCTGTCAGGACAGCGAGGGCGAGGAAAGGAATGCGGAGGGAAGGAACCTTGGCGACTGCGCTGATTGCGATTGCGGAAACCACTGCTGCGCCATAAAAGAGCCAGAGCGCACTTTGACGGCGGTGCGCTAGATTCTCTTGGGATTGAACAGGCATGAGACCTCCCGAAAACCTCGTGCAGTGTAATGTATAGCGTACATAGTGTCAAGCACAAGATTCTTGCGGTCCCGTACACCGCCCTTTCGCAGCTCTCGCCCGCAAATATATGGAGTTGACACCATAATGTATTCCATGCCATATTTGTACGCGTGAAATGGGCCGTTGAGATGGCCGATGAATTCGAACCGGAATTTCAGGCACTGCACGAGGATGTGCGGACTGAGATATTGGCGCTTTCGATTGTTTTAGAACAGTTTGGGCCGCAGTTGGGTCGGCCACGGGTTGACACACTGAAAGGCTCCCAACACGCGAACATGAAGGAATTGCGATTCAGCGCGGCAGATGGTGAATGGCGAGTGGCCTTCGCCTTTGATCGCAGGCGTGCGGCGATTTTACTGGTGGCGGGAGACAAATCGGGTGGGAGTCAAAAGCGTTTCTACCGCGAACTGATAAGGAAGGCAGATGAGCGCTTTGACGCGCATCTTGCTCGGATCGGAAAGGGGAAGTAACCATGTCCGTAAACGTGAATGAGGTAATTCGGAAGCTGAATCCAGCCGACCGCAAGAAGGTCGAGGACCGCGCGGCTGAGATAATCGCAGAGGAAATGAGCTTGCGTGATCTCCGAAAGGCCCGCAAGCTCACGCAGGCGCGTGTCGCCAAGACCCTCGGAATCACTCAAGACAGTGTTTCACGCCTCGAAAAGCGCAGTGACCTGTTAATCTCTACACTGCGAAAGACGGTCAAAGCGATGGGCGGCGACGTGCGAATTGTCGCTGAATTCCCTGATCGCGCGCCAGTCGTGCTTGCGGAACTATCCGAGGACGACCCACCGCGCAAATCACCTCGGAAACACTCGCACGCTGAAGTTTAAGGCTCCCCGGTTCTCAGTGATGTCAAGAAGTTGGGGCCGCCCAGGCGGTCAATGCGCTTGTCCTCGGAGAGAGCAATGGCGTTGACACGGCATTATGAAGAAACCGTCCGGGTACGCGTTCAACGCGATGCCGGTTTTCGCGAGGCGCTCTTGCGCGAGGGGATTGAGAATTTTCTTTCCGGAGATGTCGAAACAGGGAAGATCATCCTTCGCGATTCCATCAACGCAACAGTGGGGTTTCCCAAATTGAGCGAAATCACGCATCGTTCTGCAAAGAGTCTGATGAAGATGCTTGGGCAGCGCGGCAATCCCCAAGCGCGGAATCTGTTTGAGATCGTCAAGTACTTGCAGGAAACCGAGGGCGTGCAGTTTGAAGTTTGGCCTAAGCGTGTCGGCTCGCGCACGAAACGCAACGAACTGTTGGCCGCACCTCGTGGGGCACGACCTTCGAACTTCTAGCCCGCAGTTGCGTGAAACCCGCATCCTCGACCAATATCCCTCGGCGATGGTTGAATGGAATTTGCTTGTCGGAATTATCAGCAACGATGAGCGGCGCGTGCTGCTCAAGCGCAAGCCGAGCGTGTTCGGAAATGACGCTCGCTTCATTAGACGCCCGGTCAAGTCGTTGATATTCCTCTTTAGTCGAGGTGCCCATTCTTTTGCGGAGCTCGGCGACCCCGTGCGAAAACTTCGTCGTGGCGTTTTCGTATTCGCTGGCAAGGCGTTTTTTCTCTTCACAGCTCATGTTGTTGTGGCCGCGCTCTACTGCAAACGCCGCATCGACACCGCTTACAAACTTAGCTACTTGGCCGGTCTTCCGCGCTCCAGGCATAGTGCAACCAGGTCCGAGATGTTTGCTTCACCAACGCACATGACCGTATCTGCGCCACCCCAATAGATCTTGATCGTTCCATCGCTCTCCGGAACCGCGCCGCACGTAAAGACCACATTGTGCACGTATCCCGTGATTTCCCAAGGGTCCTCAGGTTGCAAAATCCATGAGTCGCCCACACCAACAATCTTCGCGGGATTCTGTAGCTCATGAAGCGCCACCCCCAAACGATAGACAGATCCATCCATTGTCTGGAAAACACCATGATAGATGGAGAGCCATCCCTGGTCGGTTTTGATCGGCGGCGCACCAGGACCGACCTTCATTTCGTCCCAGTGGTATTGTTCAGGCTTTATGATGAGCTGGGACTCCCCCCAAAAACGCAGATCTGGAGAGTAGGAAATCCAGATGGACCAGGGAGCGATTTCCGAATGAGGACGATCAAGCCGGGCATAGAGCCCGTCAAACTTCGCTGGAAAAATAACCACGTTCCGATAATCCGCTTGCGTTATGAGGGAGACTTTCTCCACGTGTTCGAAATCCCTTGTCTTAGCAAGGGCAATCCTCACGCCATTTCGAGAGTAAGCGCTGTATGTGATGACGTACTCGCCTTCCAGAGGGGTCACGCGCGGGTCCTCCACCCCGAACTCCTCATAGGCGGCGAAAGGACCATCCTTCTCCGGAGTCAGAAACGGCGCTGGCGCGGCGGTGAAATGGAATCCATCGGTACTGCGTGCCAACCCGATGATGGACCGTCCCGTCCGAAGGTGGGAGCGGAAAAGCATGATGTATTGATCCTGATGTTTCACCACCGCCGCGTTGTGAACGGTTTCGACTGGATACGGTATCTGGGCTTTGGTAAGGATGGGATTCCGACTGTATCGTCTGACAATGTCCGGTGTCACGACCGTAGCTCCGCTTGGAGAGCAAACACTTTGGCGTACACTCGCTCATACGCTTCCACCATGGTCTCGACGGAAAAACACTGCCGGACGCGATCGCGGCATTCGCTGCGATCGATTTCAGAAAGGCGGCCCAAGGCCTGCACTGCCTCGTTGACATCGTTAACCAAAAATCCGGTGCACCCCTCTTTGATGACTTCGCGACAGGAGCCCAGATCCATGGCGATCACCGGCACGCCCGCAGCATTAGCCTCTGCCAGGACAAGGCCAAATCGTTCCGGGATGGTGTTCATGTGCAGCAAAGCCCGGGCTCGGGCGAACAATTCGTTCTTGCCCCGAACGTCCACTGGGCCGATATAGCGAATTTGCTTATCGTCAATATGAGGTCTCACCTGCTTGCGGAAGTATTCTTCATCTTGGACAATACCAGCAATGAGTAGTGGAAGCCCGCTCATACGGGCAACTTGGATCGCCAGATGCACGCCCTTGTCTGGGTGAATTCTCCCCAGAAAAACCAGGTCATCGCCGCCAGATTTCTGAAGCGGATACAACGCGAGATCGATCCCGTTGTATACGGTTGCCAGATAGTTCAGTCCCGGAGCGCGATCGGAGTCGCTGATGGATACAAAATACCCGTCGCGGTACTTTTGATAGACCGGCATGATTTGGGGAGACGAGAATCCGTGGACGGTGGTGAGGACCGGCGTTCGGACGAGCCGTGTGTAGGTGAGCGCCATAAAGTCGTAGTGGCTGTGGATCAGGTCGAACTCCGCAGCATGTTCGAAAGCTTCAGAAATGTGAAGGTATTCGGCTACTTTGGGATCAACGCTGCAATCTTCTTCATATCCGTTTTCCACCACAGCGTGGAGGTGAGCGCGGGTTACAGAATCCCTGGTGGCAAACAACGTCACATCCCAGCCGCGAGCTACAAGTCCTTCGGCAATGTTGCTGGCCACGGTTTCCCAGGCGCCGTATTGTAACGGAGGAGTTCTCCAGGCTACTGGTGATAAGACCGCCACTCTCTTTTGAGAAACTGGCATATAGGCTTCAGCCGCCTTCGGAACGCATTGCAGCCAGAACCTCATCGAGTTGGATAAGAGCGAAACCGGTGGCGTGATCGGCTAGACCATAAGGGATGATTAGCGCGCCTTGGTGAAGGAGAGCGCCGCAAGTATAAACGACGTTGGGCACATATCCCTCCCGTTCGTTCTGATTAGGCTTGAGCAAAGGCTCGCGAAGCCGGCCGATAACCTTGCTGGGGTCGTCGCGATCCAATAAAAACGCCCCAATGCAGTACTTTCGCATGGGACCGACGCCATGGCTCAGCACCAGCCAGCCCGCGTCGGTCTCGATGGGAGATCCACAGTTCCCAAGCTGGACCAGTTCCCAGGAAAACTTAGGCTTCAGGAGTGCCCTGCGCTCGTTCCAGAAGTGGACGTTGTCGGAAAACATTAGGTAGATGTTCTCATTGTCCTGGCGGGAGAGCATGGCGTAGCGACCATTGATCTTCCTGGGGAAGATGGCCATACCCTTGTTTTTGGCGGCCGGACCATTCAGCGTAATGAATCGAAAGAGGAGGAAATCAGAGGTCTCCACCAGTTCCGGCATTACAACCTTCCCATCGAAGGCTGTGAAGGTTGCATAGTAGGTGCGAGTTCCGTCCTCATTGTGAAAACAGGCGAACCGCGCGTCTTCGATGCCGTTGCGTTGCGAGGGAGTGGCTGGGAATAATATGCGCTCAGACAGCTGCTGCTCCGCCTGGAACTGGACCTCGTAGTTGGAACGGGCCAGCATCCAAATTCCTTGTGCTTCGCCTTGATCCTCCCCTGTCATTCCATCTGACAGGCGGAACTGTTCGGCTTGGAGCGCGCAGCGAAGTTCTTCTAACGCGAATGAGTTCCCCAGTCTGCTCAGGACCCGGCGCGTAAGTTCGCGAGTCAATCCCAGCTCAACGAGTTTCCGCGCAAACAGGTCCTTTTGATAGACGGGGTTTGGGATTTGACGAGGCTCGGTGAGAAAGCCGGCAGGAGCCAATACTTCGATCCGTTGATCGGAATGAATAATGCCCGTTCGGAATGTAATGGAAGAAATGTGCCCTTCTCCTGTGGCGCGCAGGCTGAGAATGAACCGCAGTGAGCCAGCAGGTAAACCTGTCTGATCGGGGTGCGGCACGATGGAGGGATTGAACAGCGCGGCGGATTCCAAAGAGTATTCGGCCAGAAAATAGGAGCCGATCAATAGCCGTCTTTGTTCGGAGACCTCCTGATTTTTCGGTAGCACATCGCGGACTTGTTCAAAGCGTTCTCGAAAGAGGTTGTGGATCTGCTGGTGTCTCTGGGAGAACTCGGCGGAGATCTCATTCACCAGGAGGCCGACTCGCTCCTCTGGAACTGCCATGATTCTGGCGATGATGCCGCTGACCCGTTCTGAGTCTCCCGGACTGAATGGCCGTAGCAGAACGCGTGACTGATCGGGTCTGAGAATCGTTGAAGCACGAGTCACGTGAATTGGGTTGGCCTTCATGGGCAGGTCCTTCTAGGCAAACAATTGGAAGGTGTCATGACACCCCGATGGCGATGGGTTCCTTAAAGCTGGTCACCATGTTTTGCGCCAAGCGCATTTCCGTCAATGAAAGCAAGAAGGCCAAGGTGGATTCCGCTCCCTGATTGCCATTGACCCGATCCACGTGCAATCCATCTCTACAGCCGCCGCTCTCGGGCGAGTAGAGTTCTAAACCGAGATCGTTCCAGCCGATGAACCAGTCGAAGGCGCGTTGCGCCTGTTCATACCACCAGAAGTCCGAAGTGCTGCGATAGGCTTCCAGACAGGCTGAGACCATTGCTTGCGCCTCAATGGGCTGCTGGTCAAAATTCGCGCGCGTGCCGCCACGACGGTAAAACCCATTGCTCCCGATAGGCCGAAAGTGACCCTTCTCGGATATTTGTAGTTCGCTTAGCCAGCGTAATGCGCGCAAGCCTTTTTCAAAGATCGCCGGTTGTCCGGCCGCTCGTCCGCTCACAATCAAAGCGTGGGCTAGCTTCGGATTGTCGTAAGACAGAGACTCTTCAAACCAGCACCAGTCTGGACCAGCATTCCTTTCAAAAAGTTCCATGAGCCGACCAGCGAGTATGTCGCGCGTCTGGTTGACGAGGCTGTCGCCCTTTAAGCGCCGCAGGTACTCATGAATACCCATCAGGCCGAACGCCCACGCTCGCGGCGATGTGAACTCCATCAGCGGCGGCAATGCCAGCGCAAAGAGTTGTCCAGCCATCATCTGGAAGTTCCGCAAGGGTGACCTGCCCACGCCGACGCCAAGCGCCCAGAGTGCTCGACCGTGACAGTCCTCTGATCCCGGTTCATCGAGCCAGCGGCGGTCAAAGCTCATGTGGTTGTGAAAGCGCTTCCTTTCGAAATTGAACGCATGATGGAGAAAAGCCGCGCACGTAGTGGCGAGGCTCCCCACGCCTTCTGGGTCCTCTCCCAATTCACCCAGTTGCAGCGCCAGGACGAACGCACGCGCGTTATCGTCGGTGCAATAGCCTTCGGAAAAATTCGGAACGCTGAAAACGGCGTGTTGGAAGACTCCGGTAGAATCTGTCATCCGGGAGAGATGACTCAACTTTATCTCTGGAAGTTCCCGGGGCTTTTGGTCAAGTGCCTTCGTGGCGAGAGACTTTCTAGACAACGCCGCTCCTTCAAGTCTCGCCAATTCGAACGAATGCATGTATAGCTGTGCGACGTTGCTCCAGACCATCTCCCGACCGATCCTATAGGCATTCTTGCGAATGGCGTGACGGCGGGTGTCGTCGCGGAGCAAGCCGATCACCTCACGTGCAATGGCTGCGGCATCAGCGAAAGGCACCAACACGCCACGGTCTTCCGCCAGTAATTCTGCGGCGTGCCAATACGGTGTGGAAATCACCGCTTTGCCGGACCCGAATGTGTAGGCTAGCGTGCCCGATGTGATCTGCGCTTCATTAAGGTAAGGGGTTATGTATAGGTCCGCAGCCCCGATGAACTCCTTCAAGTTCTCAAGATCCACGAACTCGTTATAGAAGATGACGTTCTTCTCGATTTTGTTTTTCTTGGCAAGGATTTCCAGGCTTAGCCGGTAAGCTTCGCCGTGCTCGCGCAGTTCGTTCGGATGTGTGGCGCCCAGAACAATGTAAACAACCTCGGGAAATTCCCTCAGAATATCTGGCAGGGCGTCGAGCACATACTCGATGCCCTTATTTGGTGAAAGCAAGCCAAATGTGAGAAGCACGATTCGCCCTTCTACTCCGAACTGGTCCTTGAAATACGTCGGGTCGACGAATCCTACATCGGGAATCCCATGCGCGATTAGATCGATCTTGGCAGGCGGCGCCTCGTAGGTGTCCTGCAGCATCTGTCGCCCCCGCTCGGTCATGACAACGATCCGCGTCGAAAGGGAGATTAACTCGTGCATGACGCGCCGTTGGTCAGTCCTCGGCTCACGCAAAATTGTATGGAATGTCGTGACAACGGGCATTCTCAGCTCGCGCAGGAATGCCAAAATGTGGGCGCCAGCGGGTCCGCCGAAAATACCGAATTCGTGCTGCAAGCAGGCAATGTCTACGTTACCGATGTTGAGGAAATCCGCAGCACGTAAATAGGAAGCTAGGTCCTGCTCCTCAATCTCAAAGCGAACTACGTCCGGGTACTCATAGCCACCATTGATATCGTTAACCGACACTGAGAAACACCGGCTTTGGGGATGCGCGGCCGCGACGGCCGCAAGCAGGTCAGATGTGAACGTGGCGATGCCGCATTTGCGCGGCAAATGGTCGCCGACGAAAGCGATTTTGCGAACTTTGGAGCCTTCTTTCATCGGTCCTTCCTTTGCCGTCCAGCGTTCCGGGAGAGTTTGCCCTGCGGCGGCCTGCATGAAACTAGCAACTGCATACAATCGACAGCCATCGAAGCCTCAGCGAGCGGTCTTTGATTTGTGTTTCCTGCGAGATGGGCTTGCCTTGTTTTCCGTCCAGCGTTGGATGGCTCCCTCCCTCGCGTGGATTTGCATCTGCTTCTCGAGATTAGCGGCATCGGCGTATTTCTGGAGCGGCGCGACCGAACTCTCCCGAAAATTGAGCGGGTCCCTAAGGTTCTGCAGTTCCCGGTAATAATAGAGCGCGGCCGGGCGCTTTCCTGTGAATTTCAACTTCCTTAGGAACGCGATTTCTTCGTCGGAAGCGTCACCGGCCATCGACGGGTTCCGAAGGAATTCCTGCAGTCCAGGCTCTTCTCCTCCCATGTCGCTGGCGTCCGTTTCCACAAATTCCACTTTTCTCACGGGCGCAGGAGCCAACCTGCGATTTAGCACGATCTCCATTCTAAAGTTGGCCAGGTCGATATCCCAGGAATCAATCAAGGGATCGAGGTAGGAGATGCAGTTTTCCGCCGAAATGTCGAAGGCGTCCATATCTAGGAATTCCAGGACGCTGACGCGCATTTCTTCGTAGCTTCTTCCACTCAACTGAGCGATCAGCTTCAGCCAACTTTCGCTTTCCAGTTCCTGCTTGGCGACCTTCTGGACGACGTCCAGGAGCTTCTGAGTGACGAGGCGCTCCAATTCGCCGAACGGTTGCTTTTCGAAAATCGAGCGAATCTCGCTACGCTTTTCGAGAGTGCACTTGCGCAGGACCAACTCTCGCACCTCCTTGAACAGCGGCATGGGCGTTTCGGACAGATCCTTCTTCAATTCTTCCATGCGCTGATGTTCAGCCAATTCGGAAAGTTTGCCCACGGGGAGCTTCAAAAATTTTCCTATCCTGGAATAGATGTCTGTACGATCGGGAGCCGGAGGCAATTTCTTGCGGCTGAACAACTGGGAAATATAGGAGTCCGTGACTCCTGCGGCCGCGGCCAGATCCTTTTGCTCCAGCCCCAATTCCTCCAACCGTTGCCTGATCATGATGCAAACGTCCACAGAGCCTCCCGCGAGTAAACTTCATTCGGTTAATGAACAATATACTCTCGCATTTTACTTGACATTTCAAGTTAATTAACCTAAATTGGTTAATGTAATCAGGGATTCAGTAGCTCACCTAACACACCAAAGTTATCTAAGAGCCTGTGGGCCGTTAGGCGCGTCTCGACCGGAATGGTTGCGCACATGAAAACCAAAATGATCTAACCGGGCGTGCGAAGGTCCGAAGAATCAATAAGGGGTTGACAGACAAGATCACGTTCGTGGCTCCCCTTCTGGGGGCATTCGCGATCAGCCTATGAGAGCAGATCGAAAGCGCCGAGGGAGACCAACGCCTGACGCTCCACTATCTTCGGCCGACAAGCAAGCAACGCAGGAATCCGCCCGACGGGGCGGGCGAGAGGAGAAAGATCATGCAGGTATTCGTCTGGGCAGTGTGCGGTCTAGCAGCCGGTTGGTTTACCGGGAGACTGACATTGAGCATGGGAAGGGACCAGCTAATAAACCTATTGTTGGGCACTACGGGGGGAGCTGTGGGAGGATTTTTGGTTGATCTCACGTTCTTTAGCATGGAAGGCGGGATGATTTACACTAGTCTCGCTGCGATTCTAGGGGCGGTACTTTTAATTCTCTTCTCCCAGTATATCAGTGTGCGCCGGGAATGGGCCTCGATCCTTGACAACGCGATTTTCTACTTCAGACCCGCCAGAGCCAGAGCTGCGCGCGAGAAGCGAACTTTCTGATGTTGAGATCGATCAGTAGCGGATTTCCGGTTCGACGCTGCTCCTGGTTATACAGCCCGATTGTTTCCACCGCGTTGACGCGCAGTATGCTTAGGTGGCTCGACCGCGTTTGCGTCAAGCGCGTTCCCTTCAAGCGGTAAAGCTCGGCCGTTTAAGAAGCGGCGGGAGAGCCGTCTAGATTCTCGGAACGATCTTCTGAGAGGCGGAAAGACGCCGCCTTTCACCTTCCGAAGGAATGGGAAGCGTACGCAGGCTCTCGGGCGGTCAAAGGCGACGTTTTTTCGAGCTTCTTGAGCGAACAGGAGAAAGGCATGTTCTTACTACTTTATTGGATCGTGAGTGGCGCGGTCGTGGGTTGGCTGACAGGAATAGCTATGTCGAGCGAAGGGCGCGACTACATGATGGATATCGTGATGGGCTTGGTAGGCGCGATTGGAGGAGGATTCCTCTTCACCGCCACGCAGGTTCTCGTCCAGGGCAAGATGATTTACATAATGCTGGCCGCAATGGCGGGTGCCGCAATTCTGGCCGGACTCACCAGATACGTGGGCGGAAACCTAGAGTACGGGTCAACGGACTAAATCAAGCCGGAAGGAAGTCCTGCGGTCCGAAGGTCCTGCGAGCATCAACTCTCGGCGGAAGGCAAGATATCCAATGGCAATGACAATCAGGAGTGGATCCCCCTCGCGGCGTTGTTCATGGTCTTACGACCCAATCGTGTCTCCCGCGCGAGTGCGCAGTCTGATTCGGTGGCTGGATTTGGTCTGCGTCACGCGGGCGCTTTACAGAGGCACGAGCTCGGCAGTGCGCCGAGACCAGCGAGAAAGTCAAGGAGTCAGCAATGGCACGTGAAATCAGGGCAGGAACAGTCCTAATCAAGGATGACGCACTTTTGCCAGAAGAATTGAGGTTTGAAAGCGAGCCCTACGTGGAAGGGTGGAAAGTCGTCACGGATCTTGACGGAAATCAATTAGATCGAGCCGTGGAGAAAGCGGGATGGAGCTATTTCTGTCTGGCAGGAGAAGTAAAAACTACCGTTTTCGGAATCGACAGCCAAAGCATGATACACAGAGCAATCGAGCGAGTCCTTGCCAGAAGGAAATCCGATGGTTTTAATTCCATGGAGATAACGCAGGTAGCCTCAGTGGGCTCGGGACGGTTTCCTCTGGTGCGCTATATAACGTTATCCGCTCAGTGGCGGCACATACAGGAAATCTTCTTTCTGGACTGCGGCACGAATCTCTCAAGAGCTCCAAGGAAAAACGTTCTCGCCAGCGAACGAACAATTTCACGGGGCGAGGCAGCACTTTCGCAAGACCGTCCGACCATTCTGGCGCCGTGAATTGCTTAAAAGGGGATAGCCACATGAACAAGATGCGATTTTTAGCGATCTACTTGGTCGCGAGCCTGCTTTCCGCTCCGTTGGTTTTCGCCCAGGATCTTTCCAAATACCGGAACTTTTCACTCGGAATGAGTTTGACTGCTGTTTCCAATCAAGTGGACGCAAAACCGGCGGATGCCAGCGTAATTCAGCAGAGCCCGACATTGATTCAAGAGCTGCGGTCGTGGCCGGAGCAATCGTACCAAACCTCTGCTCCCCCACAATCAGTTCAGGACATTCTGTTCTCTTTCTACAACGGGCAACTGTACAAGGTCGCGGTGACTTATGACAGCGCGGCAACACAAGGATTGACCTCCGCAGACATGGTGCGAGTCTTTTCAGCCACATACGGCGCCGCGACGCTGCCGGTTGCCGAGAAAAATCCCACGGCAATGATTCCGTATAGCGTTACGGAGGAGGACACCGTGGCTTCCTGGGAAAATTCCCAAGACTCGGTGACGCTTTCCCGCTCTCCTCTCTCGAACGCCTTTCAACTTGTCATGTTTTCGAAGAAAGTGAACGGGCAAGCAGATGTAGCGATTGCCAGCGCAGTCCGACAGGAACGCGAAGATGCTCCGCAGAGGGAAGCCGCGCGCGTGAAAAAAGAGGCGGACGACCACGAAACGACGCGGCAGACGAACTTAAAGGCGTTTCGCCCCTAGTAGCCAGTGCCGCTTCCAGGCAACCGATTCTCTTGAATTGTAAGTAAAGGGGAGGGATCGAGAAATGACAGTGAATCTGGCACCTTTGCACGACCGCATCTTGGTAAAGAGGCTTGAAACGAAAGACGTCGCGAAGTCGGGCATCATCATTCCCGACACTGCCAAGGAAAAGCCGCAAGAGGGTGAAGTGATAGCCGTGGGAAACGGAAAGATCGATAAAGGGCGGCGGATTCCAGTAGATGTGAACGGGGGTAACCGGATTTTGTTTGGCAAATATACCGGCAGCGACATCATGATCGAGAACCAGGAATACCTGATCCTCCAGGAGGACGAGGTACTGGCGAGACTGAGCGGCATGGCTAAAGCGCCGGGTAGCAAGAAATAATTCGCCTGTCCGGAAGTTTAAGACGGGACCGAAATTCGCAGTCCACCCGGGAGGGTGAAGTCCAATGGCGAAACAAATCGTAACGGGTACCAATTCACGACAGGCGATCTTGCGCGGCGTCAACATTCTGGCCGACGCGGTCAAAATCACGCTGGGTCCGAAGGGCCGCAATGCGGTGATTGAAAAGAAGTTCGGCGCGCCAATCATCACAAAGGATGGCGTGACCGTAGCAAAAGAAATCGAGCTACAGGACCCGCTTGAGAACATGGGCGCTCAAATGGTGAAGGAAGTCGCTTCAAAGACTTCGGACGTTGCCGGCGACGGCACCACCACGGCCACCGTGCTGGCGCAGGCCATCTTCCGCGAAGGAGTAAGAACGCTGGCGGCCGGTGCAAACCCGATGGCGCTGAAACGCGGCATCGAGAAGGCTGTTGAAGTTGCCGTGCGAGAAATAAAGAAGCTCCAGAAGGACGTGAAGGGTGACGTGATCGCTCAGGTTGGTACCATCAGTGCCAACAATGATAAACATGTCGGTTCGATCATCGCCGAAGCTATGAAAAAGGTCGGGAAGGACGGCGTCATTACCGTTGAAGAATCGAAGACGATGGAAACGACGCTCGAAGTAGTCGAAGGAATGCAGTTTGACCGCGGCTACCTGTCGCCATACTTCGTCACATCTCCTGAGCGAATGGAATGTGTGTTGGAAGACGTCCATATCCTGATCCATGAGAAGAAGGTGGGCGCTTTAAGGGACATTCTGCCGCTTCTGGAGCAGACGACCAAGATAAACGAGCCTCTCCTAATTATTTCCGAGGATGTCGAGGGTGAAGTGCTCGCGACCCTGGTGGTGAACAAGCTCCGCGGAACCCTGCAGTGCGTTGCCGTGAAGGCTCCAGGTTTCGGCGACCGCCGCAAGGAAGTGCTGGAGGACATTGCGGTTTTGACGGGAGGTAAGGCGATCACGGACGACCTGGGGATTAAGCTCGAAAATGTGAAGCTCGAGGATCTTGGCCATGCAAAGAAGGTCGTGATCGACAGGGACAACACCACGATTATTGAGGGCGCCGGCAAGTCCGGCGACATCGAAGGCCGCATTAAGCAACTGCGTGCCCAGATCGACGAAGCCGGTTCGGACTATGACAAGGAAAAGCTCCAAGAGCGGCTCGCCAGACTCGTAGGCGGCGTGGCACTGATCAAGGTCGGGGCCGCGACAGAAACTGAATTGAAGGAAAAGAAAGCCCGAGTCGAGGACGCGATGCACGCAACTCGGGCAGCCGTTGAAGAAGGGATCGTTCCTGGCGGTGGTGTGGCGCTGCTTCGGTGTATCTCCGCGCTGGGGAAGCTGAAGCTTCAGGACGATGAGGCAACCGGCGTGAATATTGTTAAACGCGCCCTCGAAGAACCGGCGCGCCAAATTGCGCAGAACGCCGGGCATGAAGGTGCAATCATCATCGGGCGCATACGTGAGTCCGAAGAAGCTAACTTCGGTTTCAATGCCGAGACCGGCGAGTTCGGCGACATGATCAAAGCAGGTGTCATCGATCCGGCCAAAGTCACACGGCTTGCGTTGCAAAACGCCGCTTCTATCGTTGCACTGATGCTCACCACCGAAGTCCTGATCGCTGACACGAAAGAAGAGGAACAAATGACTGCCGTCGCAGCGGGGCACGGCGGCGGCATGGCCGGGGCATACTAAACGCAGGGGACTCACTCAAGCCTGTTTGTCCGCTCGGCCGTCGGGCTGTAAGCGGGCATTAGAGATTGATCGCGAGGTCGAGCGGATGCGTGTCTACTGGGAAAGAATTGGAGTGCTGTGGCCGATCTATCGCTTGGTTGGCCAAGGCTTTAACGATCAGGAGATAGCCAACAGGCTAAACATTACCGAACTTAAAGTTCACGGGTGCATTGATTGGCTCTTGAAGTTCCTCAATATCCCCGACCGTCTGGATTTGGTCAGGCATGCTCTCACCACCGAACATCCGGTGAGACAACTCGTACAAGATGAGCCGGAATATGCGCCGGTTATGGCGGGTGCAGATTGAAAACAAGGGAACTACTCTCGTCTGGACCGGATGGCCGTTTAAATACCTTGGGCTCCGTTCAAAGGCAAACAGACATGGAACTTGATCGAGCACTGGAACTTGCAGTGGTGTCATCGTGGGAAGACTTAGTCAAGCCGGGTGAAACTTGTTCGGCTCATGTTGAATATAAGAAAGTCCCGAGTCTTCCACTAGACTCCTTGGAAGTCTGGACCATAAGAAACCGGGGCTATGGAACGCTCGTCTGCCGCTATTACGGCACGCCTTCCAGTTCCGTTTCTGCTTCCTCCGAAGCCAGCGTACATTTCGCGAACTCTTACCATTCCAAGAGATTGGCCAACAATCTCGCTTTTATTATGGAGAATCAGTGGCAGTTCACGCGCCCAGCCGACCGGTCAATTCATGGCTTGGTTCAGATTGATGGTCCGACCGAAGAAGATCGGAGCGATGCTGCCGATTGGACCCAGGCGGTCCGTAATCTCGCGTGTAGTGAAAGAATCGCCTGAAGGTCTTGCGCGCAACGGCGGCGACTGTTCCTTTGAGTTCAGAAATCCGGTCGCAGGAGAGGGATCGTTGTTATGTACGGCCCAACGATGCCTCTGCACCCAAACTGAGGGTAAAAATGAAAAACAGCAACCAGGCGACACACAATCATAAGCGAGTGGGTGCAGTAATCGTGCTGCGATCGACGGCAGAGTTGGCCGAAGTTCAGATCCCGTCCAGCGGCGATCATTTTTGGGTGAAGCTTACAGATCTAACCGAGTTGGCTGAGACCGCAAACGGGCGTAACTCGCAGGCGCGTAACCGCTAATACCGAATGGTCATTTTATGTCTCGGTGTGCCTCATGCGCCGCGAACGCGTCGAAGGCGATACTCAAGCATGGATTTACTAGCATTTCCGTTCCAGCAGAGGACATGTCCAAAATGCGCTTCGACAGTTGATAGCGCGATTATCGACGCGAGGGACCCGGGCAGTCGAGGGACAACCTTCGTGCTCTACGACTGCGTTGCTTGCGGCAAATTGGTGTACCGCATCTTGCAATTCGATATTGCGACCTCGAATACGGATAACAGCCTATTGCTCGAAGAAGTGGAATCCGACGCGCAGATTGTAGAGGTGATTCGGGCGTCGATCG
>Ga0075272_1000045_pt1 | contig 38272 bp, 42 predicted proteins | sample SF_Rice_5C_0N_40_FD_69776 | JGI IMG/M metagenome (GOLD analysis project Ga0075272, IMG submission 69776) | Rice paddy soil microbial communities from Twitchell Island, California, USA - SF_Rice_5C_0N_404 | ecosystem: Environmental > Terrestrial > Soil > Paddy field/soil | place: USA: Twitchell... | reverse complement strand
GCCATGCCGTCTGAATGCGCTCCGTGCAGTGGCGGTAGGACGCAAGGTTTTCAAGATGCTCGGCTTCGTGTCCGAGGGCCTCCATGGTTCGATCTCCGTGTGGTCTGAGATTCGCTTGCACGATACGCCCAGAACATCTGGACCGTCCAGATTTTTCGACCGGCGAGTGCCGTGGTCTGAAATCTGGTCGAGGCGCCGTGCCAGCGCAGCCGCATGAGATCGGAATGCGCTCCACCCGTGACCTTTGTCTCTGTCCTGAGTTATATATGTGGCGACGATTTTTCTCTTGTATGGCCGAGCCTAGCATCCGCCACATCTCCGATACCGCGCTTTGGGCTGCGGTCTACAGAGCGCGGGAAACCGACCGCAAGGACGCCCTGTTCCGCGACCCGTTCGCGCGACGCCTTGCGGGCGAACGCGGCGAACAGATCGCCAGAGCCAATCCCTCCACGAAAAACACTCGTGGTCGTGGGTGGCTCGAACTTGCCTCTTCGACCGGATCATCGGCGAGCAGATACGGCGCGGGACGGATATGGTCGTGAATCTCGCCGCTGGTTTGGACACGCGACCTTACCGCATGGAGTTGCCCCCGTCGCTGAAGTGGATCGAAGTCGATCTCCCCGAAATCCTCGCTTACAAGGAGGAGTTGCTTCAGGCAGAGAAGCCCTCCTGCGAACTGGAGAGAGTTCGGGCGGACCTGTCTGTTGCCGAGACGCGACGCTTGCTGTTGCACACCGTTGCCGGCGAGGGAGCGAATGCGCTGGTCATCACGGAAGGGCTTTTGATCTATCTGCCCGAGCAGGAGGTCTCGGCGTTCGCCGAAGACCTGAAACATGCGCGCACATTCAAATCGTGGGTTCTCGACATCGCCTCTCCGGCACTCCTTCGTATATTGCAGAAGAACACGTCCCAACAGTTCGGCGCTGACGTGCCGCCGCTGCAGTTCGCCCCGCAGGACGGGCCGAACTTCTTCGCTCGACACGGCTGGAACCCCGTCGAGGTGCACTCGATTCTTAAAACGGCTGCTGGGCTGAAGCGCCTCAGGCTCCCCATGCGACTGCTGGCGCTCCTGCCCGAGAACCCGAACAGCAGCGCCTCGCGCCCGTGGTCTGGCGTTTGTCTGCTCGCGTCCTAAAAGGCACGGGGCTGAGCTTGTGAAAACCACCACTGGCAAGGGCATGTCGGGCACACCGCTTTCGCTCGACGAAATCCAAAGGAAGCTCAGCAACGACAACCTTGATGAACTGCTGCGGCTCTGGTGGACAGAGCAAGGCGTTGCGAAGAAGCGAGACTTGGAATTGATCGCGGCCGCCCTTCCTTTTTCGCCTCGAAAAGCATTGCACGTCCTTGATCTCTGCTGCGGCCCCGGTGATGTCGGCCGAGCGATCTGGTCGCGCTTCCCGAAGGCGCGAATTGATTGTGTGGATCGCGACGTGTTCCTGATCGCCATATGCATCGGAGTGAATCGGCGCGAGGGCATCCGAGGGCAGACGTTTGTGCGCGACCTGCGCAGCGGGCTTTGGTCAAAGGGATTAGCGCCGGAGTACGACGTAGTCGCTGCCGCAAATGCGCTTCATTGGCTCAATGCCCGAAGGGCAGGGGCGTTATTCGGTGAAGTCTTTCGGCACCTTCGGCCGGGCGGAGTGTTCGTATTTGCGGAGCCCACGTGCCCAGAGAAGAGGTTTGCCAGCGGGGTCGCCGAGTGGAGGTCTAAGCAGCCCGCCCGTTACAGTCAGGAAAACTGGAAACGGTTCTGGTCACGAGCCAACGAACTGCTCGGTTACGATCATACCAGGCAACTCGGCTCCCCCGGTACTCGCCGGATCGGCGAAGAGATGTCGGTGCAGGGTTGGACCAAGCTCCTCAAGGATTCCGGCTTTGAATCAATTGACGTGCTTCTGCGCGACGCCGACGAGGTGATTCTTGCGGGGGGCAAGCCCCGGAGATCTTCGCCAAGCTCGCCGCGCAGTCTCGGAGCGGTCACCTCCGCGCCGCAGCCTCGCAGATGCACTTGGCGACACGAGATCGGGTCGCGGGTACGGTGTACTACGTGTTGCTCGGAGTCTTCGCGATCATGCCCCTCGTCGTAGGAAGAACGCCGTAGCGGGCCGAGGACCGCCGTCCACGCCCGTGTCATCGTCCCGCGATTCCTCGTATGAGACCCCACGGGCGGGAGCCGCGATTCTCCACAGCCTTGCATCGGCGGAGCGCGAGGCTCGGCAGAACTGCCTACGGCGCTCCGACTGGATAGCCTCGATCCGCAGTACTCTTCTCTGCGCGGCTGGCGATGTTCAGAAGTTGCTTGCGTTCCATGACGAAATGCGCGACACGCCCAACGGACAGTGCTACCCACTCAGGCAGGCCGAATGGATGATAACGGGAGGCGACTCGTCCACGGACGATAAGGCGGGTTTGATCTTTCTGAGGCTGCTCTAAGACGAAGGCCCATGTCGTCTGGTATATGCCATCGGGCTGTCTCCACGCAAGCACAAGACTGTGCTCGGGATCGCATTCCGCAACCACGAAAGCGTCCTTGGCTCCGGGAAGAGCGGGAAACACCGTTCCTACTCCGACGCTCTGATACTGCGGCAGTATGCGTTGGGAACTCGGGTGACCACCGTTGTCGATGAAATCGTAGGAGTACCACCCGGCGCGACCAGAACCCATCTGCACCAACCACGGCCAAACGTCACGAGGCGGGCGCTTGATCGTGATCGCGTGATCTACCGAACCGATGGGCCGCGCAATAAGATCATCTCCGGGCAAAGGCCGTGAGCGTTCGCCAGCGGTTGCGCGGACTTGAAGATTGGCGTAGACCCCTGCCGCCGTAATCAGCAAAGTTGCGCATCCCAAAAGTGACAGTTTCTTTTTCAAGGGAGGCTCTGCCGTACCGTAAGACAATCGCATGTTAGCGTTCAGGCGCACCTGTCCGAAGTGATTGGGGTCACATCCGATGCGCTCCGGGCCGCTAACCGCACCGCCACGTTCAGTACTACGGATAAGGACGAGCTTTCTCGATGTGCTCGCGTCGAAGGCATTGCTTGAGTCCGTCAGCAAGGTTCCGAACGGAGACCGCGGTCGTGAGACACGGAAATAGAGCAGGGCGCTTCCCTACGGGATTTGCCGTACAATCCAGTGCATTGCCGCTTGCCCTAGAAGTGCATAAACGTCTACCGGACAGCCCAAGATCAAGCGGCAGCACATGCACGGCAAACATCCCCGGCTCGCCAGCAGGACGGGCCGGGGAATGCTAAGTCTAGGACCAGCGAACGCTTGTCCCCGGTCACTCAAGAAGGAGCGTTCGCAATCAAGGGCCAGCGTTTCTGCTGCCCGCCTTGTACGTTAGCTCTGGCTGGATTCCACGTTGTTCCGCTACAGCTCCGAGCCTTTCCTCCTCGCAGTCTTCGTGATTGGCGTTGCGCCCGCGTAGTTCTCCTTCGGCAGGTACACGGGTAGTCGCGTCAGGTGAGGACGAGAAAGGGCTGGGCTGTGGCGTCTGCCAGTGCGCTGAGAACCCGGTGATGCGCGACCGCGAATGCGGTATCGGAGGCATGCTCGATAACGCTGTCGCTCATGCGCCTCTCCATGCTGGGGTCAATCGAAAGGCTACTTGGAGGGGAGATTGCCTCGCCGACGTGCCATCCGGCTGGCTATCACGAACAGGAGCTTGCGTTGCCGGTCATCCAGGCGCGACAGCGCCTTCGCAAACCGGACTAGCTCCCGGCGCTCGCTCCCCGTTGCGCCCCAAGTTCGCTCCGCTGCGTTGGCCGAGGATAGCTTGGGCTTCTCGGGCGGCTCCTCGCCTTCGTAGAAAAACCTGTACATCGGGACTTCGAGCGCCGTCGCGTATTTCTCCAGGGTCTCGACAGTCGGGATCGTATGACCGTTCTCGACGCGTGAGGTGTAGCAGCGGAGCAAGCCCGTCCGTTTCTCCACGTCGCCCTGACTGAGCTTCTTTGACTCGCGCAGTTCTCGCAGCCGTTGACCGATGAGCATGGCCGAAAGTGTACACCCGGCGTATTGCCATCTCAATCATGCCGAGCAGGATTCGTCAACGCATGCCGAGGGTGAAAAGCAGTGATCCTGCGTCCGCTGGCCGCTGGCCCCTTCGCTCATCGAAGAGAATGTCCGGCATCGGTTCCTAGTTTGGCGGGCGGGGCACCACCTCGATGCCCGTGACAGGATGGATTTCCCACGCGGTGGCTCTCCAATTTCTGGGTCTTCCAGGTGCCGTGTTTTCGGATTCGTTCTTGTGCTCGACATCGAAAAGCATCCAGCCCGTCACCTTCACCCAGCGCCCCAGAAATCTGTCCCGCAGCGCCCGCGTACACCAGTCCGCGCCTTTTTCCGCCACAATTGCCCGCCATCGAGGCGTGACCTCGACGATGACGCGCTGCACGGCTCCGGAATTCATGGGGTCGAGGACGAGTTCGATGTGCGTGTCGCGGTACTGCGGGCTGCGTGCGTGGCAGTTCACGGTCTCGATGCCGCCGACCTTCACGTCCTCGACGTAACCGGTGACCTCGGCACCGTAGCGCACTTTCCACCGGCCGATGTCGTTGCCCGGCGCGAGCATGGCAGCGAGCGTGATCCTCGGGTTGATGTCGGCGGGCTTCGGAGCGGTCACGCGATTCTTGAGCCGGTTCAGGGCACGCACGCCAAGGCTGCGGGCATCACCCTCCATGCCGCAGCCGTTGTACGTCTGCAGATCCTGCGTTTGGGCGCGGCATTTCGCAGGGGTGGCAAGCGCCGCCAGCGCCACACAGCACAAGAGGTATGCTGGCGAACAGCGCCTCGGAGAGCGCACGGCAGCGGGCAGACGGACCGCACGGGTCACTTCGACTCGGCCTGTGTGATCTTCACGTTGAATCCGTTCAGGTAATGCGCATCCTTCGGCGAGACTTCGATTGGCAAGCCCACGGAGTTCTGCAACATCCCTGCGATTCCGCGATAGTCGCTCTTGTCCGCTTGGATGCCGATCACCTTGCCGCTTTTCAGGTCTATCGAGAAGTAGTGCTGGTGGTGCGGCATCAAGCCCACGATCAGTCCGATCCCAAGGGAGAACGCTCCCGTCACGATGCCGCTGACCCAGTGATGATACGCGTTCTGACCGTAGCGAAGAGCGGCGATCTCGGAAAGCGGCGTGCTCGCGCTCTGGATCGGCTCGCACTTCGGGCAGCCGAGCACGAGGTTTGAGGCAGAAATCCCGAGGGTGTTCTTCCAGTCCTTCGCGTCGGATTTCGTGACGCCGGGAGCAGCGATCACCCGCAGCTTGCTGAAGCTCTGGCCGAACAAAGGCGAGCAGGCCACGAACAGAGAAAGCACAACGGCAGTGATTTGCCTCATCGAGAATTCTCCTCGCTCTATCGGGAACGCTGCAGATGCTATACCTTCTCTCGGTAAGGTACAAGACTAGGAAACAGCGAGCGTTTCTAAAGGGCCATCTGCTACAAGTGGAAGCGCGCAAGTCCGTTGGCGCAGTTTCCTATCAGCTTTTGGGCCTTTGCAGGATTTCCACGGGCATGCGGCCGAGCTTGCGATAAATGCGGCCTCGGCGCCGGAGGGGCCACCAGTCGTACAGATAAATTTCCATGGGGCGCCACATGGCGACCCACCCGGCGATGGTCAAACTCTCGCGCGAGATAATGGCCCAAGTTCCCACCTTGTTTGCGAGCAGAACATTGCTCAGGAAGAGACACACCGATAGAAAGACGACACCGATAAGAAGGCTGGTCCGTCCCTGGTTCAGGAGGTTTTTGAATTCCAGATTCGTAATTCTGGCGCGGTGAGCGAAGTAGTTGCGGACTGCGGTCTTGATCATCTCGCTGGGATCTTCAGGGGGCCACTGGTCGAGGTAAATACGCAGAATGATCTGGGCCTCGGGGGGGAATTCCCGCGCCCAGCTTACGATGAATTCCTCCGCGTCATCGTCGAGGTCCTTCTCGATGAATGGGGAAGGGTCCATCGAATTGAAGAGCTGGCTGACGTCGCGCAATCGCAGCCGAATGTAACGAGGACGGTCAGGATGTTTGGCGGCGGTCCTTGGCCGGGCAAGACGCATTCAATCGAGAGTTTTAGGCTGTAGACCATCGGCTGTCAACTGTGCATCTCAACGCGTCATGGGCATCATTCCGTCGCAACCGGCGGGGCGACGAGATGCCGGACGAACGTTCGGAAAGTCGATGCCACAATGTTCTTCCAGGGCGTTCTCGCACGAAATGAGGAAGGATTAGCGATCTGCGAGTGGTTAAGTGCAGTGCCGGGAGAGCCAAACTCCTTTCTTGACGAAGGCCGCAGGCAATTGGGCGAGTAGTTGGGTGATTGACAGGGGCGCTTGTCTACGCCGTGAGGCGTGTACGGTAGGTTTCAAGGCTCGATTATCTCGTTCCGCACAGCGTAACGAACGAGTTCAGGGAGTGGAAGCGCAGCTTCCGCATGATGTTTGCGCGGTGGCTTTCCGCCGTCTTTACGCTGATGGCGAGCGCGGATGCGACTTCCTCGCTGGTCTCGCCCTCAGCAAGAAGCTGACCGTCGCGGCATCAGGAGGAATATCGTTGCGCAAAAGGAGTAAGACCGGGGCTCGATTATGAACACGAAGGGTAAGGTGGACACCTGAGTCTGAAGCATCCCCAGCAGTTCATGGAGATAGGCTCCTGGAACGGTGCTTGCTCACCCTGAAAGCGGGGAGGGGGGCTATGAAGACATGGCAAGTGGCTTTTGTAGTGGCCTGTTTTCTCTTCATTTCCAAACCAGTTCGTGCGGACACCCTGACCGAGTTTGGCTTTGCGGGATCGACAACCGGGGCTGCGGGCCAGACCGTAGGCGTCAGCGGTACTTTTGCGGTAGACAACACCGCTCTAACCGCTCTAGAACCCGCTGGCTGTTCAGGGCTAACCTGTCCCACAATAGAAGAACTCGCGCTGTCAGGGGCATGGTCTCTTTCGATGCCGGGCATAGGCGTGATGTCTTCAACCGATTCTGGAAGCTCTGCGCTTATAGAGATCATTTTCTTCGACACCTATACGCTTCCCAACTACTTCATCGTCTTTAATGATCCCATGGCCCAGCCCGCAGCCGGGATCGGTGCAGGCATCAACGTGAGCTTGACTTTTTTTCAAGCTACAGCGTCCGCATCTTCGCCGTTTCTGGGAGGGGCAACTGCGTGCGTTGCGGCCGGTCCGGGTGGGTTCCCCTGTAGCGGTGTGCAGTTCAGCGACAGTTCTACTGGAGAAGTTTTTGACGAACTGATTGACGGCACTGCGAGTCCCGTAGGAACGATTACCACTCCCGAACCGTCCGTTATGTTCTTGTTGTCTGCCGGGCTGATTTGCCTCATGGCGGGGCGGCGGTGGGCCCCATGTGCGTAGCGTAACTGATGATTTGAGTGTCCTTGGGTCCGAGCGGACACGCTGAGTTAGGGCATTAGCTAGCTAGTGTCCTTGCGCAGCGTTGCTCGTCCGGCAAACCTGACTCTGCCTCAAGACCGCGCAAGCTGTTATTGCCGAGATTTCTGTCCGGCCGCACACTCTGAGCGGATCACGTACTCGGATGCGAAGTAATGCTCCGGCGTTTATCTGGAGCGAAGCCTCTCGATGCCGAGGATCGTCGGAAATGGGTGCCCCTGGCGGAGGCGCAGCCGCTGCTTATTCGGAATCCGGTCACGAGAGGTCCAATTCAGGTCGTCAAACAGCCCTTTGCTGCAAAATCGTTTTGGGAATAATTCTCAGCAACTCGCCCTTTTCCAATCAGATCTGCGGTAACAGAAAAGCCACGTATTGGGGTATTGACACACCTCCGACTGTCGTGGTGTTCTGCGCAGCTGAAGTGTGATCTAAGTTCCGACCGTCGGCGCCCCCCGCCCGCGCCAACCAGCAGGAGACTGGTTGGGTTCGCCCTGCAAGATTCCTTGGACGTGTCGTGCTGAAAACAGTTGGGAGTTCGCGTGCGTGGAACTCACGAAGGAGAACGCCAATGAAATCTTCCCCCGCGTCTAAGTCCTTGTGCTTCGGCGTATTATCGGGAGTACTGCTGTTTTCAGTTTCTTTCATTCTTTCTGTCACTCCCGCGGCGGCGCAAGGCCGCCGCGTCCTCAAAACCCACTTCGCGCCGCCTCCCCAGGCGCACGCCATCGGCCGTATGCCGGGCACGCAGCAGTTAAGCCTGGCTCTGACGCTCAGCTTGCGCAATCAGGCGCAGCTCAATGCATTGTTGCAGCAGCTGTACGATCCGAAAAGCGCGAACTACCGCCACTTCCTCACGGTTCAGCAATTTACGTCTCAGTTCGGGCCCAGTGTCGCCGAATACCAGAAGGTCGTCAACTTTGCCCGCTCCTACGGCCTGACCGTGACGAATACGACTCCGAATCGCCTAGTCCTCGACGTCCGCGGCACTGTCGCGCAGATCGATCAGGCTTTCGGCGTCACCCTTGAACTCTTCCCACATCCCACCGAACATCGGAACTACCATGCCCCCAATGTCGAGCCCTCCGTTCCCGGCGACGTTCCCGTGCAATCTGTGAACGGCCTGAACGATTTCGAGCCGCCCCACCCGATTGGCTTGAATCGCAAATCGTTGATTGCGATCACCGGTGCAACCAAGGTTACAAAAGAGAACCAGGCTGGCTCATTCTGCTTCGGCGGAACCTGCTATTTCATCGGCAGCGATATGCGCGCGGCTTATTACGGCGGGACGACGCTCGACGGAAGCGGGCAGGCCGTGGGTCTGTTCGAATTCGGGCCCTATAACATGAGCGATGTGCAGAACTACTTCGGCCTAGTTGGGCAGCCGCTGAATGTTCCGATTGTCAACGTGCTTCTCGACGGATACGACGGCATCTGCGGGGCGGGATGCGATGATGGCGAGGAGGTAATCGACATCCAGCAGGCCATCTCCATGGCGCCCAACCTTTCGGCCGTGATCGTCTATGAGGGTAACAACGACACGGACATGTTCAACCAGATGGCCACTGATGATGTCGCGAAGCAGCTGAGCTGCTCGTTCGGTTTCCTCCCCGCCGACCCGCAGTCCGATGAACCGATTTTCCAGGAGTTCGCCGCGCAGGGGCAGAATTTGTTCGTCGCCTCCGGCGACGGCGGTGCCTATTATGGCAATCCCACGGACTGCGCGAACTTCAGCAATCTCAACGGCTGCGTCTTCTATCCCGCTGACGATCCGTTCATCAGCGCAGCTGGAGGCACCAACCTGACCACCACTGGCGGCGGAGGTTCCTGGGTCGACGAAACCGGCTGGATCGGCAGTGGCGGAGGTTTCAGTACGAACGGGCTGTCCATTCCGAGTTATCAGGTGCCGGTCATCAATGGTTCCAACCAGGGCTCCACAACTCTGCGAAACATCCCCGATATTGCCGCCGAGGCGAATACCGATAACATCTTCTGCGCCAACGGCGGGTGCTTCGCGGGCGTCGGCGGTACCAGCCTTTCCGCGCCTCGGTGGGCCGGCTTCCTTGCGCTTGCGAACCAGCAGACCAACGGCCCTTCGATCGGCTTTCTGAACCCGACGCTCTATTCGCTAGGCCAGACCACGAACTATGACCTCGACCTGCACGACATCACCAGCGGCGACAACTTCAACGGTGGCAGTCCGACCCTGTTCTCCGATGTGCCGGGCTATGACTTGGTTACCGGCTGGGGCTCGCCGGACGGCCAGAACTTGCTCGATGCGATCGGCCCCGAGTTCACCGGACCGAATTTCAGTCTGGTTCCAGCGCCCAGCGAACTCGACGTCACGCAGGGCAGTTCTGGCACGACCACGATCACTGTTTCGCCGTCGAACGGCTTCACAGGAACCGCCGACCTCACCGTGACCGTGCTGGGCAAGCCGGCCGGCGTCACCGCCACTCTTAGCCCCACGTCGGTCGCCGCGAATGGCTCCGCCACCCTGACCGTTGCCACGACCGGTGCCACGCCGGGCGGAAACTTCTCGATTGTGGTGACGGGAACCAGCGCGGGCTTGACCCATACCGCGTATGTGAAGCTCGCTTTGCCCGGATTCACGCTGACTAACTCCGGGAACGCTTTCGTGAATCAAGCGGGCAGCACCACCAGCACGATCACCGTGAATGACGTCAACGGTTTCGCCGGCGATGTCAAACTTTCTGTCTCCGGGCTGCCAGCGGGCGTCAGCGCGATTTTCAACACCCCGCATACGACGAATACTGCAACACTGACGTTCACCGCCAGCAGTGCCGCCGCGACCGGTTTCGCTTCGATCACCGTCACGGGCACCAGCGGCAAGATCACGCAAACGACCACAATCACCCTAGCCGTCAGCGCGGCGCTGAGCAACGTCGGCTCGGGCCTTAGCGTTGATCTATCACCGGCGTTCAATGTTGCGGGAATCTATTACGATGGCTCGACGTACTCCGGCGGCGGGCTCGATGGCGGCGGCGCTTCCTATTCGGCAAACCTGCTGGGTCCTTCGCGGGTCCTCAGCAACATTCTCTTCCGCTTCGGTCCGGCCAATCAGCCCGATGCCATCAGCGGCACCGGCCAGACGGTCAACCTGCCCGCCGGGCAGTTCCCGCGGCTGTTTCTGCTGGCGGCTGGCGTGCAGGGCAATCAGTACTCGCAGACCATCGTGGTGAACTACACGGACGGAACCAGTTCCACCTTCGTGCAGAGCTTCAGCGACTGGTTCACGCCGCAGAATTTCCCCGGCGAGGTGGAAGCCGTCGCTATGTCTCATCGAAATTACTTCAACGGCAGCGAGGACGCGCGAACCTTCAACCTGTACGGGTACGTGTTCCGCCTGGATTCGTCCAAGGTGGTCAAGAGCATCACGCTGCCCAGCAATCCGTACGTGCTCGTGCTCGCGGCTACGCTCCTGAACTGACCTCATCACGAACGCACAAAAGAACTGGCGTATGGTCTTCGGGCAAGCGGGAGAAACGAGTTGAATGACCGATCACGGCGGTTGGGAAAAACCTAGAAGGCGAGAGTCACAGTTCGGCCCCGGCGAACATTCGTCACCAGGGCCGGCCGGAAGCACACCAGGCACGTCCCAGCCGGGCGTCGAACACTCGGATAGACAATTCCGGCCGATCCTGCGGCCAGCAACTCCTTTGCAAGGCTCTGGGAGCTCTCATAATCGCTCGGATTGAGACAATCCGAATAGCGGTTATCACCGCGGACGTCGTGGAAGTCGGCACGAAAATCCGCCAAGTAGTCGTGGAACGCGAAGGTCTCCGGTTCTCTCCACTGAATCTCTGCCAACTCTCGAGACTTATGGAACGCGACTTCGGCCTCTGCGGTTTCCAATTCCCATGCTGCATACCACGCGCCCCGCTCGGGACCGTTGAAGCGGCTGCCGGCGGGGTGAGCGTGCGTGAAAGCTGCATTCACGATCTGCGCGTAGGCTACGCCGAACAGTAATTCGTGAACACTGATGCCCGGAAGCAGGTTGGCCTCTCCGAGCAAACGATCGTTCGTCACGCCGTCAAGCTCAAATAGCTCCTGCAACTCCTCCTCGTCATCGGCAAGCCTATCGAGGACGCTCGCCTCGCCATCACGCGAGGGAATGAGGCGATGGGTGTCGTCCTGCCGCAGCGTCGAAAGTTTCGGTTTCAGCGGCCGCCTCGGCGGGCATCCAGCAGCTGCCGAACCCGAACGAGTGCGGGTACACCACCCTTGATCATGTAGGCGAGAGGCATGTCTCCCTCAAACATCGGGTTCGAGTTTGCCAAGCTGACCCACGAATCGGCCAGCTTCTGGCTGTACAGGATGTTCAGGGCCTTGAAGATCCCCAGGAGCAGTGAAATTCTCGTGAGTTTATCCTGGTCAAGCACTTTCTTCTGGCCACGTTTCAATTGGTAGAAGGTACCATTAGACAAACCGCCCAACAGCTGCCGAGCCGATTCGTCTCGCAAACGCCATGCGTGAGCGAGCCTGAAAAACGCCCGAACGGCCGTGCGGCTGAGACGTTCCTGGACCCGTCTGTCCGAAAGGTCCGGTACCGTGGCGGTGGAAAAGCCTATCAGTGGGCGTTCGGCTCTCGCCACAAAACCTCCATTTATGGAGCAGAATTACAACAGATGTAGGACGCTTGCAAGCGCAATCCTGGCGCAGTAGCGGCCCCTTATTTCTCAATGCGATGCAGTGTCAGCGCAAGAATCGAATGCAAATTTGTACCGCTCGCGACAGCCGCGTCCGGTGTCGCCACGCAGATCTTACTGGGATGCGGCAGACATCCCCACCGCGCTCACCGAAATGCGGCTATTTCCGCGTCGAGGCTCGACGTCGCGAACTCTCTCGGAAAATATACGGAAACGAAGCACGTCGCGTTGGATGTGACGCCGGCAACGATGCCAACAATCGGATAGTCAGCACTAGGCGCGTCATTTTATTCCCACAGCCAACACTTGTACGGGCGTCAGCAGAGGCCGTTTCAGCCGCACTCCCCTAAACCCGGCTTGGCGGAGCCATGTCGCGTAAGTTTCACCGGAAACGCATTGCGAGGCCGAAGTGAGCCTGAAATAGAGCGCGCAAGCGTCGGCCGCGAGTTCGGGCGGCGCATCAGGAGCCGGGCGATCAAAGTCCCAGATCGCAACAGTACCGCTGTGCTTCATCGCTCTGCGCGTCTTTTGCAGAACGCGAATCGCTTCGTCCGGCGTGAAATGGTGGATGATGTTCGAGAGCAGAACCACATCCATCTCTGCAGGCAGTTCGTCGGTGAGCACATTTCCGGCCCGGTGTTCGACGACGTCGTCCACGCCTGCGCTGTGCGCAACCTCGCGCGCCTGCTGGATTGCCACCCCGAGATCGAGCACGATGCTGCGCATCGGCGGGTGTCGCTGGCAGATCGCGGCGCCCAGCAATCCGTGGGAACCACCGATATCGAGGAGGTAGCCGGAGCCCGGGCGGACGGGCACGAGTCTCGCAAGGATCGGAGCGGCGATGCGCGACAGATCAAGCATCGCGCGCTGATACCGTTCCCACTTCTCTTTTCCGTGGAGCTTTCTGTGTAGGTCGAGTCCGCGTCCCGTTCGTAGTAGTTCTTCCAAACCCTCGAGCAAATGCCACTGCTCGAAATTCCACATCAGGTATCCGCGTGCTTCAAGCGGAGATCCCGGAAGCAGCGTCCGCCGTCCGATGGTCGATAGGCGATAGAGAGAGACCTTCTGCGATGAACCACGCGAGACAGACACGTAGCCGGACGACGCGAGCACCCGCAGTAGCATCTCGACGACAGCGGCGTCGAGGTTGCACGAGCCCGCGAGGTCCACGGCCGTCCACTTCCTGGTGCCGATCGCGTCCGCGATGCCAAGCTCGACCGCCGCCATCAGCGACCGTGTTTGGATCAGCGGCAAAAGGGCATCGCCGATACCCAGCGGAACACGTCCGAACCAAACAGCAATCCGCTCAGCCAGCCGAGTGGGAATCATGCCATAGCGCGTAAGGGCCTCGCGTAGAGCACAAGCATAAGACCAGTTGTCTAATCCTATTCTGTTTCCGACCCAATTCAGAGCTATAGTCGAAGCGCAGGTGCCGATGCTGAAATAGTGACAACAAAATGATACCCGAGTGACAATTTCGCGGTGCTTTTTGTTCTAGAGTGGTCCAGGCTGAAAACATGGCGCCGACTGGTACTACGCACATGTATATCTGACCTTTGAGTTGCCGATGGAAGACGTCTTCATCATAGGTGGGGGGCCGGCCGGGCTAGCTGCGTCCATTGCAGTCAGGAAGCAAGGACGTGAAGTTATAGTTGCTGATCCGTGTGATCCGCCGATCGATAAAACCTGTGGCGAAGGTTTGCTTCCGGATGCCGTAGAAGCGCTGAGTTGTCTGGGTGTTGAAGTCTCGCCGGACATCGGATGTTTACTTCGCGGGATTCGGTTCTTCCACGAGCATAGAACGGCAGAGGCCCGTTTTCCATCCAGACCCGGCTTAGGCGTACGACGAACGGCTCTCCACAATGCTTTGACGGCCCAGGCCTCAGCATGCGGCGTGTCGCTGCGGTGGCGGGCGCGCATTCGAGCCACCGATGCCGGCTTGTTTCTTGACGGGCAGCGTATCCGTGCACGATGGGTCATCGGCGCTGACGGAGCCAACTCCGTCATTCGGCGCTGGGGTGGGTTGGATGACCACTCGGAGACGGCACGTCGTTTCGCGTTTCGCACACATTACCGCCTGGCTCCCTGGACCGACTTCGTGGAGGTGTACTGGAGCAGGGGCATGCAATTTTATGTGACCCCGATTCGGAAGATGGAAATCTGTGTCGCCGTGGTGTCCCACAACACTCGCACACGCCTAAGGGATGCCTTATGCATTTTCCCCGTACTCGCTGCTCGACTCCGAGGCGGGGAACCAACCAGCGTCGAGAGAGGCGGGATCACTCGCATGCTCCGGCTAAGGCGTGTTTGCCGTGAAGGTCTCGCATTGGTTGGAGATGCCTCGGGATGCGTCGACGCAATAACCGGCGAGGGCCTGGGGCTGGCGTTCCGACAGGCGACGCTCGTAGCTGACGCGATTGCGGCAAACGACCCCGGCCGATACGAGACGGGCCACCGGAAGCTCATGCAGAGACCGTTCGTAATGGGGCATTCGCTATTGCTGCTGGACAGATATGAAGCGCTGCGGCGGCGCGTGATCAAGGTGTTCGAGACGCACTCGAAGGTTTTTGGCCGTTGTGTCGCGGCGCACGTCGGAGCACTGACCAACCTCCGACTCGTTCTGGCAGGCGCCAACCTCGGTTGGCACCTACTACGCGGATAGATAAACAGCTGGCGACGCTGGGAGGCCGGCTCGAGAGGAGGGATTTTGACAAGAGAATTGCGGATTGTCATTTTAGCTGTCGTAGCAGTGATTGCGTGCGCGCGATCGGAATCAGCTGCGTTCGCGGCGCAGGATCAAAACCCGCAACTGGTAGAAATGACGGCAAAGAAATATGCGTTCAGCCCATCTGTACTGCACGTGAAGGCGGGCGGCGTAGTGGTGCTGAAAATTACGGCGACAGACCGGTCACACGGCTTCCGGATTTCGACCGTCGCGGAGGGGTCACCAAAGGACGCGCAGGCAGGTCTGGTGCTCACTGCTCCGGCATCAAAGAACTGCTATCGGCTGGAAAAAGGGCAGCCGGTGAGCATTGAGATCGAGGCAAAAACGCCTGGAACATATAGATTCAAATGCTGCGTGCATTGCGGATTGGGTCACGGCCGCATGAAAGGGGAAATAGTCGTTGATCCGTGAGGCGGGTCTCGCAGAAGATTTGCCTCTGCGCGATCCAGCCGCTCTAATGAAGTGCAACCTGATTGCAAAGCCCAACGGTCCGTTGGCAGCCACTCAAGAATTGAACCAACAGATTTTCGCCGGACGACAGCCGAACCAAAACACCAAACCAGCAGGATCGACTGAACTACTGAACTGCAGCGACACACTTCTCTCGCGCCTTCCCAGGGCTTCGCGTTACATCTGCGCCACCGAGCCACGGTCCTGACGCGTTCATTACCAGAGATGTTGTGCACATAACAGAGTGCAGCGCAAGACACAATTCAACGGGCGAAGGAGATACAGCGTCGCTTCTGTATCCAAGCTAGGTAACAAAGCCCGAACAGTCGTGGTTATTGGGTTGTTGGCTCCGTTAGACGCAAGAAGGCCAACCGCACTGTCCAATGTTTCGAATCGCGGCCAATTTCGACAGTAGGGCCCGCGCCCGTGAGGACCGCCTCTTTCGGCCTTACGCGCAGCTCTCTCGACTCTTTCACTCGCTAAGTTCACCCTTGCTGTACCTGAAGTGCACAGCTGTTTCAAAGCGGAACAACGGCGGCACTTTAGCGACCCAGAGATAACCGGTTCTTTGTCTACGAGTTCCGTTTCAAAAATCTCAATGGGCTCAGAGTTGCAGCTCGAGGAATCAGTCCTGAAAACGGCGATGCAGCTATTTGTGCGCCAAGCGCGGGCCGTGCTAGGGCGAAGGAAACTGCAGCGCGCAAACAGAATGAATCGGCGGGAGGGGTCTGGCAGCGTTTCTTAAGTTCGGCCGAGTGGCCCGACTGCCGCCGTTCTTCCCAAGGCTCTATGGCAACGACCACATCACCTCCCTCTCCGCAGATGTCGCAGACCGCTATAGCGACGCCTGCAATCATTTCCGCGATGCTGAAATCCGCCCGACATGTCAGCGACTTGATCTTTTCACCTGGGAAATTGCCTCAGATTGAATCCAACGGTCAGCTCCTCGGCGTGAAAATCCCTACAGTTGACATCCTGCGGGCCGACGATACTGCCCGGATTGCTGCTGACCTGATCGGCAGCAATAAGCACGCCGTCGAAAAACTGCGGCGGGATGGCTCGTGCGATATCTCCTATAGCCTTCCCAGGCTGTCGCGCTTTCGCGTCAACATTTTCACTCAGCGCGGCAGTTGCGCCATCGTGATGCGCGTAATTCCGAGTACAGTCCCCACGTTCGAGGAACTGAAGCTTCCCCCTCAACTTGAGGAATTGGCCCACCTGCGCAACGGAATCGTCCTGGTCACTGGCCCCACAGGCTCCGGCAAATCGTCAACGCTCGCCGCTATTCTTGACAAGATCAACGAGGAGAAGGCCTATCACATTCTCACCATCGAGGATCCTATCGAATTTCTTCATCGCCACAAGAAGGGGACCGTACACCAGCGCGAGCTTCATAGCGACACTCCGTCCTTCGGCCTAGCACTGCGCGCCGCACTGCGCCAGGCTCCCAAGGTCATCCTGGTCGGTGAGATGCGCGACCGCGAAACCATCGAAATCGCACTGGAAGCGGCGGAAACGGGCCATCTCGTCTTCTCGACCCTCCACACCATCGATGCCTCCAAAACCATCGAGCGCATCGTGGGCGTCTTCCCCCTCAGCGACCAGCACGTCATCCGTGTCAGGTTTTCGAAAGTGTTTCGTTACGTTGTCTCCCAGCGTCTCCTCCCACGCAAGGACGGCGAAGGTCGCGTCGCCGCAGTTGAGATTCTCAAATCAACGATGCGGACGCGCGAGTACGTCGAGAAAGGCGAGAGCGAGGGGAAATCCCTGGTGGATGCCATGCGCGACGGCTCTACAGAGGGAATGCAGCATTTTGACGGTGAACTCGAAAGAATGGTCCGCGCGGGCATCGTTGACCGTGAGACTGCCTTCACCTTTGCGACCAACGCGGGCAACCTGCGCCTTCAGTTCGCAGATGAGGTCGATGGTCATGGGAGTGAGCCAGCTAAGCCGTCCGGAACTGGCGGCTTTTCGACCGATAAGCAATCCGCAAGCTCCGATGGCACGGATTCGAAGAAAAGAAACCTGCTCGACGGCCTTGAAATCGAACGCTAGCGCTGCTTGTCAACCTCTCGCCCTCTTGCGTCGGTGAAGAACGAGGCGAAGGCGTACCCCAATCGACCGAGAACCGGCCCAACGAGTATCCTTAGCCTGCGGAGCCGACACTCAGAAGAGGAATCCGTCATCCGCGGATCCTTTGTCTCCTCCCGCGACGGAAGCTGGCCCGCCGGTGGGCATCGCTCCGCTGGTTTGGCCGGCCTTTTGTTCCGGCTGCCGTTTCTGCCGAATTTCACCCTTTCCGGCCAGTGTCCGTGCCGGACGCTCGTCCAATTCATTCAAGAGTTTCCGCTCGAGTTCCGCGAGATTGTCCGCTGATTGCCCGATGAGCATCCTCGCTTTGGCGTCCTTATAGCCGAGCCGGCGCGCGAGTTCGCAGATTCTTGCCAGTTGCTCGTGCTTCTCGCTTTGATCCGGGATGGGCTCGGCGGGTGTGTCCGCGACTGCATTGTTGTGCGGATAGAATTCACCGCTGATCTCTTTGGCCCGCTCTGCATCTGTCTCGCGGACGACGTATTGAACTCCACGCGAGAGCTCAATGGGCGGGCGGCCCTCGCTGAGGAGTCTGGCAGGTTCGGTCATGGTTGCGACCAGAGTGCGCAGGTCCGTCCCCCCGATCTCCAGGTTGAGGATGTAAGCTACAGACGTGTGCCTAGTCCCGTCCGGGTCGGAGAACCAGACTTTCTCCGGGCTGGCCTTTACGGTTGCTCGAATACCGGTCAGGCGGCCCCCGTTTAAGCGGCGAATCTGCATCAAACCATTCGATAGATTCCGAATCGAACGGTAGCTGCTCGTATGCAAGCGGCAGATGGCGCCGAACGTCGGGAACTTCTCCAGGATGAAATACAGGTCACCCGAAGGCTTGCAATCACTGCGCTCCAAATCCGGGCAGCCGTCGCCGCAAGGCTCGACTGCCTGCCCCTTCTTGGGCCCATCAGCGTATTTGTAATTCCCGGGCCAGGGTTCGCCCTCGGGATGCTTTTGCGTGCGCCGCAACGCTCGCATTTCGAATCGGGCGCCATCCCCATTGGCGATCTGCACAAGCTCGCCGTGGCATTTGCACCCACTCGGTGTCCACCAGGCATATTCGGTCCGGAATACCTCTCGCGGGTCGTCGTTGAGGAAGATGATTCCCAGCGCCGTCGGACTCTCGCCGTGTGCCGCAGAGATGTCAGGCGCTGGCAACCAAACTACATCTTGGCCGCGAAGCGCCTTCCGTTTGAAGACGAAATGATCCAACCGCCGCGGGTGATTGTTTCCGTTTCCTGGCTCCGGTCCTTCTCCGATAGCAACCTTAATTGTTATCGGGAGCTTTTCCAGGGCCGTGCCAGTTTCGTCGTGCGTCAATCCGAGAATACCCATGGGACTTCCACCTCCTCCTTCCAGATATTTATCTGCAAAATCGCTCAATTCCAGAAGCAAAGGGCAAGTTCAAAGCAGCGCGGAAATTACAGAGGGAGTCTTCACGGCGGGAGGCCTTACGAAGAATTGATTCGATGGGATGATCGGCCGTTGTCGGAGCGAAAGACTCAGATTGCCACTGCAGAATGGGATGGCCCAGTCTTACGGATGGGACGGCCCCGGGAAACCAGGAGTGCGAGGCTTTTGTGGAACCAACGGCAAGAAAAGCAAGGTGTGCGGACTGCTAGACGGACGAGCGATTGAATGGATTTCGGATCGTCATTTGACCATCGATTGTCCGGCCATCGTGAAGATCCTGGGAGTAGAGTGTCCCGCAGCCGGCGCCGAGTGCCGTGGCGACAACAAGAGCATCGTAAATGCCGTACCCGTGCCGCTCCGCAATCTTTAGCGCCGCTTCGTGTGTTTCCACGGTAAGCGGGACGGGGGAGGGGCACAAAATTCGGATAGCCACCAGCGCCTCGGCGACCTCGCTCCAAGACATCAGAAGTCTGCGGCGCGCAACGGAGACAAATTCGTTCAAGATCTGGACGCTGAGTATGCCGCCCGCCGCGAGCAGTTCCTCAGCTCTCTTGCTCCGCGGATCGTTCTTTGCCAAGACATAGATCAACACGTTGGTATCGAAGAAGACCCTACCGGACATGGGCTTCCTCTCGGTCGAAAACAAAGCCGGCAGGCAAAGGGCGTTGCAGTTTCCGCAAACGAGCAAGAGCACGCTCTCTGCTTTCGTCTCGCCCGACCTCGAAGGCCCGCTTGTCAACGATTCGAATTTCGATCTGATCGCCCTCTTTCAGGCCAAGTGCATCAACCACGGCGGAGGGCAACCGGACCGCGAGGCTATTGCCCCATTTTGAGACTTGCATCCATCCTCCTTGATATACACGGATAATTGTATATCCTGCCTCCCTTTTCAACAAGCAGTTTCCTGCTCGCATGCAAGAATTCTTCTGCCTCCACCTCCTGCACCAGCGTAGCGGTGTTGAGAATATCCATGACGCCGGTCATCCCTGGGGGCTCAGAACAGCGTGAGTTGTCCTTCGAGGACGCCTCCACGGCGCGAAGCCTTAGGACGAATTGCCAAAGGGGTACTGAGCGGAATCAGCGGATCGAGTGGGGTGGTGGTGGTGGTTTCGGCGGCGAGAAGTTCAGCCTCCTGCGCAGGTCCCGCGCCGGAATCTTCCACGTCCGATGGTCGAATCCCAAGGACTTCCTCCTGTTTTCTTTGCAGGGAGGCCCAGACTTCGTCGGCTTTTTCTCCGATTCCTTTCTCTGTGACCAACTCCCGTGCCATGGCCATCATGATGTCGTCTTCTTCGTTGATCGCTTGCAACCCCTCCGAGGAAAACTTGCCCTCCATAGCGAGCGAGACCAAAAGCTTTTTGCCCATGAGCCGCAAGCAGCTCTCTTGCATCGTCTCTGCGTAGTGGAGGAACTTCACCTTCACAGGCTGGTGCTGTCCGATTCTCCAGCTTCTTCGGCTCGCTTGTCGAAGGACGTAAATGGAGTATCCAGTCTCGTAGAACAGAATTGTCGGGAATTCAATCAGGTCCAGACCGGTTTGCACGAGCTTCGGGTGGCAGATCACGGCCTGCACGCCCGCGCGCAGTTGGCGATCGTACCAGCCCTCTCGCGATTCCGGCGGTACTTCTGTTGTGAGTACCGCGACGCGGATGCCCTCATTCGAGAGGATACGCTCCAGGCGGCGCGTCACATCCCGCTTTTGCGTGTAGACCGCGTAAATCTGACAGCGGCGCCCCCGCGCCAGCTCCGTTTGCACTTCTTCGACGAGTCGACGCTCCTTGGCGTAAGCCAGCCTCTCGTCCAAATCCCGTGTCTCCGAAATCAGGAATCTTTCCCGTCTCTGCGTCTCTGGATCGAATTCCCAACCGTATAAATTCCCGAGTCGAAACGGCCGGTCTGGATAGAGCAGCAGCGCGTTCAAGGCCACGCTCATCACCGATTGATTCCCGCGGTGCTCTTTCAGCGCGGTTTTCACGTCTTCTTCCAGTTTCTTGTAGGCTTGCTTCAGAGGAGCATCCATTTCAACGCTCAGAACTTCTTCCCGATAAGGCGGCAGTGACTCTGAGATGTCCTCGAGCGAAATGAACGCTCCGAGACTCATGAGAAAGCGGCCGAAGAGCAGCGGCGAGGCTCCCGGTCGCCGCCGAATGCGTCTTGTGACGCGCGCCTCTGAGCAGGCGTTATCGGCCGGCTCGATTACGGTGATCTTTTCGAGCAGGCCGTATGTCTCGGTGAAGGAGCGCACCCCGGCTTCGCCGTACTCAAATCCTTCTTTGACCATCTTTCCGGGTTCGAGGCGATAGAGGATGTTGAAGACCTCATCGGCATAGCCACCGAGCAGCGTGCCCGTGAGCACCGCTGTGTGTTGCGCGCAGGCCGCCAGCGTTCCGAGCGCGTTCCCCTGGGCCGTGTCTCCTTTCAGTTCGTGTACTTCGTCGGCGATGGCGTAATCAAAGAAATCGGGCATGTAGCGGCCGATGAAGTCGACAGGAGCGAAGCGCCGAGTCTTCTTTCCGTCCGCCTGCCACAATGCGCTGTACAACGCTCTCCGCAGTTTCTTGGATTCGTCCCCGTTTCGCTCCCCTAGAATTTCGCTCAGCTTTGCCTTCTTGAAGTCGGCTGAGAGCAACCGCTCGCCGTCTTCACCCAGGTAGATCGGGCAGCCGGTGTCCGGATTGACGACGCTCCCTTGGTACCTCCCACAGCGGGCGTGCCCGTACACGTGCCGCCAAAAGTAGCTCAGCTTCCCGCGCTCACGACCAACAATGAACAGGGCGGGCGATCCACAGATGGAATCCCACCGTTGGCGAGCAGTGCGAGCTGTTTTCCGAAGCCGCAATTCCGTCAGCGTCGTGCGGAGCCCTTCGCGAACGATTCGGCCATGACATAGTCTCACCTCGTTGATTCCAGCCTGGCCCGTGGAACTTGTTGACGTGCGAAGTCCATCAACGAAGAAGACGCGAACGCGAGGCAAGGTAAAGAAGGCCTCTCGCGCCCACTTCTGGACCAATTGGGGCGGCACCATGGCTAGTGTCGTGAACGGATTTCGGTCGCTATGTACATGTACAGCGCCGAGGGAAATGAGCGTCTTGCCGGTCCCACACTCCGCGATGACTGCGGCGCCGCGGGCTTCATTCCAGCGTTTCACCACGCCCATGATCGCGAGTGCTTGTGCGGGGAACGGCTTGCGGAGAAGTTGTGCGATCTGTGGCGAAGGGGCATCGTCAAACCCGTGCAGGGGTGGGAATGCCTGAAGAATCCGCTCACCGAGTTCGGTGGACCACGCACGCAAGTACGACCCGATTGAGTCGATGTGCTTCGGTAGTGGCATAGTCTTCGCCTCATGGTTTGTTACTGGACCCAGAAAGTGGCGTGTCGGAAGAATTCATACGGCAGGTTCTGATGCGAAGAACTCGGTTGGAAACTTCCAGGAAATCGAGTCATTCCCGTTGGGAATTCGGATGGCCCGCTCCCTCAAAGCCCTGCTAATCCATTTCAGAAACGTCTGCTTGTTTCCTTTGATCAACACGGGCGCGCACCCGAGTCCTAGCAATGGGTTGATTGCCCTTCGTCGATTGAGTTCTCTAACGAACCACGGCGCCCACTCGGATAGGACTGGAAGCCCATACCGAGACGCCAGCCGGTAGAGCACAAACGCGGGATCGTCATTGCACAGAACCGTCCGCGCACCCTCGCGGTCCGCGCCGGGTTTTGTCTTGGCCAGTTCGGCCGAGACCGCCACCAGATGGCGGACCGGGCGCTTCCTGCCGGGCACCATCACACTCCCGCGAAAGCACTGAGCCTCAGATCCAAGGGAAGCAGCAACAATCGCGCCGCTCGGAAGGTGTACTTGGAACAAGGCTACCTCTGCCACTGCTGCCCCAAGGGCGCCGATTTCGGCATCACTACCCACCATCGAGAGCAAATGGGCACTGACCGGCCCCTGATCATCCCTTGCTGGTTCCAGGACAGCCCGATCAACGTAAACACGAACGCGCGTAACCGTGTCCTTAGTACGCTTAGTGAACTCCAGGGTTCCAAAGCGCTCGTGCGCGTTTTGCATAGGCGTTTCCTCATGGTGTTGGTCGCTTGAAATTCACTGGCCTGCGGCGCTTTGCGTGAATTCCGCGAGGAGGCGAATACGTTAGGACGTTTTAGCTTCATAGCGAGTGCAGGGAATGCGTCCGTGGGGGGTCGAAGATACGCGACGTGGACCCTTGACACCGTTGGACCGGCATGATATGTCTCTAAGACATGTCTGGAAGCAATACAACCCAATACGCCGTCCTGGGCCTGCTCACAATTCAACCGATGTCCGGGTACGACCTGGGCAAGAACTTGCGCGAAAGTCTCAACTACTTTTGGGCCGAAAGCAACGGGCAGATCTACCCCACCCTGAAAAAGCTGGCTGCGGACGGTTTGATCGTGGCAGTCGCGACTCAAGCGGCTGGGAGGCGCGCGAGACAGAAATACGCACTGACGCCTGCGGGCCGCAAACAACTGAAAGAATGGCTCGCTAAGCCACCTCAGGTCCAACCGCCGCGCAACGAACTCCTGTTGAAACTGTTTCTTGGCCGGTCGGCTCCGAAAGGGGCGATCGCGGAGCATGTTGCTACATTCAAAAGGCAGTATGAAGAGATTCAGAACATGTTTGAGGGTCTTCGCGCTTCCTTGCAGGCGGAACATGCCGGGTCACCGGACTTGAAGTACTGGATGCTTTGCCTGGAACACGGGATTCGGCTACGACAAGCGCAGATTGACTGGTGCAACTCGGTTCTGAAAGAGCTTGCAGCAACGCCGGAAGGAACCCGTGGGAGGCCAATCGCTCCCCGGAGGTGATGTCATGTCTCGTGCGCTCGCTGAAGTTGAGAAAAGGGAGTCGAATCAGCAAGATCGTGACCGTGGGCTCATCGCCCCGCTGGGGCACACGGTCAGAATCATCGCTATTCTTGCCCTCCTGGGAGTTGTAGGAACTGTTCTTCAGAGCCACTTGCACTCCCAGGCGCCGAATAAGGTGCCGGCGGCTTTAGTCTCTCAGAGAAACCTCGTTCTCGTGTACCTCTCGTTGATTTTTGGGGAGTGGTGGTTATTGTTTGCTGTCTGGAGAGGAATCCGAGTCAAAGGGTTAAAACTGCAAGATCTCATTGGCGGCTCCTGGACCAGCGCCAAGCGCATTGTGACCGATCTGTTGCTGGGCGCGGGAATTTGGTTAGTTTCCCTGTTTGCAATCTGGATTCCCCTTGCACGCTTTCTTGCAAGCCGGTCACCGCACGGGTACCCAATCAATCCGATATTTCATTATGACATCTTTGAGGGTGTGCTTTGTGTCCTGAGTTCGGTCGGCGCAGGTTTCTGCGAAGAGGTCGCCTATCGGGGATACTTGCAAAGTCAATTCCGGGCACTCACTGGAAATGGCGGTATCGCAGTGTTGCTTCAGGCGATTGTTTTTGGCTTTTTCCACGCATTTGAAGGTCTGCCTGCCGCGATTGCAGCCGGAGTCTTTGGCCTCCTGGTCGGCCTGGTTGCCTTGTGGCGCAAGAATCTGCGGCCGGGGATGGTTGCCCATGCTTCGACTGACATTTTCAACAACCTCCTCCCGAAAGTCTTTTGGGGGCTGGCGGCAATTCTGAAAATCTAAATTGACAAGTGTGAATTCGGAGTGCCGGCGTCTGTACTCAATTGAAGGCTTCGTCTTCGCGGAAGTATGTAATAGTCGCGGAACAAACAAGCGTTGCGTAACACCGCTCACCGACAGTGTGGCCTCCCTCTGTGGAGGATGAATTACTTCAGGACGGCAATCTCTCCAGTGCAGAAGACCAGCGTCAGTTCGTTCGAGAACCGTTCTTTTTCCCGAATCACCGTCTTCCCGTCCTCTTCTTCTTCCGTTTTGTCCACCAATTTGACCGACTGCCAGTGCGCTATGTGACGGGACTCCCCTTCACCAAAAATGCCGTTGAGCATTCCAGCCGTGCAGAGCAGACCAACATGGCCACCGTGCAGAGGAGTCAGTGGGCGGCCGGCGACGTCGAACTGCTGGGCAAAAATAACGGTTGAAGCCTGACGATACGCTGACGATTTCAGCAGCAAGTCCTCCAATTCGTCTAAAGGCAATCCGCGATGGACCAGGCGCACGGGAGGGCCAGGAAGCACAGCGTAGGTGTGGTCAGGTTCTGCCGGCAGCGGCAGAAGTTCCTGCAGTTTTCTGTCGAGCGAACCGAGCCAGAGCTGCGCCTGAATGATCTCGCCGTCCCGCAACCGATCTCGTTCCTGGCGGGTACGGCGTAGCCCGAAGACAACGACCTGCTGATAGCGGACGCTCTCCGGTTCCGTGAGCTGATAGACGTGGATGTCCCTGAAATGCCTGGAAAGCCCAACGGAGCAATCCGCAATTCGTTTGGCTGGCACAACGAGCACCAGGACACCCAGTGGTTTCAACCATCGGTATACGTGCTGGAGGAAAAGCTTCTCCATGCGCTGCGACTTCTCTTCGCCGATCGCGAAGTCGTACGGCGGGTTCAGATAAATGAGTGAGAAGGATTCAACCGGACACTGCACGTCAAAACAGTTTCCGTGAGTCGTGTCGATGCCTTTGGCCCGGGCCTGTTCGGCCCGTCCCGCGTCCAGTTCGACGCCGTAACGCGAGACCTTCTCGCCTGAGGCGATTTCAGCGAATGCCACGCCGTCTCCAACACAAGGATCGAGGGCGCAACAGTGCTCGTACGGGAACGCCAAGAATTTCCGAATCCGTTCGCACTCTGGAAGGGGCAGCGGATAAAATCCAAGACGTGCGCGCCCAGCAAGACGCATGGCAACCTCCGAAGCGGGAGTGTTAAAGGGACAGAAGCGACCTCAAGACTTCTAAGCCCTGCTGCCGGCATCACTCGGGGCTCTGCCGGTATTCTTTGAGCTTGCGATAGAGCGTCGTTTTGCCTATTCCAAGTGCGTGCGCGGCGGCGATCTTGTCCCCATGGGCCACCCGCAGCGCTCTCAAAATCGCGCTGCGTTCGAGTACCGCCAGAGATCGCGTGTCCGCCGGGCCGTAATTGCCCGCGATTTTCCCCGGGCCTGGACAATCCCAACGATCCTCGTTTCCCAACACGGGCCCTGATCCGAGCGCGAGCGAACGCACCACGAAATTCTCGAGTTCCCGCACGTTTCCTGGCCAGCTGAAGGAGCCAACGAAGCGCCAGAAATCATCGGAAATCCTCTCGATGGCGCGCGCCGGATCGGCGTGTTTAGCGAGGAACGCCGCCACGAGCAGGGGGATGTCGGCTCTTCGCTCGCGGAGGGGCGGCATTTCGATCGGGATTACGTTGAGACGGTAAAAAAGATCGCTTCTGAAAGCTCCCTGATCAGCAGCGCTCCTCAAATCCCGATGCGTAGCCGCAATGAACCTGACGTTGACGGGCCTAGCGTGCGTGGAACCAACCGCCCGCACCTCACGCTCTTGAATAACGCGCAGAAGCTTGGGCTGTAGCTCGGTCGGCAATTCTCCGATCTCGTCCAGGAAGCACGTGCCCGTATCAGCCGCTTCGACCAGTCCCTTCTGAGCGACATCCGCACCTGTGAAAGCGCCGCGCACATGGCCAAACAGCTCGGATTCGATCAGAGTCGCCGACAGGGATGGACAGTCTATGGCAACGAAGGGAGCATGCCGACGCGCGCCCAAGCTATGAATACAACGCGCTACGAGTTCTTTCCCCGTACCAGTCTCGCCTTGAATCATCACCGGAAACGTGCCCTTCGCGGCCTTCCGGATCAAATCGTGAATCGCCAACATCAACGGCGAGATGCCTACGAGACCTCCTGGAAGGGCGCCGGAGGCCAATTGGGATCTCAGCGCGGGGAGTTCCAGATCTTGAGGCCGCGGAACCCAGGGATGCTTCAGGGTGAGCACACCGTGAGACAAATCTTCCTGGAGATGACTTTCTGTCGACATAGGCACCGCCCTTTTCGATAGGAAGCGGATTTCGCGTCCACTCGTAGTGGCTCATTTCCATCCGTAGAACTACCGTCAGTAGAGTTACGCAATCGAACTACGCAATCGATCCGTGGAATTGCGACTGGACAGAAAGGTCGGCTGGTACCGATAGTACCCATTATTCGGCTCGCCGCCTCGATGCCCTCAGTCAGGAGGCCTGTATGATCGATCTTTCTGGGTTCTTATTCCGTTCGCCACGCGCTCGGTCCACACAGATCGCGAAACCACTTTCGATAGATCACGGCCGGTGGAAAGTCGAGCAGCTCGCAGGCATCGGAAGCTGGGAAATGGATACGACCAGCGGGGAACTTAGGTGGTCGCCGAGTCTGTGCTTGATGCTCGGTCTAGATCCATCGACGGAGCGATTCCCTGAAACCGAGTTCTGGGGCCTCGTGCACCCGGAAGACCGCCAACGCGTCAAAGGAATTGTCGAGACGGCGATGAAGGCCGGCCGATCCTACGAGCATCAAGCCCGATTCTTGCTTCGCGACGGCACCGAAAAGGTATTTCTGACACATGGCCTACCGGTTTTGGATGCCGCCGGCAAGCGCGTCATCAGGCACCTAGGAATAACCCAAGACATCACCGAAAGGCTCCGTGCCGAAGCAGCGTTGAAAGCGAGCGAGGAGCGGTACAGGGATTTGGTCGAAAACAGCCGCAGTCTGATGTGCATGCATGACCTGGACGGGCGGCTGCTGTGGATGAACAACCTGCCAGCACAATTGTTGGGCTATTCCCCCAAGGAATTGATCGGTCGTCGACTCCAAGACATGCTGGAGCGAGATATTCGCGATCAGTTCGATGACCACATGAAAAGGATTCGCCGCGATGGACATGCAGAGGGTCTGCTGAGACTTCTCGCTCGTTCCGGTGAACGGCGAATCTGGGAATACCAGAACACGCTGCGCACCGGCACATTCGGCATAGCCTTGGTCCACGGAATGGCTTCGTGGTCCTTGATGCTGATTCGCTTCGAATCTTCGATGTGAACGAGAACCTGTGTTCCAGGCTCGGGTATGCTAGGGGTGAATTATTGGGGCTTTTCGTTGCCGACATCGACCCAACCTTCGATGAGGCGGAGGTGCGCAGGTCAGGTATGCTGACGAAAGAGGGCCTATATCGCAGGAAAGACGGTTTGATGTTGCCGGTCGAGGTGAATTTCAGTTTTGCACATCTCGAAAAAGCCTATTTCGTCGCAGTCGTTCGCGATATCACGGAACGCAAGCGCGCAGAGCAGACGCTGCGGAGGCAGCAAGACCAGCTACGGCTGCTGACCGCTCATTTGATCACGTCGCACGACCGCGAGCGCCGACAAGTCGCTCATGCGCTGAACGAAGGCACCGCTCAGGAACTAAGTGGAGTGTCGCTGGAGTTGGGGATGTTAAGGCAAGCACGCGACACATCCTCGGCCCTCGGAATCGTTGCTGAAAGTCAAGAAGCTCTTGGCCGGGCCATGACGCAGATTCGCAGCGTGTCAAACGAATTGCATCCGCAGCTCCTTGAGTTGGCTGGGCTGTGGACAGCAATCTCTTCCTACGCCAAGGAGTTTGGCAGGACGCATGGACTTCAGGTGAACGTCGAATTTCCCGTTCAAACCGGGCGATTGTCTGACGCTGCCGAAATCGGCATTTTCCGAGTCGTACAGGAGTGTCTGGCTACCATTCACGAAGTTTCTTCCGCAAGAGAGGTGACGATTCGGGTCAAGCAGGAGAATGAACGGGTCATCTTGACGATCTCTCACTCAGGCAACGGACATCAGGGTACTGTCGCGGATTGGTCCGCGCACGAAATCACTCTCGTGCATATCGTGGAGCGAGCAAGGCAGTTCCGGGGCGTCGTCGAGATAAACACTGCGAACGATTCTGGAGCAGAAGTCCAACTTTCCATACCGGCTTTCTTCCGCCGAAACGAAACGAAGGAAATCAGGTGCTAGTTCTTTCGCGAAGATGACTCTCAATACGCTGGAAAAGCCAGGCTTCGTCAAATTCCTGCCGGATGAAAGTAACCAAGCCCTCCGGCAGCGCCGAGGACGACGATTCGCCATTGGAGGTGGTATTTGTACGGCAAGGCGGAACCTTTGCCTTGCGGCGGGGCTGGGCCGGGGACAAGAGAAACGTAGTAAGACTGCCCTGACTTTACCACGAGAGTCTGGTCGCCACGGCGAAGGACCAGTGTACCGGTTAACGCGGAAACAACGATGTCCTTGTGGGGTCCTGTGAAGCTGACTTGACCGTAGGCGGGTTGCCCATAAGCCGCCTCGATAAGGCCCTCCGGGGTGAGGATTTGAAACTGACGACCGGTCAAGGATGAGAAGCCAAGCGTCCGCGAAGCAGAGTGGCCTGGACCACTGCCCCAGAGTTGCCCATTTTCGCGGCGCTATCAGAAAGAAGAAAAACTTCCCCATGCCCGACGGCGAGCCCAAGCTCACCTGCGGCGTCGGTGCGGAGGGTGTCGCCGGAGTATATCGTCGTGCCGCTTATCGCGTCGGCAGAGCCAATGTAGGCGAGCTTACTCAAACCAACCACCGCGATAGTGACCGAAATTCGATGGCCGTTTTGCGTGGTAGCTGCCTGCACCGAGGACTGGACCGGCAAAAGCAACGTCCCGCCGGATATAACTCCAATTGCGAGCCAGCGGCAGTAAGCGCGCACTGAACACTCTCGATACTGCTCATTCGACGAGCCAATGTACGCATGAATCTGAAGTCTGTCAATACCGGCGTTCTTTCCACTTGGCAGCTATGATTTCACGCCGGCGACGGAGGGTTCATAGAGCCAGCTACGTTCATGCGATAATCCGTGGGATTAGACGGTAATGCGGCGCGCGACTCGTGGGCAGTGCCCAAGCGCGCGCGGGATCATGCTCCCTATGGACAACAGAGTGCGGAGTTGGATCGCGGCAGCCTTCGTTGTTTTCGCCTTTTCGGGTCATCCGCTGCGCCTGAGTCGGCGGGGCGGTGCATCTCCTGTCGCGGTGATTCCGTTTCACGAGATGGGACAGCACATCTACGTCAAAGCAACGATGGACGGCTTGCAAAATCTTTCAGTGATCATAGACACTGGCTCTGCCAACTTATTTTTGTCGCGTAAGGTTTATGAGCAATTGAAGCTACCTGTGATCGGCTTGACCAATCTGCCTGGGCCCGATCCTAGGGACACGCCAACTCCGGTGTTAATGACTTCTGTTCCCTCCATGGCCTTCGGCGGCTTGCAAATCAAGAACCTGCGGGCGCTCGTGGTTTCCCTCAACTCCCCCCAGATCATGGCCATTGCCCACGTTCGCACGGACGCGATTCTCGGTGGGGACTTGTTTAAGCGGTATGTGGTGGAGCTGGATTACACTAACAAGGTCCTGCGGCTATACGATCCCGCTGATTATCCCGAGCCCCAAAGCGGATGTAAGCTGCCCTTGTCCTTGTACGATCGAATCCTCCCGCGCGTCCACGCACAGATCATGGCGGATGGCGGGAAACTGGTAGATGCCGTGCTTCTCTTGGACACCGGAGATCAGACGGTGACGCTCAACGGACCCTTTATGGCGTCGCATCCCAACCTGCCGGTAAAGAAGTTAAGCAGTAAGGTAGGGAGCGGCACAAGTGTTAATTATACTATTAAATTCCGGGAAGGGCATCTGCTTGGAATACGGCTTGGCGCATGTACGATTTCCGAGCCTCTCGTAACTCTTCTAGACGAACCGCTGGGAACGGCGGCAGGTTTCGACGGTGGTATCGGCCTGAGTGTCTTTCGGCAATTCACTACGATTTTTGACTATCCAAGAGGGTTCGTTGTTTTCCAGAAGAATCCCAAAGCCACCGGTCCTTAGGGTTTCAGTGCGGCCTTATTCACCGAATCGGCGTGTGCTTTACACCCACTCCCGCGAAACGGGGCTAGAGCGATTCGAGGCAGACAGGCGAACAAGGTCAGCAAGTCTCGCGTTCGGAAACAGAGCACAGCCACAGCCCCGACGATGCGCCGCCGTATCACAATTATTCGATCCTTTGTCTTCAGCGAGAATGGTTTACCAGCGGACGAGGGCAACACCCGGAAGCCCAATGCTCGCAAAATTCTTCTACTCCTCTGTCCGCCGATGGCGCAAATCAGAGCAGACCGAAGGGAGGCAAACATAACTTGGCGTCTCCTGGCTCTCTTTGCCCTGTCGCGCCAAATTGGCAATGCGAGAATCGTTACATCCTGCGCATAGGCTTTCACGCGGTACTGCTCCATATAGTACTTAAAGGGTTTCCTCGGTAACCTATGCTTGTGGTTTTGGCGTTTGCGACGAATATCTCAGGTTCGTGACCGTTGATCCCATTCTCGCGATGATGAACGGGGTACCCGTGGGAGAACATTTGGGGAAGCAGGTGCGCGACGTCGTGGGCAATGATGTCGCCCCATTTTTGGAAAAACGGCTGGAGTCGATTTTTGAGAGCAGGTCGCCGGGGCTGATGTTTGATGTGACCGCGAAGCTCCCTTATCGCTGAGCTGTGAGTCGGTGGATCGAACTGTTCCTCCCTGTTGAGCAAAAAGGGAAAATCACGGCGGTCACTGCGTTCGTTGTCGAAGTACACGGGACGACAGCGGCTGGGCAGGAGCTACCTGCGGTAGGCCGAACCATTGTCCTTCCGCCCGCCATATCAGACTGCTTGAGGCTTTCCGAGAGAGCGATCAGGGAGGAAGCATCAAGAATGGTGTTTCGGTTCCGGTCCTCACGCGAGCGCCAAGCGGTGCGCAGCCTGCTCCTGCCGGGCAAATAAGCTATGGAGCCAAGTAGCAGTTCAAGTTCTAAGATTGAGGTTCAAGGAACCACCAGACTGGAAGGAGGCACGCTCACTTGTCCTTATTGCGGCGGCCTGCCTGAATTGTTGAGGATCGCGAAGGTCAGGCAAATAACAGCATTCGCGTGTCCGACTTGCCTTCAACGGTTGGAACTGATTGTTCCGGACCTGAGGCCGTTTATTCTCGCATCGTTAACTTTATCGATCCTTGCCGCTCGGGCTGCCGGAGTTCGAGGAGTCACGTTGATCGTAGTCGCGTTGCTGCTGTCTTTGCCGATCTTCGCGGTGGAGTCTTCCTTGTTCAGTCTCTTTGCTCGACTGCGCGTATGACGGCCCGGAGACCGGGGCAGGCCGATCACCTGAATCTTGCATCGGATTGCTTCTTTTTGCCAAAGCAACGCACCGCCGACCGCTGTCGCATCCACGAGATTCTCGGTTTGAACAGCACTGCCGCAAAGTGAGGCCCGGCATAACCCGGCCGCTTCTGCTCTCGATCCCGTCGACAGGGCCCTCGCCGTTGTAAATGCACAGCGAGTTTCGTCACGCCCGGACCGGCCGACTTAGGGACTAAGCTGTTCTTGAGTGTGACGATTTGGAGTGGCCTCCTCGTCGAGAGCGAGCTTTTCTCCTTCGGGTATTCTGTCGGGTCCTTTCGGGAAATTACCTCGCGAAAAGAGAAAGAGGCAGCGTGCTATGCCTTTTGACCTTTCGTTTGGAGGTTCGAAGGGCAAGTGGCAGCGAATGACAGCAAGTTAGCTATGAAACGGCAAATTGCCGAGAAAGGCCAAAACCAAATCGGCTCCCATTTGTCTAAGCCCAGTCTTGCAGGCCTAACGGCATAACTCCCAAGCTGACAGGGGATTAGGACTTGGCCGGCTCGGGGAGGCTCAACGAAACTTGCTGGCGCCTGAATGTACCTCACTCGGGACCAAATTGAAGAGGATGGGACTCGGACCTAAGATTCCGCTGTCTAGCGTGCTAGCAGCCGAGGTGGCTCAAAGCAGCATGAACAACGTGCGAGACCCAACTGAGAACGGGAAAGTAGGCGATGCCACTGTTGTTACTTGCGTCGTTTTCCAGACGCGGAACCCTGAACGACTCGTTGAGCTATTGCGCCAGGCCTTGACAGGAATCCCTGACCAGGCTCGACCCCAGCCGCCAGACACGGCGAGCGTTTCTGTCGAACGAACTCCCGAGGATTTCTGGCTCAAGCACGGAGAAGCGGCCGAATATCTGGGTGTCTCGAAAAGCACTCTCTACCAATACGCCTGCCAACAGAAGATTGAGTGCCGCAAGCTCGCTGGTCGCTTGGAATACCGCCGTTCGACGCTTGATCAGTTCAAAGACCACCAAATCCGACCAGCCCACCGCTTCTTTTCACGGCGGAGTATAATTCCAACGGCGCTCGGCTCCGGCAAGTGAGAGGAGCGCCAGTGGGACTATACAGAAAACGAAAATCACCGTACTGGTGGATGACTTACATTCAGGACGGCGAACAATTCTGGGAATCCACACGGACGAGCTCAAGGCAAGCGGCCTTACGAATCTGGAAGAAACGCCAGGCAGAAATTGCCTTGGGCAAGTTCAAGGTGGGTTGGCTCGGCCAGCGGATTGGGTTCGAGGAGATGTGCAAGGAGTTCGAGCAGTCTCACTTTGCAGGTATCTCCGAAGGAACAATCGCCGGCTACCGGGCTTACCTCAAGCACTTGAAGGCGTTTTTCGGAGGTTTGGTGCTGACAAAAATCACGGCGAAGCTGGTTGAAGAATATCGCGACTACCGTCGGCAGCAGCCTTCGATTCGCTACAAGGGCCGGTCGCTCAAAGGTGCGACGGTGAATCGCGAACTCGAATGCCTGGCGTGCCTGTTCGATCTGGCAGTGCGTCGGGAGTACATTCCGGAGAACCCGGCCCGCGGTGTGAAGCATTTCAACGAGCTGCGTGAACGGCCCGTCAAACAAATGCTAACGCTGGAACAGGAGAACCGGATTCTCAGCGCGGCGCCGCCCCACCTGAGAGTAGGGATCATGCTTCTGGTACAGACGGGAGGCAGGACGTATTCGGAGGGGTTCCGGCTGCGCTGGGACCAGGTCGATTGGGAGAACCGTCTCATTCGATTCGGGAACGACGTGAAAACTCCGGGATCTTCCGAACCGCATCCACTGACAGACTTAGCCGTCCGCGTATTGCGCAAATGGAGGGATGAATCGAAATCCGATTCTCCCTTTATCTTTCCAAGCCCGCGCAAGCCGGGACGGCCGATCCGAAGCGTGAAGACCGCTTGGCGAGCGACCCTTCGCCGTGCCAACGTGCCGCATTTCCCGATTTACAACCTGCGCCACGCTTTTTGCACGCGGCTAAGCTGGGTGGCCCCGGATGCGGTGATCGAACGGGCGATGCGGCACACCAGCCCAGAGACCAAGCGCCGGTATCAACTCGGCATGGTCGAGCAGGTTCGTGAGGCCATGGAAAGGGCGAATCAGCAGGTGTATGGCGGAAGCAGTCTCGTGAACTAGATCCGCTTTTACATGACACCTACATGACACTCGCGTGGTCCGAAAACAAAAGCCGAGAAAGGCGGTTTCTAAGTCACTGAAAGAGAAGGTGGATTTGGCTCCCCGGGCAAGACTCGAACTTGCAACCCTTCGGTTAACAGCCGAATGCTCTACCATTGAGCTACCGGGGAACCGGCCGCGCAGGAAACCAATTTACAACAAGTCGCTGATGCGTGTCACTTTTCTCCCGCGTTGTGGAAGACCTGGGTATCACTTTTCTCCCACACTTTGGAAGAGCCTGGTCGCATCGTATCCCCCTGGCTAGCTTGAAATGCGCCATTTCCGAAGCTCGCCGGCACGCACCGGGCAGCCTCGACAACCCCTCACAACTCCGCAGAACCTGCGTGTGCCCGTCCGCAGGTCAGCGATTCCGCCTCCGTCCCGCGCCGTGACGCGGTCACGCTTCCGGACACGCGCGCGCGCAGCGCATCCCAGTTGACATCCCCGCAAAACAGCCTACGATACGACAGAAAGGGAAAAAACCACGGAAGGCGAAACGGGCAAAATGGCGAGTGCTGCGCAAACCGCTCCGGAAATCCCGGACAAGAGTCTCTTCACCATCGCGGAAGTCGCCCGCCTGACTTCGACCAAGCCCTTCGTCCTGCGCTTCTGGCAGAGCGAGTTCCCCATGCTGCAGCCGGTCAAAGCGCCCAACGGGCGCCGCCTGTACCGCCGCGAAGACATCGAGATGGTCTTCGAGATCAAACGCCTTCTCTATGAAGAGGGATTCACCATCGCCGGCGCGCGGAAGCACCTTTCCAATCAAGGGAACGCCAGCGCCGCCGCCCCGGAAGAGGCGCCCGCGAAGCATGTGCCGGCCAATTCGCGCGCGCACCAGAAATTCCTTCTGGATCTGCATGAGGAACTGCTCGCGATCTTGACCCTTCTTGAACGCGAGTGATACGCTGAGAACCATCTGCTAGCGTCGGGACGTGGCGCAGCCTGGTAGCGCGCACGCTTGGGGTGCGTGAGGTCGCTGGTTCAAATCCAGTCGTCCCGACCACTTCTACTTGTCGGGAATCTCGTCACCCTTTCGCGGTGGTTCCTTTCCCGCACGTTTCAAGATCTTCCGTGCCTTCTTGACATTTGCTCCAGCTCCCCGTTCCCGGAAGAACTCTTCTGTACGCAACACAGAGATTTTCTCTGCGACCGCTAGATTGATCAGCTGATTGAGGGATATTCCCTCGCTCTCGGCCGTCTTGCGAGCCTCCTCTTGTAAAGAAGAGGCCAACCGTAATGGAAAACTGCTTTGTCTCATAACCTTTCTCCGTTTTCATTCTCGGCTACGGGCGCGCAATCGACGGAGAGCCTCGGAGGGCCGCACGATCTCGAGCGCAAAAGCCTTTGCTGCAGCCGTGAAGTCCTCCCGGTTGAACGTGACAAGCAGGTCAGCTCGACCGTTGACCACGCTTTCTAGAACCATATCGTCCGTCGGATCAGACAGAAGCGGTCGCCACAGAAACCTAATCTGCACTGGGTCAGCGACGCTCGCGAGCGAATTAATAATCTCCCCGACTTCAAGTACGCTAAGCCCGTGCACTTTTCGATGTTCTTCGCGCGTCAACACAGCCTCATACTCGAGAACCAGTGGAACCGACAACAAAAGCGTAAACTCCCTTGCCAACGCCCGGTCTACGAGCTGCCAAGAAGCTCCGCCACGGCTGCGCATTGCGGCGACAAGAACATCGGTATCCAGTGCGAGACGCAAACGTGATGATATCGCATATGACATCACCCTTCAAGGCGCAAACAACCGGAGTACATGACACCCCCCAGAGCGAGGAACGCTGGACGCCGGCGATGTTATGAGCGCTTGAGAACCTCGGGCGACTGGTGGACAACGCGATCGATTTCCTTGAGCAGGTCATCGATTCGAATGGGCTTCGCCACATACCCGTCCATGCCCGCAGCGAGGCAGCGTTCCCGGTCGCCTTTAATGGCGTGAGCGGTCATGGCAACAATCGCGATATGGCCGCCGCTCTTCCGCTCCACCGACCGGATCGCGGCGGTTGCTTCGAAACCATCCATGGCGGGCATCTGCACATCCATCAAGACCAGGTCGAACGTCGCGGCGCGGAATTTGGCCAGTGCTTGACGCCCGTCCGCCGCCACTTCCACGGAGTGGCCGCGTTTCTCGAGCAAGCGGCGCGCCAGCGTGGCATTCACCAGGTTGTCTTCGGCTAACAGGATTCGAAGCCCTTGTGGGCGCTCGCGCAAGCTGTGGCGGGTCACCAGCCCGGGAGTTTCCCCGGCATTCGCTTCGCGCCCCAGCACCTGCAGAATCGCATTGAGCAGTTCGCTTTGCCCGACGGGCTTGGTGAGATAAGCGGCCACGCCCAATTCCCGGCAACGCAGCGCATCGCCGCGCTGTCCGGCCGAAGTGAGCATGATGATTCGCACCGAAGCTGTTTGCGGATCGCTTCGGATGTGCTCGACGAGAGCAAATCCGTCGGTTCCCGGCATGGCGGCATCCACGATCAGCAGAGGAATGGGGTCATGCGCTTTCGCGGCGTGTGCGATTTGCACGAGGGCAGACGCGGCGTCGTGCGCCAGGAATGGCTTCAGGCGCCAGCTGCGCAGCATCTCGGCCAGGAAGCGCCGATTCGTTTCGTTGTCATCGACGACCAGAACGGACATGCCCTCCAGATCCGCGGCCGGAGGAGCCGGCGCGCGAGCCGCTGCGACTCCAACGCCGAAATGCGCGGTGAAATGAAAGGTGCTGCCTTGCCCAGCCACACTTTCCACCCACAGGCGGCCGCCAAACAGCTGCGCGAGTTGCCGGGAAATTGGCAATCCCAGGCCCGTTCCTCCGAACCGGCGGGCGGTCGAGGAATCCAGTTGCGTGAACGCTCCGAAGATCGTCTCGCGCTTGTCGTCAGGAATGCCCGCGCCTGTATCCGCAACGCTGAAATGCAGCAGGACGCCGTCCGTTTCTTCGGACTCCAACACGACACGAATCGTGATTTCGCCGCGCTCGGTAAACTTGATGGCGTTGCCCACCAGGTTGACTACGATTTGACGCAACCGCGTGGGATCGCCAACCAGAACCTGCGGCACTTGCGGTGAAGCCTGGAAGTTCAATTCCAGACCTTTTTCCTGGGCGCGAAGGGCCAACGTCTTCAACGCCGTTTCCAGGCTGCCTCGCAGGTCGAATTCAACCGCTTCGAATTCCAGCTTGCCCGCTTCCATCTTGGAAAAATCGAGAATGTCGTTGATGATGACCAGCAAAGAATCCGCCGAAGCCTTGGCCATGGCCAGATATTCGCGCTGTTCGGAGGTCAACTCCGTGTCCAGCGCCAGATCGGTCATGCCGATGATGCCGTTCAAAGGAGTGCGCAGCTCGTGGCTCATGTTGGCCAGGAATTCGCTCTTCGCGCGATTGGCCGCGAGAGCCGCTTCCTTTGCTTCGAGCGCCTCCCGCTCCGCACGCCTACGGGCGGCCTCCTGGGCATCCCGCTGCAACCTGGCATGCAATACGGGCGCCAGGTAATCGGCGATGCGTTCCAACAGTTCCTGGTCTTTCGGTTCATAATCCTGCGGTTTATTCGCTATGGCCAACAGGCCCGCAGCCTTACCCATGTGCACTAACGGAACAATCAGAAAACGAGAGAGAGGAACATGCCCTCCCGGCACCTTACCGGGTTCATTGGAACAAATCACAACTCGTTCCAACAGGGCGCGGCCCCAAGCTCCTCCCCATGCTTCCGTTGGGAAGCGGAAAGTCTTACCCAGCATGCGGCACTCATCCCAGATCTGGCCGCGCAGGGAGGGAATCACCAGGGCCCCCAGTTCATCGATATAGCCAAAGAGGCCGCATCTACTGTTCATTGCTTCCAACACCACATCCAATACGTTGCCGAACATCTGGTCATCGGGAACAGTCAGAAAGATATTTGCAATGCGATTCTTAAGGGCCAGCTGCATTTCGGAGAGACGCAGCTTCTCTTCGGCGCGCCTGCGCTCCGTGACGTCTTCAACGGCCCCGACCACACGATAGAGCGCTCCCGCGGCATCGTACACAGGAAAAACCTGTTCCCTGACCGACCGCATGGACCCATCCGGCCTTACAATGCGGTATTCGACCAGGCCCTCTCCTGTTTCAAAGCCCTGCCGGTAGAAGTCCTTAACGCGCTCGTCGTCCTCGGGATGAACGGCCTCCAGCCAAGATTCGGGCCGCTCATATACCTCTTCGCGCGAACGCCCGAAGATCTCTTCGTAAGCC
>Ga0075272_1000044_pt1 | contig 38535 bp, 26 predicted proteins | sample SF_Rice_5C_0N_40_FD_69776 | JGI IMG/M metagenome (GOLD analysis project Ga0075272, IMG submission 69776) | Rice paddy soil microbial communities from Twitchell Island, California, USA - SF_Rice_5C_0N_404 | ecosystem: Environmental > Terrestrial > Soil > Paddy field/soil | place: USA: Twitchell... | reverse complement strand
TTTTGTTGATGACGCGTTGGGCCGGAAAACCAGCACGACAGACCCCCTGACCCATACCACTTCCTTCCAATATAACGCTATAGGTAATCGCGTTTCCATGACAGATGCCAACAACATCACAACCAATTACGAATATGACGGTCTTAACCGTCTAACAGCTGTAGTGGAGAATTATCGTGCTGGGGCACAGCCGGACGCGCAGACTAATGTGCGCACGGAATACACCTATGACACTGGTGGAAACCGATTGAGCATCCTTGATGGAAACAGCCATCCAACCAACTTTACTTATGACATGTTGGGAAGGCTGAAGACAGAGAGCGACGCACTCAATCACACCACTACTTATGAGTATGACTCTTTGGGAAACCGTGTCTCTTTGCTGGATGCAAATGGGAAAACTACCTCCTATACTTATGATGATTTGAATCGCTTGACTCACATTGGTTATCCGGCACCGGATCCAAATGTGGACTTCGTCTATGATGCCCTCGGTCGCCGCACATCCATGACCGACGGTCTTGGCACCACAAGCTGGACCTACGATGCGCTCGACCGCCCAACCTCCATCGCTGATCCGTTCTCTGCTCACGTTGGCTATAACTATGATGCTGTTGGAAATCGTACCTCCCTAACATATCCCGACAACCGTGTGATTAGTTACCAGTATGATGCTGTGCACCACCTCCAGCAGGTTTCAGGCAGCGGACTGCCCGCGGCGGTGACGTATCAATATCGGGCAACGGGACAGTTGACCGGTATTTCCCGCCCGAACGGCGTTGACACGAGTTACACATATGACGATGCCGGACAGTTGATCGACCTGGTACACTCTGCCACTTCAGGTTCGCTGGCATCTTATCATTACACGTATGATCCGGTTGGTGATCGCATACAAGCTGTGGAAAATATGGTATGGCCGCAGCAAGCCGCACCCTCTCCCAGCCCAACGCCAACTAATACACCCACGGCCACTTCCACCCCCGCAGGAACCGCAACTGAGACCGCCACGTCCGGTGCCAGTTTGACACCAACGGATACGCCTGTGTTCACACCAACCGATACACCATTGCCTTCCGATACACCGACTTCCACGTCCGGAACGCCCATCGGTGGTTTATACCAGCCAGGCTTTTCCAACAACGCGCTGATCTCTGCACCTCTAGCACCTGAGCCAAACAAGGCCCAAATACTTTCGGCGCTTCAACCGCAGAGTCGGTTGCAAGTCGCTCCCTCACCGACCGAAACATGGACGCCGGTTTCTACAGATACGCCAACCCTCGAATCCAATCTCTCCTCATCTTTCACAGTTGTTCCAGCATTCACTGAACCATCCCGTCTGGCACAAGGGCATGACTCGTTCGTGGTCAACTCCACTAGCGATGGATCAGATAGCGACCTCAAAGATGGCATTTGCGATAATGGAACAGGCACCTGCACACTGCGCGCTGCCATTGAGCAAGCCAATGCAAATCCCGGTCGCGATACCATCAGCTTCAACCTGCCAGGCACTGGTCCTTTTACCATTCAGCCCTTCCTAGCCCTGCCAGTCGTAGACGACCCGTTGGTTATCGATGGAACGACCCAGCCGGGCTTTGCCGGTACACCACTCGTTGTTTTGGATGGTTCCCTGGCTGGAGAGCAAACAGATGGTTTGCACATCGCGTCTGGTGGTAGTGCACTACGCGGACTCGTGATCAATCAGTTCAGCTACAGCGGTATCCATCTGGAGGGAAGAGGCGGGAACCAAATCGAAGGCAACTATATTGGAACCGACGCCAGTGGAATCCTTGCGCGAGGTAACAGTATTGGTATTCTGATCGAGAATACATCGGGCAATAGCATCGGCGGGAGCCAGGATGAAACACGCAACTTGATTTCCGGCAACAAAACTGGTTTATATATTTACGGAAAGAATGCCAAAGGTAATCACGTGCAGGGCAATATCATTGGTGTTGATACCAACGGTCAGGCCACTCTGGGTAATGATATTGGTATACGCATAGAAGAAGCCTCCGGCAACTCGATTGGCGGTCAAGGGCAAGCCCACAACCTGATTGTTGGGAATGCCAATAATGTTTACCAGCATGGACAGGGTGCCACAGATAATGAAGTACAGGCTGATGCACTGGATCACCAGCCGGTTGCACCACCGACTTTGATCCTGGATGGGGAACCAACGCATAAAGCCGGAAATCCTACGAACAACCTGCAGGTTGTCTCTCGACCAAATGTGGTTCCCTTAATTGGTCAACCGCAGGATAGTATTTCCATGTCGGTCCCGGTTAGTTTCCACCTTTCTTCTGTTAACCCGCTTCCATTGGCGACAGGCACTACCTTTGTGGTCAACTCAACCGGCGATGGTGCAGATAAGAGAACTAGTGATGGTGTGTGCAGCACCAGCCAGGGCGTATGCACCTTGCGGGCGGCCATTCAGCAGGCCAACGCCAGTGCAGGTGTGGATACGATCACATTCAACATCTCCGGTTCAGGGCCTTATATCATCCAGCCAGGCAGCGCCCTGCCGACCATCACAGAAGCTATCGTCATCAATGGCACGACCCAACCGGGGTATTCCGGTACCCCAATCATTCAATTGAACGGTTCTTCAGCAGGTACGGGCGCCAATGGCTTGAATGTAACTGCTGGGTCAAGCACAATACGAGGCCTGGCCATTTACAGATTCAATAATGTCGGGATCTACATGTCTACCAATGGGAACAATCACATCGAGGGCAATTACATTGGTACTGATGTGACCGGAACTGTAGACCAAGGCAACTTGTGGGTGGGAATCTACGTTAGCGCCTCACCCAATAATGTGATTGGTGGAACGACTACCTCGGCACACAACCTGATCTCAGGCAATGACGGTTACGGCTTGGTTATTTATGGTGTGGGGTCAACGGGCAATTTGGTTCAAGGCAACTACATTGGTACAAACGCATCCGGTTCTGCAACGATTGCTAATGCGAATGGTATTGCCCTCGATGGCGGCGCTTCGAACACTACCATTGGTGGGTCAGTGGCCGGAGCCCGCAACCTGATATCGGGAAATAACAACAATGGTATTGATCTTGAAAACAATAGCAATATAGCATCTACGGGCAATTTGATTCAGGGCAATTACATAGGCACCAATGCGACTGGCACAGCTGCATTGGGTAATGGCGGGTATAGCGGTTATGCCGGGATCATGGTCTATGGTGCTACGTCAAATATTACTGTTATGGTTGGTGGAATCTCCGCAGAAGCGCGCAACCTGATTTCAGGCAACCTTTCATCGGGGATCATGCTTTACCAAGGCTCCGATGGTTCTGTTGTACAAGGCAATTATATTGGCACTGATATCAGCGGTAACATGGCGATGCCAAATGGTTATGATGGCATCGCGACTGCAGATACTGCCTCGAACGTTACGATTGGCGGAAGTTCACCTGGGGCCGGAAACTTAATCTCGGGCAACAATCGTTACGGTGTCTATCTGTACGGTGTCGGTGCGAATGGAAATATCGTTCAAGGTAACTACATAGGTACAGATGCCAGTGGTGCTCATGATTTGGGGAATGTCATGAGCGGTGTTGCTGTCGCTTATGCCACCAACAATACCATTGGCGGATCGATGACTGGTGCACGCAACTTGATCTCAGGTAACGACGGAAATGGGGTATTAATATCCGAGTCTGGGACGGATGGCAATCTTATACAAGGTAACTATATTGGCACAGATGTGACAGGCACACTGCCGCTTGGCAATACCCTGGATGGCGTGCACATTCAGAACAGTGTCACTGGTACCATGGTTGGTGGAACGGCAACTGGGGCGGGAAATTTGATTGCAGCTAACGGTTGGAATGGAGGAGTTCGAATCACTGCCTCGGCCACGAGTAATACAGTGCAGGGCAATACCATTGGCACTGACATGAGTGGTACCTTGGCGTTGGGCAACACCCCGGATGGTATCTCGATCAATAGTTCGAACAACCAGATCGGTGGGACGGACGCAGGTGCGGCCAACCGCATTGCTCATAATACCAATAACGGCATCTATGTACAGACCGGTACAAGCAACGCATTGGAAGGCAATATCATCTGGGCCAACGGTGCGCTGGGTATTGATCTGAATCCGCTCGGTGTTACGTCAAACGATCTGGGTGATACCGACAGTGGCTCGAACAGTCTGCAGAACTTCCCTGTTCTGAATTCGGTCACCGGCGGTGCGAGCACTACGGTCGGCGGGACGCTCAACAGCGCCTCGAACACAACCTACCGGCTGGAGTTCTTCTCTAATCCAGTTTGCGATTCTTCCGGAAATGGCGAAGGCCAGACCTATCTCGGTTTCACCAATGTAACAACAGACGCCAATGGCGACACTAGTTTCGATTTCATGTTATCAACGGGAACGGTGGATGGTGAATTCGTGAGCGGAACGGCCACCGATCCAAGTGGTAACACATCCGAGTTCGCCACCTGTGTAATGGTTGGACAATCTGCAACTGTCACTCCAACGAACACGCCGACGGACACGCCTACTTCAACCCCAACCTATACTCCTACTTTTACGTCAACTCCGACAGTAACGGCAACTTATACACCAACGGAAACTCCCACTTCGACGGATACATTCACGCCGACGGCTACCGAGACATATACCCCTACTCCAACAGATACGGCGACTCCTACACCAACAGAGACTTACACTCCCACTCCGACAGACACAGAGACGCCCACTCCAACCGAGACTTTCACGCCGACAGCGACCGACACGGCGACATTTACTCCGACCTTTACGCCCACTGCAACACCCGTGCCCACTGGGCCAGTGACGATCAATTACGTTTACGATCCGCTCAATCGGCTGACAGAGGCCAACTACTCGACCGGCGATTACTATCACTATGCATATGATTCTGTCGGCAATCGATTAACTCAAGATACATCCATAAACGGTCTACCGTCCACCGTCAATTATGGGTACGATATTGCCAATCGTTTGACCAGTGTTAATGGAGTCAATTACACCTGGGATGCAAATGGCAATCTTATCAATGATGGCGCGAATACCTATGCTTACGATTCTGCCAATCGGCTGACTTCATTCACCAGTCCAACGGATTCGGCAACATACTCTTATAATGGCTTGGGAGACAGGCTTCAGCAAACCATGAATGAAGTCCCAACCAATTACACTTTGGATTTGAATGCTGGATTGACTCAAGTGTTGAGCGATGGGACAACCACCTATGCCTATGGCTTTGGCCGCATTTCTCAGCAAAGCGGAACTACATCGGAGTATTTCCTGAGTGATGCGTTGGGATCAGTGCGCCAGATGACGGATCAAGCTGGTGCTATTACCATGTCCAAATCGTATGATCCGTATGGCGCGGTGGCGCAGACGAGCGGGACTGGTCAATCGGCCTATGGGTATACAGGCGAACAGCAGGACAGTTACAGCGGTTTGCAGTATCTGCGCGCAAGATATTATGCAATTGGGACGGGTGAGTTTATTAGCCGGGATGATTGGGGAGGTAGTACAAGTTTGCCGATATCCTTCAATCCCTATGTCTATGCCTATGACAATCCAGTTGATTATGTTGATCCAGCTGGCACTTCTCCACTTCCTCCATACGTTGAGCAGTACTTAGAAAATCTTCGTGCACAGACAGAGAAATGTTTTAATGAAGGTGATCTCAACTGTGTCTGGTGGAACTACTATCAATTGGCAGTTGGAGCTCCAGTTTGGGGTTATCCCCACGCATCTCTACATATGTTTCACTTCTTACTTAAGGAAGGAGATGTTAATTATAAACCTTGGGCCGGCTCTTATGATTCTCGATGGGTGTTTGGCGATCAGACGACAAAACCTTATATGAAAAAGCTGAATAAAGAAATTCTAGCGCAGATACATCGTGAGGCCAAAAAGGGCTCCTTGAGTGGACATATCGAGACAGGTTCAATCGAGGATATGTATCCTGACAACCGCGATATTTATTACGCTTTGGGCGCGTTTGGATTGTCGGCTGAGGCTGATTACATTATTTCAAACTGCTATTCTGTAACAGTTAGACCTACTTATCATTTTAACGATGTGTATGACTGGCATAAGGGGTTGGTTGCTGGAGGAGCTGGCGGTGCAGGCTTGAGCGGATTCCAGGATGCATGGACGAAAGCTTTACAAGATGCGGGCAAAGCAGCAAGCTTCAAAATGAGTGGATATTGGTCTGGGCCGAATAAGATTTATGAATTTAATGCCGAGTGGCTTAATCTTCCCGCCTATAATAATAACTTTACCTCAGAGAAATATGAGAATTGGTATGACTTATTCAATGATATATTTAAATAAGGAGATGAGAGATGAAACGCTTAATGCTTTATACTCTCTTTATTGCCGGGGCCATTCTTTTAGCCAGTTGTGGCCTTGTAGGGAATCAGAAGGATAACCTCTCAAAAGCTCCGACGGCAGAACTTATTCATCTCCTAGAAGATGAGCATGAAGGCGGTGACAACCTTTTTCCAGAGATAATAGCCGAATTGACAGCAAGAGGATCATCTGCCTCTGAGGCTGCACCAGCCCTTGCGAGAGCTTTGGCTTATAATCGTCGCGATTCAATCACCGCGAGTCGACCTTTAGTAGCGATGGGTCCTGCAGCACAATTGGCTATTCCTATTTTATTAGTAAATTTATCCAATGAGCGCGCAGATGTAAGGCTTGGTTCTGCATTTGTGCTGGGAACTATAGGTAAGACTTCACAATGTGCGATTCCTCAATTGGCGCCCTTATTATGGGACCAAGATTCAAGAGTTCGATCAGCAACTGCTGCAGCACTCCAGACAATTTCCGGAGTGGAATTGGTTGATAAAATATATGAACTTGATCCTACCGTTCCAGGCAGCGTATTTCTGGATGAGCCAGACGGTACTGTTTCTGCAAATGCAAAGGCTTGGTGGTTAGCGACCGGTAAAAATATAAAGTGGCCCGTAGGCGATTGTAAACCCAAAGAATAAGGCAATTGGCAACCGGCCTGCCTTTCCTCGTCATATGGTAAAGGGTTAAATGATTCCTTCGCGTATAACGATCTGAGGAATAAGCGATCGCAAACGACCGTGAATTACCAGCCGATCAATTTCTTGGGCGACATATATTCAACCGCTAAGCATCTCGGGTAGGGAAATGGAATTAAAACGAATGCAAACGTCGAACGCACAATCTCCCCTGAGATCAAGCCTGTTGCTTACCGGAGCGATTATTGTAGTTCTAAGTCAATGGCTGCTGCAGGCGCTGCCATTGGAGCGACGAGCCAACGCTCTTTGGTTTACTGCGTTGGGCTCCTTGTTGTTTCTAATCCCGATCATCAGCATATTAAGAAATAATGATGATCCTGGCAGAATCGAGAAAATTATTGAACGAATGGCGAATTGGCTTCACGTTCCCGACTGGCAGGTTATTCCGATTCTGATCAGTCCGTTCCTTTCCTGGATCGCTTTCATGGCGGCAGGAGAAGGTCAGCGAATGATCGATCCTGTTTTGGCAATCCTGGCTTGGGTTCTGGCCATCGGAACGTCAATCCTGGGATGCTTCAAGAAGAAACTTCAAATCAAGCCAACCGGAATTCTCCTGCCTCTGGGTCTGACAGTCATAGCTTTCCTGGTGCGCGGACTGGGAACCGACCGTATCCCTTTCATTCTGACTGGCGATGAAGGATCAGCGGGCATTGCAGCAGTCCGCTTCCTTAAAGGTGAAGTCAACAACCCCTTCGTCTCAAGCTGGTATTCGTTTCCTGCCCTATACTTTTATATTCAAGCGCTTTCCATTCGTATCTTCGGCCAAACCACACAGGCGCTACGCTTAACATCCGCTCTGGCGGGTGCGTTGACCGTCACTGCCATTTACTTTGTGGGCAGCATCATGTTTGATCGTCGTACAGGTCTCGTCGCGGCGATATTCCTAACTGCCTATAATTTTCATGTTAATTTCAGCCGGATCGGCCTCAACAACATATGGGATGGACTCTGGTATACCATTGTGATCGGGGCGTTATGGTATGGCTGGGAACATGAAGAAATCAAAGCGTTCATTGTCTCGGGATTTTGTCTGGGGATTGCGCAATACTTCTATCCCAGTGGGCGGGCTCTATTAATACCGATTTTTGTTTGGTTGATCATAGCGAGTCTGCTTAATCGGGAAAAATTCAAGAGCCTACTCCCCAGTTTGCTACTCATGCTTATTGTTAGCGTCACGATCGTATTGCCGCTTGGATTATTCTACCTGCATCATCCCAACGAATTCATGGCGCCGTTTGCGCGCGTGAGCTTGTTCGGGCCGGTGCTCGATGGCTTAGTCAAATCCACGGGTAATCCGGCCTGGTTGATCGTATTGACACAGATTGGGAAGAGTTTCGGCGGCTTTACTTACCTGCCGATAAAATTCTGGTACGAACCGGGTACGCCTTTGTTGCTCCCATTGCCAGCCAGCTTCTTTCTGTTTGGCATTCTGATCCTCATCATTCGAGATCATAAAACTCGATCACTTCTGCTTGCGCTTTGGATCGTCACCTTCGGTTTGATCGGTGGGTTGAGCGAATCAACACCTGCTTCGCAGCGTTATATAGCTGTTGCGCCGGTTTGTGCCTTGCTGATTGGCTACGGTGTGAGCGAGACGGCCGGGATCTTGGAAAAGCTTTGGCCGAAACTTAACCGCATCCTATACAGAGCGACGATTGCTATTGCGATCTTGATGGCAGTCAGCGAATTGAACTTCTATTTTCGAGTTTACACTCCGAAGTTCGCTGAAAACTGGAGCCATAATAACGGTGTTATCGCACAGGAACTTGCTGATTATCTACAAGGAAAACCTTCTGACCTGACGGTCATATTTTTTGGACAACCACAAATGGGCTATTATTCAATTCCCAGTCTTCAATATCTTGTTCCGAACATTAAGGGGATGGATGCTACAGAACCTTGGAATCCGCAAAGCAGTTCTGATATTCAAGGGAAAAAGGATTTGGTGTTTGTGTTCCTACCGGGTAATGAAGGCGCAATCAATTCTGTGGAGGCCAGTTATCCTACCGGGCAATCTCACATGAAAACAGCCAGTGATGGAAAGCCTTTATACTGGTACTATGAATATCTTGCCCCATAGACATTTAATTGACTCCCTGTAACGTATGCCTGTGGTGGTTACTTCGTTTATCCGTCAGATATTTTGGATATTCACATCACTGGAATGGGGAAGTGGGAAAGATGGAGCTTGATATAAAACGGACCCGCTACTCAATTTGAGTAGCGGGTCCGAACTTCTGCGATCCCAACGGGATTCGAACATGCGATCTGGGTTACTCCTTTTCAGGTATCTATCACGAGGAATATCTAGGCGATAGTATTGAGATGACTTTTAAGACGAATCGTCTTTTCCTGACCGAGCAAGAGAAATATGCCCAATTGTGTACGCCCTTGCCCCTTGCGGGTGGCCAATGACTCACAAAAGGCTTGTACGTGTGCAACTGCGTCGTTACCAAATATCAAAAACGAATCTCCGATCCCTTGCTCGACTGCATCGACATTCACATCGAAGTCCCGCGCGTGGATTATGAAAAGTTAAGCGGTGATCGCATGGGCGAATCATCTGAAATGATTCGTAAGCAAGTTCAAGCCGCGCGCGATATTCAGCAAGCTCGATTCTCGATAATCGAAGATTCGAATACTCGAAACTCGAATATTGTTTGTAACGCAGATATGCATCTCGCTGAGATCGGGAAGTTTTGCAAGTTGCAGGATGAAGGTCAAAGCCTGATGCGCTCGGCGACATTGTGCTGTGCATGAATCAACTTAATCTATCGGCGCGAGCATATCATCGTATTCTGAAGTTGGCACGCACGATTGCAGATTTGGCTGGAAGTGAAGAAATCCAGTCTGCGCATTTAGCGGAGGCATTGCAATATCGCCCGAAGTTGATGATGGCATGAATTAAGCAAACCGAAAAATGTTTGTTAGGTGACTTGGGTGTTAATAGTTTTAGATACTATATTTTTTATCTTATAAACGTTTTTTAGTGCACATATCTGTTGTAAACGGATGCTTGCCATAAATTTTCTACAAGTAAGGTTGCGAAAACTTGAGTAAAAAATTATTTTTTCTTTCGGCTTATTTTAGTAACATCATCATCGGTTCCAGTTTTGCTTTGTGCTTTGGTGGGACGTTTGCCCAGCTGTATCGCGAAATACTCCGACTTTCCTGCCTCGAAGCGGACCTGATCGCGCGTTGAGTAAAGCAGTTTTCCAGCCGCATCTGAAACCATCACGTAAAGGTCTGGAAGATTTTCGCCTGTCTCTTTGAAATCGCGTTCATGATAGGTGACCGAAAAGGCACCATTCTCATCCGTGTTCGTTTCGCCAAGCAAGTCATCGAGTTTGCGATCTTTATCAAAGACGCGCACGGTCAAATCATTGACCGGACTACCTTTTGCATCGGTTACCGTTCCGAAAACGATCCATTCGTTCGGTCGCGGCTTGGGCCAGCTTTTCAAACGCGTGGCTTGACCATCCCTTTGAGTTTTCAATGCACTGGTTGAATCTGCAAGAGTCTGCAGTGTAACACTGTCAGGATTTTTCTTCCCGAATTGTTCGCTTATGACTGCCGCAGCGTCAGTTAGACGCGCAGCGCGGCGTTCCTGCAGTTTGGAAAATGTATCGAGTGCCGAGCCGCCAACCGTCGCGGATTGTTGCATCATACTTTGCAATAAATTTTGTAGCTGAGTCGGGTCGATCTGCGGCCCGGGATTTTGGCTGGAGAATTGTTGATTCTGTGCCATCACTGCCTCCATTTCATAGTGTAAATCATCTGCTTTAGAATAAAGTTAAGTTGTTGGCCTCTGCCTTTTTCGGCGCATTGGTTACGAGGCTGTGAGTCGCTTCATTACTGGTCGTCAAATTCATAGTCGACGCATTGGACGCATAAGAAACCCAATTTGAATATAGTCTTTCTTCAATGCCATTGCCATTTGCTCGAATGACAGTTCCCGCTGTGCCAACTTGTATGAACTTCAACAAATACGCCCACAATTCTTCTGCGGTAATTTGTTTGGCTTGATATTTCTGGAAACCATCCTGCATGTAAAGAGGCACAGTTGCTTGGAATTGATTGCCGTTCAAAGAAATATCATCCAGCGAAATTATCAACGTCGAAAAAGTCGCGGCATCCCAAGCGCGTTGCGCCCATCCGCTATCAAGCGGACCAAGACTATTGATAACTTCTTCTTGAGTCGTGTTGAACGTGACTTGATTATTGTTGAACAACACGCGCCCATCGGGCAAGGATGCAGAAAGAGCATCGATCTTTTGATAATCTTGGTGAATGTTTGTCTGTCCGGTGGACATCATCTGCCAGAGCACAGCAGTCTCCGGCAACCAGACCGGCAACCCCATATCGAGCACATAAACACATGCGCCCTTCTCGCCAAAGTGCAACGGAGAGGCCGGTTGTTGTTTTCTTTCACGCGTAGCGAATGTGTTGCCGTCGATCATAACGCCGCCCATGGCTGTGACCGAAAGCGCCTGACCTGCCGCGCAAATTACTTGGTTGCCGTGAATCCGAACGGCTGGATAACCAAGCAAGCCGCCCGATATATTCCCGGCGGAAACCGTTCCGAGAAAATTACCGTATACATGTTGCGCGGCAATCCCAGCTTGATACGAATCGGGTTGGGTTTGATCTTCACCCGATCCATTTTCAAGGATCGTGTTACCAGAAATTTCAATATCGCTTCCATCCAGAATAAAAATTCCGCAGGCGGCCTGACGCCTAAGACCATTCTCAAAAATAAAATTATCTTTAATTTGTGAACCAAAAAGCCCGATGACGGCAATCCCGCCGCCGACACCAGACCGATCATTCAGGGTCACATCGGGAGTTTTGCAGCAAGCAATGATCTGGTTGTCATGAATGCTTATTACATCCACATCGCCAAGTTTGCGAGCGCTGATTAATGAAGTCTCCGTGATGATTCCACTCCCAGCCATCTTGCCGATCAAATTATTGGAAATCGTCACGTATCGAATCCCGGCAACATAATTAATTCCGTGTGATGTATAGTTTGAAATACCGGCAGGAGAATTGCCAGTGGTCTCTTGGTACATCTTCACAAAATCCACTGCGGTCTTGTCGCCTCCGCCAAGTTGGATGCCTGCGCCCATGCCGTTCAAAATCGTGTTGTCATCGATCTCGACAGTTGATGATGGAGGTATCACTTGGATGCCTCCGCCGAGAATCCGGTTGTGCAAAATTTGTATATCTCTGCCATTTACTTGAATCGCTGGCAGACCAAAGAGATCGTTCTCTCGGACCTCGATCCGGCTTCCGTTATCGATGATGATCAGCGGCTCCGCCCCGCCGTACACGCCAGTCTTTGAATCGGTCGATGCGGAAGCAGTGTTGATCGCTGTGCAATTTGCAATAACAATTCCGTCCGTATCCGCAAACAGGATCGCTCCATCGGCAGACGCTGCCTCGATTCGCAGACCCTCGAGTTTAATATCCTGTCCATTTGTAAATTTGAATATCGGCTTGCCTTGCGGCCCCAATAAGCGACATTGATTGCCACAGCCATTGATTCTCAGACTCTTTGCTCCATCAACGGACACTGTATCTTTGATTCCCAATTGCCCCGGCAAAATACAAATTGTCCACCAATCCGCGTTGGTGGGACGCGCCGCAATGGCGGATGGAATATCAGGATAATCACCGCCCTGCCCAACTGTGACAGAACAACATTCATCGCCGCCGGTTGGAAGTTCTGTTAAAGGCGGGAATATTTGACGACAATCTTCCACGGTGATGGCGCCACTTGTAGATGTGAGCAACGCCAGTTTGCAATAATGGTGAACAATTCCAAACGGCAGGAGTGCAGCAGGGTTGCCGCCGTCTTGAGGCCATTCGATATCACCATATTGACCGGGAACCGTCCGGGCAGGAATCAGCCAATAATCGCCAGTGCGATAGGTGCCGGTCGTATCGAATTGAATTTGAATCCCGCCTTCGAGATCAACATATCCGCTGGTCAATGCGATTCCATTTCCGCCTGCGCCATCCGAATCCCAGCGTCGGACTTTGGGATGCCCGTTGATGTCGTATCCGCTAACAGGCGCGGAAAGAGTCAAAACGTTGTCAGGATCGATCTTGTTAATTTGGACCAAAGTCCCGGGTTGACCAGCCAGCTCAGCCGCGTCATCCAATATTTCAACCCAGTCATTTTCATGCAAACCAAGCACATCATCGCGGCCCAAACTTGTCGTACGAATTTTTGTATTCGCTCCATCGACAGCAAACTCAGCAATCGAAACGACCACCGAGCCGTTATCGCGTGACCATTTATAAGTTGGCCCGCCATTATTTGTTCCTTTATGGATCTCAACGCGATAAAGTTGATTCTCCAAACGTTTGTATCCCGCGCCGGGCGGAACCGGACATGGATCGGTTGGCTGATCTTGCGGCTGAGTGCGTGCACTTAATTTGCCCGTGCTCGCATCCGGCCAGGGATGCAGGTAATCAGAGCATGTAATGTTATCGCCCACATTTCCGACATTAGCCAACGCCGCCTGCCAAACAACTTGAGTACGCGCGGTGGTATCGGGCCCGCCCAATGCCACTTCGCGAATGGACGGATCTTCAATGGCAGTGATGAGTCTTTCCCAAACGTCCAGATAAAGCAAATAGATTCCATCGGCGCTGATCTTGCCCTGACCTTTTGGCAAAACAAATGGCTGTTGGCTGAATGGCAACGTGTTGTCGTTCTCAATCTGAATACCGTCCACGTAAGCGCGGCCTTGCGTCAAATAAAAATCGCCAGCGCCAAGCGTGTTAAAACCTTGAGCCGTGAGCCAATCTTTTTCTGCCTGAGACAAAGTGTTGAAATCGGTCACTACTCCAAAACCGGCATCATGGACTGGAACGCCGCACTCTCCGATCACATCAATGGTTTCGGTTTCGATGCGACGCAGCAGAATATCAAGATTCTCATTCCAGTCGGCATCGAGTTGGACACGGCCCTGTTGCATACGAACGCCGCTGAAATGTTTTTTTGGGTCGAACGTTGAACGCGAGAAGTCACCTTTCATATCTCATCCTCACAATCTCTATCATTAAGTCACAAAGAAAATTCCAGCTTCCAAACCAAATCGCAAATATTCATCCAGCGCAATTCGCAAATTAGCCAAACGCTGCGGTTGTTGCAACATGCTGAACACGCCCATCTCCGATCCATCCTCCGCGCCCGTTTTGATCTCGTCCGCGCATGGTGATGAAAGTTGAGCGAAAGCCGCTTGCCCATAACGCAGACTCGTGAATTGCGGTCGCATGCGCGTAACGATCTTGTTATATTCATCAGATGACAACGTGAGAACGCCCAATTGTTTTTCGCGGTCGGCAACGGCTTGATCAGGCTGGCAGTGAAAATGTCGCGGCGTTTGCGAGTTGGGCGGGACATAACTGAATCGCACGCAACCTTCCTGTCGCCGATCTGAAGTCACAGGATGGACGAAGATTACTTCCGATGCGAGACTCAAATCCTTGACGTGAACTTTGCCAAACACGGTGACGCGTTCCAGCGTCGTGACCGGACCGGAAGCGGCTCCATCCGCACTGGCCGCGATCGTGTACCGCGTCGGTTCGTCCGCATCTTTGGCAAGCGGTGCGTCAACGATGCTGTCGCTGATCGTCAAACTCTGACATTCCTCCGGCAGTTCAAGCGCGCCGAGGATGCAACGCGAAATGGAGATGGAAGTATCAACCACATCGGTTCCTGTGACGGTCAAGCTGGCTTGATCAGGATGTTTTGGATAACCATCTTCATCCAGCGCGAGTCCGGAAACCAATGTGCAATCAGCCAATGTCAAATTAAGTTTTCCACTTACATCGAGATTGCCTTCGATCAATAATCCGCTCAACGTAAAAGCAGCAGCTTCCTGAGCGGTCATGGCCGCTGATGTTACTTTAAGCGGCGCTGCATTGATTAATGTCGGGCGTTCCTCGTTTTCGCAATCGATCACCAACATCCCGTTCTTTGGAAGGTTGATCGTTAGATTGGCATCGTACGTGGCGCTGTCATAAATTCGAATCACGGCTGGCGGCTGTAAATCCGTTACCCAATCTGCAAGGGCGGCATTTAGCGTGGCATAAGTTTTTCCTTTACCCACTTGAAATTCCTGAATGGGCGGTGTGATTTCAGTGATGCGGTCGCGGCGATCATATGGGCCGCCACCAATATCCGCGCTGAAACCATAATTGAAAGAAACCACTAAACTCTGCGATGGCTCCTCGCCTGTTGGAAAAGTGATTCGTCCACGCAGGACATCCACCGCGACTTTGCCAGCTGGAGGTTGTGCCCACGCGCTTAAGTTTTTGCACATAACATCTTTCGGCGGCACAGGCGTTCCATCTTTGATGATTTGAAGGCTGCGCTGTGGGCCATAATAGCGGCTGTTCTCAGGCGGGTTGGCGAGTGCGCCATAGATGTCATCGTATGTTTTGAGATCGAGATAAAAGTCGAAAGGACGGATCGGGGCGGGCACAAGCTGTTCGTCCGGCGAGCCGGGCCCGGCGGGGAAATTGAAAAGTGGCGCGGGATTCCCCAGCGTGCTAAAGTGATAGCCATAAGCGTGCGGAGCATCCGCCTGTCGCGCCGTCACATTTTGCAATGGATAATTTTGCAATCGCCATAAGAAGATGCCGATGTTGGGAATGTTGTGCTTGCCGCGCCGGTTATAAATGTGACGCACATCGGCGGTGTGTGGCAATGTATCGAAAGGTTTATCCAATAAATTAAGTTGGTTCGTGTTACGCAAGTCTGGCATGGCGTTGAGCAGACGACGATGATTCATGTATTGCGTTGTCTGCAATAGTTCAAAGAATTCAACAACATGCGCGGGCCAGCCGGTGACATCACCAGCCAGGATTCCCAACACAGCCGCCGTGCCTTTTCTTCGACGATAGAAAAGTGTATTGGCAACATAAGCGCGTTGACTGAAAGCCGTGGCCTTGATCGTGTTCAGGCTGCGCACGCCAAGCAGGTCGCCGATATATGGCACGACCCACTCATCGCTCGTTTCGATAAACCAATTTTCGTAGAGGCCAGTGATATCTGCTTCAACGGCTGAGAGTTCGCTATTGATAATGCCAAGCAAGGCTCGCAATGGTTTGCCACGTTCGGCATCGCGCAGACGATAGATGACAGGCAACAAATCGTAAAGTCGGCCAGATGCGGCGCTCATGCCTTCACCTCCTGCAAGCTGATGCCAAGCGGATTAATTAAAAGAAGTTGAGTATGATGGATCGTGCCGTTCTCGACGTGGGCAATGTTGGCAGGGAGAATTTGATTGAGCGCCGGGCTGTCGCTCGATAAATAAAGTGATGTTAAGTCTATATAAACAACGCCTGCGACTTGTTGAATAATTGTCATGACTTCGGTGGCAGTGATTGGTTGGCCGAAACTTCGTTTGATAAATGAAAACGAATCGGTTAGCGCAGATTGAATATTTGTGAAAACATCTTTTGTAATGTAGCGGCTGTCCACTGCAACATTCGCAACCAGATTAAAAAGAAGCTGGTCGAACGATTCCACTTTAATTTGCTGGGTGGGATCACGCGCTGCGTCCAGAGCCGCATTGAAATTCTTTAAAAATTTGGGATCGGTCACCGGCTTTCCGTCCGCGCCGGCAATGGTCAGATGAACGAGATGATGTTCGCCGCTCCACATATCCACGGCCTGAGCTTTACCTATCCCGGCAAAGGCGCTGGCGAAATCTTCGTAATCATCGCGCGAGACAATGCGATCCAGCGTGCGGACGGTCAACGGCGCGTGGGCACGGGCATTCTCCATTTTTTCGGGGTCACCTGCTCCACTGGCAGGCAATGGATTGGTCACACTGCGCAGGCCGAGTGGTTTGCTTTGCAAAGTGGTGAGACTTTCTGCGGCTACTTCTCCGGCAAGTCCAATGCCACTACGATAGGTCGCAACAATATTATTGATGCCAGTTGGCAGACGCGCACCTTTCACGCCGTCGCCAAAGAGAATGTTTGGTTTGCCATCATCGTCAATGCGGACTGTATATTTTTGATCGTTGGAACCAAGCCCATACAGCGATGGCGACTCACTCCACAATAAATTGTTGACGCGTAACTGAAGCGTGCTGGCAGAACCGCTGGCTGTGGGCGCGGCAGTGTAAGTTAATGGCGGCTTTTTCAAAGTAAATTGTTGATTGGGTTGTGCGCCGTTGCCCATGCCTAAAATTTCAGTCGTGGTTTCGCCGTTCGTCGCGAGCGCCACGTTGGCGTTGATCTTGACCGTGTCGCGTTTGTAGGGAGAAGATAGACCGGTTTCAAATGTAAGAGTCGTCAGGCCATAGTTATGATCGATGTCCTTGATGATCAATACTTCGCTTTGAATCAAACCTTTGGCATCAGTGCGTTCGCCAGTCAAAATAACTGGCTGTCCGATCTGCAGGCCGAAAACAAATTCATCGAGTTCAAGTTGTGTCGTTCCTGTGGACAGATCTGTTTTGATGGGTGTTTCGATCAGCGGTAGTTGCTCGCTTTGCACATAAGCGGTCGTATCGCGGACTTTATATCCGCTCAGGTCGCTGAAATCATTGGCTTTGATCCCGGTGGCCTTTGCGCTGATCGCGAAATCTGAAAGACTTCGTTCGATCACGCTTTTGATTCCATAACCTTGCAACCCAACATCTTTGCTTTCGAGAGCAAAGTAACCGCCTTCAACAACGGCTGAAATCGTCCGCTCGAGGAAAAAGTCCGCTCCATCGTACGCGTTGCCTGCCGAACTGGCTCCAATAGATAAGTCATCCCAATTATTTGGGTAGACTGCGGCATCAAAAACCGATTTTGTTTTATCAGTTGAGTCGAAGTATCCCCATGAACCAAGTCTCTGGCTGGCGGGCAGGGAATCATATTTGGGCGCATTGTTGCCAAAGATTCCAAGCCGCGTTCGCAGCGCAAAAATATATCCGGTCGTGGTGGGACTATTGTCTCGATGCTTTTTCAAATAATCATTCAACGCTTGCGCATCCCAATCATTGGCTTTTAAGAAAGCATTCAAGTCAGAATCTTTCCAGGCCTTCTGCAAAATTTCCTGCCGGATGGCATCGGCGTTGAATGGGATTTTCTGGTCGCCCCAAACGATGACGCCAACACTGCCAGGCACACCGCCGAGAGATGAAAGTGAATTCTCAAGAATTACATGTGTGATTTTGTTGGCAGAGTCAACGTCAACTTTGAGAATGTGCGCAGCCGCGCTGTAAACAGTTGAAGTGGCAAGGATGACATCACCTACCCTGAGATTATTGCCCGTCCCGTTTAAATAAATTTCATTGATGCCAACCGTTACATCCTGCGGTTGACTCATGCGCGGACGTAATGAATTCCACGAGGCATAAGCAAAAATATCGGACGACGTTTCAAAAGTTTGTGGAAGCTGGTTTTGCGGCGGGATACTTTGAACCTTCGTCCCGGCTGGGATGGTTGCCACACCCGGCGCGCCCAATGCATCTTCAATGGTAAAAGCCAAATAAACAGAAGCCGCCACTCCGGGATTCAATTCATAGCCAATGGCGCGCGCCAATTCAAGGATCGAACGGCGCTCTGTTGCAGTGCGCAGGAAACCTTCGTTTGCGATGCGTTCCTGATAGAAGGTCAAAACGTCAGACACGATCGCGCTCGCGTCCAGCAAAGCCACTGACGGGTCGTCCGAATCGCGCGTGGTCAAAGAAACGAGCGGACGCGTCCCGGCGAAGTCGCCATCCGTTAGTGTGTAAATCCCCAACTGCGTAAGCATCCGTTTAAAGAATATCGCATAAGTTCCAGTGCGGTATGAAAGCGCAGGAAGTCCGGGCCGGTTATAGATCGCCGTTGGAAGTGCGGCCGGTTCGCAGCATCCGCAATTATCGAGGGGAGTTTGAGTCGAGTCAGTGTTGCTCACAATCCACCTTCCACGAAGAAATCCAGCTTGCCATTTTCGGGCAGGCTCGGATCATTATCCAGCCGCGCAATTTCCAAACGTTCGAACGTAATCAATCCCGCATCAAACTCGCCCTGCCCTGGCATTCCCCAACGACGAAAACGATTCGGTTTGCCGATTGCATCTTCGGCATCGACCCATTGAACCCCCGAAACATTTATGGCAAGCGCGATCATTTGACTCAAATAAACCGGCTGGCCAAAAGTGAAATTATCGGGATGGAAAAATCCGCGCCGGCCATCGGGTAGATCATGATTGCTGAAAAGATCGAGCAAATCCTGTTTGACCTGACTGCGGTAATAACCCGGCTTGACGCACACGCTGAACTCGATATCAAGCGGGATGAAGTGCGGCGCATCCACTTCCAAATCTTCACCAGCGAGACGGAAGCGTTCAAGGAACTTTAGCATTTCAGACTTGAATGATTCATCGACGGATTGACCGCCCATTCTGTCAACTGTGACAAAGACCGTGTACCAACTTCCAGTCCAACGTAACGTGGCCGCGGCTTTCTGGACCTCGGGGTGGCGTTCCGCCATCGCGGCATAATCTGCGCTGGTAACGGCGCGCTCCTGCGTGCGGAAAGCTTGCGGCGCATACATGCGAACCTGTTCCATTGACTCGGCTTCCGCGCCGCCCGAAGCTGGCAGCGGGTTGCGGACAATTTGAATACCTGCAACTGGCAACACGACGCGGCTGATAGCTTCGGCTCCAACATTTCCAGCCGCACCATAGCCGACTCGATATATGGCCGTGAACACAGAATCAGGTTTTGGAATCATGCCGTGAAAGCCATCGCCAAAACGCAAGTGCGATAATCCGTTGTTGTCAACTTCGACAACGAAGTTGCGGTCAAAGCGATGGCTCGCCAATAAATCGCGGCGTGGAAGCCATGGACGAGTCGTGTCACCGTTTTCAATTAATTGAACAGCAGGCAACGTATCGCGCATCTCCCACTTAAAAGCAGATGTCGCCGGAGCATTCGGATCGAACACAACCGGTTCATTATTGAGATCGCGTACCGGTTCATCGAATCGATCGCGCGCATGGCCTTGTTGAGTCACAGGACCGTTTTGAAGCGTTGGTTGAATTAAACGTCTGGCTGCATCGACACCAATTTTGCCGATAAGTTCATTTGGAATCGTTTGACCTTGATCGGCCAACACAATATTTCCGCGCGCCACACTCAGATCAAGAATCAATTGCGGGCCGGTTTCGGTTCTTATTTTTGCTGAGATACATAATGGAAATGGCAGCGAATCCGCAACATCCCATGCGATTTCGGCAATCGGTATGTTATGTAACGGGTCAACCAGTGGTTGATGATTACTGTCTTCGGTGATCACACTTGTTAATCGCACGGCGCAACGATGAGCCGGGTCGGCATCTTCGGGCAAGCCTGTGGTCGGACTGATTACTTCCTCGAATATCAGCACATCACCGATTTGAAGTGAAAGTTGCGGATCGTTATTGAGCGTTGCTCGCGTTGCACCTTTTGGCAGGCAGCACTCTGTATCATCCCATGTATAAAATTTGATTTCATTATGTGCACTGCGAAGTGTGAGTTGATGTGGCGGATCGTTCAGCGCGTCGTGCAGAGTCTCGAAAACAATCGGGACTTCCTGTTGAAGAATCTGTTGATAGTCCGCGGGCGCAATCGTGCTGACGTCTTTCAAGCCTCGTGTCAGAAGCGGAGTTCCATCGGGAATTACATAGCCATCTGCAGCACTGCCTTGCTTGACATGGAAATAAACCCAGACGCGCGCATTGCATCCATCGTGCATGGCGTAATCCAGCAAACGCGCATGTCTTCGCATCGAAATGCGCTCACGAGCCGTACCCAGATATGCTTCGGTTGCAACCGCGTCCTGATAGTAGCTCAACATATCGCCGACGTAAGCTACCGCTTCCACCAACGCTACTTGCATGTCAGCGGGATTGCGTTCGCGCCAATTTGGCATAGTGGTGGAAATCCGATCAAACATCAATCGTCGGAAACTGCTGTAATCCTTTGCCAGATAATCGATCAGCGGCGCGGGCAGATTCTCCGGCGGACAAATATCTTCGGGCTTGCAATCGAAATCGCTCGGGCAATCAATCTTGAACGAGAAAGAGACCGCGGAAAGTTGTGGATCGAATCCCGATGGCGGGTCACTGCTTTCTTCGCTTACAACCAAGCGCAGAACGTAAGTTGAAAAATCTCCAGCCTTATCAACTTGGATCGTGGCAATATCGTTCACCACACTCAATGTCTTGACCTTGATGCCTGTTATCCGCACGCCGCCCTCCACTACAAAATTGCGTTCAGTCAGTGCTGGGGTTGATGGAACACCATTTGCCTGGCCGGGCAAGTTGTGAATGAAATGGACTTCAAGCGTTTTCTCGTCAGCGGAAACGATCTCGAGATAATCAATGCCATTGAGAATGGGATTGCCCCCATTATCAGTCGTGAAGCGGACGGCATCGCGGCGGTTTTCATTCGAACAACGATATTGAGTACCCATAAGCTAGACCTGTCTCTCGAACTGCGCGGTCTGTTGTTGCTGTGTGCGGCGCAAGGTATAAACCGCGTTGACTCGCAAAGTTGAATCTTGGCTTTCAATGGTCACGGAGTTCACTTGAATTAAATCTCCAAGCCATTGTTGAAGTGAACCTTGAACAATGTATTGTGTGGCTGCGGCCAACTCCGTGCTGTTGGGTGCAAAAACCAATTGAAGCAATCCACAGCCAAAAGTCGGGCGGTTGACGCGCTCGCCCGGTGCAGTGAACAACACTTCCTCCACCATGTCGCGAATGTGATCTTCATAAGTTGTCGAAGCCGTGCGTCCGCGATTATCAATGCGGTATGGAAAATCAATATTCATCGATGCCTCATGTTCCGATCACGCGCGGTTGAGTGACCGAAATGATCACCGGCGTGCCGTTCGGCGCACAGACAGCCTGACTGGTTTGAATCAGCACCGGCATTCCACCGGCCATCACGCGGACTGCGCCGACAATCCAGGTGGCAGTGACACATGGACTCGGCGCGCCGGAAATATTGAACACACATCCGGCAATTGCATGTGGAGCAGCCATCGTCACGATGGGCATGCCAACTGCCATCACGCGCGGGTTGGGCGCGGTGGCTTGTGCCATCCCTCCATGAGCACATGTGATCACAGAACCGGTAGTTAGTATTGGGCCAGGCATATTTCACACAATCGTTAACGCGCCCGCGTTGATATCCACAGTCGGACCCATCATGGTAATGATGGCGCCCTGACCATTGCTGATGGTGATGCCCAATTCGTTAATCATGATCATCGCGCCAGCCGTGGACTTGAGCAGGAAGCCGCCAGTCGGCCCGGGCATGTCGCTGATGGAGAGTGTGTTTTGTCCAGTCGTTTGCAAAACAATGCTCGGGCTTGCGGGATTACCGGCCAAAGCCAGCACCGGCACTTCCGCAGCGCTTCCCCAAAATGAACCGGTCCAAATCGGATGATCGGGATCGCCGTGTTCGAACTCCATCCACACACCGCCACCGATCGGAGGAACAACATACATTCCCATTTGGATTCCGCCAACGGGCACGCAGGGCATGGCCCAACTGGTTGGGATCGCGCTGGAAACATCGGGCACCATGGCTTGAATGCGTCCCATCTGCATCGGGTCGATGTTGTTAATCACAGTGCCGCGATATTTTCCATAAAACCTTTTGGCGATCTGAGTTTCTACTGCAAGATTTGTTTGAGTATCTATGGGCATGTATGCCTCCAACCATTAAGCCGGAACTGCCGGCAATGTGGACACCAAACCATTGCGAGCCAGTTTGAAATCCTGTTTGTATTCGCCGCGTTTGATCTTGTGTTTAACTTCGGTCACATAATAAAGACCGTCGAACGCCATGCCTGCGCCGCGCACGCCGACCAGTTGACGCGCTTTGAGAATCTGTCCGTAACGCAGAACATCCAAAGTGCCTGAGCCAAAAACCGCGTCCGAAGATTTGGCCGCCTTTGTGAGTCCGATGATCGCGGCTTGGATCGGGTTCAGGTTGGCGGTTTCAGAGATGAAGTCGATGTGCTTTGGAATTGGCGGGATCAGGCCGAGGGGCGGATTGAGCGGAGTGACGTCCGGAACTGGAATCGGAATCGGCGCTTTCGAGATCGGTTCCTGAATCATCAAGATGGGCAGTCGCTTCTTTTCTGCGTCGAGGCTGAAGGTCAACGATTCAACATTTGTAAACGCATCCATGTTTGTGTTGAGCGCAGGTTGAGGCATGCCAACTTTTATTTCCGGTCCCCAATAAGCAGTGTTCGTGCCGGGCAGCGGGCCGGGGTCAAGATAAAAAACATAACCAACGCGATCGGCCAATGATTTTATGTATTCGAGGTCTTTGCCTTGTTGACGTGGAATCTCTTGAATCGGAATCGGCACATCGAGCAAGATGGATGGAATGACCATCGGGATCATGCCGAGAAATGCATATTTGGAAAGGATCGTCAGAACACGCGCTTCCGGCGGCATGGCCGGGAATGGAAAACCACTGAAGTCAATCCAATTCATCACGGCAGTCAAGTCTTCGCCTGTGATAGTCATGGTTGTATGGCCTTTATCGATGCCAGGCGCAACTTCAATATTTGTTATGACGCCGTCCATCAACACATTGGGGGTTCCGTTAATTGTTGCGATCAAAATGACGCGCATGAGTGGAGGCAAGCTTCCACCGCCAGCCAACAATAATAAAGTTTGGATCGGTGACTGAGTGCTGATCGAAAAAGACAACTGGAATCCGCTGGCGCGTCCGGACGCGACGGTAATCTCCACGTTTGTCAACGCATCCAACGCCTCTTGCGGAACCGGAACCGGCACGCCTGGCCCGATCATTAAGGTGAGATTGATTCCTTTGATCAACCCTGACCTCCCGGAATTCCCTGCGGCAATGTGATGCGCAATTTGCGCCCGATGATTTCAATTAATTCTTCCGGCTTCATCGCACCGTTCGAGTCGCATAATTGCCAGAATAATTCTGGGTCGCCGATCAAGCGTGCGGCAAGGTTATCCAGTCTGTCACCTTGCGTGACGGTGTATTCTTGAAGCAAAGAAAATTGATCTGGCGATGGAACAAAGCGTCGACGCAGATAAACAACGACCTGACCATTGACTGTTGTCAACGTTGCGGTTTGAATATTGGCATAACGACTGTTGGGCGGGAATGGATTTGCTTTGACTGCTCCAAGTCCCAATAAACTTTGAAGCGGATCGCTCATGGAATGCCTCCAATTCCCAAGTTCGATAACGTGCCACCTTGACTCATGGCGGCCAGCACTTCCTTTTGTTGTTGATAGATCATAAACAAGCTGCCGCCCTTTTGATCAAAGCCCAGATCGTCCACACTCAAGACGCGCATTCCCAAACTGACCTTGGCACGAATGGGATTCAGCGCGGTATCGAAAGCTTCCTCAGTGATGCTGAATTCTGTCAGCCGCACTGGCAGGATGCGATTCTTGCTCCAGATAAAAAGCGGAAGAGGCGCCTGCATGGGCGCGATCTCCAATGTGCCCGATTGCTCCATCGCATTATTGGCTTGTAGTTGTGCGCTGGTCGGATAAACGATCAACTCCAACGCGGCTAACTGCGGATGAAGGCCAACTTGTGTGACGGTTGAATCGCCCATCTCCAGTTGATCGGTCGCGTCGATCTCCGCCTCCAGCTTGATCGTTTCAACTGGCGGCCCCTTCAATCTGACAACTTCTGTGCGGTCACCGCCTTCTGACGCGGTTGGCACGGTCTTTGGTTGAAGCGTGCGCGTCAACGTGTCTGGGTTGTATTGCAAAACGATGATGCGCTGAATCGTCCAGGCATCGGGATCGATCAGAACAATGCCGCCTTTGAGAACACGGGGAGAACCGGGAAATGTCGACATAAAACCTTTCTAATCACAACCAGTAATGAAAATCAAATTTCTCAAGCTTTAGGTTACTTTGATCTGGATCGTGTCATCATAGACGCGCACGACTTTCGTGTCTGGATCATCCAGTTTGAATTTCATATGGAATGATCCGTTATTGTTGAAAGTGAAATTGTACGGACCAGGCAACTTCGTTTGCAGAATATTGCTTGACCTTGTATAAACGGGACGAGAATCGCTGTAGCTCTTTTTGAAACCGCCCGCAGGAGCACTGAATTCGAATTCGACGCTCAACAATGGCGGCGTAAATGGCGCGGGTCTTGGATTCGAATCTTCAACCAAAAAATCCGCATCGACTTTGTAAGGAAGCGAGGTTGTCCCGCTTGATGGGGATTGATAGACCGGCAGGTCGCTTGAGATCCGTTCATGTGCTGTGCCGCTTTCCGAGTAAATATATTTCGCAAGCCTCGGAACTTGCTGGGTAACGTCAACGCTGATTTCATCTGGTGTCCATGCCTTGCTGCCTAAGACTTTGGCGAGCGTAGTGGATTCCCAGCCGGCATTATTTTCTTTGGCAAACTTGGCGTAATTTTGTCGCCGCGTTTCATCGTCAACATCACCAATGTAGCCATATAGCCCGGCGAGCAACGATTCGACGCGTGCATCTTCTGATCCCTGATTTTTCCACGAGGGACAGATGTGGAAATCACCAGTGAAGTACCAGTAGGTTGCATACTTATCGCAACGCCCGCCGCCATCGGGTTCGCACTCAAAGTCAATGGACGACGTAAGCTTGTTGGCTACATTGTCAACTGCCTTCTTGGCTTTGTCGACATTTCCCTGTGTAGCACCGCCCAAATATTTGGCAGTTGTGGATGATGGCTTGATGGCACCTGGATTCATATCGTCGAGAGTGACTTGCAGATTGCGATTCCAACGTTGCGCCAAGGCCACTGCTTTTTGAATCAAGTCCCACCAGTCTTTAGGGCAATCCTCCTGCGTATCTTTTGGGGCGGTGGACGTGACCACTTTTCCGGTGCCTAATTGCTGGATGAATAAACCATACGATTCAGCATTTGTCAGCGCGTCAGCCGTGGAAAGCATTTTCAATAAGCGGTCGGACTGATATGCCCGGTCTGTGATGTGAGCGCCTCCCACCTGCGTGTGAGCCATCTCGTGGACGATCGCTTCGGCCTGCCAGATTGCATCGTTATTGAAGTATGCATAGCAGAAGACGACCATCTCAGGATTGTTGCCAGGCACATACGCGCCTGCGTCATCGCATTCTTTGTCCCATGAACCATGACATTCTATCTGCAGTGTTTTGAGGCCGCCCATATCTTTGCGAATGTGATCAATGCGCGAACGAATGTGATTGACTACATCGTCTGCTTTGCTGTGGAAATGCAGGTTAAGAGCATTAGCCACATCGGCGTTTTTCGAATCGGCGGGAGACTTGATATATGCGTCCATCCGGCTGATGGCTGCATCCAGCCATCCTAAGCCGGTTGTCGCCGCCTGATATATTTTTTGGAATTGATCTGGGGAACATGAACCCGTGACCTCGGTGGTCACCGTGGTTTTGGTTTTTGTTCTGGGATCTGTAGTCGTCTGTTCGATCTTCCATACCCGCGCGTTCTTGATTCGGCGCAAGGCATCCAGCTCATTGATCTTGTCGCTGTTGCTGATATTGATGAGGAAGTGTTCAATATAGTTATGATCATCCAAGTCCAAAGCTCTGATGGTATCCTGCAAATCCTGGTCGGATAATCCCTTAAATATTCCCAATATCTGATGCGTGTCCGATTGCGAGACATCATCTTTCTTCAACCGTTGTTTGATCGTGGGCAACTCCGGACTGACTTTTCGTTGCAGTGCAAGAGTACTTCCGCCAGATTGTGCAACATTTGGAATCGGCGCTGACTGTCGCAAGGATGAATTCATGATCGCATCGGCAACGGATTCGCTTTCTTGTTCGGCTGGACTCGAAGCATCACCAACGACCAATTGCGAAGCACTGAATGAGGTTGATCCGTTCGCAGTCTGTTGGATCGTATGCGTCAGTTCGTGGGCAATGAGTCTCTGTCCATCGTGCGTATGCGGTGTGTATTGACCGGGACCAAAGACCACATTATGTCCGACCGTATAGGCTAAAGCGTTGACTGCTTGAGCGGACTTCGCCGCCTGACCATCATTGTGTATGCGTATCCGGCTGAAATCGTGCCCGAAACTCGACTCCATAAATGTGCGCGTGCCTGCATCGAGCGGCTGACCCGGCGAATTCAGCACGTTATGAACGATTGGAGGAGCGATACTCGGTGTTTGCATTCCAGTGGCGAATCGCTGAACGATCCCCAGTCGCTTCTTGCGGCAGTCTTCACATTCCGTCGTTGCAGTACAGCGTTGCAACAGACCACTCCATGTTGGTGTGAGGACAGGTTTAGGGGAGGCTTTCACAAGGGGCGAAAAATGCGTCAGCATCGAGGTTGGCCTTATGACTTCATTCAAATTTCAATGGCGCGGCGGCAGTTGTTGGAAGATCGTTAACATCAATTGCAGAGGGCGGCGCAACAGGCCACTTCAACGCCCATTTCGGATTCCGAAGTTCGTTATGAATCATGCTGCGCTCGTTGCTATCCCATTTTTGAGTGGTCGATACTGACTCAACAGTCTTCGTGATAAAGTAATCAGCATCAGCGCACTCGCATTTACAGCGCAGATCCTTAATGATTCCGCTGATGTCTTCGGAGCCATTCTTGACCCAAAAATCGAACATCTCGTAAAATTTTTTGAAACGATCTTTTTCTGGACGCGATAACGCAGCACGATAATAGACATGCATTTCGCTCAAATGTGCCGCCATCTCTGACAAATTGCTCTGAAAGTCTGCAAATTTGCAGGAGGTTGGACTCGGTTCAGCAATCGGTGCGGATGTATCAAAATGTGCATGACCCGTTTCGTGAGCCAGTGTCCCTATAGTCTGAGTTAACCAATCCTGGCGTGATTGTCCTCCGACCATTGCGGCACCACCTTGATAAAGTTTGCCTTCCGCCTCCAACGTATCTGGAACAAAAGTGCATTTGCCGCCGGGCAACGGAGGCATAAAGCTGGCGCAATCGCTAGTGTAAGCACCGTACTGCGCTGGCATATCCTTGTCAACGTAGATACCTGTGATAAAGCCCAGTCGTGACGGATAGTTCGCCTTAAGAATCGCGGTAAGCGCTGTTGCGGGCGCCCCATGACCATCCAATGTACACGCCGGATCGCGCGGAACTTTTGTACAGGCCTTTTTGCGTCTTTCAGCCTTGGAAATATTTTTCGGATTTTTGTTAGTATTTTCCACAAATTGAGTCAATGTTGCTCGTGGCGCCGCACATTCCGCTGCAGGCAGACAGGCACGTTGGATCTGTGATGAAGCTGCTCCAGTTCCTTGTGTGAATGATGCCTGTTGTCTGACTTGCCCATCCATACTTCCAATGAAATGATCTATTGAATCTGCGACTGCAGATGCCTGTCCTTCATAGGCATCATTGGCACTACCCAGCCGCAACTCATTTGGCACTTGGGTTTGATTTCCTTGTTGAACGACATGTGTCAACTCATGCGCAACAAGTTTCCGGCCTTCCCCTGTGGTCGGTTGATATTGCGATGCGCCAAATACCACATCCCGCCCAACTGTATAAGCCAACGCGTTGACTGCCCGTGCAGATGCGGCAGCTCTTTCATCATTATGCACGCGCACCTGGCTGAAGTCATGTCCAAAACGCGGCTCCATAAATGCACGTGTTGCCATGTCGAGCGGCTGACCCGGTGAACGCAGAACATCATGAACGATTGGAGGTGCGATGCTTGGTGTTTGAATTCCAGTGGCGAATCGCTGAACGATTCCCAATCGCTTTTTGCGGCAATCTTCGCATTCCGTTGTCGCAGTGCAGCGTTGCAGGGTGGCATTGTTAAAATGCCTGGCAGGAAGTGAGATTATTTGTCTTGGCACAGGGGTTGCCCGAGTTTGTGTCAACGCTTTCATCGCTGGCCTCTTATATTGCCAGTGTTTAGACTTCCATGCACAGCTTTTGCAATCTGCACACCAACTGAGTTTGGTTTCGCATTTTGTTGAAGAACGATGCGTTGTGCATTCAGCGCTGAAACATTCATTTCCTTGACAGGCGAAATGTCTGCTTTGTTGTTTACAAATAATTGTTTTAATTCATCCGTGAGCGCATCGCCGATGATGTAACGGTCGGTGGCGGGAAAACCGTGCAGGACCAATTCATCGATCTGCACTTCGATGTTGTGGACACTCCGCTTCATTTTCTGGACATTGGCCGCACGCCGTTCCCTTCTCATGCCCAGCCTCCGATCTCTGATTCCGTTAAAGGCTTTTCCAGTTTCGAGAATTCGGCTCGCGCTGCGCGCAATAAGTGGTCCATGCCAACTGGTTCGTTGGAATCAGCGGCGAGAAAGGCGGCATATAAAGCGATGTTACGAATATTTCCACCGGTGATATTTAACTTTGCCAGACTATTGACATGCAAATTCTCTGTCGGAGTCTGAGAGGGGAAGACGCGCTTCCAGATTTCAGTGCGCTGGCTCACATCCGGGAATGGGAATTGAACAACAAATCGAATGCGGCGCAGAAAAGCCTGATCGAGCGCATCCTTCATATTTGTTGTCAGGATGGCCAGGCCGCGATAAGCCTCCATCCGCTGCAAAAGATAGCTGACTTCCACGTTGGCATAGCGATCGTGGCTATCTTTTACTTCGCTGCGTTTGCCGAACAAGGCGTCCGCTTCATCGAATAACAGAATTGCGCTGCTTTCCTCGGCAGCATCGAAAACACGCCGCAGGTTTTTCTCGGTCTCACCGATGTATTTGCTGATGACCTGACTCAAATCGATTCGATATAAATCCACGCCGAGTTCATTGGCCAGCACCTCTGCCGCCATCGTTTTTCCGGTTCCGCTGACTCCCGCAAAGAGCGCGCTAATTCCAAGCCCGCGAGTGCTTTTGCTTGCGAAGCCCCACGTTTCATAAACTTTCAAGCGCTGGCGAATTTGACTGGCCACATCATGCAAAGTTTGGATTTGTATATCTGGCAGGACCAGATCATCCCAGTTTGCCATGGGCTGAATGCGTTGTGCCAGCTCACCAAGTTGTGGATGAGCGTGAGCGCTGCATGCATCCCAAAGCACGCGTCCAAGTTCGTCTGTGTCCGTCGTTTGGGTTTGAAGTGCATCAGTTGCAATCGAGTTAATTGCATGCGCGTCCAGGTTGAAGTGTGAGACAAGCGCCTCCACGCGTCCGTTAAGTTGGACAGCTGTTGAACCTAGAGCGCCTTTCCACAATTGATGTTGTTCTGATGTGGTTGGTCTTCCGATCTCGAAGCTGACAGTGCGCCTCAGCCCCATGGGCTTGCGTTCACGGGTTGAAATGATCAACGGATAATCTGCGTTATCGATCCATTGCCGGACAATTGCGTTTTGTGAAGGCTCATTATCGCCTTCCTCGCAATCAAGCATCAACACGCTCGAGCTCAACACACACTCGCGTTGCCAAAGCCTGCGCAGCGACTCGCTCTCAAGCGGATCGGATGGAATGAAGCGCTCGGGCATGATGTTTAAATTCATGCCCAACATCATGCAGGCATGAGCAGCAACATCACGCTTGCTCGCGGTTTCATTTCCGCATAGCTGAATGATCGGCAGCGGGCCTTGCTTGGAATGTTGCGACCAAACCTGCGCCAATTTTTGTGCCAGCGAGTCATGAGACGGCACCAGTTCTTTTTCCGCAGCCACATGCTTGACATAACCTATCAAACGCTCATCTGTGTAGGATGTGCCGGTGAGAAAATGCAGAACGCGTTCATCGATTCGTAGCTGGCTCTGTGTGCCAATGTTTCCAGGGACAAGCTCGACCAGTCGCCAATAGCGCAATGGGCCCGCCGGAGAAAGCGCGCTCCAATGCGGATCATCGAGTGATGCCAACGCCAGACTGAAAGTTGGGAAAGTTTTTACAGGATCGTTTTGGATTTGAGCACATAATGTTCCGAAACGCGAATCAAGTTCGATGCCCGCGCACAGAATCAGGATGTCCCGCTCGAACGGAGAAAGCTTGAAAGCCGCGCACAACGAGACCAACGCGGGGGGTGGCGATTGAGAATCATCGGCCACGGGTGAAGATGTTTGCTCTGGAGTTTTCGCAGACTCGGAATTTGCTCGCGCCTCCAGACGAGACCGAACGAACTCCAGCGCTTGCGAAAGATAGCGCTGATTCGAATCAAACCAGTTGCCAGATAAAACGGTGTTCATCAGATCGTCACCAGCGGGCCGACATATTTCGGCGCATCAGGGTCGGGACCCGAATCGAGCAGGCTTTCCGCGCCGTCCACTTGAACGCGCACCAGGTAATCACCAGCCGCCACACTTGTGACCAGTGCCGCCAGACTCGCTACCGGGTCCGGAGGTGGAGGCGGAAGTTTGATTTCAAAACGATAGGCACGTGCAGTGCGATTGGAGGGCGGGTTATATTCGTTGAGCAGCAAAACAAGTCGTTGATCGAGTCCGATCTTCGGATCAAAGTTAAGTGTGATAGTCGCATCCTTGTATGTAACGCCATCGATCACAGTTGATGGCCCAGGGACAACCGCGCCGGGCGTAACCTTTGGCCGCAAAACAAATGCGGCCACGTTTGACTCGAATCCCTCGTGCGGAGTCTCCGGTGTTCCCATGTTGATTCGATAAATTGTTTGAGCGCCTTGCACCCCAGCGCGTAAAGAATCGATTGGAAAAGGAGGCGCGGCAAGCGAGACTTTAACTTGAGTGCTGGACACATCATCAGGCGTCACTTCGATTCCGGCGACGCGCGCCGAAACATTCTCGCCATTCAACTGGCGGCCCGTCAGCACCAGAATATCACCCGCAACAATCGGTTGATTTTCTTCGATTGGATCGGTCAAAGTTTTTTGCGAAAGAATCTGATCGATCACTGCTTGATTAATGGGACGCACATAAACGTTGCGCCGATAAACTGGCAATGATGGGCCGGGTGCCGGTGTTCCGTCGATAAAAATTACTGTGGCTTGAACAGCAACCGATACATAATATGTAGTTTGAAAAAAAACGGACCACAGCTTGGAGAACTCTTCCAACGAAAATGACATCAACGAAAATTTGACCGTCTCTACTTCAGTATCCAAATTGTTGTCCGCGAGAACACCGTAAGTGGCAGAGTGAATCCTTTCCTTTGTCAGAACCGGTTCAGCGGCAAGCTGGCGTAATAAAGATCCCAACACGCGTTGCGGCTCAAGCTGACTATCATCGCCATAGCAGGTCAGCAAAAAGTAAATATCGTATGCTGAACGAATCCCTTGCATGAGAGAACCATCGCTTCGCCGGTTGGGTAGGCCGACATTTCTCCATTGAGGATTCGGCACAACCTGATATGGATATAAACCAACAAACGCATTTGGGTGCCCGTTGGGATGTCCTGCTGTCAGGCTTGCAGGTGGTCGCAGCACCAAAGCTTCCGCGCCCGGGAAGCCTGCATCGCGCGCGCCATCCTGCAGGAGTTGTCGCAATGCTTCAGTCACGGTGGCAATCGACAGGAAGTTGCTCATCGTTTGCCTTCGTCACGTTGGCGCAGATAATCATCCAAAGTCAAACGCGGTTTGTGTGGAATGATTCGCGCAACAGGATTTTGTGAAGGAGTCACTGCGCGCACATCGATACGTCCAATGTGGATGTGAACCACCGACTCTTGCGCAGCAGTTGGTTCAAGCATTGAATCTTGAATTCGTGTGGCGGTAGAAATTGGGACAGGTGCAAAAACGGGCTTGGATTCAGTTTTTGCTTTAACAATTTCGACCTGCGGGATCACGCTACGTTCAATGGATGGTTGAGATTCTGCGGACTTCTTTGACTCGTGTTCATCAGACAATAAGTTGACGCGTGCCTGAATCTCACGAATCGGATTTTCTTTTGACTGCGACACTGACCGCTTCTCTTCCCGCTCGGGCTGGCGCAATGTTTCCATGCTTTGTTGCGCGCTAACAGTTGGCTCCGCCTCAACGTGTTCGAGAATTGTTCGCTGAGGGTCAACACGAATCGATGATGATTTATTTTTTTCGGAAATGCGCTCAGTATCCCGTTCTGATTCAGGAGTAAGTGTCTCAGTCTTAGCTTCGATTCGTCTGTCGGCGATTGGTGCGGCGATTGAATCTTCCGCTCCGCTGGGAGATTCAAATAAGGAAGGCAAACGCGGTTGAAGCAACCTTGTGGCTTCAGATGCCACAGGTTGCAAACTGCGAGTTGCGAGGTTCTCGAAAAAATTGCCCATTATCCAATCAATTCCAAATAACGCTGACGGCGCCACGCGCTCATGTTCAAAATATCTTTTTCAGACCAACCATAAGCCGATGCTAAAAGATGAACTTCATGCAACAGGCGCATCGCCCAGGCATTGATCTCACCCCAAAAGTAAGAGACTATATCGAAAATGATCTGCCATGTATGTCCACAAGCCGGGCAGGATGCAGCCAGCGTTAAGTTTGCCAACGGGTCGGCTTTGTCCATATGTTGAGCCAGTTCGTCAAAAATATTTTCAGGAAGTTCCTTAATATCTTTGGCCGCGCCGTCGCAAACAACCGAGACCACACAAGCTTGTAATATTTTTTCTTTGAGCGCAGATGAATCTGTCAGATCAAAAGAGTTAATTAAGTCCGCGCTGGTGGGGAGGCGGTAGGTTATTTCGTACGTGTTGAAACGGAAAGAGCTTTCAGCGTTGAGTAGCTCTGTTGATTCGGGATCAGGCAACGGTGAGGAAGATGCGAGCAGGTCGCGTCCGTTGAAGTCCAGCTCGAGGCGCTCACCACAGGCCGGGCAGTTCGCCAATCCTTTGAGATGTGGACCAAAGGTCAACTCATGCAAATGAATCAAACAGGCATCCCGTTGACCGATGGTCAGTTGCGTCAACTTTTCATTCGTCGCGCGCGGAAAAGCTGCGCGCAGAATCGCGAGTGCCTGTTCAACGGGAGTCTTGCCTGCGCCATTTTCCCAGATGCCGAGGAGATCAGAAGCCGAAAGCGCGACCATTAATCGTTAAGCCGGTTCGGTGAAACTCGGCTCGGTCGGTTCAGTGACTGCTGTGTCGCGTTCCCAACCTTCGTTCTCCAACTTGATATGTTGGATAGCAACAGCATTTGCATTCGCGTCGAGGTCGGGCAGGGATTGAAACTCGGAAACCCAACAGCGATAGACTTTATATGCAATCGCAAGTTGACCCGCTTCGTTGTAAAGTTCGATGATGACGTCTTTGCGAAAATCCTTGAGCGAAACTTCCGCGCCAAGACCTGCGCCAAAATCCCAAACTTTATTGGCCCATTGCTCGAACTCTTTATCGTGAGTCACGCCGCGCTCGAGCGTGATGGCATCATATTCAGTCCGGCCCGGCGACTTGCGACTCGAACTTGGATCGCCGCCATCGCGATGTTTTACAACTTCGGTCGTGCGCTTCAATCCGCCGACCTTGCTGATCCCGGCCACATATTTGCCATCCCATTTGACGCGGAATTTAAAATTCTTGTACGGATCAAAACGCTGTGGGTTAACACTAAATTGAGCCATGGTTATCTCCTTAGGCCTGGATCTGTCCGGCGATTTGCTGGATTTGGATGATCACAAATTCCGCAGGTTTGAGCGGGGCAAACCCGACCAGGATGTTGACCACGCCGCGATTGATATCATCTTGTGTGGTGGTCTCGTGATCGCATTTGACGAAGTACGCCTCGCGCGGCGATGATCCCTGGAACGCGCCCTGACGGAATAACGTGTGCATGAACGCGCCAACATTCAAACGGATCTGTGCCCAGAGCGGTTCATCGTTCGGCTCGAAGACCACCCACTGCGTACCTCGGAATAAACTTTCTTCGATGAAGAGAGCCGTTCGACGCACCGGGATATATTTCCACTCAGAAGCTTGTTGATCGTTTCCTTTCAACGTTCGCCCGCCCCACGCAACTCGACCGTAAACCGGGAACTGACGCAGGCAATCAATTCCCAACTGATTGAGCGCGCCGCATTCGGCATCCGTCAGGTTGTAAGCTAATCCTTGAACATTCGTCAGCGTGGCTTCGGTTCCGGCTGGCGCTTTCCAGACGCCGCGACTGCTGTCGATGCGCGCGTATAAGCCAGCCAATGTCCCAGACGGAGGAAAGGCATTTAAACGGTAGCCATCCATCGGGTCCGGAAGAAGCAAAAACGGAAAATAGATTGCCGAGTTATTTTCGGGCGTGAGCTTATTGGTATCCCAATCTTGAATCTGATCCACGGCATTGCGGCTGCGCGGCGGATCAATAATGTAAAAAGCGCGGCGTTCCTCGCAATAAGTCTGTGCCGCGCCGATGACCGCGAGGGCCGAAGTTTCATCCAAATCAGCGACCAGCGGGATGCACAACAAGTTGAAGATATCAACATCTTCAAGTGCATAGATACCTTTCTTGGTCGCCTGATCTCCGATGATTTCCATCGCACCGGGTGCTGTGCCATTATTGCCAGCCGATGCACCGGCCTGATCAGCACGCGTCGTGCCGACGCCCAATGAATAACGTTGAACATTATCGTTGACACTGCCGCCGACCAATCCCGCCTTGGTGGCAAGGTTGCCTGCATCATCCGTGAAAGTGATGGTTGCATCTGTCTTTTCTGTGCCGGAGACAACTTGAAGATGGGTTCCATTTACCTGCACAGTGGCTTGCGTAAAAGCCGGCTTGCCGGGCATGGAAGCGCGAATCGCTTGTTGAAGTTTATTCGCCAGATCGCTCAACGAAGAGACCGTTGACCCCAAACTGAAAGCCGGACTTGTTCCAATTAAAGTGGCGCCATCACTCACCGACATGATTAATTTATCCGTGTTCGCGATAGTGGACACATCGAACACTTCGTTGCCCAGCGTGCCGCTGACAGCCGGACGCAACTCCGTCGCGCCGCTGCCTTCGCGTCCACGATTGGCGAGGCCCAGCCCGAGCAGTTTACTTAGATTATTCTTAGAAGCATTGAGCAATCGCACAGAGGATTGTTCACGAGCGGCTGTTGCCGGTGTGCCGGACGTGAACAATAAATAATTGCCGCCTGCATTCGGAGCGCCATCGACATCCGCGCGTTGGACAGTGAAAGCATTGAAGCGCGTCTGACTTGGATTGATGGCGCGGATGGCATTTTGAAGGTCTGTCGCCAAAGCATTCGCGTCCGCGGGCGGAGTGCCAGATGCGAAGACCGGAAGCTCATAAGGGCCATCGCCATCCACAACAATTGAAATGAAGCGAGTCGAATTATCGAGCGGAAAAGTAACTCCGCTGATGTCGGTGCTCAAACTCCAGCCTGCATCCAGTCCGCTCAAAACGGTCGCATCGATTCCTGCATCGCGGCTGGCAGTGATCAATTGCGAACTGCTGTTGATCACGTTGGGCGCATATTGGGACGACTTCGAATCCATGCTCAAGTTTTGGAAAACTTCCTTGCGACCTTGAACAAGATCCGTGCCTTGCGGGATGTATTCGGTCACAGCAAGATTGAAAGTGGAGTCAGGATTGGTGGTGGCGTAATCCACATCCACCTTGAGATAGTTTCCCCATGTGCCTTCGCTGCTGGCAGATAAATTGAGCACCTCTTTCGTGTCGCTTGCGCGACACAAACTGACCGAGGCTTTTGTCGCGCCAGTGGCTTCGCGCACGACCCAGGCTTCCGATCCGCCATTCACGAAGAACTGTTGAATAGCGTAGCCCAACTCGCTATCTTTGGAGAGTCCGCCGAAGTTACGTTCGTAATCACCAAAATTAAAAATGTGAACAGCTTTATCCACTGGCCCTTTGGGTGTGTATCCGATGAACGCGGTCACCGAAGTGCTGACTCCGGTGATGGTCCGCACACCGCTGGGGATTTCCTCGATATAAACGCCGGGATAAGTAGGTGCGACAGGCATATCAATCTCCTTCTATTGGTAAATGATCAACGTGACCTTTCACTTGCAACTCAATGAAAACCAGAATTTCATTTAGATCCGAAAAGTAGTATCTTTTGCCATCCGGCAGGTGGACAATATGTCCGCGCCAGATTTCCTGATTCGTTTCCGCTCCGGACATTTCCAGCCACACCCGAACAATGAAAGAGTGCATGTTGCGGTTTTCATCGAAATCATGCTCGGACCCCGGAACGGTGTCGGACAAAACGGCCTCCTTGCATCTGAATGCTGCAGGCAAATTCAACCGGGAGAAAATATTGTCACATTATGAAACTTGTGCCGACCAGACGCGTCTCTTCAGCGTCTCTTCTGCGTCTTTTCTATCCTTTTAAATAAGCTGGTCTGCGCAATTGGCGCAGACCATAACTAGCTTGACGACGAATCTATTATTGATCTGTGGGTAAAGTGTGCTGGATGTCCATAATTTCCTTCTGCACTTTAACCTGCATCTGGCTAAGTTCATTTGAAAAGCTTATTAATCGCTGCAACGTTTCCAATAAAGGTTGGGCGGGTTGAATCCTTTCGCCAGTTGTGGACAAAGGATCGAATGTGTCCGAACGAATCTTTTCATAAAGCTGTGTTGTTTCCTCCGAAGGTTTGATATCCAGTTCATTTCTAAGAGCGACCGCGCATCTTTTGTATTGACGTAGCGCCTGGGTCCTATCTCCCATCAAAAAATATAATCTCATCATTTGACGGTGCGCGCGCTCATAAGCCTGATCGTGACGAAGGATTTCGGCAGCGTAAATCAGGCCAGTTGCATAATCCTGGTGGATTTCACAAAACTGAACCAGTTTGTCAAGCAACATCAGATACATTATTTCAAAACGCTCACGCTCCATCAGGCACCAGTCTTGATACCACCCTTCCAATAAATCACCTTTATATAAATGGATCGCCTTCTGTGTCAATTTGAAATCAATCAGGGTTAATTCGTAGGCGTGTTTTCCATTGATCGAATTGTAGACTTGTTCGAATCGGGCTACGTCCGTTCGAAAATCAATGGAAGGGTTGATCTGAATCCATTCATCGTCAACCAACAGTTCTGGATCATCCGGATCATTTCCGCCTTTCAGGGAAGATTGTAGAAGCCATAATGTTTGACGCAGATATTTTTTGGATTTTGCCGGTGATTGATCCCCCCATAAAAGTTCCACAAGTGATTCGCGCGACTGAGGATGGTACCTGTATAACAACAGGTAGCTAAGAAGTTCCTGAACCTTCCGCGACCTGATTGCTTCCATCCTTTGGCCGCTTCGTTCGATACTGAATTTTCCGAACAATGTAACAGTAAAGTTTGACATGGGATTTCAGACCCTGTCGGAACTGCATCAAAAAAGACAACTGTAAATTGTTTAATTAATAAAAATTATAATCAAAATGGCTGGTTTTCATATCACCGAAATTTCCTATTTGTTATGTGTCTGGTCCATATAGCCATGCAGATTTTGCCAAGCACGAGACCATCAAATGAGATGTTTTGGAAAAGCCATTTCCATGAATAATTATGCTCCACTCCCTTACTTTTCAGTGCCGGGGAGTGTGTTTTTAGCCCAACAAGACGACTCGATTTCGAGTTGCCTTGTTGCTATTCTTCGAATAATTTGAGCAG
>Ga0075272_1000043_pt1 | contig 38769 bp, 30 predicted proteins | sample SF_Rice_5C_0N_40_FD_69776 | JGI IMG/M metagenome (GOLD analysis project Ga0075272, IMG submission 69776) | Rice paddy soil microbial communities from Twitchell Island, California, USA - SF_Rice_5C_0N_404 | ecosystem: Environmental > Terrestrial > Soil > Paddy field/soil | place: USA: Twitchell... | reverse complement strand
CGACGCCGTTGGATCCGGCAACAGGCAGCGATTCGTGGTAGCCACCGAGAAGAACCTCGGCAAAAGGCGTGACTTTCGAACTGCTGGGTGCTGAGAGTACGGGGCCGGCTGCGTACGTCAGAAGGCTAACCGCGCCATTATTCTGATTCGCGCTCAGATCGGTGACGTATGCGCCGCTGAAATCCCCCTTGATTCCTAGCCGATCATTGAAGTGATAGGCCAATGCTGCGTTCCAGCCGTTCGCATTCAACGTATCGCTCGCACGCGAATCAACGCGAGCGAATCGCGTGAATTGATAACCCGCGAACAACCCGGCTTTCTGCTGTTGTGCCCACGCGGAAGGAGACGCGAGCAGGAAGGACGCGAGAATCAGGAAAATCGCCCCGGAACGGAGCGCCTGGAAGACCCAATCAAGGGTGCCTGGGCGAAGACTGCCTCGAGATGGGCCGCGCGCCATTGGTGTCGAACGTCAACAACAAGGTACGCCTTCTTAGTGTCGAATGTCAACAACAATCGCGGCCGAATTCGGGATCCTACTGGGCGAGGGCGCGAGAAACAGGGAACCGGACCTTCGCGCACGCCGGCGCGCACTCGAGCGAAGTCCCGGAGCAAATCACATCACCGGGATAATGAATGGCTGCAGCGCCCATTCCAGATTCGGCCGAGGCGTTTCGGCGCTTTCTTTCCTGGTCGCAACTTCGATATCCATCGCGGTGTTCTTGGGGAATACGACCTCGTTTCCTCGCGCGATGAAGTGCGAATAGATCGAGATCCCGGCGCCGTAGCCGCCCATGGTGTAACCGAGCGCGCGCGAGTGCACGGCGAGGCCGAGTACCATCCCGACCACCTTGAACCCGTTTACGCCGCCCGCCACCTGGGCGCCGGTATTGGCTTTTATGTGGGCAATGCCATTGTCGACGTCCGTGTCGCCTCCTTGCGCGGAGGCGGCCGCCAAGGTGAGCGAGATCGCTGTGGCCAAGTAGCGCGTCTTCGGCGTGGTGGCCTCGGCCCCGCCCTCCGAGTCGAGCTTCAGATTCGCATTTTTGCTCGACTCCACGCCTTGCAGCGTGGTTTCTACTTTCTCCGCAATGCCGTCCGGCGGGATCAGTTGCTGGAACGCAATTCGCAGTTGCCCATTCTTCTTCATGCGCCGGGCAGGCCGGACCTGCAGGACGGTGCCTTCAAGGCGGCTCCCTTGAGGAAGGATCAAGTTGCCTTCGCGATCCACGAGCGGCTGGGAAATGACTGCCTCCACCACCTCGCCCTTCTGGGCCGTCGCTGACGTGAGCGGCGTAATCAGGCGCGCATGCACGATGCTCCCTGGCGGCAGCGGGCCGCCAATCGAGGCGGCCATCTGAGGCGTCATCAACTCGCTGCCAAAATCCAGCGGGCTGGTGAGTTGGGCAAAGTAAACGGTGCCCACAGGGATGTACTGCGGATGAATGGGCAACTGCGCCTCAATGTACCGCTTCAGGCGATGCATCCTGCCGGGCGTCTTCAACTGCTTCATGGCGCTGTCCCATTGCTGCCGGGCCTGCGCTTCAGCCTGCTTCGTTCGATTCGAGGCAACATCCTTGAGGCCTTTTTTCATTCTCTTACCTTCGCCGGCCGAAACGAAGCGGATCACCTGACCCGAGCCCGGAGTCACGCTCGAGTCCAACCGGAAGCGCCGTCCGTCCGCCAAGACCAGCTTGTCGAAGGTTACTTCCACGCTTCGCTGGGGAGTAAGGTCCGCGTTCAACGCCGCCGCCGTGCGCTGCCAGCGGGAGATCGTGCCGATTTTCGTAATCCGGCCGGTGACCTCGGACCCTGCGGGCACGACGATGTGATCGAATGCGTATACCGGCTCGACGATGCGCCCGTGAATCGGCTGACCCACTCTCTTGACCCGGATTTCCTGGTCCAAAGCCACTTGCAACGGCGTTCCCTTTGGAACGGACAGAGCAACGGTCTGGGAGGGCACGTTGACAATCGGAGCCCTCGACGCGGCCACGAGTTTGTGCTCGGAGCGGTGTGCAAGCAGGGGGACGGAGACCTGTTGCGCGTCCATCACGCCCACGCTCACGAACCCGATCGCCATAATAAGTGAGACCTGGAAAGCTCGTTTCATGGCGGCGCTCTTCCTCCTACACTGAGCGAACGAGCCGTGCCCGATACTTTGTTCGGATTGGCGCGACTAGCCGTCCAATTCGTGCCGATCGACCGTTCGAAACCACCCAAAACTACTCATACCTCAAGGCAACCATGGGATCGACCCGCATCGCACGCCGGGCTGGAACGTAAGCCGCCGCGAGCGCGACAACAACCAGGACCGCAGCGAATGCGGCGATAACTGTGAAATCCACCGACACAATCCCAAGAACGAAGCTGGCCATCGCGCGATCGATCAAGAGGGCCGTGGGAAGGGCGATGAGCAGGCCGGCAGCCGTCAGCTTCATGGCCTGACCGACCACGAGTCTTCGCACGGCGCGCGGTGTGGCTCCAAGCGCGACACGAATGCCGATTTCGCGCGTCCGTTGCGCTACGTTTTCGGAAAGCACGCCATACACGCCGAGTGCCGAGAGCGCCAACGCGATTGCTCCAAACGTGCCCATCAGAATGCCCATGATTCGTATGATCCCGATCGAGTCGTTGACGTTTTTTTGAAGCGTTTGTGTGTCCTCGAGAACGACCGTGGGATCGAGCCGCCGAATGATGGACCGAACCGGCGATACATATGCGGTCGGATTCGCAGCGACACGGAAGATAAGCGCCAGACCTCGCTGGGGAGCTTGCATCAGCGGGCGGTACATCACCGGATCGGACGAAGAATTCCACCAGTTTTGGCGGATGTCGCCGGCAATGCCCACAACCGTTAACCAGGACGCTCGCCTGCTTTTCCCGTCCACCGGCGGATCGACTCCGCTGTTCACGTCGAGCAGCCTGAGGTGTTGCCCGACCGCGTTCTCATGCGGCCAGAATTTCGCCGCCATGCTGGCACTGACGATCGTTACAGGTTCGCTCGACGCGTCGTCCGTTTCGGAAAAGCCGCGGCCGGAAATCATGGGCACTCGAAGGGCGCGAAAATACCCGGGTGAAATGATCTGGAGCCCGGCCGAGAGTTCTGCGCCGGGACGTGCAGCCGGGCGTCCCTCGATTTCAAACGTGGATGTGTCGTTGTTCGAGTTGCTCGCCGGCGGATTGCCGACGACTGCCGCCGCCGTCACACCCGGAAGCGCAGCGGTCTGGCCCAGCAGTTGCCGATAGAAGTTCGCGATCTTGGCTGAGGTTCGGTAGAAATCGGCGTGCAGAACGGGCCCGATTTCCATCACAGTTTCCGGCTGGAAGCCTTCATAGATATTCGCCAGGCGCATGAAACCCTGAATCGTCAGTCCTGCACTAACCAGCAGGACCAACGCAAAAATCACCTGTACCACCACGAGAGCGCTGCGAATCCGCCCCCGCGCAGGCGACATCGACCCCGGCCCCCCTTCCTTGAGGGTGTAATTCAGGTCGGCACGGCGCGAATAAGCGAGCGTTGCGAGGCCGAAAACGACGCCTGCCGCTGTCGCCAGCAGGATGGTGAACGCGAGAACCGAGCCGTCCACTTGGATCGCGTTCCAGCCGGGAACCCACTGCCTCCACTCCAGCGGTATGCTCCTTCGTAGGAGTCTCACAGTCCACAGCGACACCACGCCCGCGCCTGCACCGGCGACGACGGAAAGGAGGATCGTTTCTGAAAGAAAAAGCTGTGCGAGACGCCGTCGTCCGGCGCCCAGGGCGGCTCGCAGCGCGACTTCGCGCTGGCGTCGAATCATTCGCGCGAAAAGCAGGTTCGCCAGATTCGCGCATGCGAGCAGAAGGACGAATCCCGCCGCCACTTGCAACAGCGAAAACAGGGGCAACGTGAACTGGTAGAGCTCACGCCGAAGTGGAAGCAGTTTGGTTCTCCGTCCAGTATTCGTTTTCGGGTACTCGCTGGTCAGCTGTGCGTTGAATCGCGCGAGCGCTGTTCGAGCCTGCGCCACGCTGATGCCTGGCTTGAGCCGCGCGATCGCTGAAAACGAAAGCCGTGAACGGTCGGCCCGCTTCGCTGGGGTCAGCGCGAGCGGCATCCACATTTGCACCCCTATGGGGTAATTGACATCAGCGGGCATGATGCCAATGACCGTGTAAGTGCGCCCGTTGACTCGAATCGTCTTTCCCACCGTATTGGGATCGCCGCCAAACTGGCGTTGCCAGAACGCATAACTCACGACAACCACTGCGTCCTGTCCCGGCTGTTCCTCGGATGCTGCGAATGAGCGCCCTGCCATCGGCGCGACACCAAGCAGGTCGAAGAAATTCACGGAGACGCTGCATCCGTCCACGGGCAGCACTTCATACGCCGAACTGACGCTCAGCATGTGGCAGTCAGTCGTGGCAAGGTCCTCGAAAATGTTGGCGTGAGCAGCGATGTCTGCTGCGTCACCGGGAGAAATGTTGCGCTGGTCAAAACTGGCCTCGGTTCCCTGGTCCTGCCACACGAGCACGATTCGATCCAGATCCCGGAAATTGTAGGGATGAAACAGGAGCGCGTTCACCATGCTGAAAACCGCTGTGTTAGCGCCGATGCCGAGCGCGAGTGTCAAAACGGCGATGATCGTGAAACTCAGGTTCTTGCGGAGCATGCGGCCCGCAAAGCACACGTCCTTTGCCAGAATTTCGATGGAAGATATGCCCCGCTGTTCGCGGCATTCTTCCGTTGCGCGCACGACACTGCCGAACTGCAATCTCGCTTGTCGTGTTGCCTGGGCCGTGTCCGGTTCGTGGCGCTGGTTTTTTCGCGCTTGCATTTCCAGGTGAAACTGCAGCTCTTCCTGCAGTTCTTCATCCATGCGGCGCCGGAAAAGCAGCGCACGGAGTCGCAGACGGTAGTCCTCCCACCGCATGTCAGGCCATCCTCAGTACTCTTGCAATGGCATCGCTAAGCTTGCTCCAGTTCGCCGACTCGATTTCGAGCTGCTTCCGGCCGGAAACAGTGAGCGAGTAGAAGCGTGCTCGTCGGCCTAGTTCGGAAATGCCCCACTCGGCCTTGATCCAACCACGGTGTTCAAGCCGATGGAGCGCGGGGTAGAGAGAGCCCTGGTTCACCTGCAAGACGTCCTGTGAAATCTGCTGAATGCGCTCCGAAACTGCCCACCCATGCATCGCGCCGGAACGCAGCGCTCGAAGGATCAGCAGATCAAGCGTCCCCTGGAGAAGATCAAGCCGGGATGGATCGGGAGTCATTGGTGTCGAGCTCCGGCAACAAGAGCAAGCTATGCCTTGTTGGTGTCGAATGTCAACAACAATCGCAGCCCCCCCGGATGGAACAGCCCGGCTGGGCAATTAGGCGAGTAATGGTGCCGCGTTCCGCCTCATACGAACCAGGAACGGCTGAGTTGCCCGACGCGCGCCGAAAATTCTAAAAATGGTAACTCACACCCATGGTGAACTGGTGGCGCGCCTGAATATTCCAGCCTGATCCAAGATTCCCGCCGAGTTGGACCAGGCCCACATCAATGTTCAACGGAATCTCACTCCCCGGGCGGATCCGCGCAAAATACGACAGGGTCGTCGGCAACGTCGCGGCGGTGGCGAAGAAGCGGCCGGGCACTTCCTTGAAATGCCGCGGCTCCTGCAGAAATTCCGCGCCCAATAACAGCTTGCTGTGTTTCGGGCCGCGCAATTCGAATCCTGCCGCGCCAAAGGCTTCGAAATCCCAGTTCGGCGCGTTGGCCGCGAGCCCCAGCAGGGAAGCATTCGTCAGCTTCACCCCCAAATTCAGCAGCACCGGGATGGGCAACTCGTCGATCGTTTTCGTGGCGATCGCGTCGAAATCGGTTGCCGTCGTGTTTTCGCGCTCGTCGACTTCGGTGACGCGCCGCACCTGCGTGCGGACGACCGCCGCGGCTGCAATCGCCGGTACAAATTTCAGGCCGCGCAGATTCTCCGGAAGCAGCTTGAATTTGATATGAGCAATGTTGAAACCGTTCGCGAACAGCGGGCTCAGCCCCGGCTCGCTACCTTCCGCGTTGAATGAGCGCGTGAAACCGATCTCCCCGACTTTCAGAAATCCGAACGTAATCGAGGCTTGCAGCTCATTTCCCAGCACCGGACCCGCGTCCATGTAATGAAAGGCGAGTTCCGGGCGTCCGAGCCCGTTTCGCGGCGAACTGGCTGTGTACGCGAACGGCGTCAACAGCCCGCCGGTCTGGCCCTCCCAGTTCAGCTGTGCGAAACATGCAGGGGCCAGAAAAAGGAGGAGCACGCCCATGATCGGCACGTGCACCGCCCAGCGCCTGTCGAGGCGTGCAGGCAAAAGTAGCCGATCAAGCCGAGATGGATCTGGACTCATTGGTGTCGATTGCCGACAACAAGTTAAGCTATGCGTTCGTGGTGTCGAATGTCAACAACAATCGCAGCCTCCCCGTTAAGGAATCGCGTTGCCAGCGTCCCCGATGTGTGCCATAAATTCCAGCCGTCCTCGCGAGCCGAATCCGGACTGCCTGCGGGAAGTAAATCGAGCGCGGCGCGAAGGCGCGGCACGTTCGGGCGAAGCGCCAAATTGCCGACGGATCGCAGAGCGAAATACATGCGAAGCAAAGCGCGGAAAAACCTGTTCATCGGCGTCGACATCGGCGGGACGAAGGTCGCCGCGGGCGCCGTAAACTCCAAAGGCGAAATCGTGGCGCACGCGCGCAAGCGAATGGTGGCGCGCGGCAGCGCCGAAGAAGGCTTGCGCGCGGTTTTCGATGCGATTGACGCGCTGCTGCGCAACCCGCGCGCGCGAGGGGCATCCGCCATCGGCATCAGCGTGCCGGGATGGATCGATGCCGCGCGGGGCATACTGATCGGCGCCGCGAATATTCCCTGCTGGAAGAATTTTCCGCTGGCGCGCGCGGCTGCCAGACGCTACGGTCTGCGCACGCGCATTGGGAACGACGCCAATGTCGCCGCGCTGGCCGAGGCGGCGTGGGGAGCGGGCGCGGGCTACCGCAACGTTTTTTACGTCACGCTGGGCACCGGCATTGGCACCGGCATCGTCCAGAGCGGGCGTATCTACGAAGGGCGTACGGGCTCGGCGGGCGAGGGTGGTCACACCACCATCGATTTTCGCGGCCCGCTGTGCGGTTGTGGCAAGCGCGGCTGCATCGAGGCCTACGCCTCCGGAACGGCCATCGGCAAGAATGCGCGCGAACGCTTGCTGGAGGGCGGAACGGGCGCCTCCGCAGCGGGTGCGGGCGGCTCGTCGAAGATGCTGGCGCTGGCCGACGGCAAGATCGAGGCGGTGACCTCCGAGATTGTGGCCAAAGCCGCTGCGCACGGCGACACACTCGCGAATGCGGTGTTGAACGAAACCGCGGAGCGCTTCGCCGTCTGGCTCGGCAACATCATCGAACTGTTCGAGCCGGACGTCATCGTAGTAGGCGGCGGAGCGGGCCATCTGATGATGACGCGCGTGCGGCAGGTGCGCGAGGCGCTGGAAACATGGTCCATCAACCCGCGCTGGCGCGAAATCCCCATCGTCGAGGCCCAATACGGCGCGGAGTCGGCGGTGGCCGGTGCGGCGGCATTGTGGCTGCCCAGCGCCGCGTTTCGGCGCCGTAAGATCGCACGAACGGATGGCTGAGGGGGTCGCGCGTTATCCAGGGGACTCAGTTCTCAAAATTCGAAATTCGAAACTCAAATTCGATAAGGCGCCGCGCCGAGTTTCGAATTTTGTATTTCGAGTTTCGCTAGGAATTAATCGAAGTGGGCGTGACGGATCCGGTTCAAGCAACGCGGCAGGACGCGGCGCGGAGCCGCGGGGCAACCGGCGCGATTCTCGCCGCGTTTGTCGTCGCCGGCGTGGTGACCACGCTGCTCGGGCCGATTCTGCCCGCGCTGATCACCCGCTGGTCGCTCACCGACCAGCGCGCCGGCCTCTTCTTCACCTTTCAATTCATCAGCAACCTGATCGGCGTCGTTTCGCTTAGCGCGCTGCTCCCGCGCTGGGGCTACAAATCCACGCTGGTTGCTGGCTACTTCGCCATCGCGCTGGGGCTCGCGGGCCTGAACGCGAGCAGCCAGTTCGGCGGGCTCGCGGCAACCGTCGTATGGGGCTACGGGCTGGGCCTCGTCTTGCCTGCGTCGAATCTGTGGGTGGCGGAAGCGGCCGAATCCAGGCGAGTGGCCGCGCTGAGCATTCTGAATTTTGCCTGGGGCATTGGTGCGGTGGCCTGCGCGCCGCTGGTACTGCTGGCCAACGCGCACGCCGCGATTTCGTGGTTCTTGTACGGCGTCGCAGCGGCCTCCCTCTGCGCCGGGCTGATTTTGCTGACCATGCGTTTGGGCGTCCCCCCTCACAAGAAGGAATCGGCGGAAACCCTGCAGCGCAGAGCAGGGACTGTAAGCGCGATCGCTCTCGGCGCGCTGTTCTATTTGTACGTCGGCGCGGAGAACTCCGTCGCCGGCTGGGCCGCCGCGCTGGCGAAACGGATGGCCGCCACGCCCAGTCACCTTTGGGCGCTCGCGCCCATGTTCTTCTGGGCCGGCCTGCTGGCGGGACGCGCATTCGTTCCGGCCAATCCGCTGCGCAAGCGCGAGCGCATGCTGGTCATCGTTGGTTTGCTCATGGGCCTCGCCGGAACAGGCCTCGTGCTACTGACGCGAACGTTCTGGGGCGTGGCCGCCTGCGTGACCGTCACCGGCCTGGGCTTCGCCGCCATTTACCCCGTGCTGGTGGCCTGGATGGCGAAGCAGTTTGGCGAGCGCGCGCGCCGCGTCGGAAACGTCCTGTTCGCCCTGGCGGCGCTGGGCGGGGCAACGCTGCCCTGGCTGGTCGGATTTTTCTCCACGCGCGAGGGTGACTTGCGCGCCGGGTTGCTCGTCCCCGTGGCGCTCTGCGTGCTCATGCTGGGCTGTCTTGTGTGGATACCCAAATGGGTCGCTGGATAGCGCGTCGGGCGTGACGGTCCACAGCGACACGCCGCGCAGGCCGCCTACCCCGTGCGTAAAAACGACAACTCCCAGGTCGGTGGTCAGCCAACCCGGGAGCGCCGTTGGGATGCGATTAATTTGGGGGCCTCAGTGATCGGTGCCGTCGACCCTGAGGTGCTTTCGATGCCCGCAATGTACGCGGGACCGCTAACCAGCGCAATAATGCAAAAATACTAATCTGCGAAAATTCCTGAGCCTCCGTAAGTCCCGCCAAAGCATGTACTTACAAACGCAACCAAAATGGCCCTTCGCGGGTCCCTCAAAAGTGGGGAAGCGCTGAAATCCCCTTCGCTTCCGTGCACTGGTAGCCGTGCCCCGCGCGCAGCTTCTTGTACGCCTCGCTCCGCCCGCTCGGCCAGGCGATTTCCACGCGGTCGATTTGGTCGTCGCTCCCCAATCCGAAGGTGAGCGGCAGTTCGGATTGCGAAAGATAGCTCGACCCCGTCTTCACCATTTGTGATTGCTCGGTTCCGTGGCGAACGATGCGCACGGTAGCGCCAATGCCGTCGCGATTCGATTTTGTGCCAATCAAGTGGAAGCGGATGCTGTGGTTGCGCGCCAGCAAGTCGTTGCGGAACAGGCAGGCTGGGCCATTGTTGGTGGTCATCAGCAGATCGACATCGCCATCGCGGTCGAAATCGGCGTAACACAGCCCGCGGGAGACGCGCGGCTTTTCAAAATCCGGGCCGAGTTGCGCGGCCACGTTGCGAAAATACCCCTTGCCCGTATTGAGAAACAGCTGCGGCGGCTGCGCGTAGCGGATTTTCGCGTTGACCTTGCGCACCAGATTGTCGATGTGCCCGTTGGCCACGGCCAGGTCCTGCAGCCCGTCGAGATTCATGTCCGCGAACACGCACCCGAATCCCAGCGTGTCCAGAGAAGGCAGGCCGATTCCCGCGCGGATGGCCACATCCTCGTACTCGCCCTTTCCCATTGGTAGATAGAGCCCGGTCATTTCATTATCGAAATTGGTGATGGCCAGGCCGGTGGTGCCGGAATTCTCGAAGTCCGCCGCATCCACGCCCATGCCCGCGCGCGCTTTTCCCTCGCTGCTGAAGGCGACGCCCGCCTCCACCGCCACATCCCGGAACGTTCCGTTGTGCAGGTTGCGGTAGAGCTTGTTGGGCTGCGTGTCGTTGGCCACCAGCAGATCGGGCCAGCCGTCGTTGTCGTAATCCAGCATGGCCACGCCCAGCGATTTCGAGCTGGTGTCGAAGATCCCGCAGGTGGCGGTGACATCCTCGAACGTGCCGTCGCCCCGATTGTGGAACATCCAGCAGGTCTCGCCGCGATACGCTTCCGGCGTGCAATACGATTTGTCCTTGCCATCCAGGCTGCAGTAAACGTCCGTCTCCGGAGACCACTTGACGTAATTGCACACGAATAAGTCCAGATGGCCGTCGCGATCGTAATCGAACCACAGCGCCGACGTGCTGAAGGACTGCCGCCGGGCCAGCCCGCTGCGTTCGGTCACATCGACGAAATGCCCCCGCCCGGTATTCTTGAACAGGTGATTTTGCCCCACGCAGGTGACCAGAATGTCCGCCAACCCGTCATTGTCGTAGTCGCCCACGGCCACGCCCATGCCGTACATCTCGACGTCCAGCCCGGCTTCGCGTGTCACGTCGGTGAACGTCCCGTTGCGATTGTTGCGGTAGAGATGCATGGTCGTGCGCGCATTCCCATGCCCCGGCCAGTCCATGCCGTTGATGAGCAGAATGTCCTGCCAGCCGTCCCCGTCGTAGTCGAGAAAAGCGCCGCCCGAGCCCAGCGTTTCGGGCAGGTACTTGGCGCCGTACGCTCCGTTGTTGTGCACGAAGTGGATGCCCGAACGCGCCGCGACCTCCACCAGGCGAAATCCGGGAGACACTGCCGGGGCGGCTTGCGGCGCGTGTGGCGGCACGCCTGGCGCCCCCCAGGCCGCAAGCGCGTCGGCAAACGGAGCGGCGAGCAGGCCGCCCGCCAGGCGGGTGAGGAAGGAACGGCGGTTCATGGAATATTTACGAGCCCGTTGCGGATGGCGTACACGACGAGTTCGGCCGTCTTGTGGATGCCCAGCGCATCCATGATATTCGCGCGGTGCACGGAAACCGTGTTGACGCTCAGCCGCAGCGCGTCGGCGATCTCCTTGTTCGATTTGCCGTCCACGATGTACTGCAGAATTTCAAGTTCCCGCGCCGTCAGCGCGGCCTGCCGCTCGCCCTTCAGCGTCTCCGCGCGCGAGAGCTGCGGCGACAGCACCTTCTCGCCTCCCGCCACTTTGCGCACGGCGCTGGCCAAGTCGAGATCCACCGCGTTTTTCAGCACGTAGCCCGACGCGCCGGCCTCCAGCGCCTGGCGCACCAGTGTGTCCTCCGAATGCATGCTGAGCATGAGCACGGCGGTGCCGGGCAACTCCTCCAGAATTCTTTTGGTGGCAGCAAGCCCGCTCGTCCCCGGAAGCGCGCAGTCCATCAGCACCACTTGCGGACGCAACTGCCGGGCCAGCCGCACCGCTTCGTCGCCGTCCCCCGCTTCGCCCAGCACCGCGATGTCCGGCTCGTCCTCCAGCAAACGGCGGAAGCCGCGGCGCACCAGGTGATGATCGTCCACCAGCAGCACTCCAATGCCAGGCGTGCTAGGCGGCATGCGTGTCCTGCCTTTCCGGATCCTGCTTTTCCGGCCGCGGGATGTGCAGCAGCACGCGCGTCCCTCCCTGCGCGGGTTGCGACACCTCCAGCGACCCGTTCAGCAATTCCGCGCGCTCGCGCATGGCCACCAGCCCGATGCCCGAAATCGAATCGGGCTCGACGAATCCCTTGCCGTGATCTTCCACTTCCAATTCCAGCGCGTCCTTCAGAAAACGCAGGCGCACCCAAGCCTCTCGCGCCCCCGAATGCCGCGCCACGTTGTTCAAGGCTTCCTGCAGCACACGGTAAATATGGATGCTGGAATTGCCGTTCACGCTGAACGACGCGCCCATTTTTTCGTAGCGGATGTCGATCCCCGTCTGCTTGGCCATGGTGCGGATGTACCAATCGACCGTGCTCTCGAGCCCGGTCTCGTCCAGCATCACCGGATGCAGCGATTGCGAGAGGCTGCGCACGTTGTCCAGCGTGGTTTGCGCGATTTCGTTCACTTCGCGCAGCTCGGAACGCAGCGGTGAATTTTCGGGAGCGTGTTTTTCCGCCCGTGCCAGCATCGACCCGATCGCCGTCAGGATCTGCCCGAATTCGTCGTGCAGCTCCCGCGAAATGTAGCGCAAGGTGGACTCCTGCGTGGCGATCAGCTTCTGCGCCAGCTCGCTGCGCTGCTGCGAAAGCGAACCGAGCCGGGCGAACAGCCGCCGGTTCGAACGGATCAGGTACAGGCTGGTCAGCACGATGGCGATCAACGTGACGCCCAGAAAAAAGTAGGCTTGCCGCTGGACACGATCGTAGATTTCCGCCACCTGGCGGCTGGCCTGCTCCTCGCGCTCGTTGTTTTCCACCAGCTGCCGCGCCACCGCGCTGGTGAGCGACGCTTCCTGGGCCTGCAGCGTGATGCGAACCTGCTCGCGCGCCTCGGCCTCCTTCCCGCTGCGGGCCAGCGCGAACATGCGGTCGACCGCGCCCCAGAACAGCGTGAGCGAATTCGTAAGATAGCGGCTCTGTTCCGGCGTGCGATGCGTGATGGCCAGCTGCGCCTCCAGGTGGAAGGCGTCGTTCAGATCGCCGCGAATGCGCTGGAACTGCGCGTTCCACGCCGTGATGGGGTAAGGCTCGTCGTTGGCGACCATGTCGCGCATGGCCAGCGCCAGCGAGTTCAAATCGTTCTGGATGCGCAACAGCTGCAGTGAGTCCCGGCGGTTGCGGTCCGAAATGTCGCTCTGCAGCACCTTCAGATTCGATATCTGAAAGGTGATGTACACCGAGTACGCCACCACCGCCACCAGCGTGATGATCAGGCCGATGAACAGGCCGGGAGTTGGCGAGCGCTCCTGCGCATGCATCCCGGAAGCATACCAACAGCGGAAGCGAAGTTCCAATCCGCGCGGCCGCAGCCCGCTTTAGAGTGCGGCAGCTCGATGTCCCCCTACGCGTCATCCCGCCTGCCCTGAGTGTATTGGCGAAGGGAACCGAGCCGCGTTTTGTGCGGATCAGGGTGAGGGATCTGCTCTTGCTGCCCGCCCTACAGTTCGCGCCTTCCGCGAACAGTGCGCCGCAACGGACTCGGCTCACACGAATCACTCCCGGCGAAAATACCTTTTAACTAAAAAATGAAGGGTGACGGCCAGGCAATCTACTAGTGCAAGCGATACTACGAGCACACCCCAACCAGCAGACTTGGTCTGAGAATTGGAGATGGCAATTCTCCAGACCAGAATAGCGATTAGGTTAGCAGCCACGACGCCGGGAGCGATTGATCGTTTCCTGCTTGGCCGGATTTGTTGCTGCGAACTACGGAGCCATATTCTCCAGAATCTCTTCTTCATCGTCCTCATGTGCGGCGGCAGGTCGCTCTCAGTCCGCGCCGGCTCGTTCGCGAATGATCTTCAGCGTGCGCCGCAGCGGTTCGGCGGCGCCCCACAACAACTGGTCGCCCACCGTGAATGCGCCAAGAAACAACGGCCCCAGCGCCAGCTTGCGAATGCGCCCGATGGGGACGTTCAGCGTTCCGGAAACGGCGGTAGGCGTCAGGCAATGGATCGTCGATTCCTTATTATTTGGGATCACGCGTACCCAGGCATTTCCGCGCGCCAGCATCTGCTCGATTTCCGTCACCGAAACGTCGCGCGTCAGCTTGATGCACAACGCCTGGCTGTGGCAGCGCATGGTCCCGACGCGCACGCAAATGCCGTCCACCGGAACGGCCGGCGCGAGCCCCAGAATCTTGTTCGTTTCCGCCATGCCTTTCCATTCCTCGCGAGTTTGCCCGCCGGGCATTTCGCGGTCGATCCAGGGGATCAAGCTGCCCGCCAGCGGCACGCCGAACTCCTGTTTGGGCAAAGACTCGGCGCGCTGGGCGGCAATCGTCAAGCGATCGATTTCCAGCGCGTTCTCGGACGGCTGCTTGCGCGCGGGTTCGGTCAGGCAGCTCATCTGCTCGACCAACTCAATCATCTTCGCCGCGCCTGCGCCGGACGCCGCCTGATACGTCATCGTGGTCATCCATTCGACCAGCCCCTGCTGGAACAGCGGCGCCACCGCCATCAGCATCAGGCTGACCGTGCAATTGCCTCCAGCAAACGCGCGCAGCCCGCGCCCGAGCGCCGCATCGACCACGCGGCGATTCACCGGATCGAGCACGATGGCGGCATCGTCGCTCATGCGCAGCGTGGACGCGGCGTCAATCCAGTAGCCGCGCCAGCCGCTGGCGCGCAGCGGCGCATACATCTCGGAAGTGTACTCGCCGCCCTGGCAGCTGATCAGCACATCGCAGGAGGCAAGTTCGCGCAGGTTCTTCGCGTCCCGCAGCGCCGCGCCCGCGCCCGCCTCCGCCGGCGCTTCGCCGCCCGCATTCGAGGTGGAGAAAAACACCGGCTCGAGGCGCGCGAAATCGCCTTCCTCGCGCATCCGCTGCAGCAGGACGCTGCCCACCATCCCGCGCCACCCAATCAGCCCGACCCGCACCAGCCCTCCTCCGCCCCCGTTACCTCGTTTTCGGGAACCTACAGTTTACCCCGTCTTCCGGGTTTTTCGCGCAGCGGGCAGTCGGGTCCAGGCCACAAAGCCGCTGCCCGAATGGACGCGTTTATCGAGCGCCTGCGCGTCTATGGGAACCGGATGCAGCGCAGGCAAGGGCTGAAATGACCATTCGGACGAGAGTGGTCAAGCTGTCACGAGGGCCACGCCCGCAGAGGTAGTCGCTCTGCGGAGTTCGGAATCGTTCGTCGCCAAGGGCAGGAGGGATCTCGCGGCAAGCTTGAGATAAGCCCCATCGTAATTCGTGAGGCCGTGGGATCGTGCGAAGATCGGAAGGTCGAGAATTTCGGATGGAGTCTCCTGAGCCACGTCGATGGGAAGCGCTCTTAAGCGCGTCAGGTACCCATCGATCAGATCAACGGTGATTCGCTTGCGGCGGTGCGCCATCAAGAGACCGTTGCCGACTTCATAGAACCACAGGAGCGGGACCAAAGCACGCTTTTCGGAAAGACTCGCGAGCACGGATAAGCTGTATTGCCGGTCCGCTTCATCGTCGAGAAACCACTGAAGCGCTAGGGAGGCGTCCAGCACTAAATCACTCACAAACGATGACCCTCGTGGATCAGATCCTTCACCGATACGTCCTCAAGACGGACACGATTTTTTTCGACAAATGCGAGCATTTCGCGTACGGCTTCGCGTTGGGCACCGTTAGAAAGAGCGATCGCAGAAGACTTCTCTTTCTGCCGGAGGGCTTGCAGAGCCTCGTCAATCACTTCCTCGGCAGAACGAAAGTGGCCCGCTTTCAGCTCGCCTTTCACGATTCTTTCCTGCTCGGGTGTCAGATTGATATTCATCGGGTCAGCCCCTCGGTTCCCAGATGCTCAATGATACCAGCGTTCTCTGTCACTGTCGTTGCTGCAAAGTATCGAACCCAGCTGGGCCCGCCGTCACTCGCCCCGTTCGGAATCCAATGACGATGGTCCTAGTACCTTTGTTAGCCATTGACAATCTGTTACTTATGTGCCAGCGTGAGCCGACGCTTATGCGCGACTCAGCCCACTACCCGGCCACATCCCCCAGCCGAGGGCCATGTAACATGTTACATGCTCGTATTTTCCATTCCGCGCGCACTCGCAACCGCCTGCTCCTCACTCGCCACCGAGAACTCGCCACGGCTTCTACCACCTTGGCTGATGGGCACGCGTGCCCATCAATTTCCGCCGTAACTCTAATCCCATCAACAAAACTGACAAAACTGATGGGCACACTTTTCAGTGCTCTTCCGCGATGTAACAACGTTACATGCGATTCAGCGCCAGCTTGTCTTGGCCGAAATCGAAGGGTCACTCGCCGTCCATCACTGCATTTTTACTCGATACACCTGTTGAGTAATAAAAGGGCTTTTCTCCTGTCGAATCAACAACATCACCAAAAATTACTCGATACACTTTCGAGATACTTGACGGGCACGAAAATCGCGCGGGGAACAACCAACCGCGAGACGAGGTGAATCGCAGCGGAACTCAAAACCAAAATCCGAGTCTAGTGCGAGGGAGGCAGGGAGAAGGTGATGGTGACGCGCGCTTCGGTTTGGACGGGCTGGCCGTCGAGCAGGGTGGGGGCGTAGCGCCAGGTGCGAACCGCGTTTTCAGCGGCGAAGGAAGTTCTTCCGCCAGCAGCATCTGAATCCCCGGACCCAACAGCCCGATTTGCGGCTGATGGAGCCGAGCGCTACGCGCGCGTGCGTCTGTCTTACTCCAGGCGATAGAAAATGTCACCAGGGTGCAAGCCAGAACGATTGCGTACGGAATTGGCCGGTGTCTCATAGAAGGTCCCCGGAGTCCATTGTTCGCTGGTTCCGATACGTTTTGCTGTGATCCAGGACACGTATTTGCGGATTGTAGTGACCGTCCGCAGCCCAAGGTGCGACAGGAAAACGGCGGAGTGGTGAGGGAGAGCCCACAAGGTAGTATCGGCTGACAACAGGCACCGTGATGTCCGTCACTGCCTGTGTATTCACCCTGTGATATCTGCCGCGCATGCGGAAAACTCTTCTGTATCTCGCCGTGTGCATAATAGTTAGCGCGCTCGTTGTTCTCACCTCCCGTTCCACCTTGGCACAGAAACGGAGCGCCGAGTGGACGGTCAGCGCTTTTGCCCGATACGTCTCCATTTCGGGCGCCAAGCGCGTCGGTTCCGAGGCGTGTTCGGCCTGCCATGCCGATGTGAGCAAGGATTTCCAGCATGCCTTCCACGCGCAGCAGGGCGTCGAATGCGAGGATTGCCACGGACCGGGCAGCCTGCACGTTGCGGGGGACATCTCGAAGATCATCAACTACAACAAGCTTGAGGCCCGCGAGGCCAACGGCGCCTGCCTCAGCTGCCATGGGCAAGACGAGAAGGTTCGCAACTGGATGACGGGGCCGCACGCCGGCAACGGCATTCGTTGCACGGATTGCCACCAGGTTCATCGGAAAGAGGCGGCCGGGAAAGTGGCCGCGAGTCTGAATTTCGACACCGCCAGTTTCGGAAGCACCGGCGCCGTCGAGGAGATGGTCCCGGAAGCGAAAGTAATGATGGAGACGCGCGAGGAACAGAACCAGAACTGCCTGCGCTGCCACCAAGCGCAGCGCGCGCAAATGAGCATGCCGTACCATCACCCCTTGCGCGAGGGGAAGATGAGCTGCGTGGACTGCCACGATCCGCACGGCGGGTCGGGCGGTAAGAACCTGCGCGTCGCCAACGTGAACGAACTATGCCTGGGCTGCCACGCGCAATATCGCGGGCCGTTTGCCTATCAGCATCCGCCCGTGACTGAAAACTGCTTAATTTGCCACACGCCGCACGGTTCGCCGAACACAAATCTGCTGAGCGTGAGCGAGCCCGCGCTTTGCCTGCAGTGCCATGCGGGCCATCATAACGGGGCGGGCTTGCCGTTGACCGACCGCTGCACGGATTGCCACGGCTCGATTCACGGCACCGACGTTGCCACCCCAACAGGTGGCAGCCGGTTCGTGGACAAAGGTCCGGTGGGCGTGCCTTCCGAACCGTCGCAGGCGCAGCCGGTATCGCCGGCGCTTTCTGCAACGCGCATGGCCTCCTTGCACGCGGGCGCATCTGTGGCTTCTGCGGCTGTAGCACCGGCGCTTACCAGCGGAGGCATGTTTGCGGGCATGGTGTCACAGGAACTGCGCGCGATGTCCGGTGGGAACGCGCTGCAAAGCGCCCCGAATTCCGCCGAAGCGCAGCCGGTCAGCGCTTTTGCGGCTTACTCCATCACGCCCGGAGGTTACCGCTTCGTTGACCTTTCGGGATTTGGCGGGAGGGTTGGCGAGTACAATTCGCTGGATCAATCGGCCGAAGCCCAGGTCGAAACTTCCTACGTCTCTTTGCCGAATCACATGGTCATGGTTTCCCGCGGGAGCGCGCTGTCGGGCAACGAGTTCCAAGCCACGTCGCAAGTCACAATGGGCCAATGGGCGCAGTTGGGTTTTGATATGCGCAGTTTCGTGCAGCAGCAGGACCATTATCCGTTCTACGCGTTTCCGGTGCTGGATATCCCGCCCGGGACGACGGCGCCTCTGGACACGACGACGGACTACATCCCCTCGAACGCGTTGTTCCACGTGGTAAGGAGGATGGGCAGCGCATACGGGCGCGTTAAAGTGCCGCGACTACCGGTGCATCTGTTCGTCAACGGAAGCTGGCAGACACGATCCGGAGAAACCCAACTCGCCTACCTGGATGAGAACGATACTCCCGCGGTTTACGTGGACGGCGTCAATACGACCTGCGGGCAGGAGTGCCATTACAATTCCCGATTTCAGGGGGTCAACTACACCACGCGGAACGTTGGCGGAGGCGCCGAAGCGAAGTTCGGCCACTTTGTTGTGACCTGGATGCACTCCTTCAGCAGCTTCAACGACCGCCTCACGTACCCCACCGGAACTTACACGGGCCCGTTCACGCCGGAGGACGAAGGGTTTTCCGTCATCAATCCGCCTCCTGCCGGCCCGGCACCCACGGATTTTCCGGCCGGCAACTACTATCTCGATATTCCATCGCCGAATCAGGCCTCAACGGATCGCGTGAACGTTTCCTGGGCCGCGTCGCCAACCGTGAATTTCAACGGGACGATCAGCTACACCCGGTTGCGCAACACGTTCACCAACAACCCGCAGAACGCCTTCAACACAGATAACACGCTGACTTGGCTGCCCGTGCGGCGTTTGCGCGTCACCGCCGACTATCACCAGGACAATGTGCTCAACAATTTCACGCCCTACTACACGCTGTTCGGCAACGTCTCTTATCACCAGCATTCGGAGGACGTGCGTTTCGAATACGATTTGCCCGTGAACCTGGATGCCGAGGCGTATTACCGGCGATCGGGAATCACGCGTTCGAATGCGTTTCTGTGGCCGCAGATCTATTCGATCGACAACACGGATTTGCTGCCGGTGGTGCCGTCGTCGTTCAGTAACACCACGGGCGTGGCCTTGCGGTATCACGATCGCGATCACTGGAGCGCGCGAGCCGGGTACGAATGGACCGGCACGCACGATCCGGGGTACTTGCTCGTTCCGCAGAGTAATAACCGCGTGTTCGCCGACCTCACTTTGACGCCCGTTCGTTGGCTGACGTTCACGAACGACACCAGCGTCATCCTGCAGAATGATTTTCCGGCCATGTCTCTGCTGCGAACAGATGGAACCGGCCTGCCGGGCAACTTCCAACGTCGCGACCGCTTTTATTACGAGACGGCCAGCGCCACGCTGCCCATCCGGCCGGATTGGAATTTCTCGCTGGGCTATTCCTATCAGCAGAACAATTTGGCGACCTACATGGCGTTTCAGAATGATTCCGGAGTGAACTACGTTCTGGACGAGCCTTTGGTCCCCTACAAACAAATCACGCAGGATTATTGGGCCGAGTCGAGCTACCTCGCCCAGCATCGCTTCGGGCTGAATCTAAGAGTCACCTACAATGCGGCGAGCAGCGGCTTCCGTCCCGACGTGAATTCCAACGATGCCGGGTTGCTCGGCAACCAAACGCTGATCGACCAGCAAATTTTCGATCCAGTTGGCTTCGCGGCGGCCTTGAGTAACATTCAGTTCGCCGCGACGCGGATCTCGGAAGTGATGGTTCCCCAGTGGATCGGCGAGTCCAAAGGCTACTATCTCTTCCCGCATGGCTTCAATGGCGGACTGGTGTTCTACTACGGCAGCTATCGCGACTACTGGAATCCGAACCTGAACGGCGTGCTGCGAACCTTCAGCATCTACATCGGCCGCTCCTGGTAACGGCGATCGACCGATCCAGCGGGTCCGTCCGCAGGTTCTCGCCCGCGCTGGCCCATCCATCGCTGTTGTGATCCTCGCCTGCCTCACAATATTTATCGCGATGAACGAAGGCGGAGCCGGGCACTAGTGGGACTTCGCGAGCGAAAAGGTGATGGTGACGCGCGCTTCGGTTTGGACGGGCTGGCCGTCGAGCAGGGTGGGGGCGTAGCGCCAGGTGCGAACCGCGTTTTCAGCGGCGGCAACTAGCGGCGGAGGGCCGGAGAGGACGGAGATTCCGGCCACGGTCCCGTTCGGGCCAATGGTGGCGCGCAGCTGGACGGTCCCCTGAATGCGCTGGGCCAGGGCTGGTGCAGGGTAGACGGGGTCGACGCGGCGCTCGATGTAGCCCATGCGAACCGAGTGCGCGGCGCGCAAGCTGCCCGCCGCCGGGACAGGCATGGGGAGATAGGCTTCGCTGGTTACGCTGACGCGGCCCGCCGATGCGGGCAAGCCGGCCCCGAAAGGCAAACTGGCGGCGGCTGCCGGCGTTCCCGGCGTTGCGATGGATGCGGCATTGGCCGTGTCGACGGCGAGGAGCGCGGTCGCGGGTTTCATTCGGGCATGCGCCAGTGTGCCTCCGATGGCTTTGTCCAGGATGCGCGGCAGGACGCTCAGCTTGCCGCGTCCAGCGACCCAGCCAACGGCGAGTGACGCGATGGCCAGCGAGCCGATCACAGCCACAAAAGACCACCAGATGCGGCGCTGGGCCGGAGTCTCTCGATCGCTTACAGGGCGGCGGTGGGCGAAGTGCAAGCGCAGCTTGCGCTCGACGCCGTCCGGCTCCCGCGAGGGCGGGACGGCGGGAGTTTCGGGGACATTGCCAAGCGTGAGAGAGGCAAGCTCCATCGCCCCGCCCAGCGGCCCCGCGCCCGAATCGTCCGCCGACCAGGAGGCGACCCATTGGCGGATCTGGTGGCGCGCAATGTCGGGCAGGCCGGCGAAGCGAATGCCCGCCTGTTTTCGGGAGGCGTTGATCCAGGCGATGTCCGCGGGCGCAGTCACCCAGGCCGGGGAATCGGGAAGCTGGAAGCGAACGGAGGGGAGCGGGCGCCGGTTGAGAACGACGGCGGAGTGCAGCGCCAAGCCGCCTTCGCTGATGTTCAGAACGATCCCGCCGCTGTCGCTGCCCAGGTCGATATAGGCCAGCGATTTGAGCCGGCGGCGGGGAAAATGGCGGCGATCGTGTGAAAACAAGCTCATGCGTGCGCCCTGTGTTTCGCTCAACAATGTCTCACTGGACGAGGCTGGAGAACGACCCTGCTTGTGACCCGAGGGGCGGATTATACCGCGCGTCTTTTTTCGATCTCAAGGGCCAGAAGCGAAATATTTGCGAAGGCGAAAGGCGGCCAAGGCGCACGGCGCGGCTGCTATAATTGGCGGCATGAGCGAAAAAATGCAAAAAAGCGAGCGCGAATGGCGCAAGGAACTGACTCCCCAGCAGTACTACGTGACGCGCGAAAAGGGCACCGAGCCGCCGTTCACCGGCGAATACGAAGCGACGGAACAGAAGGGCACGTACGTGTGCGTCTGCTGCGGGCAGCCGCTGTTCAGTTCGGAGACGAAGTACCATTCCGGGTCCGGGTGGCCCAGCTACTACCAGCCCATCGCCGCCGAAAACGTGGAAATGAAGCGGGACAGCACGCACGGGATGGAGCGCACGGAGGTGTTGTGCAGCCGCTGCGACGCGCACCTGGGGCATGTGTTCGAGGATGGGCCGGACCCCACGGGACTGCGCTTCTGCATCAATTCCGCGGCGTTGAAATTGAACGAAGAGAAAAGCAGTGGTTAGTGGCGAGTGGCGAGTGGCTAGAAACGGCTAGAGCCAGGCGCTCGCGATCCAGGCAGTGCTCTAATTCTGCATCGCGCCCCACCATCAGCAACACGCATTTAGAGCGGCGCCGCGACCCGCATTGCTTTGTCCCGGGTACGGTGCTAGGGTAGCGGCAGGCCCCCAAGTCTAAAATCAAAACTCAAGCGGGTTGAGGAGGAACAATGAAGCTTACCCAGCTCATGGCGGGTGTGTGTGCCCTCGGTTTCCTGGCAGCAGGTGCGCTTGCGCAGGAGCACGGCGGCACAGTCGCGGCGATTGAATTCCAGACGCCGAAGAACGGGATGACAAGCCAATACGAACAAGGGCGCAAAGCGAAAGCTGCCTGGCAGAAGGAACAAGGCGGCAAAACGCCGCTGCTCGTGTCGCAGATCATCTCGGGAGAGCGGATGGGAACCTATGTGGTCGGCCAATTCGGGATGCACTGGGCGGACTTCGATCATCCGTCCATTTCCGACGAAGCCGATCTGGCGGAATACAACAAGACGGTCGGGCCGTATGTAGAGAAACTGATGGCCCAGTATTATGAGTTCTTGCCGGAGTGGAGCAACCCGGAGGCGGCGGGCACGACACCGAAGTACCTCGAGGTACTTACGTTTCACATCCGGTTCGGCAAGGGCGATGAATTTCAGAGCGCGGTGGCAAAAGTTAACGAAGCGAGCAAAAAGCTGAATGTTCCGGGGCACCCGTCGTGGTATCGGCTGGTGAACGGTGGCCGGAGTGGGACGTACGTGCTGACCCTGGCTCACGCGGATTGGGCGTCGTTCGCGCCGAACCCGGCTGTAAAGTCGATTCCGGAGAGGCTGCGCGAAGCATTTGGGGAGCAGGAAGCGGCTACGGTGATGGGACTGCTCGATGACTCGATTGCGAGCATCTATACGGAGATCGCGCAACCGCGTCCGGACTTGAGCTACATGCCGGCGCAATAAGCGAAGTTCAAGGGCGTTCCGGCGCACGTTCGGCGGAGCGCCGCGGTGATTTGCCGCGGGCGCCAGGAGGGTTTTCTTGGCGCCCGCCGCTTTCTTGCGATCGCGAGACATCGACGGGTGGAAGCGAGAGCAGGCTCTCGCAGCACAAAGACGTAACGACAGCCCATCGAAACTTGGAGTTCACGAGCGGCGCGCCGATTCCATGCGGATCTTAGGAGGAGAATGAATACGTTCCTGCAGTTGGAGAACCGAAACACCGGTGAGACCCTGCGGATCAGCCGCGTGCTTGACGCCGAGGGGCAAACCATCTTAACCATTGACGGATCGCTGCCGCCGCGGAAAAACGGCCCGCCCCTTCATGTGCATTTCCATCAGCGGGAAGAAGGGGTGGTGCAAGCGGGTTCGCTCGGTGCGCAAATCGGAAAAGAGACCGTCGTTGTGCCCGCCGGGGGAGCGGGAGTCTTTCCCGCCGGGGTCGCTCATAAATGGTGGAACGCCGGGGACGACGTCTTGAAGTTTGGCGGCAGGGTAATTCCGGCGGGCGACTTGGACCGTTACCTGCAGGGAATATTCGCGGTTCTGAACGCCAACCCGTCGGGTAGGCCATCCCTGTTCTATCTCGCTCACGTGCTGTGGCGGCATCGGCACACACAGGCAGTGATGGCGCCTCCACGAATCATTCAGAAGATCATTTTCCCGGTGGTTCTGCTCGTGGGCGGCATTCTGGGCAAGTATCGAGGAGATGGCTGGCCCGGTTCGCCCGCGTCGTGCACAGGAGCGCCAGAAGCGTAGGATCGGGGCGCCAGCTACTTGGAGGGCTTCGTGAAATCGGCGACGCCGACCTGGACGATGGTACCGGCGGGGCGCGCTTTGTACAAGCGGATGTAGGATGAGCGCGCGCGCCTGCGCTGCGGCTGCGGGCGGCGCGGAAGCGCCGGCGGAGTGGGACCGTAGGTCCATGCGCCATAGACGCGGCCGTTCAGCGCCGCAATTCCCGTGTAGTCGCCCATGAACTGATCTTCGTTGGGAGTGAACGGCGCCTGCGTCCAGGCGTAGTTGGCGAAGGTGTTGCCGCCATCGGTCGAGCGCGCCAGGGTAATGAGCGCGGCGTGATTCTGGGGATCGCCGCGGCGATCGTAGAAGACAACGTAGACGGACCCATCCTTTGGATCGACGGCCATCCACTGAAAAAACTGGTCGGCGCCATCGTGCACCGGATCGGTGTTCACGCGGACCGGTGCGCTCCAGGTATGGCCCAGATCGGGCGAGCTGGAACAGAAAACGTCGATGTCGCCGTTGCGATAATCGGTCCAGGTGACGTAGAGCCGCTGGCTTTTGAGATCCATGCCGATCTGCGGAAAGCCATTGGCGCGCTGCACGCCGTCGACTGTGAAGTAGGACGCCGGAAGGCGGAGGATGGGTTCCGACGGGCCGAAGGTAAGGCCGCCATCGTGGGAGACAGCCATGACAAACGAAGTGCCGTCGGCCCAAACGGTGTACAGCGCGCCATCCGGGCCAGCCACGGCGTCGAAACCCTCGACCGCGCCGTTATCGTCGCGAGGGATGCCTTCCTGCGTGCTGATTTCGTAGGGAGGAGACCAGGTGATGCCGCCATCGGTGGAGCGTGAAAACAGGACGATGGATTTCGTAAGGCTGAACTCCGTCCAGCCGAGATAGAGATTTCCGGCGAAGGGCGAGTCGTTGTTGTCGTCGGCGATGAGGTAGGGCTTGTCCTCGAAAGGCATGTCGGGATGAGTGGCCTGGGCATCGACTGCGGCCACCTTGCTTTCCCACGTTTTGCCACCATCCAGGGAGCGACGGCAGAAGACGCCGTTGCGCGTGGCGTTGTGCGCCCAGTATTGCGGGGTGCCGAGCTTATCGAAGGCGATATAGCAAAGAATGGCGTGGCCGAGGACGTCGTAGGCCACCGAGACGTCTCCGGAAACCTTGTAATCGGGCGGCGCCGTTCCGGTGGCGAGCTGCCAGCTCGAACCGCCATCTTCGGAATAGGACACGCTGGCTGGGGATTGGAAGGCGGCGACGATTTGATTGGGGTTGCTGGGATTGATGGCGATGGCCGGCTCGTTCGAGAAGCCCGGGCGAGGACTGATGGTGACCACATGCGCGCCGGGCGGCGGCGAAAGGCCCTGCTCCGGCTGCGCAGGAGCGAGTTGGAACAGCATGGCCACGCCAATCAGCAGCGCGCCGCCCGCCGCGATGGTGGCTCGATCAGTGGTCAAAGAAAAACACCTGGGGGTGCTGATCGTTGGGATCGACGGAGATCGCCCGGAAACTGCCCGGCGAGACAACGTACAGCACCAGATTGGTCGGGAAGCCGACGAGAGAATTGGTGGTCAACGTAGCGCGGCCGGTGGCCGAGACATTGGCATAGCTGGCAACCAGCGATTGATCGAGACTGGGCGTGACCGGCTGCCCGAGGGAGGAGGTGGCCGGCGGAGTGACTTCGTCGAGCGTTCCCAGCAGCGAGCCGGTCGCGCTGCCGATGGTCTCCCCAATCACATTGGTGACCTGATTCTCTTTGGGAAAGGCGCTGCTCAGGGCGTAGTTGCCTGCGATCGATGAAGCGGAGAAGGTGACGCCGGTCTCCTGCTGCTCGAGCATGCCGGTGGTTACGTTGCTGTCCGCGCCCATGGTGAAACCTTCGCCGGGGCCAAAGAGATAGGCGACGGCCAAGCGCGGCGCTGCTACCGCCGTCGATTGAGTTCCGTTGAGTTCGTTGAAGGTGAACGAAACGCGGCCATTCGCGTTGATCTGATAATTTCCAATCAGGGACGGGCTGTCGACAGTGCCGGCATTGTTTTCGTCGTAGTTGAGCGTGATGCAGTTGGCGACTCCCGGCGTGCAATTGGCGGTGGTGGAAGGCAGGGGAGTAAATACGCCGGCAAACACGCTGGAATTCGATCCGTTCAGGCCGCTGCCGGTGGCGATGCTGGGGCCGGCGAGCGCGGAGGAATTGAAGGTTGTGGTAGGCGACTGCAGAATCATTTCGCCACTGAGGCGAGGATGCGTGGCGTCGGTCGCGTCGACATCCACGAAGAAAATGTCCGAGGAACTGACAAAGTCGAAGGAAAGGTCCAGGGTGTAAGGCGATTTGCCGGGGAGATCGAACGTCAACTGGGCCTCGCCGTGGGTGCCGGAGGCGAAGCTGAAGGTGCCGCTCACCTCCAATTGCGAGCTGAAGGTGCCGGCTTCGTTGTAATCGCCGTTGGCACCGGTGCCGCCCGTGCTGATGGTGGAAGCGCCGTCGGCGTGAACGACACCGCCGAGGGCCGTGGGAGCGCCCGAGCTGTTCACGCCGGTAAACAGGAAAGCGTAATTCCCGCTGAGGCTTCCCGCCCCGAACGAGCTGTTGGCCGGCTTCATGATGCCCATGCCGTGAGTTTTCTTGGGATCGGTGTTGGTGGTGGTGGAATCGTCTTCAAAGAAGTGAATGTTACCGTTGGAATCCAGGACCAAATCGAAATCGAGAGTGAGGTTCACGTTCAGGGCGCTGGTGGCGGTCAATTCCATGGTGCCGCGGCCATCCGAGCCCACCGAATAGGTGCCGGTCAGCCCGGCGCGCGGAATGGACGACCCTCCGATCACGCCGGACACGCGGTTGCTGTCGAGGCCGCCGCCGGTGATCTTGCCCGTGCCGTTGGCGGTAATCGAGCCGCCGAGGGCCACCGCGCCATCCGAGTCGAAGCCCTGGAAGAGGAAACTGTACTGGCCCACGATCAGGGAATCATTGTTGGTGCCGGCTGCGATGGAGATGCTGTAGCTCTGTGAAAGGGAAACAGGCGTCGTTTCGGAGTCGGTCACCGTAACGGTGAAGCTGGACGTGGTGACAAGAATCGGCGTTCCGCTGATCGCGCCGGTAGCCGTGTTGAAGTGCAGGCCGGGCGGGAGCTGGCCGGAGGTGATGGCCCAGGTGTACGGCGGAATCCCGCCGCTGGCCGAGAGCGACGCGGAATACGGCGTGGCGGTCGTGCCGGAGGGCAGAGAAGACGGCGAAATGGAGAGCGGCTGGGGCGTTTGAATGTTGATGGTGATGGTGCCCTGGACCTGTTGCATGGTGGGCAAAGTGGAATCGGTCACCCGGATGGTCAATGAATAGGAATTGGCCGCGGTGGGCACACCGCTGATAACACCGGTGGAGGTGTTCAAGCTCAGGCCGGGCGGCAGGGAGCCGCTCAGAATGGTGAAATGAAACGGGCGCACTCCGCCGGTGACGGGAATCGAAGCGCTATAAGCATTGTTCACAAAGCCGGTCTGCAGGGGCCCGGAACTGAACTGCAGGGCAGGCGCAGGGGAAATGTAAATCGAGAACTGCTGGGTGGCGGAAACAGGCGTGGTGGAGTTGTCGGTCGCCTCCACCGTGAAGATGGACGGATTCGGCTGGCCGCTGACGGGTCCGGTTGGGGTTCCGGTGATGGTGCCCGATTGATTCAGCTGCAAGCCTGCGGGCAGAGCGCCACTTCCCGGAGCGAGCGAAAATTTGAGCGGGGAGACGCCGCCGGTCACGGTGATGGACTGCGTGTAAGGAATACCGTTAGAGCCGTTGGGCAGCACGCCGGTGGTATTGCCGAAGGTCAAGGGGAGTTCAACCGTGATGGTGGCCGTTTTAGTGGCCGTGGCGTTGGCGAGAGAGGTGGCGGTCAGGGTCACACTCAACGAACCGGAGAGCCCGCTGGGGGCGGTGTAGGTCGCCGCGGTGGTGGTGACGTTCGACAGGTCGCCGCAGCCGCTGGTGCCCGCGCCGGTAAGTCCGGCGCAAGTGCTTCCGGAAAGGCTCCAGGTGACGCCCTGGTTGCGCAGGTCGTTGGTCAAGTTCGCGGTGAAGGAAAGCGTCTGGCCCTGGTCGACGCTGGCCGACGCGGGTGTAATTTGCACAACGATGGCGGGCCCGCCGGAACTGCTGCAGCCGGAGAGCAGGAGAAGGGTCAAGCAAAGCGAAGCGAGTGCGGCGAAGCCGGTTCGCGTAAGGATGGCGAGACGCGGCTGCTCGCTGCGCCTGCAGGGGGATGGCTGGCACACTGGCCCATGCGCGTTCAGATTGTTCATATCACCTTTGGATGACTACCGTTTGGACCACCCGCCCGGACCCGCTTGAGGCGTACCCTGGACGATGCCTCCGCACAAACCAAAGCGACTTGAATAACAAAACGGTCCGGGAGTGTCAACGCACATCTCCGCGCCGCCGGACGCAGCCGGCTCCGGACCCATCCTGGCGCGCGAGCCTGCCGCAACGAATCATGCCGCAGCGAATTAAGGATTGTGGGAGCAAGCCAAATTTCAGCCCATGTGGATGCGCAGAGCGCGGGGTTTGTTGCCTCAGGGAGGGTGGCGGAGCGGGGCCACTCGAGCGGAGTTCACGTCCCCAGTGTTGAATCCGACGCGGTCAGAGCTGAGGGAACGACCGCTTGACGGGTCGTAGTATCTGGCGCGGTAGTAATACCGGGCCTTTGCGCCTATCGAAAGGTGCGCCCGGCCGCCCCTATATCCAACGTGAGCGCGACCATCCTATAATGCCCTCACAACTCAAACGGCAGCCACACGAAAAAAATGACACTCGCTAAGACCGAGGTTACTATGAGTGATACTGCGACGCGGCCGAGGAGAGACTTCGGCTGAATGCGCGACGGCGAACTGCCCTCACGGGGCTGAAGAAGCCGAGCACAAATCACCTGGGAAAGTGTGAACGCACCGACATAGGCGACGGTCCTGGCAAAATCCATTGCCGTCGGTCTGTTTACCCCTAGGCCGGAGACCAGAAGCACCCCATCCACCACGAAAAGCAAGAGAAAGGCTGAGCCAACAAACGCTCCGACTAGTGCTCCTATCAATAAAATCGGAGGGAGAACTTGTTTGGAGAATGTGCCCCTCATTTCATTTCCACTCCGCCGCCGAAAGTCAGTTTGACCCTCAAGCACCCTGATTCCTGGTTTTGCAACAGGCCTTGAACAGAGAACGCTCGACGATATAGAAATTACCTGCCTTGTGGAGTGTGATCGTTGGCCCACTCTGCGCGGGATTGCAAACGATTATGTCCCCCCGTTCAAAGTGCTTCTGAGCACCGGAGATGGGGGTTACCGCCGCAAACGGTCGGATAACCTCAAACTCTCGCTCCATCAGCCCCAATCCCCCCTCTTATTGATCACTCACAATTACTCATGGAGCAGACCAAAGGAAATACTTTCGTGCCTTTGAGACCGCCCAACGTGACTATATCTCCCGCGAGGGAGTACAGGTCATAGTATCTCGTGCGGTAATACGACGCGTCGGTTCGTGCAATTGAGGCGGACTCGGCTTCCGTGCGAAGACTCTCCGAACTCTCAGGGCCCGCTCCTGTACGGCGGCCCTCATTGCAGTCGCTGTCCATAAGCGTTAGCATACCTTCATGCCCAAGGCCAAGGCACCTGTACTCGAAAAGCCGATTCGAGTTCCCGACGAGGAAGACCGGGCTACCCTCGCAGCGATCGACCAAGGTATCGCCGATGCCAAGGCTGGGCGAGTCGTTCCCATCGAAGATGTCCGTGAGTCCCTGCCGAAGTGGATTTCCACGTCCTCTTCACGCAAAGGGCGCTGAACGATCTGGCTGAAATCGTTGGCCACATCGCCGAAGATGACGCAGACGCCGCCTCTCGTTTCGGCAATACTCTGCTGGACCACGTTGAACTGTTGAGCCGCTTTCCTCCTATGGGCAGCGCCATTCGCAAGAGGGTCCGCGTGCGAAAACTGTCGCACACACCGGTTCTGGTTTACTACCAAACCCGCGAAGACAAGCGTGTTGTGGAAGTCCTCCACTTCAGGCACGCCTCGCGCAAGCCACCGAATTTCTAACGGACCGCCCGCGCAATGCCGAAGAGGGCGTGCGGCGCGGCGCACGGCCCCGTTCGCGGCGGCTGGGCACACGCACAACACCCCGCGTGCACGCTAACCATAATGGGCGGGCTGCGTCTGAAAAGAGGAAGCGGGCGTGCAGCAGTGGCAACGCGCGTTGTGTGCAGGGCATCAGAACCAAATTGAGTCTTCCTGAGGTTCCGCGCGCCGGGATGTTCTCATTTTTGATCTATCCGGTTGGTTTTGATATAAAGATTGGCTCGCTGGAACCTAGCAGTCCTGCTATTCCCTCGACCTTCATTGGAGGAATGCATTGATAGAAGTTCAGGATTTAACCAAGGCCTATGGCGCGGTCACCGCGGTTGACCACGTCTCCTTCACCGTAAACAAAGGCGAAATCCTCGGGTTTCTGGGGCCCAATGGGGCCGGCAAAACCACCACCATGCGCATCCTGACCGGGTTCATGCCAGCGACTTCAGGAACGGCGCGCATCAGCGGCTTCGACGTGTTCAGCGACTCGCTGGAAGTGCGCCGGCGGATCGGGTATTTGCCCGAAGCTCCGCCGGTGTATCCGGATATGTCGGTGGAGAGCTACCTGGAATTCGTCGCGCGCATCAAGAACGTACCAGCGGACAAGCGCGCCGCGCGCATTACGGACGCCCTGGAAAAGACCAGCACGACGGACAAGCGGCACGAGCTGATCAAGCGGCTGTCGCGCGGGTACAAGCAGCGCGTGGGGATCGCCCAGGCGCTGGTGCACGACCCGGACGTGATCATCCTGGACGAGCCGACCGTGGGGCTCGATCCCAAGCAAATCATCGAAGTGCGCCACCTGATCAAAGGGCTGGCCGGAACGCACACGATCATTCTGTCGACGCACATCCTGCCCGAAGTCAGCATGACCTGCGACCGCGTGGTGATCATCAACCGCGGGAAGATCGCCGCCGTGGATACGCCGCAGAACTTGACCACGCAACTCAAGAGCGGGCAGCGCGTGCGCATCGAAGTGGGCGCGCCGGAAGCGGCGTTGCGCGAGGCGCTGGGGCAGGTGGCTGGGGCGAAGCGCGTGCAGGTCGAGTCGGCGCACGCGGACGGCCACGTGGCGGTGAACGTCGAATCCGAGCCGGGCAAGGACATTCGCAGCCAACTGGCGGCGAAAATCATTGAGAAGGGCTGGCCGCTGTTCGAGCTGCGCGGGGTCAGCGTCAGCCTGGAGGATATTTTCCTGGAATTGACCACAGACGACACTTCTCACGCGCAAGCGGCAAATTAAGGAGCAGGGTTTGTCATGAAAAATGTTTGGGCAATGTATCGCAAGGAGATGGGACATTACTTCGTATCCCCCATCGCCTACGTCTTCATCGGACTTTTTCTGATTCTCACCGCCTATTTCTTCGACGTCTTCCTGACGGCAGTGATTCAGCAGTCGCTCTCGGCGGAAATGGAAGGGCTGCGCTACGGCATGACGCAGAACATCGACGTGCCGTCGGAGGTGATGCGGGCCTTTTTCGGCTTGCTCTCCACGCTGGTCCTGTTCATCACGCCGATTCTGACCATGGGGGTCTACGCGGAAGAGCGCAAGCGCGGCACCATGGAGCTGCTGATGACTTCGCCGATCACGGAGACGGACATCGTGCTCGGAAAGTTTTTCGCTTCCTTCAGCCTGTTCGCCCTGATGCTTCTTCCCACGTTTAGCTATCTGGCGTTCATGTACGTGCACAGCGATCCCATGCCGCCCTGGCGCGTGCTGGTGGCCGGGTATGCGGGAATCCTGCTGCTGGGCGCCTGCCTGACCTCGCTGGGCACATTCATTTCCTCGCTCACTGAAAATCAGATCATCGCGGCGGTGCTGACGTTCGCCGCTTTCCTGCTCGTGTGGGTGCTGGACATCGGACGCAACTCCACCAGCGCGGTGGCCACGGTGCTGACGTATCTTTCGGTGATCCGGCATTACGAGGGCTTTACGCAGGGCATCGTCGACACCTCGAGCCTGGTCTACTACATCAGCTTCATCGTTCTGTTTGTCTTCCTGACCATCCGTTCGGTGGACTCCATGCGTTGGCGGAGGGCCTGAGGAAACCGCTATGGCCAAAGCAAACCGAGAAAAGAAGCCTTTTTCGTTGCAAGACATGGGCCGCCAGCAATGGGCGGAAATCGCGCTCAGCGTGGGGTTGGCGCTGCTGGTGGCGAGTTACGTGCGCTACTCGATGCAGGGCGAACTGCTGCGCTTCAGCGAAATCCTGCTGATCGTGGGCGGCGTGCTGATTCTGGGCTCCATCGTGCTGGGGCTGCCGAACATCGTGCGGTACTTCTCGAAGCGGTCGTCGCAGCTGGGCACCAACACGGCCGTGCTGACGCTGGCGGTGCTGGCCATTCTGGTGGCGGTCAACTACGTGGGTTTCAAGTACCACAAGCGCTTCGACATGACCAGCGAGCACCTCTACACCCTTTCGCCACAGACCAAGAAGATCGTGGGAGCGCTGAAGAAGGACGTCACCATCGTGCGTTTCGGGAAAACGCCGAACCAGCATCTGGACGATCTGATGGCGGAGTACCGGGACGTCAACCCGCGCGTGAAGTACCTGAAAATCGATCCGCAGGAAAAGCCGGAGGTCGCCCGGGAGTATGGGGCGACGCAAATGGGGCAGGTCGTCGCCGCTTCGGGGACGCGCAAGCAAGTGATCAAATCCGATGTTCCGGATCAATTCACGGAACAGGACATCACCAGCGCGATCCTGAAAGTGACCGCGGACAAAATCAAGACGGTCTGCTTCGTCACGGGGCACGGCGAGAAGTCGATCGCGGACACCGGGGCGCGGGGATACAGCGACGTGGACGGCGGGCTGAAGAAAGAAGGCTACGAGGTGAAGGCGGTCAATCTGGTGACCAGCAACGGCGTTCCCTCCGATTGCAGCGTCGTGGTCGTGGCCGGCCCCATGCAGGGCTACTTCCCGCAAGAAGCGGCCATGATCCAGAAATATCTCGACAATGGCGGGAAGGCGCTGATTGAGGAAGATCCCATCAGCGAGAAGGGGCAGCAGGACCCGAATCTCGAAGCGGTCTACAAGGACTGGAACATCGACGTAGGCACGAACGTGATTGTGGACGTCAGCGGCGTCGGGCGGTTGTTCGGCACGGGCCCGGCGGTGCCTTTGGTGGTCGACTACGGCGACAGCCCAATCACGACGGATCTGAAACATGGCATGACCTTCTTCCCCTTGGCCCGCACGGTTTCGATTGCGGATAAATCCAAACTGCAGCCGCAAGCAGTCGAATTGCTGAAGACTTCCGCGCGCAGCTTCACCATCCCGAACCTGGACGTGAAAGAGGTCAAGTACAACCCGGCGACGGACACGGCCGGACCTCTTTCGATCGGAGTGGCGGCCACGCGCACGGAAGGCGGGAAGCAGGCTCGTCTGGTGGTGATCGGCAATTCCAACTACGCGGCCAATCAATGGATCGATCTGCAGCACAATGGCGACTTGTTTTTCAACACCGTCGATTGGCTGGCGCAGGATACCAATCTGATCTCCATTCGGCCGAAGTCGGTCACCGACCGCCGCGTGACACTGACGGAAGCGCAGTCGAGAATCCTGTGGTGGCTCGACCTGATCCTTCTACCCGGAATTGTGATCTTCGCCGGCGTGTTCATCTGGTGGAAACGCCGGTAGCAAAGCGAAGCGAAAATTATGATCTTTATGATCAAGAAATCGACGCTTATTGTATTGGTCTGCGCAATTCTTATCGGAGGGGCGGTTTATTACTTCCAGTGGCGAAGCAGCACTCATCCGAAGCCAGTGAAGGAAAGCGGCAAATCGGCCTTTACCTTGCAAGCGAGCGATGTTTCCGGGCTCACCATCATCCATCCCGGCAAGAAAGATGAGCCGGAGATTCATCTGGCGAAGCAAAACGGGACATGGAACATCACGCAGCCGCTGGAGACCGGCGCGGATGCTTCCGCCATCAACGGCATTACGGATGGTCTGGCGTCGGCGCGCATCACGCAAAGCGAGCCGGGCACGCCCGACCGGTTGAAGGCATACGGCCTTGATTCACCGCGTCTGGAACTGGATTTTGCGACCAAGAGCCGGGCGCAACACAAAATCCTGATGGGCGACAAAGATTTCACGGGCTCGTACGTCTACAGCCTGATCGACGGCGAGAAGAGCGTATCGCTGCTGCCGCTGTCGCTCTACGATTCGAGCAACAAGCCCGTCGAGGACCTGCGCGACCGCAGCGTGCTGCACATCAATGCGGACAAGACGGCCTCGTTCGAACTGAAGAATGCATCGGGCGAGCTGGCGCTTTCAAAGAAAACGGTGAACGACGAGCCGCAGTGGAGCTTCACGAAGCCCGAAGACGTCCGCGCGGATAACGACGGGGTGAGTTCGCTGCTGTCGGCTGTTTCCGGCGGGACGTTCACGAAAGTGGCCAGCGAAGAGGCGGACGATCTGGCGCGCTACGGCCTGGCGCATCCGGCCGTGACCTTTAGCGCCGTCAGCGGCTCGGGCAAGACGCAAACGCTGATTGTCGGCAAGAAGCAGGGCGACGGCTATTTTGCCCGCGACGATTCGCGTCCCACCGTGTTCCTGATCAACGAGGACCTGTACAAGAAGCTGACGCAGGGATTCGGGGAGCTGCGCGACAAGGATTTCGTTCACATCGCCGAGAGCGATTTCAACAGCATCAGCGTGCGCAACTCGAATGGCACGATGACCCTGGGACGCAAGCCGGGCAGCGATTTCGGGTGGATTCTGGATGCGCCGGCGAATTTGAAAGGGAAATCCGCGGCGAGCTGGAAAGTCTTCGACCCGCTCACGTCGGCCAAGGCGGACGCCATCGTCGATCATCCCTCGGCCGCGATTCTCTCGCAGTTGGCGAAGCCGGCGATCGAAGTCGACCTCACCAGGAAAGACGGAAAGAAGCTGGCGATCAAAATCTCCAAAGCGGAAGGCGATTTCGTCTACGGCGAGAGCAGCGCAAGCCCCTCCGTCTACAAGCTGAAGAAATCGATTCTGAAAGACCTCGACTTCAAGTCTTCCGATCTGGCTTCCTGAAATTTCCGAGTGTGCGTTGAGGATGGAAACGCGGGCCGGTCAATCCGGTTGAGAACCGGCGTGTATGGGCCAAGTCGCGAGAAGGATGATTCTGCCGGTGACCGGGGACACGTGGATGTAATAGACGGTCGAGCCGTCATGTATTTCGTAGAAGCCGGCCCTCTTGGGGTCCGGGATAAGCTCCGCTCCAGCGGCCAGCAAATCGCGCAGCACATTCACCGCCGAGGCGGGGTGCTTGCGCAGGTCTTCGATTTCGAATTCGCGTTCCAGCAACGTTTCCATGCCGTCCTCCAAGATTGCCCCCCTGCTTTCACTTATCTATTACGCTTGCGACACGGTTAAAGTTCCAGTCAGTTTGGTTTTTCAGTGATTAGACGCGCTGGAACTCAGCAGGGCTCTTGAATTTTCGGGAGTTATGCTCAAAGCGGCAAGGCTTTGCCGGCTAGAGGGTCAGCGGATGGCGTTCAGCAGGGACCTGCTGGCCGGGACGGTTTCAGTCTGAGGAAGCCCTCGCGTTGATAACCGGCCCTTAACGGAAGGCGCGCAGGGCTTCGTTCAGCCCGTTGTCATAAGCGGCGATGAGCTTGTCCCACGCGGCATTGGCCGCGGCATCGATTTGGCGGCGCGCGGGATCGGCGGCAAACCACGCCAGCGACTGGCGAATGCCTTCGGCGAAAGTGGTTGTGGCGCGATAGCCGGGCACGAAGCGCTTGATCTTGCTGTTATCGAAGATGACGCTGACGGCTTTGTCGCCCAGCAGCCTGCCGCGCTGCTCCGGCAGGCACGCAATGATGAAATCGGACGGGATGTGAACAAGTTTTGGTTCGGCGCCAGCCGCAGCGGCCACGGTCTGGTACAGCTGATCCCACGACATCACCTCATCCGAGGTGATGTGGAAGGCCTCGCCGATGGCTTGCGCGTTGCCCAGCAGCCCGGCCAGGCCCTTGGCGAAATCGCTGCTGTGCGTGATGACCCAGAGCGAAGAGCCGTCGCCCGGCACGACGACTCTTTGCCCGCGCAGCATGCGTTCCACAATCGTATACGGCCGTTGCGAGCTGTTGGTCACCAGGGGAATCCAAGTTTCGTCGAAGGTCAGCGAGGGGCGCACAATCGTGGCCGGAAATCCCTCTTCCCGATAGGCCCGCATGAGGCGCTCTTCACAGGCAATCTTGTCGCGCGCGTATTGCCAGTAGGGATTGCCCAGCGGCGTTGATTCGGTGATGGGGTAGTGCGGCACCGGCTTTTGATACGCGCTGCCCGAGCTGATGAAGACGAACTGGCGCGTGCGCCCGCGAAACAGCTCCAGATCGCGCTCGATGTCCGCAGGCGTGAAGGCGGTGAAATCGACGACCGCATCGAAGGACATATTGTCGAGAGCGCGCCGGCACGACGGCTGGTCGCGAATGTCCGCGCCGATCGTCTTGACGCCCGCGGGAACGCGCGCCGGCCGCTGCCCCCGCCGGAGCAGCGTCACGTCGATGCCTCGCTCCGCCACCAAACGAGTGCAGGCAGCGCTGATCACGCCCGTGCCGCCGATGAAAAGAACCTTCATGCGGCCCTTATATCAGGATTGAGGCGATTGGCCGCGGATTTTCGGGATACCCCGTCAGGCCGCTGCTCCCGGCCGGCGTCACATGGCGCCGTGATTTGGCTCACAGCGGGCTGTGCCGCCCTGCCGCTACAGTGGAGCGCGGGAGTCATCGCCGTGTTCCTCATACTCGAAGCTCGCTTTCTCGCCCCCGGAGTCAAACGATTCCTGATCGAGGCGCCCCGAATCGCGCGCAAGCATCAGGCCGGGCAATTTGTGATCATCCGGCTGTACGACCGTGGCGAGCGCATTCCGCTGACCATCGAACGTTCCGACCCCGCGCGCGGCGCGATCAGCCTGGTTGTGCAATCCGTGGGCAAGACCACGCACCTGCTCAACTCGCTCGAAGCGGGCGACGCCATCCTCGATATTGTGGGCCCGCTGGGCAAGGCGTCTGAGATCGCGAATTTCGGCACGGTGGTGGTGATCGCCGGGGGCGTGGGCGCCGCAGTAGCTTATCCGACCGCGGCGGCGCTGAAGCGCGCGGGCAATCGCATTCACGTGATAGCGGGAGCGCGCACTAAGGACCTGGTGATCCTCGAGCCGGAATGGCGCGGCGTCAGCGACGAACTCTGGATCACCACCGATGACGGCAGCTACGGCGAGAAGGGCATCGTCACCGACCGGCTCGCGCGGCTGATCGAGGCGGGCACGCGAATCGATCTGGTGATTGCGGTTGGGCCCATCGTGATGATGAAGGCGGTCGCGGAAGTGACGCGGCGCCATGCGATCCGCACGGTGGTCAGCTTGAATCCCATCATGATCGACGGCACCGGCATGTGCGGCGGCTGCCGCGTGCTGGTCGGCGGCGAAAGCAAGTTCGCCTGCGTCGACGGCCCGGAATTCGACGCGCACCTGGTGAATTTCGACGTGCTGTTGCAGCGCAATACGATTTACCGCGACTCCGAAAAAAAATCGTTCGCCGATTTTCAAAACGGCGCGGACGCGCAGGTTGCGCTGGTGCGCGAGCAAGCGGGCGAGGCTTGCCCGGTGGAGGCCGGCAAACCGTGAAGCCTCCGGCCGCCAAATCGCCCAACCCGCTGACGTTGAAAGAGCGCGTGAAAATCCCGCGGCAGCACATGCCGGAACAGGAGCCGCAGCTCCGCGTCACGAATTTCACCGAGGTGAACGAGGGCTTTTCGGAGGAACTGGCGCGCCAGGAAGCGTTGCGCTGCATCGAGTGCGCCAAGCCCACCTGCATGGACGCCTGCCCGGTGGGCGTGAAGGTGCGCGAATTCATCGGGCTGATGGTGGCGGGCGACTTCGCTGGCGCAGCGGCAAAGATTCGCGAAGATAATGTACTTCCCGCCATCACCGGCCGCGTTTGCCCGCAGGAGGATCACTGCGAGGGCGCATGCAAGCTGTCGAAGAAAGTGGGGCCGTTGGGCATCGGCTATCTCGAGCGCTTCATCGCCGATTACGAGCAGCGCAACGGCATTCGCGCCGTCGTGAGCGCAGCTCCCACTGGCAAGAAAGTCGCGATTGTAGGCAGCGGTCCCGCCGGACTCACCGCGGCGGGCGACCTGATTCGCCAGGGGCATCAGGTGCGCGTTTTCGAAGCGCTGCACGAACTGGGCGGCGTGCTGGTCTACGGCATTCCTGAATTTCGCCTGCCGAAACACATTATCCGCCAGCAATTGGCCGCTCTGCGCGAAATGGGCGTCGAGTTCGAAACGGATGTGGTGGTGGGCAAGACTGTCACCATCGACGAGCTGATGGACGAGGAGGGCTACGACGCGGTTTTCATCGCCACGGGCGCGGGCCTCCCTGTGTTCATGAAAATCCCCGGCGAGCATTTGAACGGCGTGTATTCTGCGAACGAATTCCTGACGCGCATCAACCTGATGCACGCCTACCAGTTTCCGCAATACGACCAGCCCATGCTCGACCTGCACGGCAAAGATGTGGCGGTGATTGGCGGCGGGAACACGGCGCTGGACGCGATCCGCTCGGCGCTGCGGCTGGGCGCGCGCAAGGCCTACGTGCTCTACCGGCGCAGCGAAACGGAAATGCCCGCGCGCGCCGAGGAAGTCAAGCACGCTCGGCAAGAGGGCATCGATTTTCAGATGCTGACCAACCCGCTGGAATTTCTTCCCAACGGCAATGGCTGGCTCGGCGCGGTGCGCTGCGTGCGCATGGAGTTGGGCGAGCCGGACGCCTCGGGCCGCCGCCGCCCGATTCCCATCGCAGGCTCGGAATTTGTCCTGCCGCTTTCTGTCGCCGTCATCTCGATCGGCACCAGCGCCAATCCCATCATCCAAAGCACGACGCCGGGGCTGGCCACGAACAGCCGCGGCTACATCGAAGCCGATTCCACCACGCAGCAGACCTCGCGCAAGGGGGTGTTCGCGGGCGGGGACATCGTCACCGGGAGCGCCACCGTGATCCTGGCGATGGGCGCTGGGCGCCGCGCGGCCAAATCGATCCACTCCTACCTGACGAGCGCAGAATCTTCTCCGCGGACGCAGCCGCTTCCTGTAGAAAAACACACGTCCGCGACCCCTGACATCGCGGAGTCGTAATCCGCCACGGAGATGTAAATGCGCCGCGCCCTGAAGCGAGCGAAGTAGAGAGGTGTTTCTTCAAGTGTTGGA
>Ga0075272_1000042_pt1 | contig 38828 bp, 29 predicted proteins | sample SF_Rice_5C_0N_40_FD_69776 | JGI IMG/M metagenome (GOLD analysis project Ga0075272, IMG submission 69776) | Rice paddy soil microbial communities from Twitchell Island, California, USA - SF_Rice_5C_0N_404 | ecosystem: Environmental > Terrestrial > Soil > Paddy field/soil | place: USA: Twitchell... | reverse complement strand
AATGCGCAGCGCTTCGTCCAACGTCGTCACCATCACGTCGCAATAGCCTGTCTTGACGCGCCGCTTGATGCGTTCGGGATCGACGTCGATCCCCAGAAACGCCGCCCCGTTCAGCGTGGCCGCTAGCGGTTGCGCGCCGCCCATTCCGCCCATGCCGCCGCTGGCGATCAGTTTTCCGGCAAGGTCGCCGCCGAAATGCTGGCGTCCCGCCGCGGCGAACGTCTCGTAGGTGCCTTGCAGGATTCCCTGCGTCCCGATGTAGATCCAGCTCCCCGCGGTCATCTGGCCGAACATCATCAGGCCGGCACGGTCGAGTTCGTCAAAATTTTCCCAATCGCTCCAATGTCCGACAAGATTGGAGTTAGCGATCAGGACGCGGGGCGCATAATCGTGCGTGCGAAAGATTCCAACAGGCTTGCCCGACTGTACCAGCAGCGTCTCGTCATTTTCCAGCGCCTTGAGCGACGCTACGATCGTGCGATAGCAGTCCCAATTTCGCGCTGCCTTACCGCGTCCCCCGTACACGATCAGCTCTTCCGGCTTTTCGCCGACCTCGGGATCGAGGTTGTTCATCAGCATGCGCATGGCCGCTTCCTGCTGCCAGGACTTGCAGGAAATTTGCGAGCCGCGCGGCGCCCGCACGGGTTGGTAGCCCGCCGTTTCTTCGGTAGCTAACTTCATAGCCTTCGCCTCCGGTCAGATATTAACAGCGGCGAGCGACCAGTGGCGAGTGCCTCGTGGTTCGCATCGGCGTCCAGCTCTTTGCGCACCCTTGACAGAAAAGCCCGCACCCGGTAAAAACCCTGTTGCTCAATCCACTCGAAATGCAAAGCGGCTGGGAGGCAAGTCATGGACCTCACTCTGGTTGCGCTCGCGGTGTTCGTTTTTCTGCTCTTGCTGATTGTCGTTTCGTCCGCCTTCACCATCGAGACCGCAGAGGTCGGCGTCGTCCAGCGCCTCGGTAAATTTTACCGGATCGCCGGTGCTGGCTTGAATTTCAAGGCCCCCTTCATCGATTCGGTAGCCGCGCGCCTCAGCTTGCGGATTCAGCAGCTCACCGTGCAGGTCGAAACCAAGACCAAGGACAACGTTTTCGTCCAGATCCCCGTGTCCATCCAGTACCAGATCATCTCCGAAAAGGTTTACGACGCCTTTTACCGCCTTTCCGAGCCCACCCGCCAGATCGAGTCGTTTGTCTACAACGCGATCCTCGGTCATGTTCCCGGCATGAATCTCGACGAAGTCTTCTCCACTCAGGCGCAGATCGCGCTCGACGTTCAGGCCAATCTCGACAGCTCGATGAAGCAGTTCGGATACACGGTGGTGAAGGCCCTGATCACCGATGTGGTCCCGGACGCCAAAGTGAAGAGCGCCATGAACGACATCAACGCTGCCCAACGCGAGCGCGAAGCGACCGTATCGCGCGGCGAAACGGAAAAGATCCTGGCCGTGAAGAAAGCGGAAGCGGAAGCCGAATCGAAGCGGCTCCAGGGCGAAGGCATCGCCAATCAACGCCGCGCCATCATCGCTGGGTTGCAGGAATCAGTCGAAGCGTTTCAAAAAGCGATCGAAGGCGTGCAGGCCTCAGACGTCATGGCCCTGGTGCTGGTTACCCAGTATCTGGATACGATGAAGGACATCGGCGCGAGCGCCAACTCCAACACGATTCTGCTGCCTCATTCTCCCGGCGCGCTGCGCGATCTGATGAGCGAAATCCGCGAGGGCGTGCTCACCGGCCAACTCGCCGCCGACAACGCCACCTCTAAGCCGAGCAACGGAGCGCCCGTGCCGCGCGCAACCTAGCAAACAGGCTCAGCTACGAGGCATTGAGAGCGCGCGGATGCCTTAGGCGGAAGATTCGAAATGAAGCCAGGCAATGCCTTTCGCGATTACTACCATTTGCGCCGGCGGGCTCCTTGTGATAATTCTTACAGCTATGTGAACGCTGCTACAACCAGGAGGGAACGGATGCCGCTTTCGACCCAAGATGTTCGGCAATCCCTATTAGCCCATGATCCAGAATTTCGGCGCCTGGCAGAAGAACACTCCCGCTGTGAATCCCAGCTAGAGCAAATCCTCAAGCAGTCCTACTTGAATTCGGAAGATTTGGCGCAAGAGGTATACCTGAAAAAGCTGAAGCTGCGCCTGAAAGACGAGATGGAGCTGATGGTCGCGCGGCATCAGCACCACGCGATGCACTGAGCGTCCCGCAATCCTTCCGTTTGTGTCGTACAATACGCGTGTACCTTCGCAAGGGATTTCCGAGGATGTGCCTGCGCCGCTTCGGCGCGCGACCCTCTCGAGACTGCATCCGCAAAATGGGAACGCGAACAGGCTAGGACTACGTGGTTAAAGAAGGATACAAGTTCGGTCTGCCTCCACTGCTTGTGGGATTGCTGTGCCTGGTTCCCGGCTGGTGGTGGCCGGCGGGCATCCTGATTTTTCTGGGGCTGTTCGTTTTCTACTTCTTCCGCGATCCGGAGCGCCGGCTTCCAGCCGAACCTGGAGCGGTCGTTTCGCCCGCCGATGGGCATGTCGTGGAAATTGTTGACGAGCCGCTCGACGGACGCGCGGGTCGCCGCATCAGCATCTTCCTTTCCATCTGGGACGTTCACATCCAGCGCGCTCCCGTCGCCGGCCGCATCGCCACCGTGGTCTACCGCCCGGGACGCTTCTATGCCGCACTCCGCAAGGCTGCCTCGGAAAAAAACGAGCAGAACATCATCACTATCTGGACGCCCGCGGGGCCTTTGGTGTTCAAACAAATCGCCGGAGCCATCGCGCGCCGCGTGTTATGCTGGAAACGGGTGGACGAGCAAGTCGCTCTCGGCGAGCGAGTAGGCATGATTCGCTTCGGGTCGCGCGTGGATGTGTGGCTTCCCGAAGCTGCGGAGATTCTTGTGCATCGCGGGCAGCGCGTGAGGGGCGGCGCGAGCGTACTGGCGAAATGGAATTCAGCCATATAGATCCGATTGGAAACGAGGATGACTACAGGCCTAGGAGGCCGTTCCGCAACCATCGTCTCCGTCGCGGAATCTATATTCTTCCCTCCCTTTTCACCGTTGCGAATCTCCTCTGCGGTTACTACGCCATTCTGGCCGCTTTGGAGGGCACTCCGGCCAGCTTCGATTACGCCGCACGCGCGATCGGCCTCGCCATTCTCTTCGATTCCTTCGACGGCGCCATCGCTCGCGCGATGCATACCAGCAGCGATTTCGGCAAACAATTCGATTCGCTGGCCGACGTCATCAGTTTCGGCATTGCGCCAGCTGTGCTGGCCTACGCCTGGGGCGTGCACGCGGCGGCTTTTGCGAACGCCGCTCCCGAATTGCACCTGATACAGCTTGGCTGGCTCGCCGGCTTCTTTTTTCTGGGCTGCTGCGCGTGGCGTCTCGCCCGCTTCAATATTCAGGGCATGGGCGGCGGCAGTCGCTATTTCGTAGGGATGCCCACGCCCGCGGCTGCCGGAATGATCGCCGCCTGCGTGCACGGCTTTGGCGATCCCATTCAAGACGTTCGCGTATCGATTCTCTGGCTGATTTTGGTGCTGGCGCTCGGATTCCTGATGGCCAGCCAGTTGCGCTACTACAGCTTCAAGAAGGTTCAATGGGGGCGCCGCCAGACCTCGCTGGCCGTCGTGCTGATGGCGTTGCTGATCGGCGCCATCGTTTATTTCTCGCAGATCGTGCTGATGCTGATCGCGAGCGCCTACGTGGTGCACGGCATCATCGTGCAAATCGTGCGCTTCGTTCGCCACCGCATCGCCTCGCGCGCCGCATAAGCCATGTCGACCGGACCAGGTAAGCTCGTTCGAGTCGCGATTGTCGGCGCCTCTTCTCTGCGTGGCAAGGAACTCAAGCAGACTCTCGAGGATCGCAGCTTTCCCGCGTCGGAGATCGTCCTGCTGGACGAAAGCCTCATGGCCGGAACCCTCACGGAAGCGGCCGGCGAGCCGACCTTTATCCGCGCGCTCGACGAGGACTGCTTTGAAGGCGTGCGGTTTGCCTTCTTCAGCGGCGCCTCGGCGGTAGCAGAAGAGAGTTGGTCCGCGGCAAAGAATTCGGGCGCGACCATCATCGACTTGACCGACATGCCCCCTGCTGACAGGCAGAGCGTGCCCGCCATTCCGTCGCTCGCGCCGGCGCTGCCGTCGGTTGCTGTACCACACAGTAGCGCCGGCCAACGGGACTCGTATTATTCGCCGCCCGCACCCGTGATCGTCGCTTGCACTATCGCGATGGCACTCGCCAAATTCGAACCGCAGAGAATCGTGCTCCTTTTCTTCCCGCCCGTCTCGGAGCACGATCAGCTGGGAATCGAGGAACTGGAAACGCAAACGACGAATTTGCTTTCCTTCCGGCCCATCGAGCACGCGGTTTTCGGCACGCAGGTAGCCTTCAATCTCGTTTCCGAACAGCCGGAGGGGAGTAAGCCCCGATTGGGCGAAGTGCGGAGCGCGATTGCGCGCGACGTTGCTCGTTTGCTCGACGGCCGCGCTCCGGTCCCGGCCATTCAGCTGGTGCAGGCGCCCGTATTTTACGGATATGCATTCGCCGCGTATGCCGAATTTGGATCGCCGCTGGCCGTTGAGCAACTCGAGGCCTCGTTTGCGAATCTTGGTGTGAGGTTGGCCGCGCCGGGCGAGGCCGCCCCGACGAATGTCAGCGTGGCCGGTGAGAGTGAAATTCAGCTGGCGCGGGTTCAACCCGAGCCAAACGTTGCGGCGGGTGTGTGGCTCTGGGGCGCTGCCGACAATCTCCGGTTGGCTTCATCGAACGCTGTGCGCATCGCGGAGGAGCTGCTTGGCCAGTCTCGCGAATAGCTTTTTCCGCCGAAGCCCTGGCGCGGTTCGCCGCAGGTCGCGAGGGTTCATTGCGGTTCTGGCCGGAGCAATCTTGCTCGGCGGCTGCGGCTATCACGTCGCGGGGCACTACTCGAATCTTCCAGCGAACTGGCAAACCATCGCCATTCCCGCGTTCAAGAATGACACCACGCGCTATCGCATCGAACAGCGATTGACGGAAGCCGTCACCCGCGAATTTCTGCAGCGCACGAAGTTCCGCATTGTCCAGAATCCCTCGCAGGCCGATGCCGTGCTGCGCGGCGAAGTCCTCTCAGTTGCGGCTACGCCCATGCTGTTCAACGCGACCACCGGAGAAGTGACCATGATGCTCGTCACCGTGCATACGAAGGTGGCGCTGATCGACTTGCGCACGCAGAAGCCGGTCTATCAGGCCAAGGACATGGTGTTTCGTCAGGAATACCAGATTTCAACCGACGTGCAGAGCTTCTTTCAGGAGCAGGACCCGGCGTTCGAACGAATGTCGCACGATTTCGCCGCGCGGGTCGTCTCCAATCTTCTGGAGGGGTTCTGATGGCGCGCGGCGGCGTTTCGCGTTCGAGCAATCGGTCTGAATCGAAGAGCCCTCGCGGGAGCACCACCGATCAACTCATCGCTCGCCTCGCGGCGCACAAACCGATTTCGGCTATTGCGCTAATTGGAAGCGATGCCTATCTCCGCGATCTTTGCCGGAACAAGATCATTGACATTTTCACTGACTCTGCTTCGCGCGAGTGGAATCTTTCGCGCATGTCCGTGCGCGACGCGGGCTGGGACCAGGTCTTCGACCGCGCCCAAACCCTTCCGATGCTCTCCAAGTGCCAGGTTGTGATTGTCGAGGACGTACATTCCATCGAGAAGCTGGGCGATGACTCGCGCGAGCGCATCGTGAAATCCATGGATCAATACCTCGCGTCGCCACCCGCATTCACCGTCCTCGTGCTCGAAGCCGACGCCCTCGATGGCCGGCAGAAATTCACCAGGCTGATCTACGAGAAGGCCTTCACCGTTGATCTCGAGATCACGCCCGAATCCGCCGTGTCGCTGGCTATCCAAATGGCTCGTGAATTTGGCGCCGAACTCGATCGGTCTGCCGCCGCTCTGCTGGCCGATGCATTGAACGCGGAGCCGGCGCGCATGCGCATGGAAGTCGAGAAGCTCGCGTCATATGCCGGAACGGGAGGGCGCATTGCAAAGGGCGACGTCGAGCGTTTGGTCGTCGCTGCGCGCAAGAATACCGTTTGGCAGCTCGCGGATTTGCTTGCCGAGCGCAACGGCGACGTTGCCCTAAAACTCCTTGAGAACCTTCTGCGCGAAGGCGAACAGCTTCCCGCAATCGTCGGCGCACTGGCGTTCCGATACCGCGCCCTCATCGATGGCGGATCAGGTTGGAACTACTCGCGGCAGGGGTTTGGTTCTCCGGGCGCAGCGGCTCGCGCGTCAAAGAAGCAGCTCCTCGCCGGCCTCGTTGCGCTTGCTGAAGCGGATAGCGCACTCAAGTCGAATAACCCGGACCCGCGCGCCACGCTTGAATTCCTGATCGCGCGGCTCGCCTCCATGGAGCCTGCGGCGGCGAAGCGCTGACCGCGCTTCTGTAGCGGGGCTCTGCCACGATACAAAGGCGCCACGGTGGTTCGTCCGGAATGGTGTTGCCGGAAGGGCAAGCGTTCTGACGCGAGAATAAAAACTCGCTCTGCGCTCAGGCCTTCTTTGCGCCCAACGCGTTCAACGCGAGCTGCAGGCGGGATTTATAGCGGTTCGCGGTGTTTTCGTGCAGCGTACCTTTTTGAATGGCCTTGTCGAGTTCAGACCATGTCTCGGGCGCCAGCTTGGCCGCTGCGGCTGCATCTCCCGACGCCAATGCCGTTCGCATCCGCCGCATGGCCGTGCGGACGCGTGTGCGGTTCATGCGATTCATGGCGGTGCGCCGCGCAGTTTGCCGCGCGTTCTTCAATACCGATTTGGATCTCTTCTTGTGCTTGACTGGCGTGCCCTGGGGCATTCAATGCTCCTTTTCGTGCAATCTCGAATCATCGAGAATATCCGACCCCTTCCCCTCGTGTCAAACTTCGTCAGCGCCGCCCTCCGCGCTTGCCGCGCCCGAAGTTCCCTCTTTCAAATGCCTTAGCAAGCGTCGGCTATCGGCAATCCGATGCACGCGAGCCCTGCCGGTGTTAGACTCTGGCGGGCGAAACATTTGAGCTGTCGCGTGCGTAGTGAACTTTGAAAGGACGCACATGAACAGGCGGTCGTATACGGGTTCGATTACGGGTGCGTTGATTCTGATCGCCGTCGGTATTTTCTTCCTGATCCTGAATTTTCACCCGCAAATCGATCCCTGGCCGATCTTGTTTCGCTATTGGCCGTTGATCCTGATCTTCATCGGCGTCGGCAAGATCTTCGACAGCTTCATTTTCCGCGAACAGGGCGGCGCCTCCGGCGACCACGTTTCTGGCGTCTCGGTTGCCTTTGTCGCGCTGATCCTGATTTTCGGTCTGGCGATCTGGCGGGGACATAAAGTCGCCGGCGAGGATTTCGTGCACGACTCCCACTCCGTCGCGCTGCTCGGCGCAAAGGAAGTGAACGCCGAGATCGACATGCCGGCCGGCCAATTGACGCTTACCGGAGGCAACTCCGAGCTGCTCGCTTCTGACTTCAGCTATGACCGCGAGGAAGGGAAGCCAACCGTCACCTACGCGGTCACCGACGGCCGAGGCCAGCTTACGGCCACGCAGGAAGGCCACCACCTCCACTTTGGCTCGACTCGCAATGATTGGAACCTTCACTTTGGCGGGGATGAGCCGCTGGACGTCTCGCTCAAGATGGGCGCGGGGCAGAGCGACCTGAACTTTCGCAACCTGAACCTCCGCCATTTGCAAGTGAATATCGGCGCGGGTCAGATGACGCTCGATCTGACCGGGCCGCGCGCCTCCGATCTGGAAGGTGACATTCAAGGGGGCGTCGGCTCCGCGACCATTCGGTTGCCGAGGGATGTTGGAGTGATCGTCCACGCCTCCGGCGGGATTGGCACGATCAGCACCGACGGCTTGACGCGCCAGAACGGCGCCTACGTGAACGCCGCCTACGGCAAAACCGCCACGAAGATCGATCTTCAAGTTCACGGCGGGGTCGGCGAAATCGATCTTGTGCTCGAATAATTCCGCGGACCGCGCGGAAAAGCCAATCGTTCCTCCGGAATTCCAAGCTGTCCTCTTTTGCATTTGACACTTCCCGCTTTCGCCTTTAGGCTACGCCACCGGATGCCTGCGAGATGAAATCGCGGCACGGGTAACCACGATGAAACGCGACGATATCCTGAAACTGCTGGAATCCGTGGGCGCAATTCGCCAGGGCCACTACGAACTGTCCAGCGGCCGCCACAGCGGAACTTATATTCAATGCGCGCTGGTGCTGGCCTATCCGCCGCATGCCGAGCTGTTAGGTGGCGCGCTTGCCTCGTTGTTTCGCGACCATGCGGTGGAGTGCGTGATGTCCCCGGCGCTGGGTGGCGTGATCATCGCGCATGAAGTGGCGCGAGCGCTGGGCGTGCGCGCCCTGTTCGTCGAGCGCGACCGCTCCGGGCAGATGTCGCTGCGCCGCGGTTTCGAACTGAAAAACGGCGAGCGCGTGCTCGTCATCGAGGATGTGTGGACCACCGGCAGCTCAACCCGGGAAACGATGGGTGTGGTCGAGCAGGAGGGTGGCCTCGTCGTTGCTGCCGGGGCGATCATCGACCGCAGCGGCGGGCGCCTCGAATGGAATGTGGCCGCGCGCGCGCTTCTCGAAATGAACGTGCCAAGCTACGAGCCCGACGATTGCCCGCTGTGCCGCGCTGGAGAAATCGCCACCCGCCCGGGTTCGCGGTTCTCCCGCGCTCATCCGTAAACGGGTTGCATCAGACTGACCGCTTCACCGCATCTTTCCCCACTGGCGCCACACTCTGAATCTCTCTCAAGCTCACGGGCGGCACAATTTCCCCATGACGCTCGGCTTTTTCGCGCCGGTTGCAGAGGGCAGGTTGTTCGCGCGAAGATGGTACGCCTCATACGCCAGCACGGCGAAAGCGAATGCTTCCTTGGCCTCTGTCGGGATGCCAAACTGGGTGGCGGGAATGATGTCAACGCCGGGAAGCAGCGCCGCAAGTTCCGCCATCAACAGCGGGTTGTTCGCGCCGCCCCCGGCGACGATCAAGTCGTCCACGTGGACGTATGGCGCAACGAAACGCCCCAGCGCATCCGCAATCGTCACAGCGGTGAATACAGTCGCCGTGCGCACCACGTCCGCGGTCCTCGCGCGATTTCTTCTCGCCCACGCGAGAATCCTTACCGCGCAGGCCTGACCGAATTGCTCGCGTCCCGCTGTCTTCGGAGGCCTCTTGCGCAGATAGGGCTCGCGCATCATTCGTTTCAGCAACGCGGGAATCATCCGCCCGCTCAATGCCAAGCTCGCGTCGCGATCGAAGCAGGTGCGGCCATGTGTGGCGCGTTCGACCAGCGCGTCGACGATCATGTTCCCCGGTCCGGTATCGAACGCCACCACATCTCTGGGCTTCGCGCCCGCCGGAATCACAGTCACATTCGCAATGCCGCCGATGTTCAGTGCGACGCGCCCGCGCTTCTCGTGATGATATAGCAGGAAATCAACGAAGGGGACGAGCGGCGCCCCTTGCCCGCCCGCGGCCATGTCCGCCGGCCGGAAATCCGCGATCGTGGGCAGGCCTGTCCGTGCGGCAATCACGCTCGGCTCGCCGATCTGCAGCGTGGACGCAACCCGCTCGCCCAAAAAACTGGACGCGGCGCCCTGATGATAAATCGTCTGCCCGTGCGACCCGATCAGGCCGATCCTCGACCGTGGCACGCGCCATCGCTCGCACGCGGAGACGGCAGTGCGCGCGAACTCCTCGCCCAGCAGGAAATTCAGCTGGCTGACTTCTTCGGCCGTGGTGGTGACCCCGTTTGCGATTCGCAAAATGGTCTGGCGCACAGCCGGAGGAAACTTCGCGTGATAATGCGCCTCGAACTTCGCACGGATCGTCGGCGGGGCGCCGTCGATGCGCACCAACGCCGCATCAATGCCGTCCGCTGATGTGCCGGACATCAATCCAATCACCCGCATCGGTTGCTCCGGATTTCCGCTGGCAGTTCTCCAGCCCTTGCGGCGGCCCAGCGCTAGGCACCAGCGGATGGAGCCGGCGTCGTTCACACGAGCCCTCATCGCCGCGCGCAGTGTGAGGCATTGTATGTCAGCCTTCCAAGCGAGTGGTCTTGTTTCGGCGATTCGTGCTCTGTGGGAAATAGCCGGTGTTCGCGGAGTGCTGCTTGGCCATTTGCGGATGCGAGTGCTCAGTCGAGTTCAGCGCGCGCCGGATTCGGCGGCATCCCACCCGGCCAGGAAGCCCCGCTCCGGCTGGCTGGAGGCCGTATGGGCCATCAGTCCATTCATTTCTGCTGCGAGTTGCCGTACAAACGGCTCGTCGAGCATTTCGCCAGGCCCCACCGGCAATTCGCGGATGTCTAGCCCGCCTTCAACCAGCCTCGCCCAGCTTCTTTCCGCCCTGCGATACCGCGCGTACTGCCGTGCGGGCCGGAACTGCACGATTCGTCCGGCATAAGGGCGGGGCCGGTACGCCAGTGCGGCGCGTTCGTTGATGTCCCAAATGTGCCGCAGAAAATCAAAATCCGTCCCGGAAACAACGGTTCCGGGAAAGGTTCCCTGCGCCTCGCTCTCGGCGATTCGGCTCGAAGTATTTCGCGCTGGGCGCGCGCCATTGAAACATTTCAGATTGGCGCGCACGTCGCGCTGCAGAATCCGGTACGAGCGCAAAGCCAGCTTTTCCAACCCGAAATACAACTGCGCTCGAAACGAGTTCTGTGGCAGCGCGGCCCAATTGGGAGTGTCCATGGTAACCAGCAGCGCGGTCTTCTCCCCGCTCGCGCGAAGCTGCTGGGCGGCCTCGAATGCCAGCGTGCCGCCCATGCAATAGCCGCCGAGAAAATACGGACCCGCCGGCTGAACGCGACGGATCTCCTCGACATACGCGCGAGCCATCTCTTCGATCGAAGTCAGCAATGGGCTGGCGCCGTCCAAACCCCGAGATTGCAGCCCGTACAGCGGCTGACCCGCCGCAACGTGCCGTGCCAGGTCTCGGTACATCACCACGTTTCCGCCGGCCCCGTGAAACAAAAACACCGGCCTCCGGGAACCGCTGCTCCGGATCGGCACCAACGATCGCCAGGAAACGTTCGAGCCATGGTCGCGCACAATTCCGGCCAGATTCGTGATCGTCGGCTGGTCCAGCAGAGTGGCCAGCGGAATTCGCACGTGGAAAAGGGTTTCGATCCGTGCCAGCATTTGCACCGCGGTCAATGAATCCCCGCCGAGTTCGAAGAAGTTGCCGGCGAAAAACTCTGGCGAATGCGGAGTACGGACGTTCTCGTGCGCGGCGCTGGTCCGTCCGTCGAGCAGCTTGCTCCAAATGTCCGCGATTTGGCATTCGATGTCTCTGCACGCGGTGCCTGCTGCCCGATTGGAATCCAAGCGCCCATTGTTCTGCGCCAGCGCTTCGATGGATGGGAGTTCGCTCTCGTTGCCTGCCGTTGCAGCTGCCGGAGGCGCGGCTGGCGCCGCTTTTCGCGTGCTGGCCGATGGAACGGCGCCATCCTGCGGCATAACGCGTTTGTGGATCGCCTGATATTGCGAAAGGTGCGCGTATGGATTCGCCAGCATCATCTCCAGGATGCCGCGATAATCGCTTAGGAGATTTTGAATGGTGCGCGGGTGGAACAAGTCTGCGTTGTACTCGATCGCAAGGTCGATTCCCTTCGTGTTGCGCAGCCATAGCGTCAAATCGAACTTCGTAGTGGGTCGTTGCACCGGCACCCAGCTCAGGTCCAGTCCCGGGATGTTCCATGCTTCCTTCGGTGCGTTCTGGAGCACGAGCATCGCCTGAACCACCTGATCGCAGCCCGCCTTCGATGGCCCCCGAACCTGCGCTAGGACCTGCCCGAACGGCACTTCCTGATAGCCGTAGGCGGCCAACGACGATTCCCGCACTCGCGCAGCCGCTTCCAGAAAGGAAGGATCGCCCGCCAGGTTCGTGCGGACCACCAGGTGATTTCCGAAACGCCCGATCAACTCCTCGAACTCCATTTGTGCCCGGTTCGCAACGCAGGTTCCCACACCAATTTCCTGATCGCCGGAATAGACGTGCAGCAGGCATTGAAATCCCGCCATCAGAACCATGAACAAGCTTCCATGCTGGCGGCGGCTCCACAGCGTGAGCGCGTGAATCAACTCATTTCCCAGCACGTCTTCTTCTGTGGCGCCGCGTTTCAGCGCTCGTTCTGCGGGGCGTAAACGCGCGGCTGTACTGCCGGTTGTGACAGCCGCATTCTTTCGCGCGCCAGCCTGCGGCGATGAGGGCGCTCCGGCTGGCCAGTCTGGATGCACGTGATGGAAGATTGCCCCATCTCCCAAGCGTTCCTTCCAAAAACCAATGTGCTCGGCGACGTCCTTCTCTCCCAGTTTCTTCTCCGACCAACGCACGAAATCCCCGTATTGCACGGGCAGTTCGGGCAGAGGCGAAGTCTGCCCCCCTGCCAGCGCGCTATAGATCGCTGAAAGCTCGCGAACCAGCACTCCGCCGGACCAATCGTCGTACACCACATGATGCGTGACGATCAGCAGTTCGTGCTCCTGTTCACCCTTGCAGAGAAGCACCACGCGAAACGGGATCTCCTCCATGAACTGGAACGGGCGCTCCGCTTCCCGCTCCACAATCTCCCGCGCATGGCTTTCCCGTTCCGATTCGTCCAGATCACTGAGATCGATGATTTGGAAAGGGCAGGCGTGTTCCGCCAGAACCACTTGTACCAGCTTCGAACCGCGTATCTCGAACACCGACCGCAGCGTTGCATGCCGTTGAACGAGTTCATCCAGGCTGCCTTGCAGTGCCTCGCGATTCAGCGGGCCGTCCACGTGCAATAGCAGTGGATAGTTGTACGCCGAACTGTCTGAATTTTCTGGATCGCTCACCCATGAGTTTTGCTGGGCCATCCATTGCGGGACTGCAAACGAATCGAGGGCCGAGGCCAGCGGGCGCCCAGCGTGAGTCACGCAGATCGCTTCTCGATCCATATGCGGCCTCATCCCTGGGACCCGTGCCGATGGCGCGCATCAGACGCCGGCGTTCTCTGCGCTTGATCGCCAAAAACGACGGGGAGTGCGGTCAACCCTCGTAGCCCCAGATTCGTTCTCCACTCCAGGGACGCTGCGTCCAAGGCCCAGTTCGGCAGCCGTTGCAACATTTCTTCGAAGGCCACTTGTCCCTCGATGCGCGCCAGCGCCGCCCCAAAGCAAAAATGCGCGGCCCAGCCGAACGACAAGTGGCGGTTGTCCTTTCGCGTGATGTCGAACCGGTTTGGATCTGGGAAGCGCTCCGGATAGCGGTTGGCGGCGGCCATGACGGCGATCGCCGCTTGCCCTTCAACAATTCGTTTGCCGCCTAGGATTACGTCGCAAGGAGCCAGCCGGGCCGTATGCTGGCTCGGCGGCTCGTACCGCAGCATCTCTTCCACCGCGGAGGGCACCAGGGAAAGATCGGTGCGCAGCGATTTCATTTCGGCGGGATGCCGCAGCAGCGTGAGCACGCCGTTGCCAATCAGATTCGTCGTGGTCTCCTGGCCGCCCACCATCGTCACAATCGTGTTGGCCACAACTTCTTCGTCTGTAAATCGGTCGCCATCCACCTCTGCGCTCAAAAAAGAATGGATCAGGCCCGCCCGCGGTTTCCGGCGGATCTCCTCGATCGCCGCGTGGAAGTACTTGCACATCTCCTCGACGCTGCGGCGCACCCGCGGCGCTCGCTCCGGGTTGTGTTGGAAATTGCCCAGCATCTCGGCGAAATCCTGCGACCACAGCTTCAGTTGCGGCGCATCCTCGACCGGCACGCCCAGTATTTCGGCGGTCACGGTGTAGGGGAGTGGCTCGGCAAGATCGGCGATCACGTTCATGCGACCCGTCGGGGCCACTGCGTCGATCAAGTCTTTTACGATTTCGCGAATATGCCGCCGCAGCGCCTCCACCCGTTGTGGCGTGAAGGCGTACGAAGCCAGGCTGCGGATGCGTGTGTGCGCCGGCGCGTCCAGGAACAGCATCTGCTTCACCATCAGTTGCGCGATAGGCGCCAGTTCGGCCAAGCCGATCTCGGCCAGTCGTTCGGGCGTGGGCGTTCGCTGCGCCGAAAAATCGTGCAGCACGCGCACAACATCAGCGTAGCGCGTCACCACCCAGGCGTGCAGAAACGAGTCCCAATGCACCGGGTCTTCGCTTCGAAGCCGTTCAAAAAAGGGATAAGGATTGGCCAGAACTTGCGGGTCGAGCAGTTGCGCCAGGCTCACAAACTCCAGTTCCCGGACTTCGGCCGTGTTGGTCACTCCGGACATCGGAACGCCTCTACCCCGTGTGCATCAGAATTGCTGCTCTAACGCGTACATGATGTGCCACAACTGCCCTTCAGGTGGCTTACTCTGTAGCCATGCTCGGGTTTTCGGCCTTTCATTCGACCGGATGACTCATCTTCCCAAACCCATTTTCGAACTGTCTGTTGCGCTGCTTGCGGCTCGCGAAGCGCCCCGCAAAACCAGGCGATCCACCTCCGACGCCAGTGCCGCAATCGTTGGGCATTCGAAAAGCGTGCGCAGGCTCACTTCCACTCCAAACGCAGCGCGCATTCGCGCGATCAGCTGCGTTCCCAGCAGCGAATGACCGCCCAGCATGAAGAAATTGTCTTCCACGCTCACCCGCTCGACGTGCAGGAGCGGGGCGAGGAGCTCCGCCAGGCGCTGTTCCGTAGCCGTTCGCGCTCCCACGTAGGGTTTGACTGCCAGGCGATTCAACTCATCCGGCTCGGGCAATCCAGCTCGATCGACCTTGCCATTGCCATTGAGCGGCAGTTCCGCAAGGCTTACGAAAACGGCGGGAATCATCTGTTCCGGCAATCGAGCCGCCAGGTGTTCCCGCAGAACCGTTTGCGTCGCTGGCGTGGAATGTTCGAGCACCACGTACGCGATCAGGCGTTTGTCGCTAGCGCCATAATCCCGCGCGATCACCGTGCTTTGCTTCACTCCGGGATGCTCGTTCAGCACCGCAGCGATCGCTTCCAACTCGATGCGAAAGCCGCGGATTTTCACTTGGGTGTCGATCCGCCCCAGAAACGCGATTTCTCCGCTCGCCAGCAGTCGTCCCAAGTCGCCCGTTCGGTACAGCCGCGCGCCGGATTCGTCGCTGAAAGGATCGGGAACGAACTTCTGCCGCGTCAGTTCGGTCTGGTTCCGGTACCCGCGCGCCACGCCCGCGCCGCCAATGCAAATCTCGCCCGCTTCTCCAGAAGCTGCGGACTGAAGATTTTCGTCAAGGATATGAATGGTTGCATTCGCAATGGGACGTCCGATGCCGGGCAGTCCGGCTGCATGCGGCCCCGGAGGTACTAGACCCGACGTCGCCACTACGGCGCACTCTGTGGGTCCGTAGTTGTTGATCACCCGGAAGGGCAGCCCAGCGCGGGGATGGACGTGCAAAGTGTCGCCCCCTGTCAGCAGCGTATGCAGCCGCGTCGGCGCCGGCCAGGGAAGGGCATTGAGACGTTCGGCCAGAGGCGTTGGCGCAAAACTGATGCTGATTTCGCGTTTCACCAGCCAGTCACGCAGTGCCGCAGGATCCCGACGCGTCAGTTCGTCCGGTATGTGCAGGCTTGCGCCCGTGCAGAGAACGGGCCACATTTCCCACACGGACGCGTCGAATTCGACGCTGGCCAGCAGGGTCATGCGATCCGCAGGAATCAGTTCGAAGGCTTTCTGGTGCCACAATACGAGGTTCAGCAGATTGCCGTGCGTTACCTCAACTCCCTTCGGCTGTCCTGTGGATCCCGAGGTGTAAATGACATACGCCAGGCTTTCAGCGTTAGGAGCTTCGCCTCGGTCTCGAGCAGACTCGGGTGATAAAGGAGCTGCTTTCGGCGCTTTGCGCACGCGTCCGTCATCATCAAGCACGAGCACGCTTCGGCCATACGACTCGGAATCGTGGCTATGCGCCGTGTCCGTCACGATCGCCGGCGCTCGCGCATCGTCGAGCTCGAATCGCGTGTGTGCTGCGGGGGTCTGCGGATTTAGCGGCAGGTACGCCGCACCAGCTTTCAGAACACCTAACGCGGCTACCACAAGTTCGATCGAGCGGTTCAGCCGCAGCGCGATGACATCTTCAGCGCCCACGCCAAGCGAGCGCAAGCACCGCGCCAGATCATCGGCTCGTTCGTTCAGCTCGCCATAGTGGATCGACCGCTCGGCGCGTTTCCCTGGTGCACGGCGCGAAGCGGAAGATGCATCCACCACCGCCAGCCGTTCAGGAAAAGCGTTTGCCGTCCGCTCAACGAGCGTGGCAACGGAGTTCCAGTACTCGGATCTCTTGGCGCGCGCCTCTGCGGAACTTGGAGGCGTTTCGTTCACGCGGTTCGAAAGGGAAGGGGTTTGCTGCGGGGAACCAGCGTAATCCTCGGACGCTGCTAGCGGAGACTCTGGTTGAAAGGCCAATTCCGTTTCTCGCGGATCCGGCAAATTCGAGTTGCTGGACGTCGCCATACTTCCGGGATTGCTTGTCGGGCGCTGTCCTACTCCAGTCGGGCTGAGCATGAAACTGTTCCTCCGTAAACTCTGCACTCTGGCTAACCGGAGTGGCCCCAGTGTGGGGCAGGTGTACTCTGCTCGTCCATCCAGTCGAGGGATTAATGGAGGTGGTCAAAGCCTGTAATGAATCCTGCGTTTTGCGGTAATTGCGCCTTCAAAAACTTCCTTAACCACTGGGCTGCGAGCAGCATGCAACTTTAGCGTGCTGCGCCTATGACGCGTACTCGGTGCACGATATCGGTTGCTCACCCGCCCGGCTCTTGCGCCCGTGTGCTCCTCACTTTTCTGCTATGCTGGTCGCTTGCGAGTTGCCGGAAATTCTGATTGAGCAGCCGAGCGAATAGACCGGTATGAACGAAATACGCCATCTCCTCACGGAACTCTATAATGTCCGCGGTCTGATCGAATGGGGCGGCACCCTCCTGTGTTGCGTGATCGTTTTCGTCGAGACGGGCCTGTTCGTCGGCTTTTTTCTTCCCGGAGATTCGCTCCTGGTGACTGCGGGCGTTTTTGCTGGCGCGGGACAACTCAAGCTTTCTCTACTACTTACGCTCGTTGCCCTGTGCGCCATCGCCGGAGACCAGCTTGGCTATTTCATCGGCTGGCGGGCCGGAGCGAGCCTGTATAACCGCCAGGATTCTCGCTTCTTCAAAAAACGCCATCTCGAAGAGGCTCACGGGTTCTACGAACAGTATGGCGGCAAGACCGTGATCCTTGCCCGCTTTGTGCCCATCATTCGCACCTTCTGCCCCCCGGTGGCTGGGGCGGCACGCATGCCTTATCGCAAGTACTTCCTTTACGATGTTGCTGGCGGGTTCCTTTGGGTTTGGGGCATGGTCCTGCTCGGCTATACGCTCGGCCGCACGGTTCCCCATGTCGAAAAGAGGATTCATTACATCATTGCCGCAGTGATCGTCGCCTCCTTCCTCCCCGCCGCCCTGCACGCGTGGAACAGGCGCAAGCGGAACGCGTCGCGATCTGAAAACGGCGCGAGCTTGCGCCAGCCGGTCCAAGATCGGCAGCATCATCCCGCCAAAGCGGAACCAGAAAACGACCTGTAAGTTGACTCGCCAGGAAACACGCTGAAAGTCACTCGCACGCAGGGGGCACGTGCGTCCTGAAGTGGTACCCCTTACTCATCTACTCCTTGGTTTTAGCCGCTGGCTGCGCGGGCGCAGGGGGCGAATCGCCGGTTTCGAGCTCGAGAGCGACGGCGTTGATGACCATCCGGCGCACGTAGTGAGCGATCTTGCTGACCGAACTGGCGTAGGCCAGGTTGGGATTGAGCGTCCCTCCATTGTAAGCGCCCACGGCTTTCATGATGTTTCCATGGAAGCGGTCGAGCAGGTTGCGAAAAATCAGGCCGGCGTAGAGAGTCATCGTTTCGGGCTGCACCTCGTCGGGGTTCTGCAGAGGCTTTGGCCGAAGATTTTCGGGCAGAGCCGAATAGTCGCGAATATGGCGGTCGCGGAGGTAAAGCAGCTGCGCATAACGCAGCGTCTCGCGCTGAATCTGCCAGGCGCCCAGCGAATAATTGCGCACCAGGACGCGGTGATGCCGGCGCTTGAGGACGATGTCGCCGCGCTGCGGCCGGCGCTTCCACACGGCGTAATCGAGGTCGCCGCGCACGCTCATGTAGTTGTTTTCCATCGCGCCGATGCCGAGGAAATAGTCGAGAGGAAGCGAATAGAAGCGGGCGACCACGATCACGTCCTGGGCGAACTCCTCCGCCTGCTGCCGGCTCGGTACGAGCGGGGGAGGATCGGCGCGGGTCAGCAGGCGGCGGTCCGTGCGCGCTTTGAAGACGATGAAGTCGGCGAGCGGGCCGATCACCAGGCGGTCCGCAATCTGGTGAAGGCGGAAGATGGATGGCGAGCGGAAATCGGCTTCGAACTTGAGCGATTGCCGCTGGCAGGCGGCCAGATCGTTAAACGACCAGGTGCGCAGCGAGAAACCCGGGATCAGTCGATCCGCTGACAGCGAATCGAGATAAACGTTGGCGGCAAGAACGTTATTGTCGAGGCGCAAGAAGATTTTCGGGCGGGAATCTGAGCCGGCATCGTCTGGGACGGGCGGCCCGGAACACAACAAAACGCGGCTTGGATCGACTTCGCCGCGGCCTCGCAGGAAATCGAAATAGAGATAAGCCTGGAAGACCCGGTCGTAGTAACCGACCTCGGCGGTGAGAATGTCAGTCGGCAGCGCAATCCCCAATTTCCCGCCTTGCGTGAAAATTTGCGGGCCCTTCATCACCAGCGGAGGCAACTTGCGCGGCCAAACCCGATAGCCGATCCACCCGCCGCCGGAAGCTGCCACAAGCGCGACGAGGAAAGCAAAGATCCACAACGCGCGCCGGCCTGTGCCCGCGGCGACGCTTGGAGGAACTGAAAGCTGGCCGCTACTCGACACCTGTTTATTTAGATGCGTTCTTGACGAACAACTTATGGTAACAGGCCGCTGGCGACGGCCCTCTGAGTTGCGCGCGCGGGAGTACGCGTCGAGCAATACGGCGTGGCGCGCGACGCGAAGCGCCGAAGACAGCGACCGCTCGGGCTACGCAAAGGTCAGGCGCAGGAGTCCGCGGCCGCCCGGAAATGTCAACGGACGCTGACGTTTTTGGGGTGAAAGCGAGTATGATGTGCGGGCGAAGCAGTTGATTAGGCCCGTACATTATCGATTTTCTGGAGCGGAGCGAATGAGCGAGAACAAAGTTTGGCGACCAAACTGGACGGCTGGAGCGGCCGCGGCGGTTTTCGTGATGGCGCTTGCACTGCTGGTAATGGATGCGCCTGCTCTCGCGCAGCACCATGGGCGCGCAGAGGCGCAGACGAAGAATTTTCCCTGGATGAACAAGAATCTGTCGCCTGATGAGCGCGCCGATCTGGTTATGAAGCAGATGACACTCGACGAAAAGATTGATCTTCTGCATGGCAATGGTTGGGAAGGCAGGCCGAATCCGAACGCCTACCTGAGCAACGGCGGCGCTGGCTTCACGCTGGGAGTGCCGCGGCTGGGCATTCCCACGATTCAGATGAGTGACGCGGCCTATGGCGTACGCGGCAGCGCCGAAAATGGGCGCTATTCGACCGCGTTGCCCTCGGATTTGGCTGCGGCGGCCAGCTGGGATCCGCACGCGGCCTGTGAGTACGGCGCGCTGATTGGAACCGAGCTGCGCGCGCAGGGCTACAACATGACTCTGGGCGGCGGCGTCGATCTGGCCCGCGAGCTGCGCAACGGGCGCACCTTCGAGTACATGGGCGAGGACCCAATCCTCGCAGGCACGATGGTCGGCAACCGGATCAAATGCGAAGAAGCGCAGCACGTCATCGGCGACACCAAGCATTACGCCATGAACGACCAGGAAAGCGGCCGCACCGAGATGAATGCCATCATTACGGATCGGGGTATGCGCGAAAGCGACCTGCTCGCCTTCCAGCTGGGAATTAAAATTGGCCAGCCCGGTGCTGTCATGTGCGCGTACAACGGAGTGAACGGCGACTATTCCTGCGAGAACAAGTATCTGTTGACCGATGTGCTGCGGAAAGATTGGCACTTCCAGGGCTTCGTCGTTTCCGACTGGGGCGGAACGCACAGCACGGTGAAAGCGTCGGAGGCCGGCTTGGATATGGAACAGCCTGGCGATTTGTTCTACGGCGAAAAGTTCAAACAAGCCGTGCAATCCGGCAAGATTTCCATGGCTGCCCTCGACGAGCATGTTCACCGCATTCTGCGGACCGAGTTCGCCACCGGGATCATCGATTACCCGAGGGAAACATTCGTCGTGAACGTCGATCACGGCTTTCACGTCTCGAAACAGATCGCCGAGCAGAGCATGGTTCTGCTGAGGAACGAAAACAGCGCTCTGCCGCTCGACGCATCCAAGCTGCACTCGATCGCCGTGATTGGCGACCACGCCGATTTCGGTGTGCTCTCCGGAGGAGGTTCGGCGCAGGTCGCTGCGGAGGGCGGTTTCACTCCCAAGTGGCTTGAGCACGTGTGGTTCCCCACCTCGCCGCTGAAAGCGATCAAGAAGAACGCGCCAAACGCGCAGGTTCAGTTCAATTCGGGCCAGGATCCATCAGCGGCCGCCGCGTTGGCGAAAAACGCGGACGTCGCCGTCGTCTTTGTGAATCAGTGGGAAAGCGAAGGCATGGATCTGCCCAATCTGTCACTGCCGGATAATCAGGACGCGCTGGTCGAAGCGGTCGCCGCGGCGAATCCAAACACGATCGTTGTGCTGGAGACGGGAACCGCCGTTCTGATGCCATGGATCGACAAAGTGCGCGGCGTGCTCGAGTCATGGTATCCGGGCAATCGTGGCGGACCGGCCATTGCCAACGTCCTGTTTGGCAAGGTGAACCCCAGCGCCAAATTGCCGATCACGTTTCCGCTCACTGAAGCAGATCAGCCTCCGCCGCAAATCGTGGCGCCCCCTCCGGGCCGGCGTAACGACCAGATGCTCAAGGCTCCCATCTTCGACGTGAAATATACGGCTGGATTCGACGTCGGCTACAAGTGGTACGACGCCGAGCACAAACGGGTGCTGTTCCCGTTCGGCTACGGCCTGTCGTACACCACTTTCAGCTATTCCGATTTGCATGTGGACCCGAGCGGGACCAGCGTGAGCTTTACCGTGAAGAACACGGGCAGCCGCTCCGGCGAGGAAGTCGCCGAAGTGTACGCTGGTCTCCCAGCCGGGACGGGTGAGCCGCCCAAACGCCTGGTTGGCTGGAGCAAGGTGCCGCTCAACGCGGGTGAAAGCAAACTTGTGACGGCAAAGATCGATCCGCTCTACCTGAAGATTTACGATCCGGCGAGCGATTCCTGGAAGCTTGTTCCCGGCTCGTATACCTTTATGGTTGGTGGATCGTCGCGCAGCCTGCCGCTCACGCAAACGATCACCTTGCAGTAGCGTGTTGTCATCTGATGTTATCGAGTAGACGCGCGCGCGTCGGTCCCGGTCCCGGGCATGCCGGGTGCGGGGCCGGCATCCCGGTTTTTCGGCGAGTCCCGCTTGTATCGCCTGAAAGGGGGGTGAGCGATGAAGTTTGCTCACGCCATGAGTCGTCGTTTGTCGCTGGCGGCGGTTACGCTGGCGTTGGCATCAACGGTGTTCGCCGCAGCTAAAGCCGCTCCAACCGAACGTGGCCCTTTCGAACTCACCTCGAAGCTTGGCCGCAAGTTGTACGCCTTGCCGGATGATGCCGCGATCGCACAGGCACGCAAGAAACTCGCCGCAGACCCCAAGGACCCGAAGCTGGCGCTCGCGCTATCGCTTGCGGAAGCGAATCGCAAGCAGTATCGCGAAGCGATCGCGACCGACACGAAGGGATTAGCCGCATCGCCGAACAACGTGTTCCTGCTGATCGAGCGCGGCCACCGCGAAGTGGGCTTGCGCGAGTTCGCGGCCGCCCAGCGCGACCTCCAGCGTGCCGCATCGCTCGATGCCCGGCAGTCCGGCGCGTTCTACCATCTCGGCCTTGCGTACTATTTTCAGGGACAGTTTCGCGAGGCGGCTGCGTCGTTTCGCAAGGCGCTCGCGCTGGCACGCACCGATGACGACAAAATTGACTGTTCGAACTGGCTGTACGTTTCGCTGCGCCGCGCGAATGAGCCGCAAGAAGCGGCGGCGGTGCTGAAGCGAATCTCGCCGCAAATGACGAACAAGGAACCGCACATTGCTTTCTATTTGCGGCTGATTCGTCTCTATCAGGGCGCGATGCCGGAGCAGGAAGTGCTTCCGCCGAAGCCGGCGAATTCGCACGACGTCGAAGCGGAACTGGCCTATGACACCGTGGCCTACGGCGTCGGCAACTGGCACCTGTACAACCACGATCCGCGGCGCGCCGTAGAGTTGTTCAAATCCGTCGTCTCGGGCGACGCCTGGAACGCCTGGGGATTCGTGGGATCGGAAGTCGAACTGGCGCGAATGCAGTCAGGACGAAAGTAAGTGCCAATACCCCCTGATGATCACTCCCGCCCTTCACGCGGAGCCTGACGCCGCTTCGATTTTGTGGATGACTCCTGCTTCCGCGGAAACACATCGCCGCTTCGTTCGGCCGGGTATGTAACCTCGATGCCGTGAACGCGCGCGAAGGGTGTCAGCTTGTGCGGTTTCGGCGGGGACTTGCCCACAATTTCGAGCGCCTCGATTCCGCGCGCCAGCAGCGCATCCGCAACCAGTGAGCGGTGGCAGCGCCAGGGAACCGCCTCCGCGCACATCAGCGCGCTCGGTTTCTGCGCGGCCAATTCGATGGCGCGGTCCAGCGCGTTCCGAAACTCGTTCGTTTGCATGTAATCGGCGTACCCGCGGAAACTGGCATTTCGCCAGCCCATGTTCGGCGAATCGCGGCTTGCGTGACGCAAGCCTCCGAGGTCCTTCAAGTGAACGTAGTCGATCCTGGCCGCGCGGAGCGCGCGAGTCAAAGCATCGCCGTTGAACTGCGGATTGTGGCGCGACTTGGGGATGGTGCGGATATCGATGAGCCGCTCGATCCCATTCGCCCGCAACAGTCCAATGAATTCATCGATGCCGCGCGTGGAGTGGCCGATGGTGAAAACCGGCCGCTGCGCCGATTTTTTCTGCGTCTTCATGGCTTCCTGACTCATCATAGCCGGAGCAGGGCCGCAAAACGAGAATTGCGCTTCTGAGAAGAGGCGGCAACAGAGGATAATAGCCGCAGGCGGTGTGCCGATCGTTGTCGCCTGCGGAAGAAAGCGCAGGAACCGGCGCGTTGCGCGTGACCCGTGCCGCCTGCGCTGTGCGAAACGAAATCAATGGCCGAAATTACCGCTCTATTCTGGGATAACGGTGGCGTGATCCTCACCAACGGTTGGGACCGCGACAGCCGCCGTCGCGCCGTGGATAATTTCCAGCTCGACTGGACCGAGTTCGAGGATCGCCACGAATTGGTTTTGTACGCGTTCGAGACGGGCGGCCTCTCGCTGGACAACTATCTGAAGCGAACCGTCTTCTATCGCCCGCGCGCCTTTACGCCCGAGGACTTCAGGCATTTCATGTTTCAGCAGTCCCAAGCTCTGCCCGACGCGCTCGCTTTCGCGCGTTCCCTGGCGCGCAGCAAGCAGTTTCTTATGGCTGCGCTGAACAACGAGTCGCAGGAGATCAACGAGTATCGCATCGCGACGTTCAAGCTGCGCGACTACTTCGATATTTTCCTCAGCTCCTGTTATCTGCGCGTGCGCAAGCCGGATGCGCTAATCTATCGGCTGGCGCTGCAGATCACGCAGCGCGCGCCCGGCGAGTGCATTCTGATCGACGATCGTGAACTGAATCTCGAGTGCGCCCGCGAATTGGGCGTCCATACGATTCTTTATAAGAACGTGGACCAGCTTCGCAGTGATCTGGCGCGCTACGGCATAGCCGCAAGCGAGAATCCGCGAACGGCCGCCGCGGAGTGACGCGGGATTCTGTAGCCATCATAAGATCGAATGGAGGAGGCAAGAATGGAACTCGGGATGATCGGCCTGGGCAAAATGGGCGGTTTCATGACGGAGCGTCTCGTGCGCGGCGGCCACAGCGTCGTTGGCTTCGATCGCGATCCCATCGCCGTGCAGCGCGTGGTGGAAAAGGGCGCTGCGGGCGCCGACTCGCTCGAGAAACTCTTCGGGCAACTGAAGCCGCCGCGCGCGATCTGGCTGATGGTTCCCGCCGGCGCGCCGGTCGACCAGACGATTGATGCGTTGCTGCCGCATCTTCAGCCGGGCGACACCATCATCGACGGCGGAAACTCCTACTACAAGGATTCCGTGCGCCGCGCTGCCGCGCTCGCTCCCAAGAAAATCAATTTCGTCGATTGCGGCACGAGCGGCGGCGTGTGGGGCCTCGCGGAAGGCTACAGCATGATGGTCGGCGGCGACGCCGACGTGGTGAAGCGGCTGGCCCCCATTTTCCAGACCCTCGCGCCGGGCCCGGATAAGGGCTGGGGGCGCGTCGGGCCTGCCGGTGCGGGACATTTCGTCAAGATGGTCCACAACGGAATCGAATACGGAATCATGGAAGCCTACGCCGAAGGCCTGGACTTGCTGCGCCACAAGAAGGAATTCAATCTCGACTTGCTGCAAGTCTCGAAAATCTGGCAGTTCGGCAGCGTCGTTCGTTCCTGGCTGCTCGATCTGACGGTTGACGCCCTCTCGAAGAATCCGGCGCTCGAGGGCATCGGCGCTTACGTTACCGACTCCGGCGAGGGCCGCTGGACCGTCACCGAGGGAGTCGATCTCGGCGTGGCCATGCCAGTCATTTCCAGCGCGCTCGACATGCGCTTCCGCTCCCAGGATCCCGAGCCCTTCGCCAACAAGCTGCTGGCCATGATGCGGCACGAATTCGGCGGCCACGCCTTCAAGACAGCCAAGGATTGAACTCCGCGCCGGCCGATAGCGTGCGGGAGTGGGTACGGCGGCTACTCGCCTAATTGGATGGACACCACCACTCGTCCCCTCGTTGTGGATGCCACACGATGCTGCGCGGCGGGCACGCCGTTGATCGTCATGCGCGCGATACGTGAGCCGCTGCCGCGAATGTGAATATCGAGCGTCGCGCGCCGATAGGGAACTCCGGTCAGATCGAACTCGCGCAAATCATCCGGCAGCACCGGCGCAAAGATAATCCCGCGCTGGTCGAAGCGCATCCCTGCAAGATCGAAGAGCACCAGACGAAGAAAGCCCGTCGCGCTCCATGTCTGGTGCGGCTGCGAGTCCCACAGCACGATTCCGCGCGCCCCCGCCTCCTGCAGTCCGCCGTACGGCTCGCCCGTAATGGGATTGTAGAGCTCATAGAATTGGCCGTCGCGGACCGCTCGATCCGCCATGCGCGTCAAGTCGTAAGCAAAAAGGTGGGCGTGGCCTGCGCGCGCCGCGGCGTCCGCCCAAAACGCTTCTGCGTGGGGCCAGACCGTTCCGCTGTGCCTTCCAACACCTCCAAGCCGCGCGTACCGCGCATAAGTCGGCCACAGGCATGGCATGCCTGCGGGCGCAAGGTGGACGTGGCGAAAGAGCGAGACTGCTTGCCCGGCGTCCGCCGCGCCGAACAGAACGCTGAAGGCAAGCCCAATCGCTTCCTGCCGGTCATCCGTTCCCCAGGGATCGACCAGCGTGGCGTAACGCCCCAATCCCGGTTTCCAGAAATGCGTGTTGATCGCCTTCCGCAGGCGGGCCGCTTTTTCCTGCCACAAGGGATCGGGACGCTTGCCCAGAGCGGCCGCCATTCGCCCCAGCAGGTCGTACGCGTGCAGGTACACGCAGTTCGTCGACAGCGTGAACATCGGCAGGCCGTATCCCGGGTGCGAGACTCGATCGGGATTATTCTTCGGCCAGTCCAGGATGGCGCTGCTGCCGCCCGTGTGTTCCGCATAGCGGTCGGGATATGCGGCAACGCCGTCTCCATACACCGCGGGCCCGCGAAACAGCCCCATCTTTGCGTCGAATTCGTCCGCTTCGCGCTCGGCAAGCCTGTTCAGCGTGGCCTCGAACGCGGTCTGGAGTAGCGCGCGGTCGCCCGTATAGAGGTAGTAGCTCCATGCGCCGGTGGACCACAGAATCGCATCCCAATATTGGCCGCCGATAAAGACTTTCCCGTGCCGGCGCTCCAGCACCGACAGCAGCGTGTTCCGCGCCACCTCCGGCCAGAGCAGTCCCGCGCCGTTCCATGTATTGATGGCGGCGTCGCGCGTCCACGGTTCGTTGTATCCTGCGCCGGCCATCAGCACGGGCGCGCTCTTTTCGAGCAAGCCGGCCCGAAAGGGATGAATATTCCCGGTGATATCCGCAATGGCGATGGAGAACGCGCGGTCGATCTTCGGCGCGTTGCTGTGGAGCTTTGGACTGCCTGGAGCTGCCTGCAGGCAAACGGCCGAAGCAAGGATAAGAGCGAGTGCCAGCGCACCCGAAGCAGGCACCCGTGTGCACGCGCCAATTCGACGGTTATTGAGCTGTTGCATCATCAGCAAAATCTACGATGGAGCGGATTTCATTTCTACTGTGAACCGTTGACTGTAAACTCCGGGCCTTCAACTGTAAACTGTTCCTGCTATGCGAATGGACACGCGAATCTTCCCCGATCTCGAATCCCTCAGCCTCGCCGCAATCGACGAAATGATGCGAATCATCCGCGAAGCGATCGCTCAGCGAGGCCATTTCAGCATCGCCCTTTCCGGCGGCCACACGCCCATAAAGATGTTCGAGCTTTGGGCCGGCAAGCCCTACCGCGAAGACACGCCGTGGGACGAGGTTCATCTATTCTGGGGCGACGAGCGCTACGTTCCCCACGACGACGAGCGCAGCAATTTTCGCCTGGCCCGCGACACCTTCATTTCGCGCGTCCCCATTCCTCCCGCAAACGTCCATCCCGTGCCGACCGTTTCCGCTCCCCCCGACAAGTCCGCCGAAACCTACGAGAAGGAACTGCGCGACTTCTTCGGCGTCGACGCCCCGCAAATCGATCTGCAGCTTCAGGGCCTCGGCATAGAGGGCCATACGGCCTCGCTCTTTCCCGGTTCGCCCGCGCTCACGGAAAAGCAGCGCTGGGTGCTTCCCGTGCTGGCCCCTCCTATGGTTACCCCTCCGGAGCGGCTCACCATGACGCCGGTGGTCCTCAACCGCGGCCGAAATACCTTCTTCCTTGTCTCCGGGGAAGAGAAGCGCCAAATCATCGCCGGGCTGCGCAACGAGACGTCTCCCCAGACCAGCCCCTATCCAGCCGCGCACATTCAACCTGCCGGCCCTGTGCTATGGTTTCTGGATCGTGCTGTGGCCGGATAGTGCGCCCCAGTCTTTCTGGTGATCCCCTTCATTTTCGGGACGTTGTTCCGCAACCTGAACGGCTGCGGAACGTCTAATCGCATTAAAGAAGGCCGATAGGGCAGCGATGTGGCCCGGCGTGGCACGCGCTCTTGACGCCGCGAAGCCTCTCGCATCGTCGCGCCACGCTGCTAGGAAAACGCCGCGCTTTGTGGCAGTGTAATGAGTTTGAATTTATGACAAGGAACCTTACTGTCGTAGTTTCTCTGGCCTGTCTGGCGGCTATCTTGGGGCTCGCGTCCGGCTGCGCGAAACCGGCGGAAACCGCGCCCAATCTCGCCGTGCCTGTATCGGTCGCCACGGCCCTGCAGAAGACCGTTCCCATCGACCTGACCGCCATCGGCTCGGGCGAAGCCTACAGCACGGTCTCCATCAAGGCGCAGGTCAATGCGACGCTCGAGCAGGTGCATTTCAAGCAGGGTGATTTCGTCAAAAAGGGCGACCTGCTCTTCACCCTGGATGCCCGTCCGTTCCAAGCCACCTTGAACCAGGCCGTAGCCACGCTCGCTCGCGACAAAGCGCAGGCCGAGCTCGACGAAGTGCAGGCGGGCCGCTATCAGAAGCTTTACGACGCGGGTGTCACCCCCAAGGAGCAGTTCGACACGGCAAAGGCTACTGCCGTCGCGCAAGAAGCGGCGGTGCAGGCCGATGAGGCTGCCGTCGAGTACGCGAAGCTGCAGTTGCAGTACTGCAAGATCTATTCTCCCATCGACGGCCGCACGGGCGCGTTGCAGGTTTATCCCGGCAATCTCGTCAAGCAGAACGACGTTCCCGTTCTTATCGTCATCAACCAAATCACCCCGCTCTTCGTCGATTTCTCCGTTCCCGAGCAGTATCTCGCCACGATCAAGAAATATATGGCGCGCGGGCATTTGGCGGTGACCGCCACGCCCTACGGCGACACGCATCCGGAAGCGGGCTATCTCGCTTTCGTGGACAATTCTGTCGACGCCACCACAGGAACCATCAAGCTCAAAGCTGCCTTTCCCAACTCCGATCATCGCCTCTGGCCCGGCCAGTTCTCCACCGTTTCCTTGCGGCTCGCCGAGCAGGAAAATGCCACGATTGTGCCGTCGCAAGCGGTCCAGACCGGCCAGTCGGGCGATTACGTCTACGTCGTGGCCAAGGACATGACCGCGCAACAGCGCCAGGTCACCGTGGCGCGCACCATCGGCAGTGATTCGGTGATTGCAAAGGGCGTAGTGCCGGGCGAGACTGTGGTGACCGACGGACAATTGCGCCTGATTCCCGGCGTCAAGGTGCAAATCAGGAGCAACACCGCCGGAAGCTAGCGAGTCCTACCCCGAGGTTTGCCGGCCGTGCCGGCGCACGAAAGGAGAGCCTTCATGTCCAGTCCGGAAGCTGCGCCTCAAGCCCGTCCGTCTCCGGCGCAAGCGCTCCAGCAAATGCTCACCGGCGCGTGGGTCGCGCAGTCCATTTCCGTCATTGCCACACTGGGCGTTGCCGATCTGCTGAAGGATGGGCCGAAAACGGCGCAGCAACTGGCTGAGCAGACTTCTACTCACGCCGACTCGCTCTATCGTGTTCTGCGCGCTCTGGCCACCTTGGGCGTTTTTGCCGAAACGGACGATGCCCGCTTCGCGCTGACTCCCATAAGCCAGTGCCTGCGCAGCGATACTCCCGATTCCTTCCGCAACGCGGCTCGCATGTCCCGTCTGCCGATTTTCTGGAAATCGTGGGGAGAATTGCTGGATTGCGTTAAGACCGGAGAAACCGGCCTGAAGCGCGCCTTCGGCATGATCAATCCGTTCGAGCACTTTGCGCAGCATCCCGAAGAGGGAGCGATTTTCAACGGGGCCATGACCGAAATGTCGCGCGACGTCGGCCCGGCCATCGCGGCCGCCTATGATTTCGGGAAATTTCGCACGATTGTCGACGCGGGCGGAGGCCACGGCAGCTTGCTGATCTCGATTCTGCGGCGGCATCCCGCACCCCGTGGCCTGGTCTTCGATTTGCCGCAGGTGGTCAAGGGTGCGCAACCTGCCATCGCCGCGGCGGGCTTGTCCCCCCGCTGCGAAACGGTTGCCGGCAATTTGTTTGAGTCCGTCCCCTCCGGCGCAGACGCTTACATCCTGAAAGCCATCATTCACGGTTTCGAGCGCGAAAACTGCTTGAAGATTTTGAGCAACATTCGCCAGGCCATTGCGCCCCAGGGCCGCTTGTTGCTGATCGAGCGCGTGATTCATGCGGGAAGCGAGCCGTCCTTCAACAAGATTGCCGACCTGCAGATGCTGGTCATGTCCGGCGGGCGCGAGCGCACTCCCGCGGAATACGAAGAGCTGCTCGGCGCGGCGGGATTCACGCTCGCTCAGGTCCATGCCACCGCCGCTCCGCAGTCGATCGTCGAAGGAATTCCGGCATGAAGCAACGGTCATCGAAGGCGCGCAGAACCCGGACATAAATGAGCATCGCCGAACTCTTCATCCGCCGCCCGGTAATGACCACTCTGGTCATGGCGGCGATCCTCGTCTTTGGCGTCATGGGCTATCGCAACCTTGCGGTCAGCGATCTCCCCAATGTCGATTACCCCACTATTCAGGTCACCGCCAACCTGCCCGGCGCCAACCCCGACACGATGGCCTCTGCCATCGCCACGCCTCTCGAAAAGCAGTTCTCCACCATCGCCGGCATCGATTCGATGACCTCCAGCAGCTATCTGGGACAGACGCAGATCACCTTGCAATTCGACCTGAGCCGGGACATCGATGGCGCCGCGCAGGACGTGCAAGCCGCCATCGCGCGCGCCGCCCCGCAGCTCCCGCCCAACATGCCTGCTCCTCCCACCTACCGCAAGGTGAATCCCGCGGACCAGCCCATCCTCTATCTGGCCATGGGCTCCCGCACGCTCCCGCTGTACGTCGTCGACCAGTACGCGGAAACAATGATGGCCCAGCGCATCTCCATGGTGAACGGCGTGGCCCAGGTGCAGGTCTACGGCTCGCAAAAGTACGCGGTGCGCATTCAGCTCGACCCGCAAGCGCTGGCCACGCGTCAGATCGGCATCGATGATGTGCAACGCGCGGTCTCTTCCGCCAACGTCAACCTTCCTGTAGGCACGCTGTACGGCCAGCATCGCGCCTTCACGTTGCAGGCCAATGGTCAACTGACGCGCGCATCCGCCTACCGCCCTCTGATCGTCGCCTATCGCAACGGCGCGCCCGTGCGCCTGGAAGACCTCGGCAAAGTTTTCGACAGTGTGCAGAACGACAAAGTGGCTAGTTGGTTCGGCGACACGCAATCCGTCGTGCTGGCCGTGCAGCGCCAGCCCGGCACCAACACCATCGAGGTCGTGAACGCCGTCAAGAGGCTGATGCCCCAGTTTCGCGCGGTGATTCCGCCGTCCGTGACCATGGAGACCCTCTACGACCGCTCCGTCTCCATCCGCCAGTCCGTCAACGACGTGAAATTCACGCTCTACCTGGCCATCGCCCTCGTCGTCCTGGTGATCTTCCTTTTCCTGCGCAATCTCTCCGCCACCATCATTCCCAGCATTGCTCTGCCCATGTCCATCGTGGGCACCTTTGCCGTGATGTACGAGTTGGGCTACACCATCGACAACTTATCGCTCATGGCCCTCACTCTCTCGGTGGGTTTCGTGGTCGACGACGCCATCGTCATGCTCGAAAACATCGTCCGCCACATGGAATTGGGCGAAGGCGTAATGCAGGCCGCCCTGAAAGGCTCCAGGGAAATCGGCTTCACCATTGTCTCCATGACCCTCTCCCTCGCCGCCGTCTTCCTCCCGGTTTTCTTCCTGGGCGGCATCATGGGGCGTTTGCTGCACGAATTTTCCGTGGTCATCATTGCCGCTATTCTGGTTTCCGGAATCGTTTCTCTGACCTTGACGCCCATGCTGTGCAGCCGCTTTCTGCGCCCGCCGGAAGAACGTCGCCACGGCCGCGTGTATATGACCCTCGAGCGCTTTTTCGACCGCCTGCTGCGCGGCTATGACACCTCCCTGCAGTGGTCGCTGCGCCATCGTCTGTTTGTCATGATTCTGGCCGGCATTCTTCTGGCCGTCACCGTCTGGCAATTTATCGGCATTCCCAAGGGTTTCCTGCCCGCTGAGGACAACTCGCAGCTGTTCATTTCCACCGAGGCTGCCCAGGGAATCTCTTTCGACGCGATGGAAAAGCATCAGCTCCAGCTCAATCGCATCGTGCTGAACGATCCGAGCGTCAATAACTTTTTCTCCAGCATCGGCGGCTTTACTTCCAGCAACTCCGGCGTGATCTTTCTCCGCCTGAAGGACCGCGATCAGCGCCCCATCCTGCCCAGCCAGACGATGATGGCTCTGGGGAAAAAATTTGCCGGCGTACCGCTCGTGGACTACGCCATCCGTGCACTCGCTCCGCTCTTCGCTCACCACGCCACGATTGACGACGTCATCCAGGAGCTGCGCCCCAAATTCGCCCAGGTCACCGGCATCAACGCCTACATGCAGAATCTCCCTCCCATCCGCGTGGGCGGCCAGCTCACCAAGAGCGAATATCAGCTCACCTTGCAAAGCCCGGACACCGAGGAACTTTATCGCGATGAAGCCGTGTTTCAGGCCCAGATGGCCAAGCTCCCTGGTTTGCAGGACGTGACCAGCGATTTGCTCATCCGCAATCCCCAGGTCACCGTACAGATTGATCGCGACAAAGCCTCGGCTCTCGGCGTCAGCGCCGAGCAGGTCGAGGATGCGCTCTATACCGCCTATGGCCAGCGCCAGATCTCGACCATCTATGCCCCCAACGACGAATACTGGGTCGTGATGGAACTCGAGGACCAATACCAAGCCGATCCCGCCGCTCTTTCCATGCTCTATATCCACTCCAGCTCCGGCGCGCTCGTGCCCCTGAATGCCGTAGCCAAGTTGACCACCGATGTGGGGCCGCTTACGGTGAACCATATCGGCCAGCTTCCGGGTGTCACCATCTCGTTCAATTTGCAGCCGGGCTTCGCCATCGGCACCGCCGTCAGCGAAGTCGATGACTTGGTGAAGAGCGCGCTGCCCTCCACCATTACCGCGCAATTCCAGGGAACGGCCCAGGCCTTCCAGAAATCGCTGACGGGCTTGGGGATTTTGTTGATCATGGCCATCCTCGTGATCTACATCGTTCTCGGCATCCTGTACGAGAGTTTCATCCACCCCATCACCATTCTTTCCGGTCTGCCTTCCGCCGCTTTCGGCGCTCTGCTCACCCTGCAAATTTTCGGCTACAGCCTTGACCTGTATGGCTTCGTGGGCGTGATCATGCTGATTGGCATCGTCAAGAAGAACGCCATCATGATGGTCGACTTCGCCATCGACCGGGAGCGAAACCAGGGGAAAGCAGCGATGGAAGCGGTCTACGAGGGCGCGCTTATCCGCTTCCGTCCCATCATGATGACCACCATGGCTGCGCTTATGGGCACTCTGCCCATCGCCCTGGGATCGGGCGCGGGAGCCGATGCGCGCCGCCCTCTGGGCCTGGCGGTGGTGGGCGGCCTGATCTTCTCGCAGTTGGTGACGCTCTACTTGACGCCCGTCTTCTACACCTACATGGATTCCTTCCAAGGTTGGATCCAGGGCCATTTCCACAAGGCCACCGCAGAGGAACAGCCGCATTTGGCCTCCGCAGATTGACCGCCGTCGTCCGCAACCTGTCCTTTCGTACCATTGACCCGCAAGTGTGCTGCGACCTACCATCGTTTTTGCGGTGAAAGAAGTCTGCGATGACGCCGTAACTTCAGTTTTCTCAGCGATTTGGGCTTTTGGGGCCGCCCGCCGCCGGAACGGCTTGGGACTGTTCGATACTCTATAGGGAGCGAAACCAGAATGCCGCTTGCCGCCCAGTTACCACGAGACATCCGCCTAAGACCAAAACGGCGCGGGCCGCGCATGAATTCTCGCGTACCATGCACCATTGAATGGGCTGGGCAGCCCGGCCCCTTGCATTTCGAATCGGCTGTGACGCGCGTGGTCAGCCACTATGGCTGCCTGCTGGTCAGCCCGAAGGAGATGGACGTCCGCCAGGCGCTGCGCCTCACCAATCTGGCCACCAAGCAAGCTTCGAACGCCGTCGTCGTTTGGAAGGGCCCGCAACGCGCCGACGGCTGGGATCTGGGGGTTGAACTTGTTTCACCGGAAATGGGCTTTTGGGGTATTGAACTTTGACTATTGAGAACTCTGGCCTAGCGCCCGCCAAAAATTCGGAATCGTTGCCCAAGACTGCCGTAACAGCCGCGCGCCCGTTCGGCCCTGTGCTCGCTCCGCAACGCCCGAAGGAGCAAAAGCCGTACGTGCTGCACGCGGACCGGCGCCGCGTCCAGCGCGTCATGCTGCGCGTGCACGCCTGCGTTCATGTTTCGCTGCAGGGGACGCCCACCACGCTGGAAACGACGACCATGAACGTCAGCAGCGCGGGCGCTCTGCTCATTCTGCAGAAGGGCCTTCCAGTGGACTGCCGCCTCGTGCTCGAACACGGGCAGAGCAAAGAACGCGTGGCCTGTCACGTGACGCGGCCCGCGCGTGAGATGCCCGAAGGCTTTCACGTCAGCGTCGAATTCGATTCGCCCGCGCCCAATTTCTGGGGCATCGCCTTTCCTCCCGCCGACTGGCGCCCCGTCGATTAGCGGCCTCCTTTAAGCGTTGCGACCACAGGCCGATTTGAGTGGTCGCAAGCTTGTCTCGCTAGGGCGAGCCACACTTCCACTGCTTTGCCATCCTCGGTTTATTCGCCTGTTCGTCGGTAAGAATTTCGCAACGCGCGGGCGGAACGCCCACGCCACACAGTTGGTTACGGTTCGAGTTGCTTGACTCGGGCGCGGAGCTTGGCCAGCTCGGCTTTGCGCTCGGCGAGGGTGGCTTCCATTCCTCGAACGATTTCGGCCGGGGCCTTGCTGCGGAAGGCGTGATCGGCGAGGCGCGTCTCCTTCGACGCGATGTCCTTTTCCAGGCGCTCGATTTCCTTCTTGGCTTTCGCAATTTCGGCGGCTTTGTCGACCACCTCGCCGTAAGCGATGCGCAGATCGAACTGCGCCGTCGAACGAATGGCCGCGCCGGCTGGCTCGAGGCGGCCGGCGGAAACGTTCAGGCTCGCGAGCGTTCCCAGACGCAAGATGGGTTCGAGATTGGCTTGAACGGCCTTGCGCACGGGCGCATCAGCGGCTGAAAAGTCGGCGGGAACTTTTTTCTTCGGATCCACTTTCATTTCGGCGCGAATGTTTCGCGCGGCGATGATGATTTCCTGCAGCAGCGTCATCTCGGATTCTGCGCCAGGATCGGACCAATCGGAATTGGGCTGCGGATAGCTTTCCAGCGCGATGGACAGCGGCTCCGGCGCCGTTGTCTCGCCGGTGCCTTCCGCCAGTTCGGATGAGGCCAGAGCTTCCGCCGCGACCCGCGACGCACCGGCGTGCTGCGGGAAGCGGTGCCACAGCTCTTCCGTGATGAATGGCATGACCGGATGCAGCAGGCGCAGCGCCGCATCAAACACGGCAAGAATGTTTCGCCAAGCGGGAATGGACACCGCGCGGTCCTGCGCCGCCAGTTGTGGCTTGACCCACTCGATGTACCAGTCGCAGAAATCGCCCCAGAAGAAGTGATAGATCGTCTGGCAGGCCTCGTGGAAGCGGAATCCTTCGAGCGCTTCACTGACTTGCGCCGAAGCGGCCGAAAGGCGCGAGAACATCCAGCGATGCGCCAGCGCCGCTTCGCCGGGAACCGCGTACGGCGCGCGCGCGCGCACTTCCGGCGCGGCCAGCTCTTCCAGCGAAATCCCCTGCGCCTCCGCTTTTTCCAGGTTGACGAACAGAAAACGCGCCGCGTTCCAGACCTTGTTGGCGAACGCCCTCGCGCTGAGCAGGCGGTCTTCGCTCAGTATGATGTCTGTCCCGGGCGCGGCCATGCTGGCCAGCATGTATCGCAGCGCGTCCGTGCCGTACTGCTCCGTCATCTGCAGCGGATCGACGCCGGTCCCCTTCGTTTTCGACATCTTCGCGCCTTCCGCGGTGCGCACCAGGGAATGAAGGTAAAGCTGGCGGAAGGGAATGCGCGTCGAAACATCCCCGGTGATCAACGACGGGTCGGCCATCAAATGAATCCCCATCATGATCATGCGCGCATCCCAGAAGAAGAGAATGTCGTAGCCGCTGATCAGCAGGCTGGTGGGATAGAACTCGCGCAGGTCTTTCGTGTCGTCGGGCCAGCCGAGGGTGGAAAAAGGCCACAGCCCCGAGCTGAACCAGGTGTCCAGCACGTCGGAATCCTGCGTGAGCTTCGAGCCGCCGCACTTGGGGCATTTCGCCGGGACGCTGGCCGCCCGCGCATGGCCATCCACGATCTCCACTTGCGAATCGCGCGCGGGAACCATCTCGGTGCATTGCGCGCAATGCCAGATGGGAATGCGGTGGCCCCACCATAGCTGGCGCGAGATGCACCAGTCGCGGATGTTGTCGAGCCAGTTCAGCAGAATGGTGCGCTGATTGTCGGGGACGACTTCGGTGAGCTCATCGCGCACGACTTGCTTGGCGGGCTCGGCGAGCGGTGCCATCTTCAGAAACCACTGCGTCGAGATCCGCGGCTCGACGATGGCCTTGCAGCGGTCGCAGGTGCCAACCGCGTGGACGTGCTCTTTGACCGACTCGACGAGCCCTAGTTCTTTCAGGTCGGCCAAGATGCGTCCGCGCGCGGCGAACCGTTCAAGTCCCGCGTAGGGGCCGGCAGCATCGCTCATGTGGCCGTCCGGAGTCATCACATCGATTTCGGGCAGGTTGTGCCGCTTGCCGATTTCGAAGTCGTTGGGATCGTGCGCCGGCGTGATTTTAACAACCCCGGTGCCGAATTCGCGGTCCACGTAGGGATCGGCAATCACCGGGATTTCGCGGTTCATCAGCGGCAGCAGAACCTTGCGGCCCACGTACGGGCGATAGCGGTCGTCGTGCGGATGCACCGCAACAGCCGTGTCGCCCAGCATCGTTTCCGGGCGGGTCGTGGCGACCACAAGAAATTCAGTTGAGCTGGGCTTTCCGCTCGAGTCGACGAGCGGATAGCGGATATTCCAGATTTCGCCGGCGCGTTCGTGATGCACCACTTCCAGATCGCTGATAGCCGTCTGGCAGCGCGGGCACCAATTCACCATGTAGCGCCCGCGGTAGATCAGCCCCTCGCGGTAGAAGCGCAGAAACGCGTGCAGCACCGCGCGATACAGCGCCGGCTCCAGCGTGAACCGCTCGCGCGTCCAGTCGCACGACGCGCCCAGCCGAATCATCTGCTCCTTGATCACCCCGCCGCTTTCCTGCTTCCATTTCCAGACGCGCCGCTCGAATTCCTCGCGGCCCAAATCCTGCCGCCGGACGCCTTCCTTGGCCAGCATGCGTTCGACGACGAATTGCGTAGCGATGCCGGCGTGGTCCATGCCCGGCAGCCAGAGCGTGCGCTCGCCGCGCATGCGATGCCACCGGACCAGCATGTCGATCTGGGTATGCTCCAGCATGTGCCCAATGTGGATCGAGCCGGTCACGTTGGGTGGCGGCAGGGCAATCGAGAATCGCGGGCCATATCCGGAATTCTCGGCGCGGAACAGCTTTTCTTCATACCAGGCTTTGGCCCAGCGCCTTTCGACCTCACTCGGCTCGTACGCCTTGGGTATCTCTCGGGGCATTGTTCGCTGGTCCGGATGAAATGGCGTCAGATGAACAATCAATATAAGCGGCAGGGGCGAGAAGCGTCAATTCGAGAAGGTAGCCAAGGCGGCCGCTCGGGCTCCCTCTGAACTGCGGGCGCCGTATTGCAGTCAGACACGTCCGTGAAAACGTTTACTTTTCGCTTGACGGGTGCTGCGGCGTGCCCATAGATTCCAGCGCGGGCGAATTTCGCGAGCGGAGGACCGAATGTCGAACAAAATGTCGCGCCGGGAACTGTTCAAGAATGCGGGCGTGGCGGGCGCGGCCACCCTGCTGGCCGGCACGGCGAGCGGAAAGCAAGCTGGGCCGCAGCAAAATGATCTGCAGTCGCAACTGGCGCGGCTCCGCGCGGAATCATCGAAGGAGATGCTGGCCGAGCACGAGAATTATCAGCTCGAAATCGCGGCGGGCGACATGATCGTCCGTTTCGACAAGCGATTCGGCTCCATTTCCTCCATCACGCGCAAAGGCGATCCCTTCGGCACCAACTTCGTGGGCAATGAGATCAACACGCCCGGCGTCGATCCTTTCGATTCGCGCTTCACCGGCGATGTGGTGACCACCGTATGGGCCCTGAACGGTCCCTTGCAACCGGCCCGCCTCGGCCAGAACGACATCTTCCGGGTATCCGGGAAATGGCAGCGCGAGCTGACAGGAAAGTCGGGCGACGTGCGGGCGCTGAGCTTTCGCGACAACGTGTTCGGCGTGCGCTACGACGGCGCGGCCCGCGAAGAAGAAGGAATCCGCAGCTACCGCCTCAACATGTCCTACCGCCCGGGGGAAGGGAATTCGCTGATCTGGGAGATCGAAATTCAGAACATGACGCCGCAGTCGTTGGAAATCGGCGAGCTGGCCCTGCCGCTCATGGTCAACGACGATTACGCCGAGCTGTACTACGAGCCGGGCGGCCGCGCGGCCATCAGTGGCGGCGGTAACGTCGATTTCGCGTTGACGCCCGTGCGGCAGAAGCTGATTCATGAACAGAAAGTTCTCGTCCATCATTTCATCGCCGGACACAGCTCGTATGCTCTGGTGCAACGGCCTCTCGGCGATGCGCCATTTCTCCTGGTTCACACGCTGGGCGACACGCCTTTCGAATGCATCTATAAGGATGAGGACCGCGACTTCAACGAGCATACGATCGGATGGCGCGGGCCGGACCTGCTCGCGATTCATTCCTGGGCCACCATGCAGCAGCGCCGCTGGGACAGCAATCCCTGGGTGAACGGCCACACCTCGCTCGTTCTGCAACCCGGAGAAAAGAAGTCCTACCAGGTGCGCTTCGCGTTCATTCCCAGCTACGAAGCGATTCGCGACGAACTCTACAACGCCGGCAATCTGGGCATTCGCGTCCTGCCCTCGATGGTGGTGCAGGAACAGACACCCGCGCTCGTCGAGCTGAAAGCGAAGTCTGACATCGACCGCATCAAGCTGCTCTCCGACAACATCACCGTCGTCAACCAGCAGCGCCAGGGCGAGAACGTCCGGCTGACGCTGTCGTTTCAGGGGCGCGGCCAGAAAAGCATGCGCCTGCATTACGGCAACGGCCGCTGGACCAATCTCGTCTTCTACTGCATCCCGGACATCGCCGAATCGCTCAAGGCGCGCGGGAAATTCGTCGTCGATCGCCAGTTCTACAAGGATCCCACTGATCCCTATCACCGCTTCCACGGCTTTTTGCCCTTCGATTACCGCGTCGGCGGCATGTTTCTGGATTCCGATCACGTGTGGGAAGTGGGCGACAGCGATGAAGCCGGCTTTTCCGAGCCGCTGTTTCTCGCCGAAAAGAACGTCTACTATCCGCGCAAGGAGGAAGTCGACACCCT
>Ga0075272_1000041_pt1 | contig 39818 bp, 18 predicted proteins | sample SF_Rice_5C_0N_40_FD_69776 | JGI IMG/M metagenome (GOLD analysis project Ga0075272, IMG submission 69776) | Rice paddy soil microbial communities from Twitchell Island, California, USA - SF_Rice_5C_0N_404 | ecosystem: Environmental > Terrestrial > Soil > Paddy field/soil | place: USA: Twitchell... | reverse complement strand
TCCCGTCGATCCTTGTCCGCGTGCCGTCGGCGCGGTTGGTCGAGGTGGCCTATGCATACAGTTGCGAAAATGCCGGCGAAAATTCCCGGCGGAAGCTTTTTGATCGAGGAGCGTGCCCCGCAAGACGTGTTCACTCCCGAGGACTTCAGCGAGCAGCATCTGCTGATTGCCAAAACGGCCGAAGAGTTCGCGGCCAAAGAAATCGTTCCCAACATTGAACGCATGGAGCGCAAGGACCTCTCCGCTCACCGCGAGCTCCTGAAGAAAGCCGGCGAGCTCGGCTTCAGCGGGGTCGATATTCCCGAAGAGTATGGCGGCGCTGGGCTGGACAAAGTCACCTCCGCCCTGATCGCCGACCGCATCGCCAAATACGGGGGTTTCAGCACCACCTGGGGCGCGCACGCCTGCATCGGCATGCTCCCCATCGTGTATTTCGGCACGGAAGAACAGAAGAAGAAGTATCTGCCCGGCCTGGCCAGCGGCCAAACCGTCGGCGCCTACGCCCTTTCCGAATCGTCTTCCGGCTCCGACGCCATGAACATCCGCACGCGAGCGGCGCTTTCCGCGGACGGCAAATTCTATGTGCTCAACGGCGAAAAAATGTGGATCACCAACGCCGGTTTTGCCGACCTCTTTATCGTCTTCGCTAAAGTGGACGGAGAGAAATTCACCGCGTTCATCGTCGAACGCAATTTCCCGGGATTTTCCGTGGGTCCCGAAGAGCACAAGATGGGCATTCGCGGATCGTCCACCTGCCCGCTCATCCTCGGCGAGTGCAAAGTCCCGGTGGAAAATGTGGTGGGGGAAATCGGCAAAGGGCATCACATCGCGTTCAACGTTCTCAATGTGGGGCGCTTCAAGCTGGGCGCCGGCTGCGTCGGCGGGGCGCGGAATTCGCTGGAGAGCGCCATCGCCTACGCCAAAGAGCGCAAGGCGTTCGGCAAAACGATCAGCGAGTTCGGTTTGATCCGCGAAAAGCTGGCCAACATGGCCGTGGGCATTTTCACCGGCGAGGCCATGGCCTACCGCACGGTGGGCATGATGGATGCGGCCATCGCGCAGCTTGGCGAAAACCAGAAGGACATGAAGGCGGTTCGCAAAGTGATCGACGAGTACGCGGTGGAGTGCTCGATCCTGAAAGTGTGGGGATCGGAGATGGTCGATTCCGTCGTGGATGAAACCATGCAGATCTTCGGCGGCTACGGCTTCGTCGAAGAGTATCCCGCCGAACGCGCGTACCGCGACGCGCGCATCAACCGCATCTTCGAAGGCACCAACGAGATCAACCGGCTGGTCATCAGCGGCTTTCTGCTGAAGCGGGCGATGTCCGGCCAGCTGCCATTGATGGCGGCCATCCAAAAATTGATGGACGAAGTGCTGTCCGGCGCGAAGGAAAACGGCGCGCAGGGTTTCCTCGCGGAAGAGCGGCGGCTGGTGGCTGCAGCCAAGAAAATGGGCCTATTTGCAGCGGGAATCGCGACCCAGAAGTACATGCAAGCGATTCAGGACCGGCAGGAAATCCTGGGAGCGATCGCCAACATGACGATCGAAACCTACGCGATGGAATCGGCGCTGCTGCGCGCGCAGAAGCTTGCGGCGCAGAAAGGAGAAGCCGCCGCAGCGCACGCGGTGGCCATGGCGCGCGTGTACATCGCCGGAGCCATGGAAAAGGTGGAGAGCGCCGCAAGAGCGGTGATTGCCGCGGCCAGCGAGGGCGACATGCTGCGGTCGCAAATGGCCATCCTGCGGCGGCTGGCCAAATACGAACCGTTCAACACGATCGCGCTGCGGGAGAAGATCGCGGAGCGCGTGCTCGCCGCGGGGAAGTACGTCGCGGCCTGACGTTTCGCCGCGCCGGCTGATCGCGGGGAGCACTGAGGACTGCGCTTCGGGCCGGCTCATCCCGGGGAGCACTGAGGAGTGCGTTTCCGGCCGGCTCATCTTGGGAGCATTGCGGAGCGCTGCGGGCCTGGGCGCGGTTGCAGGGAAGGGGCGCAAGCGAGAGCGCCCGCGCGCCGCCGCAGCGCTCGCGCAGGCGAAAGCCCGGCGAAGAAAAAACTGCGGCAAAGGCATCAAGAACCTTGATGCTTAAAGGCGCTTAAACCGGCTTAAAAAGCCAATTCCGTGCACGGCTGCGCCAGGGGTGGCCGGCAGGGCTTGCGTGACGCAGATCACGTTCGCCGGCAGGTTGGTACTATGCCGCATACAGCGGTCGAGACACTTCAGGGACCCACCCTGCAGGGATTCGAGGAGTACATTCGCGCAGCGGAAGCCGGGATGGAGCGGAGTTCCGGCGGCAGCGGAACGTTCCTGTGGTCGGACGCGGACGCGGAACGGACGCGGCAGGTGCGCAGCGGGGAAGTGGCGGCGGAGTTCTGGTCGGGCGAGGGCCCGGCAGCGGCGCCCAGCGGGTTGATCCATGACTGGATCGGGGCAGCCCGCGCGGAGGGCGCGACGGTGGAAGCGATGTTGCGCCTGATCCAGAACTACGACCATCACAGCGAGATTTACCAGCCGGAGGTGACCGCCTCGAAACTGCTCAGCCGCAAGGACAACGATTTCGAGATTTACCTGCGGCTGCGCAAGAAGAAGATCATCACGGTGGTTCTGGATACGGAGCATCACGTGGAGTACCGGCCAGTTGGGAAGATGCGCTGGACCTGCCGGTCGTACACCACGCGCGTCGCGGAAGTCGAGCATGCGGGGAAGCCGAATGAGGAAGTGCTGGCGCCGGACACGGGCTATGGGTTTTTGTGGCGGCTGTACTCGTACTGGCGATTCGAGGAGCGGGACGGGGGAGTCGACTTCGAGTGCCGCGCCGTTTCGCTGACGCGCGACATTCCCACCGGGTTGGGCTGGATCATCGAACCCATGATCGAAAAGCTTCCCAAGGAATCGTTGATGCACACGCTGGAATGCACGCGGCAAGCCCTCCGTAAGTAGCCCCTGTGAAAATGATTCCGGCCCGCATGAAGCGAGCAGACGGCCGCCAGACATTCGTACGGGAAATCACGAGCGCAGTTGACGCAGGATTTCTAAGCGGCGCTCCTCTTCGAGAGCTTTTCTACGGAGTTCATCCCGCTCTCGCGCCAATTTTCTCGTGTGCTCTGCAATGACTAACGCCGCATACTGGCGATTTGCGAGTTCGATGTAGTGCTTCATGTACGCCTGGAGCCTGCTGGGCGACATGCCAGGACTCATTGGGACCGTTGCCTCATTGCCATTAAAGTTGAACGATATCGGCTCAGCTCCACCGTAATACTCAAACTGCTCCCGTGGTTGTCGGAATGCCTCAATCCACTTTGGAGGCGGGGAGGTCGTCAATCTGAAAATTAAGTGGCCGCCCCGGTAATCCGTGTCCGCCAACCCCACGGGGTTTCTGGTAAGCGGATCGTCTACTTCCGTTTCAGGAATGATCTCTGACTTCAGGGAATTAAGGCGCTGCAAGGAAAGGAACTCGTTCCCTCGGGAGATGAGTTCGCGTTTCACGTCGCTGATTGAAGGGCGAACGGCGGGGTCCTGGCGAAGCATCAACTCGATCAAGCCATCGAGATAGGAATACTCGCTAACAACATCAGAAACCTTTCGAAACGAAGTGCCCAGAGGAACGGCTCCAGAAAACATCTCATTGAGAATCAGACCGAGGGCGTAAATGTCCGCTTTGCTATCCACTCTCTGCCCACGCGTCTTCTGTTCGGGCGCTGCGTACAAAAAATTCGCTAATCTGTCGTTGTTCTTAGTTTCAACCGCCGTCAGCAACTCTTCTTCCTCAAAATGCGCTATTCCGAAATCGGCTACGACCAGAGTCTTCGTTTCTGCCCGGAACAAAACGTTCTCCGGCTTGATGTCGCGATGCCAGACACCCTGCAGATGAGCGGCCTCCAGGCCGTCCAAGATCTGCCCAAAGTAGGGTAGGACAGCTTGCGGTACTACGCGGTTTAACATCAATTCGCGGAGAGTCCCGGCAAAGAGCGGCATTACATAAAAAGGGTCGCCACGATCAGTAACACCACTTCCCTGGACTCGAATGATGTTTTGGTGTGTATTCTTCGTGCAGAAGTTAATCTCGTTCTTGAACCGCTTCAAACGGGTCGCAGTTGTCCTCGCCGGATCGAGGATCTTGACTGCACACGGCACCCCATCAGAGTCGCAAGCCTCGAACACCTCACCTGCACCGCCTGATCCTCGTAGCGCTAAGATGGTGTAAGTTTCGAATGCGGTCTTGAGTATCTCACCTTTCTTGTAGCCCATCAGCCGCGCACCATGATCCTGCTTTGACGTTCGGAGGCACAGATCATAGCTGCTTTTGCCATCCGGAACAAACTGCGTCCTGAACTTCGCTGGATTTCGGCCGCTCAGAGGCGGGCGGGCTAGAGGCTTTGCGGACGCGTGGTGGGCTGCCGCGCGCACGGGGCACATGATAGCATTGGCGCACTTCGCTCTTGTGTGCGTCGCGGAATTCGCGGCGTTTTTTGCGTTGCGCTTTGGGTTGCTGCCATGAAGGGCCGCGAGGAGATTTCCGATGAACGATTACAAGCGTTCCACAATCATCGCGGCGGCGGGGCTGGCGCTGGCAGTGCTGGCGGCGCTGGCGTGCGTCACCGCAAGCCTCGCGCAGGAGCCCACAGCAGCCGAGTTGAGCAAGAAAGAAACGGTTGCCTCGGCTTTTCTTCGCGGGTTCAAACTCCAGGAATATGAAGTGCGCTCGGCGGCAGAAGCGATGCCCGCAAGCAAGTACGGTTACCGCCCTGCGGCCGGAATGTTCAAGAATGAAAAGCCGCCATTCGGCCCAGCCGAAGTCCGCACCTTCGCCGAACAAGTGAAACATGTGGCCTGCTCGAACTTCGCCTTTGCGGCGGAGTTCGACGGCCAAAAGCCGCCCGAACACTGCGACCTGGGCGGCCCGTCGTCGGCCAAAACCAAACCGGAGCTGCTGATCTATCTGCGCGATTCTTTCGCGGCGGTTGAAAAAAGCCTTGCAGCAATCAACGAAAGAAACATGTTCGATTCCATCGAGGGGCCGTATGCGGGGCCAACGACGCGGCTGAATTTGGCTACCGTCGTGATCTGGCACGCGGCGGACCACTACGGCCAAATGGCGATTTACCTGCGGCTGAACGGCATCGTGCCGCCTGCCAGCCGGCCCAATCCGCCGAAACTTCAGGGCATGTAGCTGAGCTGGCCGCGCCGCGGAAGCTCAATCCGTTGTCGACCCAGCAAGCGCAGGTGGCGTAACGCGCAGCACGTCGAGAGCCGTCCACGCTCCAAAGGCGAGGCGCCGGCGCGACAAGACCCGTACGGCATGGCGTTTCCCCTCGGGCTTGGACTCAAAAAACCAAACGACAAACCCCGCAAAGCCTCAGGTCTGAAGACCTGAGCTACATTGATGCCATGGAATCAGGAGCGGGCGAGCGCAAAGCATTCCTGAGGGACAAGCGCCGCTCGCGTCTGCCCAGAAACGGCCGAGATTTACCACAGAGAGCGCGGAGAAAATGCGGAGGGCACGGAGCCCACGCGCACACCTTCGCACTGAGCGCGGAGCACCCGCAACTTCAGTGTCGAGACCTAGGGCACCCGGCGGGCAAGGCGAAGAGGGATCCTTCGCTGCGCTCAGGATGACGAGCGTAACGGCGCTCAGCGAGGCCGCGCGGGCTGCGCGCGCAGTGGGAAAAATTGTCGGGCTGGCCTACAGGTTTTTCCTTAGAAAAACGCGAGGGGGTAACTGCGCTCACGGTGAGGCGTGACGTGAGGTACTGACCTGTTTGCGGAACCGCGTTTAAGTAGGTGCGGTTGTGCATTCTGGAGCAGACGGCGAGGTACGAACATGAGTCTGCGTCAATGGTCACGATCCGAGGTTCAGTACGGGCGAAAGATACTGGATTCGGGGCTGGAGGGAGCGCGCGCGGGCGAGGAAGAGTTCCTTCATGGAAGGCCGCTCACACCGTTCGTGGGCAAGTCGGTGCAGGCCGCGCTGGTTCCGGCGGCGATTGGGGCCTGCCTGGGGGTACTGGGCAGCTTTCCGGTCAGCCGGGCGGAGAGGCCGAGCCGCGTGCTGTTCCTGGGCTTGCTGGGCGGCGCGATCGGGCTGAGCCTGGGGCTGGCCTGGGAGAGCCGGCGGATCACCGAGAGCGCCACACGAGGGGCGCTGCAGAACATCCACAAAGCGCGCGATGAGCATTGGGTGGAAAAGCATCCTGTCGCCTACGCGTAAGGCACGAGCGTTGCGTCCGGCGATCAGGCTGCTTCGCTCGCAGTCCTAAGCTGGAACCCGCAACAGGGAAAACACGGACGGGCCGATGAGCCCGATATAAGCGGGGTGTTTATGAGCGAAGCAGTTGCCGTGCAGACGTCCAACCCGCCGATTACAAAAGACCTGGCCCCGGAACGAATCGCCTACCTGGATGGCCTGGTGCAGCAGGCGCGAGCAGCGTCCGCCATTTTTACGCAATACACGCAAGAAGATGTGGACCGCATTGTGAAGGCCATCGTACTGGCCGGGCTGGAACAGGCGCAGCACCTGGCGCGGCTGGCGGTGGAAGAAACCAAGCTGGGGGTGATGGAAGACAAAGTCATCAAGAACATGGTGGCGACGGAGTTTGCCTACGACTACGTGAAGGACAAGCGCACGGTCGGGGTGATACGCGAATACCCGGAACGGAATCTGGTGGAGATGGCCGAGCCCATCGGGGTGATCCTGTCGCTGCTACCGATCACGAATCCGACGTCGACCGTGCTGTTCAAATGCATCATGGCGATCAAGACGCGGAACGCGGTCGTGTTCAGTCCGCATCCGCGGGCGTGGCGGTGCTCGTCGGAAGCGGTGCGGATCATGCACGAGACGGCGATCGAGCATGGCGCGCCGGCCGGGGTGTTTACCTGCCTGGAGGCGCCGACGCTGCAGGACAACGCCTACCTGATGCGGCACAAAGATGTACGGCTGGTGGACGCGACGGGAGGGCCGGGAGCGGTGAAGGCGGCCTACAGCTCGGGCAAACCGGCGTTAGGCGTAGGCCCGGGCAACACACCCGTCTATTTGGAAAAGACGGCGGACCTGAACGCGTCGGTGGTGGACATCATCATTTCGAAGACGTTCGACAACGGAACGATCTGCGCATCGGAGCAGACGGTGGCGATCGATGATGAGATTTACGACAGCGCGCTGAAGAAGTTTACAGAGTTGGGGGCGCACGTCTGCAACGAGGAAGAAACCAAACTGCTTGAGAAGACGGTAATCGACCCGAAGACCGGGATGATGCAGCCGCTGGCGGTGGGGCAGAGAGCGATCGACATTGCGGGGTTCATCGGCCTGCGCGTGCCGGCGAACACGAAGTTGCTGATTGCGCCGATTCGGGGAGTGGGCCGGGAACATCCGCTGTCGGTGGAGAAGCTGTTTCCGGTGCTGGCGGTGTATCGCGCGAAATCGACGGAAGAGGCGCTGAAGGTGTGCGTGGACGTCAATCATGCAGGAGGGCTGGGGCATACGGCGGTGATCTTCTCGCGCAACGACGAAATCATCCAGCGTTTTGGAGAAGCCATGAATGCGGGTCGGATCATCGTGAACTCGCCCGGTGCGATTGGGGCGCTGGGAGCGGTTTACAACGATTTGGTGCCCACGTTTTCGTTCGGGTGCGGGACGGGCGGCGGGAACAGCACGACGGACAACGTGAACGTGTTCCATTACCTGAACATCAAGCGCGTGGCGCGACGGACGCAGGCGCACATGTGGTTCCGCGTTCCGGACGAGATTTATTTCAACATGAACGCGGTGGAGAACCTGCGGCAATTCGAGTCGGAGTCGACCATCATCGTTTCCAATCCGGCTTTGGAGCGCATGGGGCACGTGGAGACGGTGCGGCGGTTCATTCCCGAGCAGAGCCACACGCACGTGCTGTTTATTCCGGACGCCGAGCCGGAGCTGAAAGTGGTGATGGAGGGAGTGGAAGCGCTGAACTTCTATAAGGCGGACCAGATCATCGCGCTGGGGGGCGGGTCGGTGATCGACGCGGCGAAAATTATGAAACTGAAGTACGAATCGCCGCAGGCCGACCTGGAAGAACTGGCCGCGCCGTTCCTGGACCTGCGCAAGCGGGTGGTGCAATACCCCACGGAGAAAGTGCATCGCGCGCGTCTGATCGCCATTTCGACCACGAGCGGAACGGGGAGCGAGGTCACACCGTTTGCGGTGCTGACGGACAAGGCGCGGGGGCGCAAGGTCACGCTGGCGGACTACTCGTTGAGCCCGGACGTGGCGATCGTCGATCCGCAATTCGTGATGTCGATGCCGAAGAAACTGACGGCGGACACGGGAATCGACTGCCTGACGCACGGGCTGGAGGCCGGAGTATCGAATTACGCTTCGGCGTACACCGATGCGAACGCGATGCAGGCCATCCGGCTGGCGTTCAAGTATCTGCCGATCGCGTACGAGCGTCCTGGCGATGAAGAGGCGCGCAGCATGATGCACAACGCGGCGTGCATTGCGGCGCTGGCGTTCTCGAACGCGTCGGTGGGAGTGAACCACGCGCTGGCGCACGCGTTTGGCGCGCGCTTTGGGGTGTCGCACGGGCGCGCGAACGCGCTGATGCTGCCGCACGTGATCGCCTACAACGCGGCAGTGCCGGCCAAGTTCATGCCGTCGCCGTATCAGCAGGGATATATGGCGCACAAGAAGTACGCCACGGTCGCGGACCTGCTGGGACTGGGCGGACGCGGGATCGAAGAGAAGGTTGGGCGGCTGATCGCGGCGATCGAGGAATTGCTCGACCGGCTGGAAATGCCGCGTTCGATCGGCGAGCTGGGCATCGGGAGAGAGGAATTCGCGGAGGCGGTGCCGGAGCTGGTCGCCACGGCGTTTGACGACCCATCGTGGCGTTCGAACCCGCGCATGCCGCTGATCAGCGAATTGTCGGAGCTATTTTGGAAGGCGTACGAAGGGCGCGGCGCGAGAGAACTGGCCGGCGCGGCGCAGGTACGGACGGCCTAAGAGGATGCGCAAAACTCACTTGGGATGCGCGGCGTTTTCCGCGAAGCGCCAGGCAAGGCGGTGCGTATGGCGATGATCGCTGTGTGGGTGAAAGGCGAAGGCCAGGGAGTCGCTCCCGCGCTGCGAGAAGCCGCGGAGAAGGTGGAAAGCAGCGCCGATGAGCTGGTGGTAGACCTGGCGGCAGTGCGGCGGATCGATGTCGAGGGTCTGCGCGCGATGGAGGGCCTGGTCAGCGTGGCGGAGGAAAAGAGGGTAAAGGTGGTGCTGCGCGGTGTGAACGTGGAGATCTATAAGGTGCTGAAACTGACGAAGCTTGCGCCGCGGTTTTCGTTTGAAAGCGGCGACTCCGGCAGGGAGAGGAGTTGAGGCGCATGCCGAACCATGCACAAAGCGACCGGCTGTCCTGGGGCGACACGGTGTTTCTGAATCTGGAACGCGAAGGGATGCCGCTCAACGTGGCGAGTGTGTGCACGTTTGACGGGGACATTTCTTTCGCGCAGTGGTTCGCATACGTGGAATCCAAACTTCCGCTCATCCCGCGTTATTTGAAGCGGGTGGTGCCTGAGCCGCTGGGCATCGGTCTGCCGAGCTGGGAATACGATCGGGAATTCGATCTGCGGCGGCACCTTCCTGTCGTGACGCTGAAACACGGGACGGAAACGGAGTTGAAGAATTTTGCGGGAAAACTTTTCAGCGAGGTGATGGACCGGCGGCATCCGTTGTGGGACATGACTCTGGTTCGAGGGCTCAAGAGCAAGCGCACAGGCATGATCATCCGTCTGCACCACTGCCTGGCGGACGGGATCGCGGGAGTAGGCCTGATGAACACGCTTCTGGACGCGAGTCCCGAGACACCGCGGCTGCCGCGGAAAAGGTTTCGGCTGCCCGCCGGAGGGCCGCGCGACCCGCTGAAGTCATTGGCCAACGGCGCGGTGGACGTCTATTCCGAGTTCGTGCAGCGGATTCTATCGAGCTGCGAAGACCTGTTCACGATTGCGGAGCGCGTGGCGGCAAACGGCGGGGCGTCGGGGATGACCGAGCTTTCTCAATTTCTGCCGGAAATCACGGCGGCGACGGAGCGCTTGCGGTTCAACGTGATCTACCGCGGGCCGCAGAAGTTTGCCTGGGCGAAAATTCCGCTGACCGATGTGAAAGTCATTCGGGAGGCGTGTGGAACGAGCGTGAACGACGTCCTGCTGGCGCTGGTGACAGCCACGATCCGGCGGTATGCGGAAGCGCATGGAGACGAGGTGAAGGGCCGGCTGCTGCGGATGATGGTTCCGGTCAACCTGCGGGGGAACGGAAGCGCGGGCGAGCTGGGCAACCGGATTTCGCTGGTGCCGGTGACGGTGCCGCTGGACATCCGGAATCCGCGGAAGCTGCTGATCGCGGTGCACGAAAGGACCGAATGCCTGAAGCACGCGCATGCGGCGGAACTGGTCAGCCTGGCGGGCGGGCTGATCGGGATTTTTCCGAGCGTCTTGCAGGCGCTGGCGGGGCCGCTGCTGAGCCAGTTGCCGTTCACGCCGTTCAACATGGTGTGCACGAACGTGCCGGGGCCGCAGTGCCCGCTGTACGTGCTCGGCCACAAAATGCTGAGCTGGTATCCGTACGTGCCGGTGGGCGGGGAGATGGCGGTGAACTGCGCGATCTTGAGCTACGACGGTAACGTGTATTTCGGATTCAGCGGCGACGTGCATGCGGCGCCGGACTTGCGCCGGATGGAGACGTTCCTGAAGGCGAATTTTGCGGAATTGCGCGAGGCAGTGATGCCGCGGCGAAAGAAGCCGAGCCGGCCGAAAAAGGCGCCGGAAAAGAGGGACGTTGCGCAGGAGAGCACGAGCAAGGCGAGAAGCAAACCATCCGTTTCACGAATGAGTTCCGCTGTTCCGGTTGTGAGGAAAGAAGAGCCGCGCGCTTCCATGGAGGAAGAGGAAGCGCCGGCCGAGGTCGTCGCGTAGATGGCGCGAGAGCGCGTGCCCCGACGCGGGGCAAGGAAGGCGTCGAAAAAAGGCAGGGATCTTGGGACCTACGATGGAGGCAGCGTCACAATTCGCGTCCTGGTTGCAGCCGGGGCAGGCTCTGTTCCTGGGAGTCCACATTCTTGGTGTCGCCTGTTTTGCCTACATCGTGTACCGGCGGCTGCTGCCGCTGGTTCGCGCGCAGTCTGATCCGCGATACGACGAACCTTTGGCCCGAGCGCAAAAGGTTCTGAAGTTCTGGCTGGGGCAGTGGAAGCATCCGCGCTATAAGACCGCAGGAATCCTGCACATCCTGTTTTTCTCCGGGTTCATTCTGCTGGCGGCGCGCGCGTTCACCGTGCTGTTTGTGGGAGTGTGGCCCGGTTTCGCGCTGCCGGGACTTGCGGGTGAAACAGGCCGCGTGTACGAAGCGGCAACGGACTACGCCGCGACGATTGTCTTTCTGTGCATGATTTTCGCCATCGTGCGCAGGCTGGCGTTCAAGCCCGCGCGGTACGCGGTGCCGGCGCGTTTTGGGAAAGCGCACACGGCGGACGCGGTGTTTCTGCTGGCGCTGATTGCGATTTTGATGGTGGCGGACAGCGTGTTCGAGGGCACGAAAGCCGCCGCGCTGGCGCAGCAAGGCGGCTCGCCGGGAATCGAAACTGTTCTGTCGCTGCCGTGGATGTTCAAAACTGCGCTAGCTTCCGCGTCCGCAACCGCGCTCGCGCGGTTCTATTTCGCGGGATACCTGCTGCACGAAATCACGTTTTATTTTCTGCTGTGCTACCGGCCATTCGGAATCCAGTTCCACGTGGAGACTTCGCTGTTCAACGTGTATTTCGCGAAATTGAACAAAGGGACGGTGAAGCCAGTGCGTTGGGGCGTTGCGGACGACCAGCTGGACCAGGTGAAATCGTTTGGGGTGAAAACATTCGAGGATTTCACGTGGAAGCACATGCTGGATTTCTATTCCTGCGCGGACTGCGGGCGGTGCTCGGACAACTGCCCGGCCAACGCGGCGGGCCGGCCATTGTCGCCGCGATTCCTGAGCATCAAGGCGCGTGATTACGCGTTCCAGCACTATCCGATGCTCGGCGCCGCAAGGAATGGCACGCCGCTGATCGGAACGATTTATTCCGAGGACGAAATCTGGTCGTGCACCACCTGCGGGGCGTGCGAGGAAGAATGCCCGCTGCTGGTCGAGTACATCGACAAGATCGTGGACCTGCGGCGGGGCTTGGTGGACGACGGGAACGTGCCGCAATCGTTGCAGAAGCCGCTGAAGGCGCTGGAGAGCCGCGGAAACCCGTACGGGAAGCTGGAGAAGAAAAGAGGGGAGTGGGCCAGCGCGAAGGATTTTCAGGCGACTTGCCGGGTGGCGACGTTGGACGGGAAAAGGACGGCGGAGACGCTGTACTTCGTGGACAGCATCACGTCGTACGACGACCGGATGCAGTCGATTGGGCGAGCCACCGCGAGAATCCTGGGTCATCTTGGAGAAAATTTCGGGATTCTGGGCGCGGCGGAGAGGGACAGCGGGCACGAAGCGCGGCGGTTCGGGGAAGAAACGCTGTTCCTGGCGTTGCGCGAGCACAACACGGAAGCGATCCAAGCGAGTGGGGCCAAGAGAATTGTGACGGCCGATCCGCACGCGTTCAACGCGCTGAGGCACGACTATACCGGCCTGCCACCGGTGGAGCACATCAGCCAGGTGATTGCGCGGGGAATTGAGACGGGCAAAATCAAATTCAATCCGGTGGAAAACGGAAAAGTGTACGCATACCACGATCCCTGCTATTTAGGGCGGCACAACGGAGTCTACGACGCGCCGCGCGAGGTACTCGATGCGATTCCGGGGCTGAAACGAGTGGAGATGAAACGGTCGCGCGACCGGTCGTTCTGCTGCGGTGGGGGCGGGCTGATGCTGTTCTACGAGCCGAAGGAAGAAGAAAGGATCGGTGTGAAGCGCGTGCGGCTGGCGGCGGAAGCGGGAGCGAACGCGATCGTGACGGCGTGCCCGTTCTGCATGGCGAATTTGGAGGATGCGATCAAGGTGGCGGGCCTGGACGGAAAGATGAGCGCGATCGACTTGGCCGAACTGGCCGAGCAGCAGATGGCATGTGAAAGCGGGGCCGCCACGGCGGCGGCGCCGACCGAGATGCAGCCGGAATTCGTTGGACGGAGGTGAATGTGGAGATTCTAGTTTGCGCACGAAGAGTGCCCGACACCGCAGAAAACGAGATCGCGCTCAACAGCGCCGGAAACGACGTCGAGCGCGAGGAACTCGTTTATTCGATCAATGAGGCGGACAACTACGCGGTGGAGGAAGCGCTGCAGATTGTGGGCCGCGTGGGCGGGAAGGCTACGGTAATCACGGCCGGCGGCGAGGACGACGAAGAAATCCTGCGGCGCGAAATGGCCATGGGCGCGAACGAGGCTGCGTTGATCAGCGACGGCGCGTTCGAGGGCTCGGATGGCCGCGGGTTGGCGGCGATCCTGAAGGCGTTCGTCCAGAAGGGCAGCTATGACCTGATTCTAACCGGGATCCAGGCCGAGGACGGCGCCGCGCAAGTGGGCGGAATGCTGGCGGCGATGCTGGATTATCCGTTCGCCTCGCTGGTCACTTCGATCGAGGTGCTGGACGGCCGGAAATTGAAGATCAGTCGCGAGATTGAGGGCGGCAACAAGGAAATCAACGAGATCGATCTTCCCTGTGTGCTGTCGATTCAGACGGGCATCAATGAGCCGCGCTATGTGGGCATGCGGGGGATTCGTGCGGTCGCGTCCGTGCCGATTCCAACATACGGCGCAACAGAACTTGGACTCGATGCGGGCAGCGTTGGCGCAGCAGCCGCGAAGGCGAAGCGCCTGGATTATTTCGTGCCGGAAGCGGGGAAGGGCGCGGAAATGTTGGAGGGCAGCCGGGAAGAAAATCTGGAAAAGCTTTTGGAGTTGCTGGCGGCGAAAGGAGGGCTGAAATAATGGCTCGAATCTTCGCTTTCATCGCGCACAAGGACGGTGTCCCGGACGATTCGGCGTCTGAACTGGCCGCCGCGGCAAGAGTGATTGATCCCGTGGCTTCTCCCGTTGCCATAGCCACTGGCTCAGGCGCCGAGCTGGACGCAGTTTGCAACTCGCTGCGATCTTCTTTCGCTGAAGTGTGGAAAGTGGCGAACGAAGCTCTCGTTTATCCGAATGCCGAACTGATCCGCCAGGCGCTGGTGAAGATCATTCCGGCGGGCAGCATCGTGCTGGTCACGCACAACCATTTCGGAATCGATCTGGGGCCCGGACTTTCGATCAAGCTCAACGCGGCCTATGTGCCGGATGTGCTGGGAATTGAACAGATCGAAGACAACGCGCTAAGGCTGGTGCGCCAGGAATTTGGCGGGCAGGTCAGCGCGCATGTGCGCTGCGATATTTCCTCCGGAGCGGTGCTCACGATCCGTCCCGGAGCGTTCCCGGCGCCGGAAGACGCTCGGCTGAATGGAACGGTTATCGACAAATCAGCGGAGGCCGGGGCCTTGACGGCGCGGCGGCGGTATTTGCAGACGATTGTTCCGGAAGCAGGGGACGTGGACATCACGAAGCATGCGGTTCTGGTTTCCGTCGGGCGCGGCATCCAGGAAAAAGAGAACATCGCGATCGCGCAGGAATTGGCCGACGCGCTGGGCGCAGCGGTGAGCTGTTCGCGGCCGGTGGTGGATGCGAAGTGGCTGGAGAAGCCGCGGCAAGTCGGCTCGTCGGGAAAGACAGTCAAGCCGAAGGTGTACCTGGCGTGCGGGATCAGCGGCGCGTTCCAGCACCTGGCCGGGTTGAAGGGCAATCCGTTCATCGTGGCGATCAACAAAAATCCCAAAGCGCCGATTTTCCGGGTGGCGAATGTGGGAATCGTCGACGACATTCTCGAATTCCTGCCTGAGTTGACCAACAAAATCCGCGAGATGCGCGGCGTCCCGGCAAAGTGAGGCCATCGAACCATGATTACGAACAAGACTTTGAAGCTGAGCCTGAAGTCGCTGCGCGAATTCGCCAAGAAGCGCCTGCCGGACGAAACGCTGATCGAGCTGGACGAGAAGGATGAATGCCCGCTCGAGATCGTGCGGCACATGTGCAGCCCGGACAAGATCGGCATCCAGTTGCTGTTCATTCCGGAAGAGTACGGCGGAATGGGCGGCAACACCTTCGATGTGTACTGCGTTTGCGAAGAGATGGCGCGCATCGATCTGGGCATCGCCACGGCCGTGCTGGCTACCTTTCTGGGCAGCGATCCGATCACCGTGGGCGCCACGGCGGAACAGAAGAAGCTTTGGCTGTCGCGCATCGCGGAAGAGGGGATCCTGTTCGCTTACGGCGCCACGGAACCGGAAGCGGGCAGCGATCTTGGCGCGCTGCGCACCACGGCGGAGCGGGTCATCGAAGGTGGAAAGATCACCGGCTACAAGATTAGCGGCAACAAACAATGGATCAGCAATGGCGGCATCGCGGACGCGTACACGATTTTGGCCAACACGCCGAGCGGGCCAAGCTGGTTCATTCTCGAAAAGGATTTGAAGGGTTTCAAGCACGACGAGCCGGAAGACAAGCACGGGATCCGGCTGAGCAACACCGCGGCGCTGGCGCTGGACAACGTCTACGTGGACGCCAGCCGGCTGGTCGGCGGTGTGGAAGGCCAGGGGCTCAACCAAGCGCAGTCCGTGTTTGGCTACACGCGGCTGATGGTGGCGGCATTTGGACTTGGAGCCGGATGGTCCGCGCTCGATCGCGCCATCCCTTATTCCACGAAGCGCATTCAAGCGGGAGGGCCGCTCTCGGAAAAACAGGGATACACGCACAAGCTGATCGTGCCCAACGTCGTGCGGCTGGAAGCGGCACGGGCTTATATCGAGGAAACGGCCGAGCGCATCGATGCGGGCGAAGGCAGCCTGAACACGGAGGGCGCGATTGCGAAGTACATGGCCACCGAAGCGGGAAACCGCGCGGCCGAGGCGAGCATTCAAGCGCTGGGCGGCTACGGGTACACCCACGAATACATGGTGGAGAAGATCAAGCGCGACGTGCGTATCACCATCATTTACGAAGGCACCTCCGAAATCATGGAGATGACCATCAGCCGCGACCGCTGGCAAATGCATTTGAAGACGCGCGGGCAGCACTATCACGAAGAAGCGAAGAAGTGCGAAGGGCTGCATGCGCGCCATCCGGAGGCCGGCGCGGACATTGCGGCTCTGGGAGTTCACGCGCTGGCCGAGGTGATGGAGAAGGCGCGGGCGGCGCGGCTTACCAGGCATCAGCACATTCTGCTCCGCCTGGGCGAGTTGATCGCTTACGCCGAATGCGCGGGCACATTGGCGCGGCGCGCGGCGCTGAAGGCGGAAAACAAGCTGAACGAAAAGGCCAACCAGCGGTTTGACGCGGCGGCGCTCGCGGCCATCAGCCGGATTTTCGCGCGCGAAGCGGCATTGAAAATCGCAGGAGACGGCCTGGCATTGGTGGTTGGAGCCGGAGGGCTCAGCGAGGCTGAAATACCGGCGTTCGAGTCGAGCTTGGGGCTGGGAGCGATTCACCGCGCGCAGGCGGGCCTGATCGCGGACATGGATCACGTCGCGGACATCTTGTACGGCCGCGCAGCAAAGAAAACCGAACTGGCAGCCTAGCCAAAAGAAAAACCGCGCGCGAGCGTGGCACAGGCTCGGCGCCCTTCCACATCAGCAGGAGAGCGGTCATGGAAAGCACAGCCGATCGGGCCATCGCGATTGTCGGAGCGGGAGCCATTCTGCCGGACGCGCCGAACGCGCCGGCGTTCTGGGAGAACGTCAAGAACGGGCGCTACAGCGTGACGGAGGTGGATCCGCAACGATGGGATCCGGCGCTCTACTACGATCCCGATCCCGCCGCGCCGGACAAGACGTACACGAAAATCGGCGGCTGGGTGCGCGAGTACCCCTGGGATCCGGTGAAGTGGCGCTTGCCCGTTCCTCCGCGGGTGGTGGAGGGCATGGACGGCGGGCAAAAGTGGGCGGTTGCCTGCACGCGCGAAGCGCTGGAAGACTACGGTTATCCGAAGCGGCCGCTGGACTTGAATCGCACGGCGGTGATTCTGGGCAACGCCATGGCCGGCGAGAAGCACTACCTCACCTCGTTGCGGATTTATTTTCCTGAGTACGCGCGCGAGCTTTCGGAGATTTCAAGCTTCGCCGCGCTGCCGGAAACGCTCCGAAATCAAATCACGCGGGAGCTGCACGATCGCGTGGCGAAGGATCTTCCGGAAGTCACGGAAGACACCATGCCGGGCGAACTGTCGAACTGCATTGCGGGACGAATCGCGAACCTGTTCAATTTTCGCGGGCCCAACTACGTTTGCGACGCAGCATGCGCTTCGGCCATGGCCGCAATCAGCTCCGCGATCGAAGGCCTGATTGAAAACGATTTCGACGCGGTGATTACGGGCGGGATCGACCGCAACATGGGAGCGCCGTCGTTCGTGAAGTTCTGCAAGATTGGCGCGCTTTCCGCGACCGGCAGCCGGCCGTATGCGGAGGGCGCGGACGGCTTCGTCATGGGCGAGGGCGGGGCGATGTTTCTGCTCAAGCGCCTGGCGGATGCCGAGCGTGACGAGGACAAAATTTACGCCGTGATTCGAGGAATGGGCGGGTCGAGCGACGGCAAAGGGAAAGGCATTACCGCCCCCAATCCCATCGGGCAAAAGCTGGCGGTGGAACGGGGCTGGCAGAACGCAGGATTGTCGCCGGCGACCGCGACTTACATCGAAGGGCATGGGACGTCCACGCGCGTGGGTGATGTGGTGGAAGTGGAGAGCATGGCCGAGGCATTCAGAGAATGCGATGTGCGGCCGTACTCGATCGCGCTGGGCTCGGTGAAATCGAATTTCGGGCACTTGAAAGGAGCAGCGGGAGCCGCGGGGTTGTTGAAGGCGGCGCTTGCGCTGCGCGATAAAGTGCTGCCGCCCAGCCTGCATTGCGAGCACCCCAATCCAGCGTTCGGCTCCAGTCACATGCCTCTTTACGTCAACACAGAACTGCGGCCGTGGGATGCCGTGAGGGACGGAGTGAGGCGAGCGGGGCTGAGCGCCTTCGGGTTTGGCGGGACGAACTTTCACGCTGTACTTGAGGAATACATTCCTCGCAGGCTGAATGGAAACGGAAAACGATCGGTGACGGTTGGCGAAATACCGTCCGGAAAAAAAGAGACAGCCATGAACGCGAGCGAGAAGGACAAATCGATGTCTGTTTTTTCGTATAAGGCGCCGGTGCGTGGCGCCGCGGTAATCGGCGCGAATTCGGAAACCGCGCTGGCGGAGCGCCTACAGGCGATGGAGAAAGAGGCTCGGTCCGGGCGCGCCCCAGCTCCCATGGTTCCTGCGGAAACGGATCTGCGCGCGCCGGAGCGGATCGCCATCGATTACGCCGATGCGGATGAATTGGCCACGAAAGCGGCGAGCGCGCTCAAGGCTTTTGCGATGAACCAGCCCGCGGCGTGGAAAGCGCTGCGCGCGCAGGGCATCTTCCGCGGGCAAGGTCCCGCGCCAAAGGCGGCGTTCCTCTATCCGGGCCAGGGCTCGCAATACGTGAACATGATGAAGCCGCTGCTGAAAACCGAGCCCATCATCGCTGAAACGTTTGCGGAAGCCGATCGCGTGATGGCGCCGATCCTAGGCAAGCCGTTGACCGAGTTCATCTTCGTCGATACTGAAAATGCCGAAGCTGTGGCGGCGGCCGAAGAAGCTCTGCGCCAGACCGCGATCACCCAGCCGGCGGTGCTGGCCACCGACCTTGCGCTGACTCGGCTGCTTGCTGCGTATGGCATTCAGCCTGACTTCGCGATGGGACACAGCCTGGGGGAATACGGCGCGCTGGTTGCGGCCGGGGCGCTTCCTTTTGCGGAAGCGTTGGAAGCGGTGAGCGCGCGGGGCCGCGAGATGACGCGGTTTTCGCCGGAGGACAAAGGCCGCATGGCGGCCGTGTTTGCGCCGCTGGAAAAGATCGAAGAGGCGCTGAAGGCGATCGAAGGCTACGTGGTGATCGCGAATATCAACAGCGAGCATCAGTGCGTGATCGGCGGAGCGAGCAAAGCGGTGGGAGAGGCGATGTCCGCGCTGCAGACAGCGGGATACGACGTTTCGGAGCTGTCCGTAAGCCACGCGTTCCACACTTCCATTGTGGCGCCCGCGAGTGAACCGCTGCGGCGCGTTCTGGAACGGCTGCATTTGGAATCGCCGCACTTGCCGATCGTAGCGAACGTGAACGGCGAGTTTTACCCCACCGGTCCGCGGGCCGTGCCGCAAATGGTGGACATTCTGGCGCGACAGGTGGCGGCGCCGGTCCAGTTCATCAAGGGTTTACGGACGCTGTATGACGCGGGCGCGCGGATGTTCGTCGAAGTGGGTCCCAAGAAGGCGCTGCAAGGATTTGCGGAGGACGTGCTCGGGGCCAGCGGAGACGTGATGACCGTGTTCACCAATCATCCGAAGTTTGGCGACGTTCCCGCGTTCAATCAAGCGCTGTGCTGCCTGTATGCGGCAGGATTGGGCAGCGGCGTGGCAGAGAACGCGCAGAAATCCGCGGTTTTGGAGGTGCCATCGGCGGTTGCGGCGGCTGCAACGGCCAAAGCTACCGAGTCCGCTTTCATCGGCGAGCGGGCAACAAACGTGCCTTCTTCCTCGCCGGTAAACGGGGATCACTTCGTCGAGCTTGGCCGCATGTTTGCGGACGTTCTGGAACGCGGCTGGCGGCTCACGCACGGCGAGAGTCACGCGCCGGCTGCTTCGCCGGTGATGATTACCGGGGCCGCGCTGGGCCTGCCCGGAACGGAACACGTCTTCGACGATGGCAATATCGGGCGCTTGCTGCGCGGCGAGCAGCTGATCGATTCGATACCGGTGCGCTTCCGGCGCGCCATGCTGGACAAGCACATCACGCGCGTGGTGAAGAAAGACAGCGGCAGCTCGTTCGAGACGATCGAGAACGTGGCGGACGTGATCAAACTGGCCGGGCGCAGCGGCGCGTTCGATCTGGAGAAGGAGTTCGGCGTATCCGCCGACCGACGAGCTTCGCTTGACCGAGACACGCAACTGGCGATCGCCGTCGGGCTGGACGCGTTGCGCGACGCGGGAATTCCGCTGGTCATGCGCTACAAGACCACCAGCAAAGGCACGCAGCTGCCCGACCGCTGGATGCTGCCGGACGCTCTGCGGGACGACACAGGCGTGATTTTCGCGTCCGCGTTTCCGGGCCTGGATTCGTTCGCGAGCGAAATGTCGCGTTATTACGCGGACCATGCCCGGCGTGAACAGTTAGCGATGCTGGAGAGCTTGCGCGATCGGTTCGGGGAAGAAAGCGGATCTTCGGGGATAGGCCCGGAACTCGAGCGGCGCATCGAAGAGCTGCGCGACCTGATCGAGAGAGAGCCTTACGTTTTCGACCGGCGGTATCTGTTCCGCGTGTTGCCCATGGGACATTCGCAATTTGCGGAATTCATCGGGGCGCGCGGCCCCAACACGCAAATCAACTCGGCGTGCGCAAGCACCACGCAGGCCGTGGCTCTGGCGCAAGACTGGATTCGCGCAGAGCGCTGCCGGCGCGTCGTCATCGTGGCGGCCGACGACATCACCACGGACAACCTGATCGACTGGATGGGCGCGGGATTCCTGGCCACCGGAGCGGCGGCAACGGATGAAGTGGTCGAAGAGGCGGCCACACCGTTTGACCGCCGCCGGCACGGAATGATCATCGGCATGGGCGCGGCGGGACTGGTGGTGGAGAGCGCGGAAAGCACGCGCGAGCGCGGGCTGCAGCCCATCTGCGAGGTGCTCAGCGCGGTTACGGCCAACAGCGCGTTTCACGGCACGCGCCTGGACGTCGGGCACATCCGCCAGGTGATGGAAACGTTGATCGCGCAAGCGGAGGAGCACAGCGGCATCGAGCGCGGCCAGATCGCGCCGCGCACGGTCTTCGTATCGCACGAGACTTACACTCCGGCTCGTGGTGGAAGCGCCGCAGCGGAGATCCACGCGCTGCGCCACGTGTTTGGCGCCGCCGCCGATCAAATCATCATCGCGAACACGAAAGGTTTTACCGGCCATGCCATGGGGGCGGGCGTCGAAGACGTATTGGCGGTGAAAACGCTGGAGACGGGAATCGTGCCGCCGGTTGCGAACTTCAGGGAAATCGATCCCGAACTCGGAGCGCTGAATCTGTCGAAAGGCGGGATGTATCCGGTCGAGTATGCGTTGCGGCTGGGCGCCGGTTTCGGGTCGCAGATCAGCTTGTCACTGCTGCGCCGGGTGCCCACGAAGAACGGCGAACGCAGAAGCCCGAGCGCGCTCGGCTACGAATATCGCATCGCCGACAGGAATGCGTGGAATGCCTGGCTCAGCCATATCACAGGCAAACCCAACGCGAACCTGGAGGTCGTCGCGCGCACGTTACGGATCCACGACGAAAAGACCAAGACGGCGCACACCGGCGAAACTGCTCCGGAGGTGAAACGAGAGCCGGTAGCGGGGCGCGAGCCTCAGACAGCAGCGCCTGTGGCGCCGATCCCAGCAAAATCCGCGGCGACTCGGGCACCCATTGCAGCGGCAGTAGCCCCGACGGTGGCCGCTGCGGCAGCAGTTGCCGGGGAATCCGTTGCAGTTCCTCGCACGGCGACATCCGCGAAGGCAGTCGTGCAACTTGCGCCAGTTATCAGCGCGGAATCCAGAACCGCTCCCGCTCCGGTCGCGCCAGCAGCGAAGGTGGAAGTTCAGTCTGCCACGCCGAAACTTACCCCGCGTGTGGCTCCTGCGCCACCTAAACCCGCAGTTGATGAAGATTTTGTGAAAGAGCGCATTCTCGCTCTGGTGGTGGAAAAGACGGGCTATCCCAAAGAGATGCTGGACCTCGACCTGGATCTGGAGGCGGACCTGGGGATCGACACGGTGAAGCAGGCGGAGATGTTCGCGGCCATCCGGGAGATCTACAACATCCCGCGCGACGAGAATCGCAAGCTGCGCGACTACCCGACACTGGCGCACGTGATTCGGTTCGTGCTCGAGAAGCGGCCCGATTTGGCTGAAGCGGCCACACGGAATGAAGCGGCAATGAAGGAAGAACCCACGCCGGCGAAACCAGTTCCCGCTACAACCGCGGTGGGGAATATTCAGGCGGCAGAATCTTCCACTGCAGTGCCTCTTGCCACAAGCTCGGGCGCCGATGCGGTGAAGGAGCGCATCCTGGCGCTCGTGGTCGAGAAGACCGGTTATCCCAGGGAGATGTTGGACCTCGATCTTGACCTGGAAGCGGACCTCGGCGTGGACACGGTCAAGCAGGCGGAGATGTTCGCGGCCATCCGGGAGATCTACAACATCCCGCGCGACGAAAATCGCAAGCTGCGCGATTACCCCACACTCGCGCACGTGATCCGTTTTGTGCTGGAGAAGCGGCCTGACCTGGCCCGCGAAAATCCGCCAGTGGCCACAACGGAAACTAAAGAGGGGAGAAGCGCGATGCCTGCGCAGGGGATTGTCGCTGCGGCACAAACCGTTGCTGCGGTTGAAGAGGCGGCTATTCCTGAAACAGTTTCTGCGACTACCGAAGATGCGATCAGAGAGCGGATTCTGGATCTCGTTGTGGAGAAGACCGGGTACCCAAAGGAAATGCTCGATCTGGACCTCGATCTGGAGGCCGACCTGGGCATTGACACGGTAAAGCAAGCGGAAATGTTCGCCGCGATTCGAGGGTTGTACAACATTCCGCGCGATGAAAACCTGAAGCTGCGCGATTTTCCGACTCTGGCGCACGTGATTCAGTTCGCGCGAGACAGATCCGTGCTGGGAACGCGGGGTGCCGCCGCGCATCCCGCATCTGCGCCGAGCCTGCAGGAGGCTACTGCAAAACCATCGGAAGCATCTGCCGCTGCGACGCAAGTCACGAAGCCGCGCCCGCCTCTGGCCAGTCTGGACGCGGCGAACAGCATTGCGCGCCGCGTCCCGCTGCCGATCCTGCGGCCGCCGCTGGCCATGTGCAAGCCGACAGGAGTCGCGCTCGATGGCGGGCGCCGTGTGGTGGTGATGAGCGATAGCGGCGGAGTGGGCGACGCTCTCGCACGGGTTCTTGAAGCGAAGGGAGTCGAAGCGCTGCGCATCGACGCGAAGATCGAATTGAATGCGCTGGCGGAACGCTTGAAGAACTGGATGGCCACCGGATCAGTGCACGGGGTCTATTGGCTTCCGGCATTGGACATCGAGCCGCGCATTTCCGAAATGGATTTCGCCGCGTGGCATGAAGCCGCGCGCGTGCGCGTGAAGTCGCTGTACCTCACAATGCGCACGTTGTACGAGCAAATTGCGGCGCCGGGGACTTTCCTGGTATCCGCCACGCGCCTTGGCGGGCAGCACGGGTACGACGAGGCGGGAGCCGTGGCGCCTCTTGGCGGGGCCATCGCGGGTTTCACGAAGACGTACAAGCGCGAGCGCGCGGACGCCTGCGTGAAGGTCGTGGATTTCGAACCAGGGAGCAAGCCGGCCGAAATTGCCGGACTGCTGGTGGAAGAAACGCTTCGCGACCCCGGAGCAGTCGAGGTCGGCTACAAGTCAGGACTGCGCTGGACGATTGGCTTGCAGGAACAGCCCGCAGCCGATGGCCGGCTGGGCATGACGCTGGACGAGAAAACAGTCTTTGTCGTGACCGGAGCGGCGGGCAGCATCGTTTCCGCGATCGTCGCGGACCTCGCAGCGGCATCGGGTGGCACGTTCTACCTGCTCGATCTGGTGCCCGAGCCCGATCCGAACAACACCGATCTGGAACGCTTCGTGGAGGACAAAGACGGCCTGAAGCGCGATCTGTTCGCGCGCATACAAGCGCGCGGCGAACGTGCGACGCCAGCGCTGGTGGAGAAAGAACTGGCGGCGCTCGAGCGCGCGCAGGCCGCACGCGCCGCGATGGAGGCTGTTCGAGCCGCCGGCGGAACGGCGCGCTATTTCAGCGTCGACATGCGGGAAGGCGAAGCGGTGGCGCGCGTCATCGATCAGGTCAGAAAGAACAGCGGGCGCATCGACGTTTTGCTGCATGCAGCCGGCGTGGACCGCAGCCGCGCATTGCCGCAGAAGGACCCGGGCGAATTCGACCTGGTGTTCGACGTCAAGAGCGACGGCTTCTTCAATCTCCTGCATGCTATCGGCGACATGCCGCTGGGCGCCAGCGTGGCGTTCAGCTCGATTGCCGGGCGTTTTGGCAATCCAGGCCAGACCGATTACAGCGCGGCGAATGACCTGTTGTGCAAGATCACCTCGAACTTGCGCAGCACGCGGCCGGAGACGCGGGCGCTGGCCATCGACTGGACTGCGTGGGGCGGAATCGGCATGGCCACGCGCGGATCGATCCCGAAGGTAATGGAGACGGCGGGAATCGACATGCTGCCGCCGGAAGCCGGCGTTCCGCTGATTCGGCGCGAACTGACTGCGGGCGGAACGCGCGGCGAGGTCGTCATCGGCCAGCGTTTGGGCGTTTTGCTGAAGGAATGGGACGAAACCGGCGGCCTCGATCCGGCGGCCTCCGACTTCCGTGCTGGAAAGCAGCCGGCCTTCCACGGGCCGCTGACTGAAAGGATCGCGAGCACGGGCATTTTTAGTCCTCTCGTTGTGGAGGCGACTCTTGATCCCAAGGTGCAGCCGTTCCTGTACGATCACCAGATCGAGGGCACTCCGGTTCTGCCGGGAGTGATGGGCATCGAGGCGTTTGCGGAAGCGGCTCTGTGCCTGCTTCCCGAGTGGCGCGTCGAAGCCATCGAGAACGTCGAATTTCTGGCGCCATTCAAGTTTTACCGGAACGAGCCGCGCACAGTCGCTGTCGAGGCGGCCGTCCACCCTCGTGCGGGATGCGTCGTTGCGGACTGTCGATTGATCGGCCAGCGATCGCGTCCAAACCAGCCCCAGCCGCAAACGACCACACATTTCACAGCACAAGTGAGGCTGACGCGGCAAAACCCTGTGGCGGCAGCGTCGCGGTTTCTCGCGCCGGCCGGCCGCAGCGTTGCTGCCGCGGATATTTATCGTCTTTACTTCCACGGGCCCGCGTACCAGGTGATCGAGCGGGCGTGGTGGACGGGAAAGCAGATCGTGGCGCTGATGGCGAAAGATTTGCCCGCGAATCATTACCCGGCCGGCTTGCCCACGAGGATGTCGCCTCGTCTGATCGAGCTTTGTTTTCAGGCGGCCGGGATTTGGGAGATGGCAGCGCAGAGCCGTATGGGTCTGCCCCGGCACATCGATCGGGTGTCTCTATTCGGCACGCCCGAGCAGGCGGAGGGCAGGTTGTACGCGGTGGTCACGCCCGACCCGGAGAAGGGAAGCTTCGATGCGGAAGTCGTGGACGCCGGTGGTAAGCGGTACGTGCAGGTCGGCGGGTATCGGACCGTTGCGCTTGCGGGGGCGATCGATGCGCAACGGCTACAAGTGCTGCAGAGCCTGGTTTCGGCCAAAGCGGCAGCGGCGGCATAAGCCCCGCTCATGGCGGCGAGCAAGTTTTAGGAACTGAGAAGAGGATCATGAAACACGAATTCACCCGCGTAGCCATCGTGAATCGCGGGGAAGCGGCGATGCGCTTTATTCACGCCGCCCGCGAGTTCAATCTGGAGAACGGAACCTCGCTGCGCAGCATAGCGCTGTTCACCGACCCGGACCGCTATGCAATGTTCGTTCGCGAAGCAGATGAGTGCATTTCCATGGGTGCGGCGCTCGTTTGCGATCCCGACACCCATCAAACGAAGAGCAGCTACGTCGACTACCCCACGCTGGAACGTGTGCTGGTTGCTGCGCGGGCCGATGCCGTTTGGGTGGGATGGGGGTTCGTCGCCGAGCAGGCCGGGTTCGCGGACCTTTGCCGCGAATTGGGCATCGCGTTCATCGGTCCGGATGGCGATGCGATGCGGCGCGTCGGCGACAAGATCGCCTCGAAGCGGTTGGCGGAGGAAGCGCAGGTGCCGGTGGCGCCCTGGAGCGGCGGCCCTGTAGAGACTCTGTCGGAGGCAATGGTCCAGGCCGAACGGTTTGGCTATCCGCTGCTCATAAAAGCCACAGCCGGCGGCGGGGGGCACGGCATACGAAAAGTGCTCGCGGCCGAACATTTGCGGGAAGCGTTTGACCGCGCGCGCGCAGAAGCATTCAAAGCGTTCGGGGATCCCACCGTTTTCATGGAGCAAATGGTCTCCGGCGCACGGCATGTCGAAGTCCAGGTCATTGGAGACCATTACGGAACGACGTGGGCTGTGGGTGTGCGCGACTGTACGATCCAGCGCCACCTGCAGAAGATTCTGGAAGAAGCTCCTTCACCGGCGCTCTCTCTGGAGCAAGACCGCCTGCTGCGGGAAGCCGCTGTGCGCCTGAGCCAAGCCGCGGCCTACACGAACGCAGGCACGGTGGAATTTCTGTATCAGCCGGAGAGCCGGCAGATCGCTTTTATGGAGATGAACACGCGCCTGCAGGTCGAGCATCCCGTCACCGAATGCACCACCGGACTCGACCTGGTGAAGCTGCAAATTCACGTGGCGAGGGGAGGCCGCCTGGAGGGAGAACTGCCTCGGGCCGCGGGTCATGCGATCGAACTGCGCCTGAATGCGGAGGACCCGGACAACAACTTCGCGCCAGCCCCGGGGACGATCGAGCGCTTCCGGATTCCGATGGGGCCGGGCGTGCGCGTCGATACAGGTGTGGCCGAGGGCGATACGGTGCCGAAAGAGTTCGACTCCATGATCGCGAAGATCATTGCCCACGGGCGGGACCGCAAGGAAGCGCTAGCGCGTCTCCAGCGAGCCCTTCGGGAAAGCGTGGTGGTGATCAAGGGCGGCGCCAGCAACAAAGCGTTCTTGATGGAATTATTGAACCGCGAAGAGGTGCAGCGGGGGGAAGGAGACGTTGAATGGCTGGACAACCTGGCGGCGAAGGGAACGCACGTGTCGCGGCAGTTCGCCGATGTGGCTCTGATCCAAGCTGCGATCGAAGCCTACGACGCCGGATTGGCCATCGAGCAGGCCCAGTTTTACGCATCAGCGGCGCGCGGGCGACCACACGTGCGGAGCGAGGCCGGCCAGACAGTGAGCCTGCGGCATCGCGGGAATTCGTACTCGCTGCGCATTCGTCGAGCCGGCCCCGAGCGCTATCGCATCGATTTCGAGAACGCGCACGTTGAGGCGCGGATCGACCGGCTGGGCCAGTACGAACACTGGCTCGCGGTTGGCGGCTGCCGTTTCCACGTGATTTCCGTCGTGCAGGGGATGACAAACCGGATTGAGGTAGACGGCGTGTTGCATGAGATCGATCGCGACGAAGGCGGGCTCGTGCACGCGCCCGCTCCCGCCGTTGTGGTTTCCCTTTGCGTCAAGCCGGGAGATCTGGTTTCCGCCGGCGACCGTCTGGCGGTGCTGGAGGCGATGAAGATGGAGATGCCCGTCCTCGCTCCATTTTCCGGAACCGTGCGCCAGGTGATGACCATGGCCAACGTGCAGGTGGACACCGGAGCACCGCTGCTGCAGATCGATCCCGTTGCGGGAGAGCACGCGGTGACCGCCGCAAGTCCCCTGGTTTTTGGCGCATCGTTTCCTTCCGCGGAGAATGTCAGCGGGTCACATCCCGTGTGGCGAGAGAACCTCGAGGAACTTCGTCAGCTCATGCTGGGCTTCGACGTGGATGCGAAACTTGCGGTGCGCCGGCTCGCCGAACCGATTCTGGATGAGGAAACCGCTAATCGTGACGAAATCACGCGCGGGGAAGACGAAATTCTGAACATTTTCGCGGATGTTTGCGCTCTGTTCCAACACGAGCCGCGCGTGAACTATCACGCCAGCGGCGAGGAACCCAGCGCCGAAACCTGCCTGTTTTCCTATTTGCGCAGGCTGGACATGTCCGGCGAAGGACTGCCGCCTGATTTTCTGAGCGCTCTCCGCCGCGCGCTCTCTCATTACGGCGTGGACACTTTGGATCGGTCGCCGCGCCTGGAAGAGAGCCTGCTATGGATCTACAAATCCCACCAGCGGGTTGAACAGCAGATCGCGCCGGTGCTGGAGTTGCTGGAACGGCGCTTGCAGAGCATCACGCTATTTGTTCCTCCCAGCAGTGAATCCTTCCGCACGCTCCTGGAACGCATGATCGCGGTGACTCACGAGTTATTTCCAGCGGTAAGCGACTTGGCCAGCGAAGTGCGTTACCGCTGCTTCGATCAACCCCTTTTCGAGCAGGTGCGCAAGCGCGTTTACGAGCAAGTCGAAGAGAACCTGGCCTGCTTGGAAGAGAATCCTGAGGCTCCCGAGCGCCATGAACGGGTGCGCGCACTGGTGGAATGCCCGCAACCGCTCGTGAGGCTGTTGTCGAGCCGGTTTGCGGCCGCCGATCGCGCGATGCGCGACTTGATGTTGGAAGCGATCACCCGGCGCTATTACCGCATTCGCACTCTGGAAGAGGTCCGTGCGTTCACGGCCGACGGACGCTCGTTTGTATCCGCCGAGTACGACCACGACGGCCGGCGCATCCACCTCTTTACCACCCATACGGAGTACTCGCAGCTCGCCGAGGCGGCCAAAGCGGTTTTTCCGATGCTCGCGGAAGTGCCGCCGGAGCACGAAGTCGTGGTCGATTTCTACACGTGGCACACGCGAATGGGCCACGCTGACGCGATGCAACGGGAAATCCAGTCCGTCCTGAATCAGGCCGGGTTTCCCCGGCCCGTACGCCGCATCGTCGTGGAAGTTGCCGGCCCGGGCGAGGCGCAGGGGGCCGGCGGAATGCAGCACTTCACGTACCGGCCGGGCAGCGCCGGATATGAAGAAGAGTCGCTCTACCGCGGAATCCATCCGATGATGGCCAAGCGTCTGCATCTCTGGCGCCTCAGCAATTTCCGAATCGAGCGCGTCCCTTCGGTCGAGGACGTGTATGTCCTGCATGCTGTCGCTCGTGACAATCCCAAGGATGAACGCTTGATCGCCTGCGCCGAGGTGCGCGACGTTACCCCCGTCCGCGATGATTCCGGCCGTGTGGTCCAGCTGCCTCACCTGGAACGGATGTTCACCGAGGCCCTCGCCAGCATTCGGGTCTTTCAGTCACATCGGCCGGCAAACCGGCGCCTGCACTGGAATCGTATCCTGCTCTACGTCTGGCAGCCGCTCAATCTGGACCGCGATGAGCTGCGCGATCTGGTGCGGCGGCTGGCGCCCGCCACAGAGGGCGCGGGGTTGGAACAGGTGGCCGTGCGGGTTCGCATTCCGAGTCCGACAACCGGCGAGCTGCGGGACATGATGGTGCGCGTTTCCAGTCCCGCGGGCCGCGGTATTCTTGTCACCTACCGTCCCGCCGGCACTTTGCAGCCGATTCGCCCGCTCGCCGAATACGATCAGAAAGTCGTGCGCATGCGCCAACGCGGCTTGATCTATCCGTACGAGATTATCCGCATGCTTACGCCTCCGCGGGAGCACGCGCGCGCGGATTTTCCCGCCGGCGATTTTGTCGAGTACGATCTGGATCCGCAAGGGAAGGCGGTGCCCGTCGATCGCCCGCACGGTCAAAACAAAACCAACATCATCATCGGAGTGATCCGGAATTTCACCGCTCGTTATCCCGAGGGAATGACCCGCGTCATGCTGCTGGGCGACCCCAGCAAGGATTTGGGAGCCTTGGCCGAACCGGAGTGCCGGCGCATCATCGCCGCTCTCGTTCTGGCGCAGGAGATGGGGGCGCCGCTGGAATGGTTCGCCATTTCCGCCGGAGCGAAAATCTCCATGGACAGCGGCGTGGAAAACATGGACTGGATCGCGCGGGTGCTGCGGCGGCTGGTGGAGTTCACGCAAGCTGGTGGAGAAGTGAACCTGCTCATCAACGGCATCAATGTTGGGGCGCAGCCTTACTGGAACGCCGAGGCGACCATGCTGATGCACACGCGCGGCATCCTGGTGATGACGCCGAAAGCGGCCATGGTGTTGACCGGCAAGCGCGCTCTGGACTACTCGGGAAGCGTGTCGGCTGAAGATAACCAGGGCATCGGGGGCTACGACCGCATCATGGGCATCAACGGGCAAGCGCAGTATTGGGCGCGGGACATGAACGAGGCCTGCCACATTCTCTTCCGGCACTACGAGCACACCTACGTCGCGCCGGGCGAGCGCTTTCCGAGACGAGCTGCCACGACCGATCCGATCGATCGGGACGTGAGAACGTATCCTCACGGAAAAGCGGGCGAAGACGGGTTCGCTCTGGTTGGCGAGGTCTTGTCCGACGAAAGCAATCCCGGCCGGAAGAAGTCGTTCGACATTCGCAAGGTGATGATGGCGGCGATAGACCAGGACCATACGCCCCTCGAGCGCTGGGCGGGCATGCGCGCGGCGGAAACCGCCGTGGTCTGGGATGCTCACCTGGGCGGCTACCCCATCTGCCTGATCGGATTCGAATCCCGGCCCGTACCCCGCTTCGGATTTGTTCCGGCCGACGGTCCGGACCAGTGGTGCGCAGGAACGCTCTTCCCGCAATCATCGAAGAAAGTGGCCCGCGCGATCAATGCAGCCAGCAACAACCGGGCGGTGGTGATCCTGGCGAATCTGTCGGGATTTGACGGCTCGCCGGAATCGATGCGCCGGCTCCAACTGGAATACGGGGCGGAGATCGGGAGGGCAGTCGTCAATTTCAAAGGCCCCATCGTTTTTTGCGTGATCTCGCGTTATCACGGAGGCGCCTATGTAGTTTTCTCCCGGGCGCTGAACGAAAGCCTGGAAGTGGCGGCCCTGGAGGGTACCTACGCTTCCGTGATCGGGGGCGCTCCTGCCGCGGCCGTGGTTTTTGCCAGCGAAGTCGAGGCGCGCACGCGCAAGGACCCGCGCCTGCAGGAACTCAGCCAAGCCATCGAGCAAGCCGAAGGCGCGGAGAAAGGCCGCCTGCTCTCGGAATGGGACGAACGGTTCAAGATGGTGCACTCAGAAAAGCTGGGCGAAATGGCCGCGGAGTTCGATAGCGTGCACAGCGTTCAACGGGCGCTGGACGTCGGCGCGCTGAATCGCATCATCCCCGCCGCGAAGCTCCGGCCGTACCTCATCGATGCAGTCGAGCGCGGGATTGCACGCGAGGAGGAAAAAGTTACCGGCGCAAGAGAAGCGCCTATGGGCGAGCGCGCTGCCCCCAGCGCAGCGGCTGCTGGTCCGTCGGGGGACGGCGGGCCGGCGTATAAGGCGGTCTCCGCTGGAGCGCATTCGTGAAAAGGATCAATCAACCGCGATCCTATGGACCTTTACTGGCTGGAACAGTCTGAGACGGACCTGCCGGACGAGAACGATTGGTTAAGCGCAAACGAGATTCTGCGCTTCGAAGGCTTGCGCTTCGCCAAGCGCCGCGCGGACTGGCGGCTCGGCCGCTGGACGGCGAAACGCGCTGTTTCCATGTGTCTGGGCTCGCCGGCTTTCCATTTTTCACTCGCAAGCATGGAAGTGCGGAACTCAGCCTCGGGCGTGCCCGCGGTCGTCTTCGACGACCAAGCCGCGCCCGTGACGATTTCACTGAGTCACAGAAATGGCCGGGCGCTTTGTACTGTGGCCGATGCCGGTTTCGCCCTGGGTTGCGATCTGGAAGTGATTGAGGCTCGCAGCGACGCATTCGTTGTGGATTACTTCACCGCTGAAGAGCAAGCCCTCGTCGCGCGTCAGTCCGCAGCCGAGCGGCCTCGCACTCTTGCGCTGCTCTGGAGCGCCAAGGAAAGCGCTCTGAAAGCGCTGCACGCAGGGCTTCGGCTCGATACACGGAGCGTCGTGGTCGACCTGCTCGATGCGGCTTTCTCTCAGGTGGGCGTGTGGCGCCCCCTGCAAGTCGTTTACTCCGCTGGACCGCTTTTCCATGGCTGGTGGCAAAATGCCGATGGCATGGTGCGGACGATCGTCGCGGCTCCCGCGCCAGGCTTGCCGATCCAGTTAGAAAATGGAGATTCGCATGGCGGCGCGAGTTTATTTCCATGGTCCGGCTCGCTACCGGCTGCGCAGCGCGGCAGCGCTCTGCCAGTCCCTCGCTGAAGCATCCCTGGCCCGAATGTTCAATCGGCGGGAGGTTTGTGGTGGGAATTGGTTCGCACAGGTTGCCACACGCGTTATGAAGAAACAGCTGGCGATCGCCTTCCAGATGTGCGACGCGAACGAAATGCGCCGCTACCTCGACTCCTTCTTCATTGCAGGCCCCTTTCCGCCAATGACTCGCCGGGATACCGTGCGCCCGCAATTCCGCGGCACGTGGTTTATTCCCAACGACGCGAACCCGCGTATCGCTCTCCTGTATCTCCACGGCGGAGGCTACTCCTTCTATCCCCGCGGCTATTCCCATTTCATCGCGCAAATCGCGCAGACCGCGAGGGCCCGGACGTTTGCCCTCGATTACCGGCTTGCGCCCGAGCATCGTTTTCCCGCACAGCTGGAGGATGCAGTCGCTGCCTACCGCTGGCTGCTCGAGAGCGGCGCCGATTCGCGTCGTTTGGTTGTGGCCGGCGACTCGGCGGGCGCGAACCTCACGTTAGCTCTGCTGTTGTCTTTGCGCGACGCCGGAGACCCGATGCCTGGGCTCGCGGTTCTCCTTTCACCTCCGACGGGAGCGGAAGGTGTGCGCGCACCCGATGCCGATCGCCACGGCGACTGGATCACCAAGAAAATGCTCGAGATGTGGGTGCAATGGTTCTGCGATTCAACGCAGCTTCAGGACCCGCTCGTATCGCCTGTTCGTGCTGACCTGCGCGGCCTGCCTCCGATTTATGTTCAGGCCGGTGCCGCTGAGATTCTGTATGGCAGCATTCAGGCGTTCGTCGATCGCGCGCGCAGCCAGGGAGCCGATATCGTTCTCGATTCTTGGGAGCATATGACGCATGTCTTTCAGATATTTGCTCCGTACGTGCCGCAGAGCGCCGAAGCCCTGCGGCGCATGGGCGAAGTCATCGATCAGGGGATTTGCTAAGACCGGTTCACCTCGTCCATGACGTGAATCTCTCTTGTGTTCTGATCACGGACAGTTTAAGGCCTCTGCGCCGATCGAAAGAAGGGATCGCAGAGAGGAGATGCGGGGAGGCAGCGCGCACGCACCTCCCCGCCGTGTCCGGGCGACGCTAGGGGATGTAGTAGCGGACCGAGGTGAAGAACATATTTTCATTGGTACTCGGAGCGCAACCGGGGTGAGCAGCCGAAGTGCACACTCCGGTAGCTCCTACGCCAGTCCACGTGTTGAGAGCTTCGTGCGAGTACTGCAGCCCCAGCTTAAGCGTGCCGTACGGGCCGGAGTAGAAGCTGTACCAGAGGCCGGCGGTGCCTTCGATGATGTCCTTGGTGTTCCCGGTGCAAGGCTTGAGCGAACCAGGCGCATATCCACCGCTGCCGGGAGCGGCTTCCGTCCAGCAGCCGGAGTTGTCAAACCCGATGGCGCCGTAGCCTTCGTCCGGGACGAGGGAGGCCGGGCTGGACAGGAATTGAGTGCGACCCGCGTATTCCTCACCTGCGTTGAAGTAAACATCCCACTTGCTGTAGTGGAACGCCAGGGTGCCCAGTCCTTGATAGCTGCGGACCAGGGCAAGAGTGCCGTCCGGCCGTACGGTGACGTCGGGTGCAAGCTGGGTGGTGCCGTAGCGGCCGACGCCATCGCCAATGAGGGCATGAAGGCCAAGATTGATGTGGCCGTGGTCAAACGGGAGCCAAGCGTTCGCGCCGCCTCCGCCGCCGGCGGTTTTGTCGTTGTAGGGCGCCGCTCCTGTCGGGAACACGCGATCGCGGAATGAACTGACCAGCCCGAAGACCTCGTAATGCCCGAAGCCCGGTTCAAATGCCGCCTTGAACACAAAATCCGGTGTCAGGTTGAAGGAGTAGTTGGCCGTCGGATTGTAAAGACCGCCGCCATTGCCGCCTGCGCCCAAAAGGAACGGCGTGGTTGCGCCAGCATACTTCAAGGTCGCCTGAGGTTCTTCGACCGAAAACCCCAACCAAACCTTGTTATTGAAATTCTTGACGAAGCGCATTCCGTATTGCCGTTCCCAACTGAAACCAACGTGGTACTGGGCGTCGATCGTTTCCGGCAGATTTTCAGTGCGGTTGTCGAGACCTTTGGCCGTTTGTGTTACGAGCGACCACATCTGCCCGCCGGTGATCGTAACACCGTCAGCAAACGCTGCCTGTGCCCAGAATTGGCGCTGGCGCAACGTATAGCTGTTACTTTGATTGTCGTTCGATGTGGTGCCGGCCGAGAGAAAGTCGGCCTCGTAGTAGCCGCCGATGTTCACGTCGTGAACTTTGCCCTGGACCAGCATGCCAATGCGCGATTGCCGGCCGCTGGCGTTGAATTCCGATATGTTGTATTGCGAACTTCCCGGAAGCGGAACGGAGTTGAATGGAGTGTTCACATCGGCGCTCAATCCCCGCTGACGGAACACAGTTTCCGCCGCGAAGAACCCGATCGGAGTGAAATTCACACCTTTGAAACGCCACGAGAGAGGTTCATCGCTGCCCTGAGCGCTACCGGCGGGAGCCTCGGGCGTGCTGGTAGAATTCGACACAGCCACAGCGGGCGTGGAACTGGCAGAGACTGGAGTTTTCACGCTGGGTGCGGCAACGGCGCTCGGTGCAACCGAGGAAGATGTCGTTCCCGGCGCGGCTGCGAGCGAACTCGCTGCAACGGTCGCCGCTACGGACGGCGACGCCGGGGAGTGGGCGATCGCACTGGTGCGAGACGCGCCCGAAGCGTTCAGCTGCTGCTCGAGCGACTCCATTTTCTTCTGCTGCTCTTTGAGCTGCTGATTCTGTTCCTGAAGCTGTTTGGCCTGGCTTTCGAGCAAGTCGCGAAGCTGGTGCATCTCAATTTCAACAGGCGAAGGTTCGGGCTTCGCCGCCGCCGTGCTTTTTGCAGGACTCGCCTTGGCGGGATGCGCCTTCGGCGTTTCTGCCGCAGCGGGACTGGCGGAACTCTTCGCGGCAGCGGCGTCATGCGCGCTTGCCCTCGCCGCCGGCGAACCGCTGTCCCTTGGCCCACTTGCCGCCACGACCGGAGCTGCGGCGAGTCCGAGGGCCAAAATCGACATTGCAAGTGCTCGCATTCATTCCTCCTTGAGATTGAACTGCGGAAACGAGATTCTGGCCGGGGCAGACCACAGCGAACTTGGGATGCCGTAGTCCAGCCCGGATGGATCGACGGACCCCCACCGTTATCTTTTGGCTTGACGAAGGTAAGCGTACGGGTTCAATCCAATGTGACTTGCATGTTAAATCTGTGTTACTTCACGGCGGTTCGCACTGCTCGACAGGAACGCGGGCGCGTGGACTGCTGGAGAGCCGTTGCCCGCTCGTGCTGAGCGGAAACGGGCTGGTAGCGCAAACGTTTTTGCCGAATTGTCACGCGCCGGTAATCCGCTGTTTCCTTTCCGTCGTAGAAGATCACGCCTACTTTTTCGCAGGTCATCACAAATCTGAAACGGGCGATTAAAGGAGGCTGCTCTTGAAACGAAGCTGGATTGGACTGTTTCTTCTTCTTGTGACTTGCGCGCCGGTAACCTTGGCGCAGATCACCGGCACGATCGAAGGAAAGGTTGTGAGCGTGAATGGAGATCCTATCCCGGGCGCAAGCGTATCCGTGAATGATCTGACCACCGGCGCCGTTGTGCACACAACCACGGGCGCGGAAGGCCAGTTCAGCATTGAGACCGCGTCGGTAGACAAGCAGCTCGTCACCATCGAGAAGTCAGGGTTCGAGGCTTACACGCGCGTGGTCTCTTTTGCCACACAGCATCCGGTGGTGGTGAAGGCTACCCTCGTGGTGGCCACTCTGGCTCAGACGGTTGTGGTGCGCGGAACGGTGATGCCCGGCGCAAGACCGCGGCCCACACGCGACCAAGTGCTGGATTCCAGCCAGACGCTCCGCGTGCTCGACCGCAAGCAGCTCGACGCGGCTGGCCCCGTGGCCGGCGGCGCACAAATGATCGCCTTGACACCGGGCGCCAACGTTTTCGGGTACGGTGTTTCCGGCGCCACCAAGTACACCATTCAATTGAACGGGATCAACCAAGGCTGGGGCGGCCAACCCTCGGGCTTCACTGCCCCGGGCTCGCTCGGCATCACCTTTGATGGAATCCCGATCGTGGACGTGGCCACCGGCTTGTGGCAATCCGCAACGATGCCACAAAACCTGCTGATGCAGAATTTGGCGACCACGTACGGCCCCGGCGCACCGGACAAACGCTTCTATACAAATGTCGGCGGCAGCGTTGAGTTCACTCCCATTCAACCCACCGTGAGCCACCACTTCAGCATCGCCGCTACCTACGGCCTGTACGGCCAAAAGAATATAGCCTTCGTCGGAAATACCGGCAATTTCCACGGATGGTCCACTGTGCTTGGCGGCGGCGTCGGCGATGGCAATAGCTACCGCTCCGCCCCGGACGGTTTCCACAGTGCCGGCCAGAGCGGATCGGTCTTCGGCAAGACCATTCGTGAATTCTCCCGCGGCAGCTTCGAATTCGGCGCCTTTTACGCGGACGCCGCCGGCTTTCGGCCTCCAAGCATCCCGACGACCGACCAGGGCGTCGTGTTAACCAGGCCGGACGGAAGCACTTACGGCTACAGCCAGGCTACCTGCGGCTCCTACTGCGCACCGACCTATGCCGAGTACAACAAGTACGACCGCAATACGATGGGCCTCGTTTATGCCCGCGAAAATCTGCTCCTCAACAACACTACCACCCTCACCAACACCACCTGGTACATGCACATCCGCCGGTTTCATCACCGCATCAACGACATTTTCGCTGGCGCCCCGGGTTCCGGCCAAATCCAGGAATGGAACAACCCGCATAGCGATGCCTTCGGCGATGAAATCGGGCTGCAGAAAGTCGTGCCGTACAACACGCTGAATTTCGGAACTTACCTGGTCCACGAGGCGTACAACACGCGGAACCTTTTCTTTGACACCACCCTGGGTGGAAACGGGGCGACGGAAACCGTCAATCCCGGCGCCAAGTTTCGCTCCGGCTATTTCCAGCAGGACGACCTCGCCTTCTACGCGCAGGATGATATCCATCCGATCCCACAAATCCACATCACTCCCGGAGTGCGCGTTGTCGGCTTCTCCACGAGCTACAGCGACCAGTTCCAGCGCGACTTCAACCTTCTCCCGGGAGTCATACCGTCCAGCCACTGCTCCCTCTATGGATCGAAACCGGGCGTGGGGGGAGATCCTTACAGCGACGTCTTCGGTACACCTAACGCCACGGACCAGGGTTCGCTTTGCGGGGCGCATGAAAGCAAGAATCAGGTGGAACCATCCATCAATGCCGGCGTGATGCCGTTCCACTGGCTCACGATCTACGGAGGCTACGACATCACCTATCGCTCGCCTTCGTTGGGCGGGGGCGGCGGAATGTTCCAGAAGGTCAACCCAACCGCTTATCTACTGGCCGAAGGCGCCTACTCGCAAGGAGGAGCAAAGGTCCACTTCACCAACGCACCACTGCTCAAAAACTTCATCCTCGGGGCGAGCTACTACCACCTGGACTACACCAATCAGGAACTCGATTACACGCTACAGGGAACCGGAGAACAAATCACTGCGGGCGGCAGCTCCAGCTACCACGGGGTCAACGCCTTTTTCGACGACGATCCCCTGGGTAACCTCCACTTTTTCCTGAATTTTTCGGGCGAGGCCGCGAACTTCAGCAACTACATCCTCGGCGGTGCCAGCAATGCCGACTGCCAAGCGCAGGCAGTAGCCAACGGCGGCGTGAACCCCTGTACGTACTACAACGGCCTGCCCGTTTCGTACGTGCCCAACGTCACGTTGAACACCGGTATTTATTACGGCATCGTCAACCACAACGAGCACACTCTGCTCGAGCCGCACTTCTGGATCAACTACACCGGTTCGCAGCACATATTCAACAACAATACGGGCGCGCCCGATACGACCACCATGCCGTCCTACACCACCGCCAATGCCTCGGTCACCGTGCCCTTCAAGAACTTCGATTTCAGGGTAGACATGCTGAACCTCTTCAACTCCAAAGCCAACACTTACGAGTACATCTCCAGCGGCGGCTACTTCGGTACGGCCACCTCGGGCTACATTAACGCTTATCCCGGCGCTCCCTTCACCGCCTACGGCACAATCTCGTATCAATTTTGACGCGGGTTGGCCGGAACGTCGGATACGTGTGGAGGCGCAAACCCTGCTCAGGTTCGTGCCTCCACACAAATGCAGCTTCAGCCGGCCATCCCCTTTGCTTTGCGCGCATCGAGAGTCTCGCGCACGGCGCAGAGAAGCTGCTTTTTTGTGAACGGCTTTTGCAGCAGCACATGGCCGGGCTCAACGACGTCGTGATCGGAGATGACGTTCACGGTATACCCGGACATATAGAGGACGGCGATTTCGGGGCGAAGGCTTCGGAGTTCCGCCGCGACTTGGCGGCCGTTGCCGGACGGCAGAACGACGTCCGTTAAGAGCAGATGGATCGTGCCGTGGTAGCGTTGGGTCTTCGAGAGCGCTTCGTCGGGTGAGCCTGCTTCCAGAACGGTGTAGCCGCCTGCGGCAAGGAATTCGCGCGCGACCTCCCGAAGAGCGAGATTGTCTTCGACCAGGAGGATGGTTTCGGACGCGCCGGTATCATTCTTTAGGGCTGCGACGGATGCGTTAGATGCCAACTGCTCCTCGACTCTGGGAAAGAGGATCCGAATGGTGGTTCCGTGCCCGAGCTTGCTGCGCACGGAAATGTAACCGCCACTCTGAGCCACGATTCCGCCGACCGTCGCGAGTCCCAAGCCAGTGCCGTGCTCCTTGGTGGTGTAGAACGGTTCGAACATGCGCGCCTGTGTTTCGGCGTCCATACCGGCGCCCGTATCGGTCACGGAGAGCATGACGTAGCGCCCGGGGTCGACCCGCCCGGCTCCGGCAAAGTGCCCGTCGTGGACGTCCATATTGCTGGTTTCGATGGTCAGCGTTCCGCCGCGAGACATGGCATCGCGCGCGTTCACCGCCAGGTTCAGAATGACCTGCTCGATTTGTCCGCGGTCGGCGCGCACGCATCCGGCGGCCGGATCCAAACGCATATCGAGCGTAATACTCTCGCGAATGAGATCGCGCAGGAGGCGGGCTTCGTGCTCCACGATGTCGTTCAAATTCAGCACGGCGCTCTTCAGCGACTGGCGGCGGCTGAAGGCGAGCAGTTGGTCGATCAGCGACACCGCGGACTTGGCGGCTTCGCGGATGCGCTGGACCGCGCGCGGCGGGACGTCGCCCTTGAGGGCGCAATCCTGAAGGATCTCGGCATTGCCCAGTATGACGCCGAGCAAGTTGTTGAAATCGTGCGCGATGCCTCCGGCGAGATGGCCCAGCGCCTCCATCTTTTGCGATTGGCGCAAGCGCTGTTCCGCCTGTTTGCGCTCCAGCGCATAGCGCAACGAGCGAATCAGGATTTCAGGAGACAGATTCGATTTTGTCAGGTAATCCTGCGCGCCGGCGCTGACGGCTCGCATCCCAATTCCCTCGTCGGCCAGGCCGGTCAGAATCACAATGGGCAGGTTGGGGAACTGCACGTGAATCTGCGTGAAGGTTTCGAAGCCTTCGCTGTCGGGAAGGAAGAGGTCGAGCAGAACGGCGCTGATGTCGATGGCCGAAAGTCGCGCCAGCGCCGCTGCCAGCGTGCCGACGGACTCGACTGAAAATTCACAAGGGTGCGCGGTGAGCAAGAACTCGTCGACCAAACGGCGGTCGTCTTCATCATCCTCCACCAGCAGGATATGCATATCGCCCGTTTCCTTGCGCAGCTCCGGGGGCGCCGTAACGCTGGTCCAGGCTCCTTGCGAGTTGAAACTCTCTCGCGAATCGACAGGTCTACACAGCTGCATAT
>Ga0075272_1000040_pt1 | contig 39844 bp, 39 predicted proteins | sample SF_Rice_5C_0N_40_FD_69776 | JGI IMG/M metagenome (GOLD analysis project Ga0075272, IMG submission 69776) | Rice paddy soil microbial communities from Twitchell Island, California, USA - SF_Rice_5C_0N_404 | ecosystem: Environmental > Terrestrial > Soil > Paddy field/soil | place: USA: Twitchell... | reverse complement strand
AAAAGATCAGCGCGAACAGAGTGACGCGGTTCAGCGTGTAGCCGTACAGGAAGAAGATCAACAGCGTCAGAGCAAGCGTGACCGGAATCGCGAGCAGAACCACTCCCGATTCGCGCCAGCCCAGGGCCAGGCCGATCAGCAGCGTGACGGAAAGCGTAGCGAGCAGCAGGTGCTCGAGCAGTTCGTTCGATTTGTCCTTGGCCGTCTCGCCGTAATTGCGCGTGACGGTGACCTGCAAATCGTTGGGCAGGCTGTAACCGCGCAGTGATTCCACTTTCTTGAGGATATTCTCGGCCAGCCAGGTGGCATTCGCGCCTTTGCGCTTGGCCACGGTGATGGTCACGGCGGGAAGCGCGGGATTGACGGCGCTTCCGCTGGCCCCTTTCCCTTTGGCGAACAGGACGTAGTCGTCGGGCTCGGCGGGGCCGTCCTGAATCGTCTGGGCCACGTCGCGCAAGTACACCGGATGGCCGGCGTGTACGCCGACCACAACTTGCTGCAGATCCTCCGCGCGCGTGAAGAAGTTACCGGCCTCAACTTGAAATTCCTGATTGCTGTTGGCAAAACTGCCGGCGAGGCTGCGCGTGTTGGCGGCCTGGAGTTGCCCCACGACCGCCCCGGGAGTGAGGCCGTAGGCGGCGAGCCGCTCGGTGTCCAGGACGACGCGCAATTCCCGCGGCTGGCCGCCAATGATGGCGGTTTCGGAAACGTTGTCGATCTGCTTGATCGAGTGGTTCAGCTCTTCGGCGATGCGGCGCAGCTGGTAGCCGTCGTAATTCTTGCCCCACAGCGTGAGGGCCAGGATGGGCACATCGTCGATGGAGCGCGGCTTGATCAGCGGCGGCGAAACGCCCGGCGGAATACGGTCGAGGTTGGCGTAGAGCTTGTCATAGGTCTGGACGACGGCGTCTTCCTGATTCGTGCCCACGTAGAAGCGCACGATCAGCATGCTCATGCCCGGATGACTGATGGAGTAAACGTATTCGACGCCGGGAACTTCACGGATGAGCTTCTCCATGGGAATGGTCACGCGCTGCGTGACTTCTTCCGCCGAAGCCCCGGGCATCTGGACGAAAACGTCCAGCATGGGAACCTTGATCTGGGGATCTTCTTCGCGCGGCGTTTCGATGATGCTGAACACGCCGAGGAGAAGTGCGGCGATGATCGCCAGCGGAGTCAGCTTCGATTGGATGAAGGCGTGCGCGATGCGCCCGGCCAGCCGCAAGCTGCGGTCCACGCGCGACGAATTGGGTTGCGTGTCGCTCATTGGCCGACAATCCGTTTGCCGCTGAACTCTTGTGCACCGGGATCGGCGATCATGCGCTCGCCCGGCGCGAGGCCCGAAAGCACTTCAACGTTTGCGCCGAAGGGCTTGCCGAGGCTTACGTAGCGCAGCTCCGCAATGCCGTTCGAGTCGATTGCGTAGACGCCGCGAAGCTGGCCGCGCTCGACTGCGGCGGCTTGAGGAATCAGGAGCGCCGAGCGCTCGCCGCGAGAAAACCGCGCCGTTCCGTACAAGCCGGAGCGGATGCGCGAATCGCGGGGCAGCTCGATTTTCACCACGAAGCTGCGGCTGGCGGGATCGGCCGCTGGAACGATCTGCACGACCCGCCCGGAAAGCTGCGCGTTGCCGAGCGCATCGAGGGTCACAGGAACGGACTGGCCGAGCCGCGCCAGGCTGATGTCGCTTTCGTCGAGTGTGGCCTCCAGGCGGTAGTGCTGCGTATCCTCGATCGTGAAAATGGGCATGCCGGGAGCGGCCAGCGTGCCGACGTCGGCTTTCTTTTCGGTGATGACGCCGTCGAAAGGCGCGCGAACACGCGTATAGCTGAAGGCCGTCTGCGCCTGGGCCAGCGCGGCGCCGGCCTGGGCTTCACCCGCCTGCGCCATATCGCGCCCCGCGGCGGCCGACTGATAGCGGGCGCGAACTTCGTCGAATTCCTGGGGGCTGACCGATTTCGTGGCGTAAAGCTGCTGATAGCGGTTGAGCGTCGCTTCCGCAAGAACAAACTGCGAGTTCGCGGCGATGACCTGGTTTTTCGCGGCGTTCAGTGCGGCGGTGGCCTGCTGGAGAGCGGCGCGCGGCTGCGCGTCATCGATGACCGCGAGCACCTGGCCCTTCGCGACGCGGTCGCCTTCGCGGGCGTTGATCTGAACGATGGCGCCCATCATCTGGCTGGCCACCGTGCTGGTTTGCGCGGCCTCCACAGTGCCTACGGCATCGAGCCCATCGGGAATCGTGGTCGTTTGCGCGACGATGGTCGCCACGCCGGTGACCGCCTCCGGCGCTTCGGCTTGCGCCGTGCGCTCGTTCGAGCATCCCGAAAGCGCGACAGCAAGGGCGAAAGTCAAACCTACAATTGCAGCAGAAATTTGGTTTTTGCGATTCATGGCGTCACCACAGGAGATTGAGGATTCAAAGTGCCGCTGGCCAGCTGCAGGCCGGCGTAGCTGGTGTAGTAGCGATAGAGGGCTTGCCAGTAGGACATCTGGCTCATGCGTGTGGCGTCTTCGGCGCCGAGCAGGTCGGTGATCGTCGCCAGCCCCGAACCGTAGCGGTTCTGGTTGATGCGCAAGCCTTCTTGCGCTTCCGTGACGGACGCGCGAGCCACGTCGATCTGCTGCTGCGCCGAATCCAGGTCGTAGTAGGCACGGCGAACCTCGAGACGTATCTGGTCCGTCGTAGCTTCCCTGGCAGCGGCGATCTTGGTTTCCATCGCGCGCTCGCGGGCAAGTTCGGCGCGCTTGGCGCCGCCCGTGAACAAGTCAAACTGGAGCTGAACTCCCGCGGTCCAATTATTTCCGCCGCCACCCGCCAGGAAGGTCGGGTTGTCGGCTTCCCAATCGGCAAAAGCGCTGATGCGCGGGCCGAACGCGGACTTGGCCATGGCCACGCTCTGCTTTTGGGCGTCCTCCTGCGAACGCAGGCCGCTCAAATCGGGCCGCATCTGCACGGCCTGCTTCTCCGCATCTTCGAGCGAGACCGCGGGAAACTTTTTTTCGGCCAGACTTTCCGCGGGCTGAAACTCCGAACCTGCGGGCAGGCCCATGGACGTTGCGAGTTGTGCGCGCGCGAAAGCCAAATCGTTCGTCGCGCTGATTTCTTCCTGCTTGCGCGTGGCGAGCCGAACCTGCGCGCTCAGGTAATCCGATTCGACCACGACGCCGCTCTCGTAGCGATGCTTGCTGCGCTCGAGGATGGCTTGCGCCGTCTTCATGGACTCTGCCGCAACCTCCACGCGTTTCTCCGCGAGCAGAACTCCATAATAGGAATTCACCACGCGAAAGATGATTTCCTGGCCGGTGCGGTCGAGGTCGTGTCCGGCGGCGTCCTGCATGCGCTTGGCGCGGTCGATGGCGTGCCAGCTGGCAAAAGAATCGAAGAGGTTCCACGCGCCGTCGAAGCGTGTGCCGAAATTGCCGTAGGGCAGAGGCGTGTTCAGGACATTCAGCCCAAAGTCGGCGGCGCTGAAACGCCGCTGGCGCAGTTTGCTGCCGAAGACGAACACGGGATCATCGGAGCGTACGGCCGTCTCGTCGAACGAGAGATGAGGCAGGAGGTAGGAGCGCGCTTCCTGAACGCCAGCCGCGGCCGCGCGCGTATCGGCCAGAGCGACTTTGCGCTGCGGATTCTTTTCCAGGGCGATACTTACAGCCTGTTGCAGAGTGATAGGAGAAGGCTGCGGCGCCTGCTGCGCCGGCTGTTGCGGTTGCGGCGGAGCAGGCTGCTGCGAGTCTTGAGCGAAGAGCGCCGCTGGAATCAGCAGGACAGCCAACGCGAGCAGGACCACCGCGATTGGTTCGCGTCGAGCATTCCTGGATCGGCCGCGAGCAGGCATTGGAGCGGTTGCTGGGCGAAAGGGAATCATCGGCTCGTTTCACCCTTCAACGGCGACGGGAGCCGGTGCCAGCCAGTGCGCTTTCTCGTCGACGATTTCGTAGGTCGTATGCAAGGCAGCGGTTTGCTTCACCATGGCGCCCACCGAGCAGTACTTGTCCTCCGACAGGCGGATGGCTTCCTCGATCGCTGCGGGGCTCACTTCGAATCCCTGCACCAGATGATGGACGCGTACGTTGGTGAACACTTGCGGAGGCCGCTCAGCCTGATCCGCTTCGACGAGCACCTCGTATCCGGTGATTTTCTGGTGGTATTTCTGCCGCAGGATGGTGACCACATCGAAAGCGGTGCAGCCGGCGAGCGCGACCGCCACTAGTTCGATGGGCTTGGGACCGGTCGCGCCGGCGGCGTCGTCCAGAATGAGGTGGTGCTCGGTGCCGGTGGTCGCCACAAACTGGCGCTCGGTCTTAAGTGGCTGTGTCAGCGTAACTTTGGCGGTGATCATGCGTTCCTCCCGCGCCCGCGCTTCCGGGTCGCACGAAAGAATGCAGGCGGGCGGAATTTGTTACGCACAAATTGGGCAGAGTTGAGAAAGTGCCATCGTGATACCGGCCTGCCTGCTGTAACAAATGCGGGCGTTTCGCATTTGTTTCCATGAATCCGTGACGTCTGGCCCGGCGAGAGGAACGGCTTTCGTTGGAACCGTCAGCACAGGGCCAGGCTCGGAAAGGACAGGACTCCAATGGAAGGCTTCGCGCCGAAGAACATCCTGTGCCCAGTGGATTTGAGCGCCGCTTCACCCCTGGTACTGCGCTGGGCCGATCTTTTCGCTCAGAAATATGGAGCGAAGCTCGAGGTCTTGCTCGCCGAATCGCCCGAATATCCTGCGTACTTTCTTCCCGGGCAGGAGGACGAACTGGCGCGTCAAGCGGAAAACCGGCGCGCGGCGCTGCAGAAGCATTTGGAAAAAACCGTGTTCGAGACGGTGGGATCAGCAACGTCTTCGGAGATTCGAGTGGTCGAGGGGCATCCAGTGCAGGCGATCCTGAGGCGCATGGAGACGAATCCGCCCGACCTCATCGTCATGGGAAGCCATGGGCGCAGCGGTGTCGCGCGGATGCGGCTGGGCTCGGTGGCCGAAACGGTGGTGCGGGAAGCGCGCATGCCCACTTTGGTCGTGCGAGCTCTCGGCAGGCGGCCGGCGCCGACGGCCGTGTCGCGCGTGCTGTGCCCGGCCAAATTGACGGATCACGGCCACCAGTGCGTTGATTTTTCGGCGTCCATCGCGGCGAAATTCGGGGCACAACTCGTGGTGGTGCACTCCGCCGAGCACGAAACCGCGAATCTCGAGGCGGTGCGCAAAGAGCTTTGCCGTTTGATTTCAGCGGATGCGCGCCAAACGTGTGAAGTGGTGGAAGTGGTCCGAAAGGGCAGCGCCGCCGAACAAATTCTGCTGGCGGCGCGAGAGCATTCGGTGGACCTGATCGTGATCGCCGCGCAGCATCAGCCGTTTCTCGAGTTCACCACCCTGGGAACCACAGCGGAGCGCATCATGCGACACGCGGACTCCGCCGTGCTAATCTTGCCTGGCGGAATGGGAGAATGAATCGTGGCTGATTGGCTGGAACTGCTCGCCTTCCTGGTGGTCTACATCGTCGCGCTGAAATGGATCCTGCCGGCGCTCGGCGTGCCCACGTGAATGTCGAAATCTTGCGATGCCGCGGCGCGGCATTCGGCCGGCACTGAAGAGCAAACAGTACAGCGCGAACGATGAGCGCGGGCGGCCCCAGTTCGTATGCGCTGAATCCCATCGGAACAGTCGAATCTTCCCTACGCAGCCGCGAGAATGCGCCGCGACAGCCGTTCCACGACGCCCCGGAAGCCTGGCTGGCGATCGACCCGCGATTCGTGGATGCTCTCGATGGGATTGCGCCCGGCTCCGAAATTCTTGTATTGACCTGGCTGCATCAGGCCCGGCGCGAAACCTTGAAAGTCCATCCTGGCCACGATCCCAAGAACCCGCTGGCCGGCGTCTTCTCCACGCGGTCGCCCGACAGGCCCAATCCGATTGGGCTGCACCGGGTGACCGTTCTCGAGATCGATAGCGGGCGGCGGATTAAAGTGGACCATCTTGAAGCGGTGGACGGCACGCCCATCCTCGACATCAAACCCGTCCTGCCCGATCCGCGAGCGCAGTGAAGCGCGCTAGAAGGCGCTAGAGCGGTCCGGCGGCGCAGCGGGCTGCCTGACCGCGTCCTTCATGACGCGCACGTATTCCGATATTAATTCGCGGCGGAGTTTGGCCGCGGCGCGCGGATCGGGAGGCTCGTTCGGCGCCGTCCTGCACTGCTCGATGGACTTCTCCAGGCTGGAAATGAAGGCCTGGCAGGGCTGGCAGCCGTCCATGTGCTTCTCCAGCTCTTCGCAAAGCGCGTCGTCGAGTTCCTCATCGAGGTAGTCGGAAAGCTCAGCGAAAATCTGTTTGCAGGTACGCTGCCGCGCGTGCGCCGCGGCTTCGGACTGCCTGGCGCGTTTCGCGGCCTGCCGCTGGGTTCGACTGCGGCTCCCATTGGCCAGTTCGCGGCGCACGAACAGGCGGGCGCGGTGCAGCCGAACGCGCACCGTTCCGGCGCGCAGGCCGGTGATTTCGGCGACTTCTTCGTCGCTGAGCCCTTCCATGTCGCGCAGCACCAGGACCAGCCGATACTCGGGCGGAAGCTTCTGCACCGCATCGTGGAGGCGGCGCGCGTTTTCGCGCCGGATCAGCGCGTTCTCCGGAGTTCCCTCCGGATGCGAAGAGAGGCTCGCGAGCTCCTCGCGGTCCGGCATCAGCTCTTCCAGCGAGAGCGTCTCTTTCGGCGCGAACTTGCTCTTGCGCCGGCTCATCAGGCAGCGCGTCTTGGCCACCTTGTACAGCCAGACAATCAAGGCCTTCGGATTGTCGAACTTCGGGAGAAACGGAACGGACTTGAGCAGCACTTCCTGCATGGTATCTTCGGCGTCCTCGCGCTGGCCGCAGACGCGCATGCTGAAAGAGAAGATTGTGTTCTGCAGCAGGGCGAGCGCCTGCTCGACGGAGCCGGGATCCTTGGTCTGAATCAGCTCAACGGCGCGCTCGATTTCCTTTCGCATGAACCCCAAATATAGCAGCAGGCGCCGCGGTGTGGAATGCGCGCCGGGCGTCGGGGCGCGTCACGACCAGTTGGCCCTGCCCCCGGGCCCGGTCATAATGAGAGGAGCGGGCCGCACTCCGGTTTCCGGGCCCGCGGCCGATTCAGAAGCAGCCCGCGCGGCTCCCAGCGCGAGTCACACCACGATATGCACAACGCGATCAACCTCTTATTCGCGCTCAAAGGCGGGCTCCCGAAGAGCGTGCTGCATTGGCTTCGCCATTTGGGAGGACTGGGGCTGATTCTGCTCGGCGTGCTCGACAACTCCGTCGTGCCGCTCCCCGGAAGCCTGGATGTGCTCACCATCCTCCTGGCGGCCAGCCAGCGCGAGTGGTGGTGGTATTACGCGCTTATGGCCACCGCCGGGGCTGTGGCAGGCGGGTACTTGACGTATCGCATCGCCCTGCGCGAGGGCAAGAAAGAGCTCGAAAAAAGGGTGCCGCAGAAGCAAATGAAAAAGATCGAGCGTGTGTTTGGCCGTTGGGGTTTTGGCGCGGTGGTCATCACCGCCCTCTTGCCGCCGCCGGCGCCCATGGTCCCATTTCTTCTGACAGCCGGAGCAGCTCAGTATCCGCGCAAGAAATTCCTTTCCGCGCTGGCCATCGGGCGCGGCATCCGTTACACCGTCCTCGCCTTTCTCGCTTCGATCTATGGCGGGGTCATCCTGCATATGGTTTCGCACCACGCAAACATATTCATCATCCTCGCGGCCATTGGCGTGGGCGGCGCGATTGCCGGCGCCCTCTATCTTCGCTATCGGCGCAAATCGCGGCGCTCGTAGAGCACGGCATCGCGCCGGCTCACGCGATGCAATCGGCTCATTCCCGTCTTGGACCCGGCGCTTATCGATGATAGATTCTTCGGACTGGCGCCCCAGTCGCTTGCGGAACACATCGAGCCCCGCGCATCGTGCCTGAAACAACGCCTGCTCCCGCCACCACCGCCTCCGGCCTGGCCGCGCGAGTTGGCCTGTTCGACGCCACCATGGTGGTGATGGGCGGAATCATCGGTTCCGGCATCTTCATCAATCCTTACGTCGTCGCAAAACTGGTTCACACGCCCGCACTGATCCTGGGAGCCTGGGTCGCCGGAGGCGTGCTGGCTCTGATCGGCGCGTTCATCTATGCAGAACTCGCCGCGCGCATGCCGCAGGTGGGCGGGCAGTACGCCTACATTCGCGAAGCGTATCACCCTCTTCTGGGATTTCTGTTTGGCTGGGCCGAGCTGTTTGTCATCGGCGCGGGAGGCAGCGCGGCGGTGGTGGTTACCTTCGCCCGCTACTTTCGCCAACTGACGCACATCCACGTTCCCGAAAACCTGATCGCAGCAGCCGCCGTCGTTCTGCTGATTCTGATCAACTGCATGGGAGTGCGCGCGGGCAGCGGCGTGCAGAGCCTGTTCATGGTCCTGCGCATCGCCGGAGTCGCGCTGCTGGTTGCCTGCGGAGGATGGTTCCTGTGGCGGCACGGCGCTCCCGGCGTTTCCTGGCATCCGCTGCTCGACCGGCCCGTTTCGTTCAACCTGCTCACCGTGTTCGGCGCCACCATGGTGCCCATTCTGTTCGCCTACGGCGGCTGGCAAACGTCGAATTTCATCGCGGGCGAAATCCGCGATCCGCGCCGGAACTTGCCCCGCGCTTTGCTGCTGGGCGTTCTGGGAGTCATCGCGCTGTACGTTTCGGTGAATTTCATCTACGTCGAGACGCTGACTCCCTCCGGGCTCGCGGCCAGCGGAACGCCCGCTTCCGGCGTGATGCTGCGCGCGCTGGGTCATTTCGGAGAGAGCGTGATCGCCATCGCCATCGCGATCTCCACGATCGGCTTCCTGAGCCAAAGCATGCTCACCTACCCGCGCGTGTATTTCGCCATGGCCGACGATGGCGTGCTGCCGCGGGGCATTGCGCGGCTCAGCGCGCGCAGCCGCGCCCCGGTCTCCGCGATTGCGCTGCAGGGAGCGATCACCATCGCCGTCGTCCTTCTGGGCACCTTCGAGCAAATTCTCAGTTATGTCGTGGTGATGGACTGGCTCTTCTTCGGCTTGACCGCAAGCTGCATTTTTGTTTTTCGCGCGCGTGAGAAGCGAGCCGCGACCGAAGGCGCCCCCGAGCCGCGCGGCTATCGCGTTCCCGGGCATCCCTGGACCACCGCGTTGTTCACCGGCGCGGCCTGGCTGGTTGTGCTCAACACCATTTACAAATATCCTCGAAATTCCGGAGTGGCTCTGTGCATCCTCCTGCTCGGGATTCCGGTTTATGCCGCCGTGCAAAGGTTCGCTCGATGATCGACGCTGAAGCGAGGCTCGCATGACTTCCCGCCGCGAAATCGGATCCGTTTATCTCGAATGGGCGAAACTGCATTCCAAGGCCCGCTTCGGGCTGGCCGGCAGCGACGTCCTGCATTTCCCGTTCGCCGAAATGCACGTCCAGATTGATGACCTCTCCCTCTCACCTCCGGGCGGGTACGGTTATAAGCCTTTGCTCGAACGGCTGGCCGCCAAGGCGGGCGTGGCCGTCGACTGCGTGGTCCACGCCCAGGGAACTTCGATGGCCAATCATCTGGCCATGGCCGCCCTGCTCGAACCGGGCGACGAAGTCCTGGTCGAGGAGCCCACCTATGAGGCCCTGCTGGCCGTCGCGCAGTATCTGGGCGCAAAGATTCGCCGCTTCCCGAGAACATTCGAAGCGGGATTTCAGATCGATCCGCGCGAAGTCGAGCGCGCCATTTCGCCGCGCACGCGCCTGATCGTCCTGACCAACCTGCATAATCCCAGCGGCGTGCGCACGCCGGATTCCACTCTGAAAGTGGTCGGCGAAATCGCGCGCAGCCTGGGCGCGAACGTGCTGGTCGATGAAGTCTACCTCGAGGCCTGCTTCGATTCGCCCTGGCAATCGGCGGTGCATCTCGGACCCAATTTCATCGCCACCAGCAGCTTGACCAAAGCCTACGGCCTCACCGCGCTGCGCTGCGGTTGGGTGCTGGCTGCCGCGCCGCTGGCCGAACGCATGTGGCGCATCAACGATCTGTTCGGCGCGTCCTCTCCGTTTCCAACGGACCTGCTCAGCGTGCTCGCTCTCGATCGCTTGCCGCAAATCGCCGAACGCGCGAAGAAATTGCTCGACGCCAACCGTCCTCTGCTGAAATCGTTCCTGGATTCCCGCAAGGATCTCCTGGCCATCTGGCCGGAAGCCGGCACCATCGTTTTCCCGCAGCTGACCACCGGGCACGCCGACGCCTTCTGCCAGTTCCTGCTGGAAAACTACGAAACGGGCGTCGTACCGGGCCGCTTCTTCGAAGCGCCCGAACATTTTCGAATCGGCGTCGGAGGAGAAACGCAAACGGTTCGCGAAGGACTGGGGCGCATGTCGGCCGCGCTCGATGAGTTTGCGCGCCGCTAGCACGGCGGCCAAATTCGTCCAGCGGGAGGCGCAAAAGGAAGAAAGCTGGGGGGAATCTAGGACGGGAAGAATTCGCGGTTCTGCGTCACAGCGTCGATCGCTTCCAGCAAAGTCGAACCCGCTTCGCCCTTGGTGACGTACGCGCGAACCCCGGCCTTCCTGGCGTTCTCAATCAACGGCTTGCTGTTGTGCATCGACAGAATGACGATGCCGGTCTCCGGATAAAGGTTCAGAATCTCGCGCGACGCTGCGATGCCGTCCATGCCGGGCATGGAGATATCCATGACCACCACTTGCGGGCGCAGCGCAGTGGCTTTTGCCACCGCTTCGTTGCCGTTGACGGCCTCCCCGCACACCTCCACGCCGCCATGGGAGCCGAGGATCGCGCAGACCCCTTTCCGCACGGCTTCGTGATCATCCACAACCAATACGCGCAGGCACATCAAGCAATCCTCACCCGGATTTCCGCAGCGGAGGGACGAGCCATCACGTCAAAAACCGACAAGCCAATCTACCGAAAGCTGCGGACCGGCGTCAAGCTGGCTTCTGCCACACGTTGACCAATTTCGAACGTCGCCCGACATTCGAAAAAACGCCCCGGCTGGCGTGTCGATGAACGATCCGGAGTAAACTACGCGAATGCCAACAATCGATCGTTTCGAATGTTCCCGCTGCAAAACAGCCATTCCGGCAAACGGGCCGCAAACGCTGTGCCCGAAATGCGCGGGCTCGCTTTACGTCCGCTACGACCTCGGCAAACTTCACGGCACGGCGGCGCGCGACGCCGTTGCCAAGGACGCGGCCCATTCCCCCTGGCTGGGCATGTGGCGCTACCGCAGCGTGCTGCCCGACGTCCAGCCTGTAACGCTGGGCGAGGGCTGGACCCCCATGCTGCGCAGCCGGCGCTACGCAAATCTTTACGTCAAAGAAGAGGGCGCGAATCCCACCGGCTCGTTCAAGGCGCGCGGATTGGGCATGGCGGTGACCATGGCCCGCCACTACGGCATTCGCAAGATTGCGATCCCCTCCGCGGGAAACGCGGCGGGTGCGCTCGCCGCCTACTGCGCCGCCGCCGGAATCGAAGCGTACATTTTCGTGCCCCGCGACGTGCCCTTCGCGAATTACGTCGAAGCGCTGACCTACAGCGCGAACGTCACGCTGGTCGACGGTCTGATTTCCGATTGCGGGCGCATGGTCGCCGAGCGCAAGGACAAAGAAGGATGGTTCGACATTTCCACCCTGAAAGAGCCCTTCCGCGTGGAAGGCAAGAAGACCATGGGCTACGAACTGGTCGAGCAGCTTGGCTGGGAATATCCCGAAGCCGTTTTCTATCCGACCGGCGGCGGAGTCGGGCTGATCGGCATGTGGAAGGCATTCGGAGAACTCGAGGAACTCGGCTGGGTCAAAGGAAAGCGGCCGAAAATGATCGCCGTGCAGTCGGCCGGGTGCGCGCCGATTCCGCGGGCGTTCGAGCAGGGCGCGCAAACCAGCGAAGCATGGAAGAACGCGGCCACCGTCGCCTCCGGCCTGCGCGTGCCCAAAGCCTACGGCGACTACATCATTCTCGAAGACGTGCGCGCATCGGGCGGAACAGCGCTGGCCGTTCCCGACCAGGAAATCGTGGCGTCGATCAAAGACTGGGCGCAGAACGAAGGAATTTTTCTCTCGCCCGAGGGCGCCGCCGCCACCGCCGCGTACGATCGCCTGCTCGCGAACGGCTTCCTCAAGCCCTCCGACCGCGTCGTCCTGTTCAACACGGGCGCCGGCCTGAAATATGTGGACGTCATCGCCGAGGCCATGAACATTCAGCGGCCGTCCTCGGCGGCATAAGACCCCGGGTAAATCCGCGCGCGAACGTGACTATTTCGCGTCGAGCTTGCGCCCTGCGTTCAGGTGATCGAAGTTCAGGATCGTATTGAGCACCAGCGGATAGGTACCAATCGTCTCGCCGCGGTAAATCGGATTATTCGAGAAGAGGATGATGTGCCCTTGGCCGGAGGGCACGTCGATCACCGCAGCGTGCTGCGCGATTTCATTTCCGCCCTCGACCAGGCCTGACACCAGCAATTCCTTCGCGTCGCCGTAGCGCAGAATCACGCGGGGGCGCATGGCCGGGGGAATGACGTCAATCCCATTGCGCAACTGCTCTTCGGTGAGGGGCTGCGCTTGCCAGGGCTGGACGTGCGGCTGCCGGGGCGCGACGACCGAGGGGCGCCCGGGCACGAAGTCCGGATCGGTCAGCGAGCCTCGGCCGGTCGCGCGCTTGCCCATCTCGGGGCCGAGCTGGCGGAAGCGCCGGCCCGAGGTCATATTCGAGAGGTCGAAGATGGGGCCATTGTCGCAGTAAGCGGAAAGTGAGCCGTCGTAGCCGTAGGCAATGGGGCTGGCCGCATCGACGAAGCGGGTCTTCACCACGCTTCCCACAATCTTCATCTGCTTTGGCCGCACCACCGAAACCCCCGGCGTCATTCCCAGCGACACGGCAAAATCCGATGTGCCCATGGTGGTGACCAGCACGCCGCCCTGCTCGACGAATTGCCGCAGGTGCGCCACGCCATCCCAACCCAGCCCCGGACGCATGTCCGGCGTGGAATCCAGCTTGCCGATGTTCGGCGTCAGCGCCGTGTTCTCCCAAGGCAGCGGATTGCCCCATTCCGTCGGCATGCCGTTGACGATCGCCATGGGATTGCCCCGTCCCACCGGCGGGAACAGGATCACATCGTATTTCGAGCGCAAATCGCTCTCCCGCGCCACGGCCTGCGTGCTGATGTAGGTGTAGGGGATCCCCATCTTGTCCAGAGCTTCGCGCCACCAGCCTTCCTGCTGCGTGCTGAGCCACGTGTGCAGCAGCGCCACGCGCGCGGCGCGCACCGGATGCGACTCGACGGAGGGCGCGGCGGAAACGGCATACACGCGCAGTCCCAAGTCCGCCGCGGCTTTCTGCACGTCCGCTTCGCCGGCGTTCTGGATGATGAACGTGCCGCGATCGAACTTGCGTCCGGCAGCCTCGAACGGCTGCTCGGCGGCGTTGATGGACGCACCCTTCATCTCGTAGCGCAAGGTAGCCAGCGCCGTGTCCGCGTTGTTGTCGATCAGGAAGACCGAGCCGCTGCCTTGCACGCCGCCCGGCGCTTTGATTTCCGCGACCGGCTCCATAGGCACCTGCAGGACCTTCGTGTCGGTCACGCGCGTCACGCGAACATCGAACAGCTCGGGAAAGGTCCAACCGGTGTCGTCGTAAGGCGTTTTCTGCGGGTCTTCGGGGCTCCAGTACTGATGATCGAGCAGGGCGTCGGCAATGCGCGAGTACGGCTGGTCCATACGCACGATGTAGCTGCCGGCCGGAAACTCGATCGTCTTCTCCGTCTCTTTCTTCGTTTCGTTCGCGGCGGCGCCTTCCGAGGACGCGGCGGGGGCCGTTTTCTCCGGCACTTTGACGGTCACGGAAAAGGCTTGCTTCGCGCGCGACACCTCGCAGGCCTGCATGCGCAAAATCGAGAGAAGCTGCGCCTGCGCGCCGGGGCGCGGATCGTTGGCCGGGAAAACGTAAGCCGCCGGGCCTTCCTCGGTAGGCTTCAGGACGGAGCGCTTCGCCTTCAAGTAGAAATTCTTCAGGAACAGATTCCTGTTCTGAGCGAAGTAGTGCAGCGAGGTGAGCAGGCCCGTCTCTTCATAGTTGTTGTTGTCGCGCTGCGACCACAACACCTTCGGCAGCGGCGGGTTCTGGCGATACCACGTGCGCGAGTATTCGTCCGGCTGCAGCGTACGCTCTTCCGTGTCGGCGCCGCCGTTTCCGAACGTTTCGTAGAGGCGGCTGATGCCGTTGTGCGTGGCCGCGATGAACATCAGGTATCCCGGCGACCAGGTGTCGAAATCGCCGTGAGTGAACACGCCGGGCATGCCGAATTCCGTCATGTCCGCCACGTTGCGCCAGGCGATCATTTCCCATTCGTTGGTCAAAATGGGGTCGAGCCATGCATTGAACGGGCCGTCGCCGGCGGTGTTGTCGTAGAGATAGGGCACGGACTCGTGCAGGTCGTGCAGCACCTGCGCGTGCCAGCCCACAAAGGTGTTCAGCACGTTTTGCGTCAACTTCAGGGTCATGGCCATGGCGTCGCGATTGTTGTCGTGCGCGACGTAGTGGCCCCAGTAAATCAGCGGCGGCCAGTGCTGGCCCGGATGAGCCAGATGCCAGCGGTAGACGTCCACCATGCGGTCGCGGCCGTCCACTTCCACAATGGGAGTGATCAGCGTGATGACATGGTCGCGAATATCCTGCATGTAGGGGCTGTCATCCACGGCCAGACGATACGCGAGCTCCATCAGCGCTGTCGGCGCGCCCGTTTCGGGCGAATGAATGGTTCCGGTGATGTAGTAGACCGGAACCGAAGCGTCCACCAGCCGGTCGGCTTCTGCGTTGTCCAGGTGAATCGTGCGCGGGTCCGCGAGCTTGGCGAGCCGCGCGCTGTTCTCGCTCAAGTGCGCCAGGTTCTGTTCCGAGGAGACTGCCACGGCGATCATTTCGCGGCCCTCCTCCGTGCGCCCTATGGAAAACACCTTCACGCGCGGGCTGGCCTTCTCCAGCATGCGCATGTATTTGTAGACCTGGCTGGAGTACGGCAGAATTCCCGGCGCGCCGGCCACGTCGCCGAGCACAGCTTCCGGTGTGGGAACGCTCTTCGATGCCGGCAGGTAGTTCACCAGGGGCGACGTGAAGTATGGCTCGGTCGTGTACTTGCGGATTTTGGCGGTGTACGCCTGGTCGACCGGTTGCTTGGGGTCGCGCTTGAATGCGTGATCGCGCGCAAAGAGCGGCGCGCTGGCCGGCATGAGCGCACAGCAAATAAGGACAGCCAGTGCCATGCATTCCCGCCGCAAGCCCACCTTGCCTTCGATCCTGGATGTCATTCTCCGCCCCCTATGATTTGGACAAGCTCAGTAATCGGCCGGTTCCCGCGCACCGCTTTCCGGATCAAACGAAACGAGGTCATATCATTCCGCTACGGGCGATGTAAAGCGCCTGCTTTGCACTCCGCGTGGAGCACGGGCCCGGTAGGCTATAATCGACGAGATGTTTACCGACCCGAGTCAGCTCCCGAGCCAGCCGCCCGAGCGCCCGCCCGATCGGCGTCGTCGAATTCTTCGCTACACCTGGATCGCGGTCCTGATCGCGGCCATTTATGCCGGGTCCGTCATCCTGTACCGCTGGAACCAGGATCGCGACTACCGGGCAAGACAGAAGGAGCAGGCCGCCTCGGCACAGCGGGATCAAGACCAGGCGTCGATTGACGCCCTGGGCGGCACCGAATTCAAGATTTTGAATTTCTACGCCTCGCCGGGCGAAATCCATCGCGGCGATACCGTCGAGTTGTGCTACGGCGTAGCGGAAGCGAAGACCGTCAAAATCGAACCGGACATTGGACGCGCCATGTGGCCCTCGCGCAGCCGCTGCATGGACATCGCTCCCCAAAAGACGACGAAGTACACGCTGACGGCCGCGGACGCCCATGGCAAGACCCAGAGCGTCTCGCTGACCATCAAAGTCCATTAGCTCCTCCATGTATCCATGGAGCGCCGGTCCGAGCTATGCGGGGCTATACGGGCCTATAGCGCCTGTTTGCGGCTGCGCCGAAATCTTTTATACTCGAAGGGTAGCCTCGCAATAGGGCCGGCCTTTCCGGCCAATCCTGATCTGCATAAATCGACGCTTATGATGGACCTGGCCGAAAGAATCAAAAAGAAACTCAAGGACGAGATTGCCGCCCTCGAGCACGAACTGCACAGCGAACTGCCCAAGGAAATCAAGGTGGCTCGGGCGCATGGCGACCTCTCGGAAAACGCCGAGTACAAGTATGCCAAGGAGCGCCAGGCCTACGTTTCCGCCCGCCTGGGCCAGCTGCACAAGCGCATGGCGGACATCTCCCTGATGAATCTGAACAACCTGCCCAAGGACCGCGCGGCCTACGGGTCGCGCATTGTCGTCCTGGATGTTGCCAAAGACGCTAAAATTGAATATAAGCTCGTTACGACTGAAGAAGCGGACGCGGCCAAAGGACTGATCTCCACCAGTTCGCCTATTGGCCGCGCTCTCTTGGGCAAGAAGGTCGGCGATGAAGTGCAGGTCACTACCCCAGCCGGAATGAAAGAATACGAAGTGGTCCGCTTGACCACCATCCACGATGAAGCTTGACGGGGGTCACTGCATTCCATGTTGACGCGGACGATCGGCCGCTATCTTTCCTGGCCCATCGGACAACTGGCTTCCCTTCTGGCGGCTACGGGCATTCCTCCCAATGTGATCACCTGGTCGGCGCTGGTTCTGAATCTTTGGGCCTGCGTGCTGTTTGCCGCCGGCCGTTTCGCTGCCGCCGCCGGACTGATGATTCTGGCCGGGCTATGCGATCTGCTGGATGGCCCGGTCGCGCGCAAGCAGAATCGCGTTTCCAAATTCGGCGGCTTTCTCGAATCGATTCTCGACCGCTACGCCGACCTCATGCTCTTTCTCGGTCTGCTGGTCTACTACGTCCGTGTCAACCGCTTCTCCTATGCGATCGTCACCGGCGTGGCCATGGCCGGCGCGGTGATGGTCAGTTACGCTAAAGCGCGAGCCGAGTCATTGATGCCTGCGGACAATGTGGGCTTCTGGGAACGCCCCGAGCGCCTCGTCTTGATGATTCTGGGCGGGCTCGTGAACCAGATGGGCCTTGCGCTCTGGATTTTGGCCATTGGTCCCAATATCACCGTGATTCATCGCATCGCCCACACCTGGAGCCAGACGGAAGGCAAGCTGCGCAAGGATAAGCAAGCGGCCGAGAGCCGGGGCAGTGGCTCGGCCCGTGTGTCGCCGCGCGTGGCGAATGACACGCCTGATCCGCCCATTCTGACCCGCTCCGCGGGACGAGGACGCTGAAATGTACCGGCCGCTCGGCCCCATCGCCACGCTGATCCTTTGCGCCGGACTCGACTTGTTGCAGCAAGCGCGCGTGCAGCTTCGCTTCGTCACCGTGAGCGGCAAGCGGAGCCTGCGCGTCCACCTCTGAGCTTCCTTGCGACCCTCCCTCATCGTCCACGGTGGCGCTTGGCCCATTCCGCAGGAGAATTTTGACGCCTGCCGCGAAGGAATTCGCCAGTCTCTGGAAGCCGGCTGGAAAATTCTGTCCACGGGAGGCAGCGCGGCCGACGCTGCCGAAGCCGCCATCGTCGCCCTGGAAGAGGATCCCGCCTTCGATGCGGGATACGGTTCGCATCTCACGCTCGATGGACTGGTTCAGCTGGATGCGATTCTGATGGACGGGTCCACGCTGAAGGCCGGCGCTGTCGCTGCTGTCGAGCGAATCCGCAATCCGATTCGCCTGGCGCGCTGCGTGCTTGAGAAGAGCAAGCACATCCTGCTCGTCGGCGCCGGCGCGGAGCAGTTCGCCAAAGAAAATGGAATCCCGCTCTGCGATCCGCACGACCTGATCACCGACCACGAACGCGCGGCTTGGCAGCGCTGCCGCGCCGATTCCCATGCAGCGGAAAATCATGCGAATCATTCTCAAGGCACGGTGGGCGCCGTCGCTCTCGATTACCGCGGCGGCATTTTCGCGGGAACGTCGACCGGCGGAACGTGCTGCAAGCACGCCGGCCGCGTGGGCGATTCACCGCTGATCGGCTGCGGCTGCTATGCCGACGCGGAATGGGGCGGCGTCTCCTGCACCGGAAATGGCGAAGGCATCATGAAGATCGTCATGGCCAAGATGGCGATCGATCTTCTCGCTGTGCCTCCCGATGACCCCTACGAGCTTCACTCGCGCGCGGAAGGCTCGCAAAAAGAGCAGACACGCGTGCAATTCGTGGCTGACGCCTGCATCCGCAAACTCGCGCATCGCTCGCACACCACCGGCGGGCTGATTCTCCTCGACCGCGAAGGCCACCCCGCCGCCGCTTTCAACACCCCGCACATGTCCTACGGCTTCGTCGAACGCGACGCGAGTTTCTACATCGCGCCGTGAGCGCGTACCACGTTCGGGATGAGGGCAACGTCGAGGCCGTTCGAGGCTCTCGGCAAATAGCGCGTCCGTCGCGTGCCGCGCTTACGAGAAGCGCACCTCGACCGCGGGATGTTTTTCCAGGTGCACGGAATCGATGAAGCGCACTTCGCCGCCCTGCAGGGTCATGATCAGCGAATGCGTGCGCACGCCGTCGCGGAAGAAGCGAATGCCGTTCAGCATCCCTCCTCCGGTGACGCCGGTGCAGGCGAAGATGATGCGTTTGCCGGGCGCGAGGTCGGTCGTATCATAAACGCGCTTGCAGTCCTTGATGCCCATCTGGTGCATGCGCTCTTCATCTTCGGGCTTGGTCAGAACCAGCCGCGCGAGAATCTGCCCGTTCAGGCAGCGCAGCGCCGCGGCCGTCAGCACTCCCTCCGGAGCGCCTCCCGTCCCCATCACGGCGTGCACCGCCGTTCCGCGCACGGCCGCCTTGATGCCGGCCGACAAATCGCCGTCGCCAATCAGTTGAATGCGCGCGCCGGCCGAACGAATGTCGTTGATCAATTTTTCATGGCGCGGGCGGTCCAGAACGATCACCACCAGATCCTCGACGTCGCGATCCAGCCGCCGCGCAATCGCCTGCAGGTTGACCTTCACTGGAGCGTCCAGATCGATCGCGCCCTTGCACGGCGGACCCACCACGATTTTCTCCATGTAAATGTCGGGCGCGTGCAGCAGCCCGCCCGGTTCGCTGGCGGCCAGCACGGTGATGGCGTTGGGCTCGCCCGTCGCGCACAGGTTCGTTCCTTCCAGGGGATCGACGGCGATATCCACTTGGGGATAATGCGCATTCTTATCGCGGACGGCGGCGCCCACCTTCTCGCCAATGTAGAGCATGGGCGCTTCGTCGCGTTCGCCTTCGCCGATCACGATCGTGCCGTCCATGCTCACTCCATCCATTTCCGCGCGCATGGCTTCCACGGCGGCTTGATCGGACTTGTGCCGGTCGCCCTGGCCCATCGTTCGCGCGGAGGCAATCGCGGCCGCTTCGACCACACGCAGAAATTCCAGACTCAGAGCCCGTTCCATAAGTGATCTCCTGTAGTTGGGGAACGCGAACGGCAGACGAAACGATTAACTCACCGCTGTCTATCATAATCCAACAGAAGGGCACTGGTTCAAGTTCGGCGTTGCCGCGGCTGGGCTTGCCCGGAACATCCCTTCCATTTCGAATCATCCGCCCGTGATTGCAGGAATCACGGAAATCTCATTGCCGTCCGCCACACGCGTGGCCAGACCCTCTGTGTTCCGAACGCACTCGTTCCCGACGAACAGGTTGATGTGCTGCCGCACTTCGCCCTGCTCGGTCAGGATGCGGTCGCGCAGCCCGGGATAAGCCGCGCACAGAGCCGCCAGGGCATCGCGCAACGTGGTGAACGATCCCTCGACGCGAACTTCGCGGCGCCCAGCAGTGAACGCACGCAGCGGACCGGGAATAAGAAATATGACGGACATTGGATTCGCCTAGGTCACAATCCACCACAACTTCAGCGCGAGCGAGCTTTCGCTCGCGAGCCGCTCTTCCTCTTCGCCGAGCGCGCCGCCTGCCCTCGTTTGCCTTTCGTCGGGCCGCCCGGCCGGGATGCCACTGCTTTGGGCGCCTTGCCGTTCCCGCCGGCCCCATAGAACGCCGCTTTCACGCAGACGATGGGCGGCAAACCCTCGAGAATCAGTTCCCAGCTCTTGCCGTTGTCGCGCGAGCCGTACAGCCTTCCGCTGCGCGTGCCGAAATAAATTCCAGTGGGATCGAAGGAATCGGCGGTCAAGCCGTCGCGCAGGACCGTCTCGTACGAATTTCTCTGCGGCAGGCCGCGCGAAAGCGGTTCCCACGTCCCACCCGCATTGCGCGTGCGATAGACGCGCAGTTGCCCTTCGGGTGTGCAGCGAAACTCGTCCGATTCCACCGGAATGACGTACACGCAATCCGGATCCCGCGGATGCACGATCACCGGAAAACCGAAATCCGAGGGAAGGCCGTGCGCGATGTCTTCCCAGCTGTCGCCGGAATTGTCGCTGCGATAGAGCCCCCAGTGATTTTGCAGGAACAGCCGTTCGGGCCGCGCGGGATGAAACGCGAATTTGTGAACGCACTGGCCGAACTCCGGAAAGCGCTGCGGCGAGAAGGTGACTTGAATTCCTTTGTTGCGCGCCTGCCACGTCTTTCCGCCGTCGTCGGTGCGGTAGACGCCGCCCGATGAAATGCCTGCGTACATGCGGTTGGCGTTCGAAGGGTCCAGCAGGATCGTGTGCAGCGTCAGGCCGCCGTTTCCCGGCACCCAGCGCGGCCGGTGCGGGTGGTCGAACAGCCCGCGCACCAGAGACCACGATTGCCCGCCGTCGCGCGACTCGAATAGCGCCGCCGGATCGACGCCACAATACAGCAATTCCGGGCGTTCCTCGGGGCCGGGCGCGATCTGCCAGATATTTTTGAGCGACATCCCGGAATCCGCCGGAAAGCGGATGGGCGCTTCTTCCGGCGTGCGCCACGTTTTCCCGAAGTCGTCGCTCGAACGCAGCAGCGTTCCCCACAGCACGCTATGCGTCGAAGCCCACAGCCGGCGCCGCCCGTCGCGGCCGTCAAATACGAAACTGTATACCGCGTCGCCGTGAAAATACGGCCCGCCCACCTCCCAGCGCCTGCGCGACGGAGACGAGCGCAGCAGGAACGCTCCTTTCGTCGTGCCCACCAGCAGAAGAGCCTCCCGCGGATTCACACGGATATGGTGCAAGCTGCGCAGCACGGTGGGCGCGACTCGCTGCCCGCTCGGAGCCGGGGAAGTCACAATCGCCGCGGCCTGGATCGCTTCCAGTGCCGCGCGCACGTCGCTGGCCCGCTGATAGCGCACGGCCGGGTCCTTGGCCAGGCAGCGCAGGAGGATGGCCGAGAGCCCGGCGGGAATATTGGGCGGCAGCGGCGGAGGCGGATCGTTGATCACCGCCGCGCTGAGCGCGAACGGCGTCGCTCCGTGGAAAGGCACCTGGCCGCTGGCCGCTTCGTGCAGAATGACGCCCAGCGCCCAAATGTCGATGCGATGATCCAGCGGCTCGCCGCGAAATTGTTCGGGCGCCATGTAGGCCAGCGTGCCGGTCAGCCCGCTGGACTCGGCGGGGGCAATCGATTGCGTCGCCGTGTGCAGCTCGGTCTTTTCGACGAAGCGAGCCAGGCCGAAATCGAGGACTTTAACGCGGCCTTCGGCGGTGATGGCCACGTTCGAGCTTTTCAGGTCCTGATGGATGATGCCGCGGTCGTGCGCGTGCGCCAGGGCTTCGGCGATTTGCACGCCGTAGCGCGTCAGCACCTCGAACGGCAGCCCCAGCGGCGTGATCGTTTCGCTGAGGGACTTGCCCTCGATCAGTTCCATCACGATGAAGAAGCGGCCGTCCTGCTCGCCCACTTCGTGAATGACGCAGATGTTCGGGTGATTCAGCGCGCTGGCCGCGCGCGCTTCGTGCAGCAAATGCTCGCGGCCCATTTTGCTGATCAGCGGGCTGTCGCTCAGCACTTTGACGGCGACTTCGCGATTGAGCAGCGGATCGCGCGCGCGGTAAACCACACCCATCCCGCCGCGCCCAAGTTCGGCGCCGATGATGTAGCGTCCGAGGGTTTTACCGATCATGGCAATCTCGTACCCGCATTCTAGCAGCACACCCGCCGCAGACCGTCCGGCCCGCCGACCAGACTAGCGCAGATGCCTCGCTTCTGCGACACCCCTTCGGGCTCCTTGCCACAATTGCTCTGTAGGGGCACGGCATGCCGTGCCCGCCTGCGGAAGAGAGCGGCGGCGGTGGACCGAACGCGTTACTCTGCCCCTGGCAGGAGGGTTTCGCCGCTTCGCCTTTCCAGCTCACCCGTATGAGGCAGCCGCCCCTCGCCAATTCGCAGGCCGAAATTCCACGAGGTGATGGAGGCCGCAAAACAGAAAAATAGAACCTCAGCAGCTTGACGAATGGTACAGACTAGCCCAGACGCCTCGCTTCTGCGAAACTCCTATCCCGGAGCAGAAACAATGAAAGCCGCCGTCATTGGCGCGGGCTTCGTCGGCCGCGCGCACATCGAGTCCCTTCGCCGGCTCGGCATTGAAGTAGCCGGGCTGCTGGGCAGTTCGCCGGAACGCACGCGCGAACAATCGAAGGCGCTTGGCATTCCGCGCGCCTATGCCTCGCTCGACGAACTGGCCGGCGACACCTCTCTGCAGGCTGTGCATGTCTGCACGCCAAACAATTTGCATCGCGCCGAATCCGAAGCTGCTCTCAAAGCGGGCAAGCACGTGATGTGCGAGAAGCCGCTGGCCATGAATTCGCGGGAGACGGCGCAGCTTGTGGAATTGGCCCGCCAGGAAAAGCACGCCGCGGCCGTCGCGCATAATCTGCGCTACTACCCCATGTGCCAGGAGGCGCGCGCCCTGGTCGAGCGCGGCGCGATTGGCCAGCCGCGCATGATTCACGGCTCGTACCTGCAGGATTGGCTGCTGTACCCCTCGGACTGGAACTGGCGCCTCGACCCCGCGCTAAGCGGCTCGATGCGCGTTGTCGCCGACATCGGCACGCATTGGCTCGACATGGCGATGTGGGTCACCGGGCGTCGCGTGACGGAATTGTGCGCCGATCTCGCGACCGTCGTTCCTGTGCGCGAGCGCCCGCGCGGCCCAGTGGAAACCTTTCAGGAGCGCAAAGGCACGGATTTCGAGCGCGTGCAAATCGACACGGAGGATTGCGCCTCCGTGCTGCTGCGGTTTGAAGGCGGATTGCGCGGGGCGATGACTGTCTCGCAGGTAAGCGCCGGGCGCAAGAACCGCTTCTGGTATGAAGTCGACGGCAGTGAAGGCGCTCTCGCCTGGAACCAGGAAACTCCCAACACGCTGTGGATCGGGAAACGCCGCGAACCGAATCGCGAGTTGATCAAAGATCCCGCGCTGATGAGCCCTGAAACGCGCGGCTTTGCGGCCTATCCCGCCGGGCACGCGGAAGGCTATCCCGACACGTTCGTCCAGCTATTCAAGGATTTCTACGGCTACATCGAACGCGGCGACATGAACGCGCCGCGGCCGTTTCCCACGTTCGAAGCGGGCCATGCCGGCCTGGTCCTGTGCGAAGCGATCGCCGCCAGCGCCCGCGAGCGCCAATGGGTCGTGGTCCCGGCGCTAGCGTAAATCGTGAAGCCGCGAAAGCAATCCACCATGCTCTCTGTTCGGGTGTATGCTTCCCGCCTTGACGGAGGGAACATGCGAAGTTCTTTTCGCGGGCGAATGGGGCGAGGTCTGGGCGCGGCCTTGGCTCTCGTGTTGGCGGCAGGAATGACGACGACCCTGCGCAGTGCGCCGCGTCGGGCGGCTGTCGCTCCCGCGCGCCCGCCCATCATCGGCATCTCGCATATCGGCTTGAAAACCGATAATCTCGCCGCCGCTCGCGCCTTCTACACCGGCGTGCTGGGCCTCAGCGACGCTTTCAGCCTGAGTTACCCCTCCGGCAAACTGATGCTCACCTACTTCAAGGTGAACGACCATCAATTCATCGAAATGTTCCCGCAGCCGAAGACGGCCAAGGAGGGCTATCTCTCGCACGTCGCGTTCGAAACGACGAATGCCGAGCAGTTGCGCGAATACCTGGCCAGCAAGGGCGTGAAGGTGCCGGAAAAGCTCCCCAAGATGCTGGACGGCAATCGCGGCTTCGAAGTGACCGATCCCGACGGCCACACCATCGAATTTGTCCAACTGATGCCTGGCTCGCTGCACAGCAAGGATTTCGGCAAGAATCTGTCTTCCCAACGCATTTCGGAACACATCATCCACGTCGGCTTCACGGTGCGCGACCGCGCCGCCGCCGACAAGTTCTACAAAGATATTCTCGGCTTCCACGAATTCTGGCAGGGCGGAATGAAGGACAATGAAGTGAACTGGGTCGACATGCGCGTGCCGAACGGCAAGGACTGGCTCGAGTACATGCTGGGTGTGGGCGACCATCCGACGGACCGGACGCTGGGGATCGTGAACCACGTGGCGCTGGGCGTGCCCAACGTCAACGCGGCCTACAAAATCCTGCTCAAGCGCGATCCCAGCTTGAAAGAAAAGCCGCAGATCGGACGCGACGGCAAATGGCAGCTCAATCTCTACGATCCGGATCAGACGCGCGTCGAGCTGATGGAGCCCAAGCCGGTGCGCAAGCCGTGCTGCTCGCCGATGACGCAGTAGGCGGCCCGTGTGGCGCCGCGGCCTTTAGCGCGCAGTCTCGTCAGCTTTCGCGATGCCATCGCGTTTCACATCCAAAGGAGATGGGCATGACCCCGAGCCGTTTGTCCCGCCGCGATTTCATGAAGAACGGTGCTGCCGCCGCCGGCGCGTATGCCGTGGCGCAGACGATTCCGCTGCAGCCGGAGGGCCCGGCTTGGGCCCGCTCGGCGGGACGGCAGGTTGCGCCGAGCGACCGCGTGCGTTTCGGCATCGTGGGCGTGGGAATGCAGGGCTCGGGCCTGCTGGCCAACTCCATTCAGTTGCCCGGAGTGGAATGCGTCGCTGCCTGCGACCTGTACGACGCGCGCCACACGCTGGCCCAGGAAATCGCCGGCCCGAATGTGCCCACCACGCGCCGCTACCACCATCTGCTCGAAAACAAGGACATTGATTGCCTGATCGTGGCCGTTCCGGACCACTGGCATAAGCAAATCGTGGTGGATGCGGTCAGCGCGGGAAAAGACGTGTATTGCGAAAAGCCGATGTCGCATTCTCCCGCCGACGGTGTGGCCATGGTCGAAGCGACGCAGAAGTCTGGGCGCATCGTGCAGGTCGGGTCGCAGCGCGTCAGTGGCATCATCGCCGCGAAGGCCAGGGAACTTCTGGCGCAGGGCATCGTCGGAGATCTCACGCTGATCCAGGCCTGGAACGGCCGCAACTCGCCCTGCGGCGCCTGGGAATATCCCCTTCCGCCGGGGATATCGACCACGAATCTGGATTGGGATACATGGCAGGGCACCGCCCCGCATCGCCCGTTCGATGCGAAGTACTTTGCGCGCTGGCGCTGTTGGCGGGAATACGGCACGGGCGTGGCGGGCGATTTGATGGTCCATATTGTGAGCGGCATGCTGGCCATGCTGGGCACGAACGAAGCGCCCGAGCATTGCACGGCGATGGGCGGCATTCTCCGCTGGAAGGACGGCCGCAACATGCCGGACGTGCACGCGTCGATGTTCCGGTACAAGCTGCTGGGCGAGGTCCCTGTCTACTTGCAACTGAACCTCGGAACCGAGTTCCCCGAGATCTATCAGTTCATGGGATCGAAGGGCATCCTCGAAGTGACCGGCACCAGCATCACCTACATGCCGCAGTCGGGCGAGGACGATTCGCCTTGCTACTACGCCGCAAGCTTCCCGAAGGCGATGCACGACGCCTACGTCAAGAAGTGGGAGGCCGAGCACGACACGCTGGGCAAGGAAAAAGTGGTCGAAGCGGTTCGCTACACTGGCCCATCCTGGGACGACACCAGGCCCCACCTCTGGAACTTCTTCCAGGCGGTAAAGAGTCGCCAGCCGGTGGTGGAAGACGTAGTCTTCGGGCACCATGCGGCCTTGGCCTGCCACATGGCGAATGAATCGTACTTCGTAGGACACGGGGTCAGTTGGGACCCCGCCACACAGACGATCAAAAGCTGAGCAGCCGGATTGCACCAAGATGGTGCAACGAAAAGACGGTCCTGAAAACACTCGAAAGTGTATCGAGTAATTTTTGGTGATGTTGTTGATTTTGGGAGACTTGACTCGATTTTTTTCTCAACACGTGTATCGAGTAATTGTGTCGGAAGCATGGGCCGAATTCAGGTGGGGCGGCGCGAACGTTTCGCTGATTCTGGTGGACTTAGCGGTGCGAGCATAGCCAAGCACGTCGGGCCGCTCGCGAAGTGTATCGAGTTAGCGCGCGCGGTGAGCCAAGCTGTTCCACGTAGGGATGCCCGGCGCGCTGTTTTCCTTGACCGCAGTGCTAGAATTTCTGGCAGTGGCTACGCCCGAGCTGGCACGTCCGCAGCGGCCCTCGGCGGTCAACCTCCGAGTTAGTGTCGGTTCCGTCTGTCTCAAAAACCCTGTCATCGCAGCGAGCGGCACATTTGGGTATGGGGTGGAGTTCGCCCAGGTCGTTGACCTGAACAAGCTGGGCGGCATCGTGGTCAAGGGCCTGTCGATCGAGCCCATGGCCGGCGCGCCCGCGCCGCGGATGTGCGAAACCCCTAGCGGCATGCTGAACGCCATCGGCCTGCAAAACATCGGGGTGAAGGCATTTGTCGCCGAAAAGCTACCCCGGCTGAGGCGGTACGACACGGCCATCCTGGCGAACGTCTTCGGCCGGACGATTTCCGAGTACGTCGAGGTCATTCGTGTCTTAGAGGATACAGAAGGGCTGGCTGCGTACGAGCTGAACATCTCTTGTCCGAACGTCGAGAAGGGAGGAGCTGAGTATAGTACCGATCCGAGCTTGACCGCTGAGGTGGTTCGAGCCGCGCGACGTGCGGCAAAGCATCCCTTATGGGTCAAGCTATCTCCGGTTGTTGGAATGATTGGACTTATCGCGAAGGCCGCGGAAAGCGAAGGGGCCGACGCTCTCGTCATAGCAAACACCTACCCGGCAATGTGTCTGGACGTACACAATCGAACGTCACGTCTCGGTAGTACGACAGGCGGGTTGTCGGGACCAGCGATCAAACCTATAACGGTCAGGCTGGTTCACGAAGCCAATCGGGTGACAAAGATCCCGATTGTAGGACTTGGAGGTATCGAAAGTCCTGCCGACGTAGCTGAATACTTGCTCGTAGGTGCTTCCGCCGTAGAAGTAGGCACCGCGCATTTTGCGGACCCGCGAGCCTCGGAGAAGGTGGCCGCCGGCCTCGAAACGTGGTGTCAAGACCACAATCTATTTGAAATCAGCGACTTGCGGGGCAAATTGCGTGCGGAAAGTGCTGGTCAGAACAGCCCCAAAAGCTTATAATTTGCTGATTCAAATAAAGATAGGTGAACATGAGAGCTAAGGCCTTCGTTGTCCTTGAGTCGGTGTTCTTAGGTGTGGCGCTGCTGGTGCTGACGCCGTCGGTGAATCCCAACGCGACAGTCAGCCCGGCCGTGTCGCATCCATCTGCAACGTCTCTGCAGAACAACAGCCTTCTACCCTCAGTAGCTGAGCTTTCCCACAGCACGAAACTGAAGCCCCTGGCGATCTGGGAATGCACCAGCAGCTGGTACGGCGGGGATTTTGACGGTCAGCCGACCGCAACCGGCGAGCCCTACGATATGTACGGGGCCACGGCCGCTCACCCCACGCTGCCGCTGGGTTCGCTGGTCCTGGTGACGAATACGAGGAATCACCGCAGCGAAGTGGTGCGCATCAACGATCGCGGGCCCTACGTGGAGGGCCGGGAATTGGATGTTTCCTACGAAGTAGCGCGGAACCTTGGGTTCGACCAACGGGGAACGGCCAAGGTCCGCTTGGAACTCTTGGAGGTGCCTTCACGGCCCAGCCCGGTTCACGGCGAATAATCGTCGCGCTGGATTACGACCGCCTGCGCCCCGCACTTGCGCTTGCTCGCAAGTTGCGGGGCGCGGCGGCATTTTTGAAGGTAGGCAGCCAGCTCTACACGGCGGAGGGTCCGCACGCCATTGACCGGCTGGCGGCCTTCGGCTACGAGATTTTCCTCGACCTGAAATTCCACGACATTCCCAACACAGTGGCCGGCGCGGTGTCCGCAGCCGCGGATTTGCGCGATGTGGCCATGTTGACGCTGCACGCTTCGGGCGGGGCGGCGATGATGGCGGCGGCACGCGAGGCGCTGGCGGGGCGAAAGACGCGGCCCATGCTGTTGGGCGTGACGGTGCTGACCAGCCTGGATGCGGCAGCGTTGCGGCAGGTGGGGGTCAGCGAAACGCCCGCTTCACAGGCGCTCGCGCTGGCGCAGCTGGCCAAGCAAGCCGGTCTGGACGGGGTGGTGGCGTCGGCGCATGAAGCCCAGGAGATACGGCGGGCCTGCGGGCCGAAGTTTCTGATCGTGGTTCCGGGCGTGCGCCCGGCGGCGGCAGCGGCCAACGACCAATCGCGGATCGCGACACCCGCGGAAGCGATTCGCGCGGGAGCGGATTATCTGGTGATTGGGCGGCCGATCACGGCGGCCGCCGATCCGCGCGTGGCGGCACTTTCCATCGCGAGCGAAATCAAGAACTCCCATTGATGTCGTTTAGCGTCAACCTCGGAACTCTCCTGTCTCCGTATCCGCAAACGCGCGAGCTGTTTCGCGGTCTCCTGAGCAAGGCGAGGCGAACTTGACCCGCGAAGTGCGCAGAGCCAGAGGTTCGCCCCTCTCGCGAAGCTCTGCGCCTTAGTTCCCGCCGAGGGTGACTGGCACACGGTAGATGATCTTGGGTCCCCGAGCAAGTTCCTCCCTGTTTTCTTTGGGAACGGCATACAGAAGGACGACCTTTTGGCCAGCCAGTTGAAGCGCGCGCACAGTGCTCTTGCCTCTCCGCGAGACCAGGACCAGCGCGCTCGACTGCAGGCGGGTGTCGGTGTCGTGCACCTGGGACATGATCATTACGGTCTGCTTCTGACCGCGGACGGTAATGAGATCGTTATTCAAGTCGAGCTCGAACGAGTAGTTGCCGGGAGGCAGAAGCGCCTTACCCCAGCGTATCTCGGAGGTCAAGGTGAACTTGCCCACACACTGTCTCTCGTTAGCACTGGCAAAACCGGCGGCCAGCGACAACGCGAGCGCCACAAAGCCGAACAATGCCGCCACTTTTGAACTGCGAACCCTTTTCATAATTTCACCTCTCGGTTTGAAGTTGAGGACTCGGGCTCTTTTGCGAATGGCTTGAGCGGGCGCCTCATGGCGAGGACTCTGGCGCCGGTCCGGGTAAGGATCAATGCACTGGGGATCATTCGGGGTTCAAACCTTTTTCAACTCTCAAATCCTTTGCCAACAATATCTTGCGGAGCGCTATCCCCTTTTTAAAATCTGCAGTTGACTAGTTGAGTTTCTGCGCTAAGCTCCTCCTAACTGCGGAACCGCTCCATGCCACAAACGAGTAGCGCCGCCCGCAAAGTACGCTTTGGCGCGTTTGAGCTCGACTTGCGCAGCGGCGAACTGCGCAAGCAAGGGGTCAAACTTAAGCTTCAGGAACAGCCTTTTCGAATTCTGGTCATACTCGTGGAGCATCCCGGGCAGGTGGTCACGCGCGAGGAACTGCGCACGCGGCTTTGGCCCGAAGACACGTTTGTCGATTTCGAGCACAGCCTGGCGACCGCCGTCAACAAGGTCCGGGAGGCGCTGGGAGACGCGGTGCAAAGCCCCCGGTTTATCGAAACGCTGCCGCGACGCGGGTATCGCTTTATCGCCCCTGTATCGGCGGTGTTTGCGCCAGAGGATTTGCCGCAGGTCGTATCGCCAACTGCAGGCAATGGGGACATCGCAAGTACTGACCAGGGCACAGGGTTTACTCACTCTGGGCGCAAACGGCGGCGGTGGATCATCACAGCGGGCGTAGGCGTGCTGGTGGCGGCCGGAATGGTCGTCACGCTCAATGTGGGCAAACTGCGCGAGCGGGTGACGAAGTTCACGGGCCCAGGCCATGAAGTGGCTGTGACGAGAATCGATTCCATCGCCGTGTTGCCGCTTGAAAACCTCTCGCGCGATCGCGACCAGGAGTATTTCGCCGATGGCATGACGGACGCGCTGATTACCGATCTGGCGCAGATTCACTCTCTGCGCGTGATTTCACGCAATTCCGTGATGCAGTACAAGCACACACCCAAGAGCACTCCCGTAATCGCGCACGAATTGAACGTGGATGCGGTGGTGGAGGGGACGGTGATGCGTTCCGGCGATCGCGTAAGGATCACGGCACAGTTGATTGCAGCCCCTGCGGACAGAAATTTGTGGGCCGACGCGTACGAGAGCGATTTGCGCGACGTCCTGTCGCTGCAGGATGAAATTGCGAGGGATATCGCGGTTGAAGTGAAGGCCAACCTAACGCCGCGAGAACAAGCCAGCTTGTCCGGCGCTCACCCGATCAATCCACAAGCGCACGATGCTTACCTGAAGGGACGTTTCTACTTCTACAAGGAAACGCCCGAGGACCTTCTGAAAGCCATTCGATACATGGAGCAGGCCGTCCACATTGACCCTTCCTACGCTCCCGCTTATGCGATCCTGGCTGCCTGTTACTACGACAGCAGCGAAAGCAGATGGGGCAACGTTCCGGATACGGAGGCAGCCCAGAAGGCGACAGCCACCGCCGTGAAGGCCTTGCAGCTTGACAATTCCCTTGCCGAAGCCCATGTCGTCCTGGGTGCTGTCCACGACGGGCACGACTGGGATTGGGCCGGTGCGGAACGGGAGTTCAAGCGAGCGATCGAACTGGACCCGAGCCTGCTGAATGCGCATGTGGGGTACGCGTGGCACCTGGCCTTCGTGAATCGGGGCGACGAGGCAATCCAAGAGGTGAACCGCGCCGTAGAGGTCGACCCAGTGTCAAGCTACACGCTCAGTCATCAAAACTGGATACTGTATCTCACACGGCATTACGACCAAGCCATCGAACAAGCCCATCGGTGGATCGAGTTATTTCCGGACAGCGCCGAGGCGTATTACCACCTCGCGGAGGAATTTGAGGCGACGGGCAGATACGACCAAGAAGTTGCAGCTTGGGAAAAGGCGCTGACCCTGGAAGGGAAGCCTGCAGAAGAAGTCGCGGCGCTCGGGCAAGCCTACAAGCTGAGCGGCATCAGGGGCGTCTGGCGATGGGATCTTGACAGCCTGAAGAAGGAAGCGGCCCAAGGGAGCGTCAATCCATATGGCTTCGCCGAAATGTACAGCCTATTGGGGGAGAAGGACAATGCCCTGCGATGGCTCGAGAGAATGTATTCGGCACGCGGGCAAGGCATGTTCGTCGTTAAGATGGACCCTCGTTGTGACAACCTACGTTCAGACCCTCGCTACCAAGACCTCTTGCGCCGCATGAATGTCCCGCGCTAGTCCCGTACTTCAGTTTGCTGCAGACACGGGATGTCTGAGCGAGAGCAGGGTGCTTACTATGGACGAACGCGGCTGCCGACCCGCGCGTGGCAGCAGTGTCCATCGCGAGCGAAATCAAGAACTCCCGGGAAAAGCACGACTGACGTGTGCAAATCGGGCACCAGAAGCCAACGCCGCTCACGGTCTTCTGGGACCTACAGGTTACACTGCCGTTTTGAGCAGAAATGTGGCTAGGCGCAAATCGCGGCCATCTTACTGATTGGGCGACCCAACAGTGGGTGAAGACGACAGGCCGAATGGTGGATCCGGACTCTCATTCATGGCTGGACGGTCCGATCGGCAAACCAGCCGGCATTGGCGCTAACTTCTTTCAGCAGCTTGCGAAGGAAACCGGCCTCTCAGTCGAAGTTGGCAGCGGCTTAGTTACGGATTTCAGCCAGCTCGAAGGCAAACTGTGCCGAGTGCGAGATGTGGCCCAATCCGTGATTCATTTCTACGAGCACACCGCAGAGTACGAACTGGAGGCATGGTCGGAGTGGTCGGGGGCCTTTAAACCGTTCGGACGCGCCCTCGCTCTCATCTTTAGCCGCCGACTGCAGCAATTAAATTCGGCGAGCGCCTTGAGCGGTGATGCGCAGCTTCATATTCGGCAGGTCGTCGTTCATGACGGCTGCTGCACCGAACAATTCTCTCCAGCGCCAGGCAGGCACTTCGGATTCGTCCACGTTTAACAGCTTAACGTCGCCGGACGACAACAGCCCACTGACGCCCCGTCTGAAGTGATCGTCATCCAGATATAACTCGTGAATGACCTTCAAGGGAAGGTCGCCACCAAGCAGCTGATCAAGTGTCTCCAACTCCGGCGACATGGTTGAGGCAAGCGTAGCGAATCCGCACGAGCCCGGTCAACCTGCTATGGTTTTGCTTGTCGGGTAAGCCCGTTTACCAGGACTTCACCAGTCCGAGAACTAGTTTTCAACTCCCAGAAGCAAGGTGTTCAAATACCGACGATGGGATTCGACAGATCCAAACGCATCGCACTTGGCGTCCTTTACATGGCGAGCGGCCTCGTGTGCGAATTGATCCCCCAGTTGCCTCAATATCCGGCGAGGAGGGCGGCATTCCCCGGAGAAGGTGGGTTTTCACTTGAGGGAATCTTGTGGAATGTGGGCGCGACGCTCCTGATCTTCAGTGGCCTGACATCCGTATTTGAAACGATTCGGGGCCGAACCGTGTACGTGTTGGCGGCTGTAGCTGCAAGCGTGTCGCTCGGTTTGTTCAACGCCCCGATTTTTGGTGCCTATCAGAATCCCCGCTTTGGGGTTGCCCCGACGTTGCTATGCTTTCTGATTGCTAGCCTAATTGTATTGGTGATTGAGCGGCGGTGGGTTTTGTCTGCGATCGGGAGCGCTCTGTCGATTCCGGCCGCCTTGCATGGACTTGGTGCGTTCTCTCTGTATTCGGCGTGGGCAGGCGGTACCGGCGGTTTTACCTTAAGAATGATTTACTTTCCGATAGCTTTCGCCCTTGCAAGTTTGGGGGCTTCGTTGATCTTCCGTATACCGTAACGGGCGCGTGTACGGGTAGCCAGAGGCACGGTGGTTTCTGATAAGTGAATAGAGCAACGCCAATCTAGCAGCTACAAATTCAGCACGGGACTCACGCGCCCGAAAAATGGTGGATGCTGTCGAAAGCCGACGCCGTCCTTTTCGTTGGAAGCCACACGCATTTCTTTCGAAAACCGCCGAAGAACCTGACGGAGAAGGTTCCGCCGGTTGGGCGGCGCCTTTTCTACTTTGAATATTACGGTTTTGCAACACCGTTCCCCGACACCATCGACTATCTCACGCGGGAGCTCCGCGGAACGGTGTTTCGGATCAACACGCCCGATGATCTTGGAGCCGCTATCGGAAAACTGCTGGCGCAAGTAGGTCAAAGACAGCCCTCCAATACCGCGTCCGGGTCTGAAGTGCACCGCTAGAATGGACAGGATTGAATCGAACCGTCTCTATTGCTCCGCTGTCGGTTATGGCGGGAAGATGGTACGAGCCTCAACGAAGCCGGCGGCCTTCACCGCGCTTTGAAAACTCTTCCGGCTTTCAAAGACACTACGCAAAGCGCTCTTCAGCGAAACGACCGGAACGACAACGAAAGGAGTCCTGGCACACGAGCATACCGTCCCGAAGACGGGTGATTGATTTCGCCAAGGCCTTGTGGCGCGAAATTCAGGAAGACAAGCTACTCGACGGCGCGGCCGTTCTTGCTTTCTTCTTTTTGCTCGCAGTTTTCCCGGCGGCTCTCTTTGTGCTTTCCCTTCTTCCTTCTCTCTCGATCCCCCACCTGCAGGAGGCCATACTGGACCTTCTGCACCAGGTTCTGCCGCGGCAGTCCGCCGATCTGTTCGAGGTCACGGTCAAGTACGTGGCTTCCAAAGCATCCGCCGGTGTGTTGACCTTCGGTCTCAGCTTCACCTTCTGGTCCGCCTCCACGGGTGTGTACGCCATCATGGAGCAGCTCAATGCCATTCATGAACGCGAGGATCGCCGGCCGTTCTGGAAGGCTCGGGGGACCGCCATTCTTCTGATGCTGTTCCTTTTTCTGCTTTTGATCGGATCGCTGTCGCTGGTGATCTTCGGCGGGGCCGTTCAGTCGTGGACCGCGTCGGTCATCGGATGGAGCGAGCCGCTGCGCGTCTTCTTCGCGGCTCTTCGTTGGGTGATCATCGCGGCCGGCCTGCTGCTGGCGCTTGCTGTGATTTACCGCTTTGGGCCCGATCTAGACCTGAAGTTCCGCTTCATTGCGCCCGGGAACATCGTCGCCGCCACTCTGATCGCGCTCGGCTCGATCGGATTTCGATTGTACGTTTCCAAGTTCAGCGATTACAGCGCGACGTACGGCAACATTGCCGCCATGATCGTTCTCATGCTTTGGATGTACCTGGCTGCCATGGCTCTTCTGATCGGCTGCGAAATCGACTTGATGTTGCACCGGCACAAGCGCGGCCAAACCGATTGAACGGGTCCGGCTTTTAGCGGCTGGCCCGAGGCTAAGGGCCTGCGGCCGCCAATCCTTCTCGGCAAAAGCAAAACGATTGTGCCACTGCCAGCCAACCCGGATAAGATAAGACCGTAAGCCCTGAAGCCCACATTCTGGCGAGGCAGAGACCGCGTAAAGGAAATAAAACAAGCGCAGGGATGAAGTGCACAGAGCAAGCGCGGCCCCCAAAGAGAGTGTTGCGGCACAATCGGCCGAACGCGGGCGAGGTTGATCGCGAACGAAAATGCAGGCTCTCCTCAAAGGAGAGCCGAGCCCAGCAAGACCAAGGAAGCAGACGAAAATGGGTCTGACAACATTTGCCATACAGGCCGTTGCGGACTTTCGGACCGTTGGAGCGATCGCGCCAAGCTCGCGCTACCTCGCGCATGCCATGCTCGGGCCGCTCCCTCTGGAAACGGCGCGCGTTGTCGTCGAAGTAGGTCCCGGAACCGGAGCGATGACGCATGCGCTGCTCGAACTGATACCCTGTAACGCCACGCTGCTCGCCTTCGAGATCAATTCCAGCTTCTCGAGGTATCTGAAGACGAGAATCTCGGACCCCCGGTTGGTTGTGATCAACGGCAGCGCAGAGATGCTCGAAAAGGAAGTAGACCGGCGCGGCTACGAGCGTGTGGACGCGGTCGTCTCGTCTCTGGCGTTGGGGCTGATGTCCGAGGCGAAGAGGCGCGCCTTTCTGGGGGGGCTCGCAAGGCGTCTGGGCGATGCGGGCGTGTTCACTCAGTACCAGTACGTTCACCGCCTGCAAGTGAAGAATAGCCGAATCAGAAAGTTCTGCCTGGCACGCCTGCTGCGGGCCTATTTCAGTTCAGTGCAACGGACTACCATCTGGCGCAATCTACCTCCGGCGTTCGTTTTTGCGTGCAGCGGAGCGCGGCCGTTGGCACCTGCGAGCACGTTACCGTCGAGGAGCCCGCTGGAGGGACCAGGCTAGTCCTTCCGGAGAACGCGGGCCCGCTTCGGCGCAAATCCTGCCCCAGCAACAGACTCTGCGAGCGCCCGGCCGCAATTCTGACTTCCGAGGCGTTCGGGGTTGCGTTGAACGTCCGAAAGAGCACGCCTGCAGCCCGAGAATTCGAGAAAATAATGGTGGTAAGCGAATTACCGTATTGCGAACCGTGCGGCTTTGCGGATACTGATGAAAGGGTTGCGGACTAAAAGGACGAAACTAAAACGGAATGAGGAGACACACAGAAATGCGCGATCTAGAACAGAAGATTCGACTTGGCATTGGTTCGGCTGCGGCAGCAAGTGCAATCTTTGCGCCCCTGGGGTACAAGGGAAAAGGAATCCTAACAGCGATCGCTGCCGGCGCCATTCTATCCGGTATATATCGAAAAGATCCTGTCAAGCAGGTGATCGCGCGGTGTGCCTCAGCGTAGGTCCGCGCCGGCGTCCGGCCGAGTGTCCGGTTTGCATCAGCTATCCGGGAGTTTGATTGAGACTGGTCTTTCGACTTCAATTCCGGCGTGTGACATCGCGGGCGTGGAGTTCGGGAGCGGCCTGCCGATTGGGAAGCAGGGATAATTGACAGGAGAGTAGGCATCGGGCATCATGCCGCGATGCCGAGTGATTTCCGAGTCCCGGATGACCTGAGCGGGCTCGGCGAGCGGTTGCAAGAGCATCCCTCCAAGGCGGCGGCTGGCCGGACAGGGTATTTCACGGTCGCCGCAGTTTTGTTGGTTCTGTCCGGGCTCACCGTAATTGGGGTCGTCAATCCTCCCCAGCACAACCCGCCACCGCAGATTGTCGTGATCTCTGCGATGATCGCCTTCTTCGTTTTTTCGGTGGCATTCTTCGTCATGGGAATGCTGTCCCAAAGCTACAGCCTGATTCTGTTCCCGGATGCGCTGGTGCGGGCGGGCGGAGGGGCGACGGAGATTTTCCGCTGGAGCGACATCCGCGATGTATATGCGTATGTCAACCCCGTCGGAGTCAAATGCCGCCTGGTCACGCAGGACGACCGCAAGCTCCAGATCGACACGAGCGTTAAGGACAGCAAAAAACTCGAGGAAGGCGTGCGGAAGGCCATATTAGACCACCTGTTGCCGCCCGCGCTCGAAGCCTTCGAGCGCGGCAATACGCTGACGTTCGGACCGCTACGCCTCGACCAGAGCTACCTCTATTACAAGGACAAGCGTCTCTCCTGGAATGAGGTGGCGAAAATGAAGCTTCTCTATAACGCCTATACGCGGGCCGTCCAGTTCGAAGTCAACGCTGCCGGCTCCGTTCTTCTGCCTTGGTGTTCCGTCAAGATGCAGGACATTCCGAACGTGGACGTCTTCACGACGCTGGCGGAGCGGAAGCAGGCGTTCAAGCAGTAGCACTCCACTACCTACGGAATGCGAGTCAGGTCGCAGCGTTTTCGTGGATCAGGCGAAGCGAACTCTTCTACGTGCAGGCCAACTTCGGAGGGTAAGGCCTATAGCGGCATCTTCGATTTCAAGATATTCGACCCCACGGATGTCCTCGGAACCGGGACGCCGTTGCAAGGGTTGAAGGGAACCACAGCGGCGACGCGCATAACTGTCGATTAGTTCCCGAGACTCGCTCCTCGACTCCTGATCGCGGCGGGGGCTGTCGTTCGGCCCCCTCCGCGGCGACGCCGATCTGACCAGGCTGCATCCCCGCCCGGCCCTTTGCCACACGCCTTTTCGTCACGACGCGCGGCTTTCGTGCTAAACTAGCGCGGCAAGGGCGGTAATGTAACTGCGGCTCCTGCCAATGCTTTACGCGCTTCAGCCTGCCCGCGGCAGTCGGGCGCGACACACTTTTCAGAAGAAGGTTTGATCCATGTCTGGACATTCTAAGTGGGCCACCATCAAGCATAAGAAGGCGGCTACCGACGCCAAGCGCGGCCGCGCCTTCACCAAACTCATTCGCGAGTTGACCATCGCCGCGCGCTCCGGCGGCGGCGATCCCGACTCGAACCCGCGCCTGCGCACCGCCATCGCCGCGGCCAAAAACGAGAACATGCCCAACGACAACATCGAGCGCGCCATCCAGCGCGGCACGGGCCAACTCGAAGGCGAAATTATCGAGGAAGTGACCTACGAAGGATACGGGCCCGGCGGCGTGGGCATGCTGGTGCAGGTGGTCACCGGAAACCGCAACCGCGCGGCCGGCGAGATACGCCACCTGTTCTCCAAGAACGGCGGCAACATGGCCGAAACCGGCGCGGTGGGCTGGATGTTCCACCGCAAGGGCGACATTTCCGTCCCTAAAGAAGCGGCGGACGAAGAAAAGATGATGGGCCTCGTGCTGGACGCGGGCGCCGAGGATTTGCGCGACGACGGCTCGTCGTGGGAGGTGGTAACCCCGCCCGAAGCCTTCGAGAAAGTGCGCGAGGCGCTGGAGGCGGCGGGCATCAAGCCGGCCTCCGCGGAAGTGGCCTGGGTGCCGCAGAATTACGTCAAGCTGACCGGGCAGCAGGCGCAGCAGATGTTGCGCATGATGGAAGCGCTGGAAGAGCACGACGACGTGCAGCACGTCTACGCCAACTTCGACATTGACGAAAAGGAAATTCAAGCCGCTGTCGCCGGCTAGACTCCGGCAATCCGGGCGAGGCAGATCGCGGTCCGCGTCGCGGACGAGTTCAACCCGGAGCGCTGCGCATTCTTCCTGCTTCACTCCTCAAAAAGCTCTTTTCGGCGCTGCGGCGGAAACGTAAACTGGAACGCGATGGGCGATGGGCCGGGGACCGCGGGCACGGCAGGCCGTGCTTCCGCAAAAAACACCGAGGGCACGCGCGCCGCGCCGGACAGACAAGCGGCGGACGCTCCGCGAATGTTGCGCGTGCTGGGAGTCGATCCGGCAGTGGCGGGCGCGACCGGCTACGGCGTGATCGAATGCACGGGAGCTCAGGCCAAGCTGCTGCGCTTCGGCGCGCTGAAGTTGCCGGGGCGCGCGGCGTTTGCCGAGCGGCTGCGCGAAGTGCATCGCACGATCGCGGGGCTGATCGAGGAATTTTCGCCACACGCCGTGGCGGTCGAGTCGGTGTTCGCCGCGCTGAACGTGAAGACGGCGCTACGGCTGGCGGAGATTCGCGGCGTGGTGCTGCTGGCCGCAGCGCAAGCCTCGATCCCGGCGTTCAGCTACTCGCCGCGCGAGGTGAAGGCCAGCGTGGCGGGGTATGGAGCGGCGTCGAAGCAGCAGATCCAGCAGATGGTGAGTTCGCTGCTGCGGCTTGCGTCGGTGCCGGAGCCGGCGGACGCGGCCGATGCGCTGGCTGTGGCGCTGTGCCACGCGCAAGTGTCGCAATCTCGCGCGCGCATGGCCACCGCCACAGGCAGCTCGCCCACAAGCGGCGCGCGGCACAAAGTTGAACGCGCGATGCGCGTCACAATCTAGTATGAACATCCGGGCAAAAATCACAGCGGCCGTGCTGGCGCTCGCGCTGGCGCCGTTGGCGTATTGTGCGGCGCAGGATGCCCCGCGCCAGAACGCCCCCGACAGCCCAACGGTCACCTACCAGAAGATTTTCAAGTCCAGCTATCCGGAATACGTGAAGATCGAAATCAATGAAGCGGGCACCGGAACCTTCGACATCCGCCAGCTGGATGAAAGCGCGAATGCGCAGCCGCTGACCCTGGCGCCGGAAGTGACCCAGAAGATCTTTCAGCTGGCCGCTGCGCTGCACGATTTCCAGGGCATCGAGCTGGAGGCGCGGCGGCGCATCGCCAATCTGGGGCAGAAGACCTTCCGCTACCAGAAGGGCGGGGAGACGCACGAGGTCTCGTTCAATTTCACCATGAACGACGACGCGAACCGGCTGCTCAACATCTTCGAAGGCATCGCGCGCGAGGAAGGCGACATTTCCGATTTGCAGCGCAGCATGCGCTACGACCCGCTGGGCGTGAATGACGCGCTCAAGCAGGTCGAGAGCGACTACAAGCAAAAGCTGCTCCCCGATCCGAAGCAGTTGCTGCCCACGCTCGACGCCATCGCCAAGAACGATCAGATCATCGACATCGCGCGCGACAAAGCGCGCAACTTGGCCGGGCAAATCCGCCTGGAACGCTAACCGCACCCCGGCGCTGCAGCCGGCCAGGTCCCACACGCTCGTCACATTTTCCCCGCAGCTTCGCAGTTCAGCCGCAGATTTTTAGAACGATGGAGAGGGGTGTGATTGGTTTGTGGCGAGGTCAACGCGGACAAGCTTCGAGTTTTCAGCAGGCGATCGAATACGATCCGCTTGCCGTCACGACCTGCGACCGTTCGGATGCGGGAGTCGACTCGCCGTGGCAAGAAGCCATCTCATAAATGCCTCAGGAGGATCACAGCGCAAGCCAGGTGAACCATCCCGAGGAAATTCTCTGGGTAATATTCCCAGCGAATGACGATGCGACGATAGTTA
>Ga0075272_1000039_pt1 | contig 41174 bp, 32 predicted proteins | sample SF_Rice_5C_0N_40_FD_69776 | JGI IMG/M metagenome (GOLD analysis project Ga0075272, IMG submission 69776) | Rice paddy soil microbial communities from Twitchell Island, California, USA - SF_Rice_5C_0N_404 | ecosystem: Environmental > Terrestrial > Soil > Paddy field/soil | place: USA: Twitchell... | reverse complement strand
CGAGCAGCAGAAAAGATACAATGAAGCTCTCCAGGAGTATCGCCAAGCCATCCAACTGGCCCCCACGCAGGCGGACGCTTGGGTAGACGCCGGCCGCGTGTTACTCGTACTGAAACAGTACTCCGAGGCCGTCACGGAATTGAAACAGGGGGAATTGATCAGGCCAGACAGTCCTCAAATTCACGACCTGCGCGCTCAAGCCTTGGCGGCGTCCGGTGACTTTGCCGGTGCAGTCAGCGAATTCCAGGCTTCCTTGCAGCTGAATCCCCGTCAAATCCAGGTGATGTTGAGACTGGCATCGGCACTGGAGAAGAAAGGCGATTGGGCCGGCTCTTTGAACGAATACCGGCAAGCCTCTCTGATGGACTCGAGTATCGATCTTCGGACCAAGATCATGCGCTCGGACGACCTCGATCCTCAAAAGGAATATGCTTCGGCGCAGCAACGCTGGAAAGACCACATCGCCGCGCTGAAGGCTGCCGGCAAATCGTCCGAGGCCGCAGGGGTCGAAGCGCAACTCCGAGCCTCCCAAGCTGTTCCGGACCTTTCACAACAGGTGGACGAGGCGATGCAAGCGGGAGCCAACGCCGACAGGCAGCGCAATTTCCAGGAAGCGATCGCGGAGTACAAGCGGGCGGTGGAACTCGCCCAAAAGCTCCCGGCTCGCGACCCGCGTTTGATGACAGCCCTGGACGCTCTGGGAAATAATTATTTTGGCTGGAACAATCCCGCTGCCCAGGCAGCGTACGAACGCGAACTGCAGGTCGCCATCACAACCTTCGGACCGCAATCGCCGCAGTTGACCGGTCCTCTTCAATCTCTCGGCCGCAGCGCTCTGATGCAACATCAGTATGCCGTCGCGCAGAAATACCTGTTTCAGGCGGTTGATCTGAACGAAAAGACGTTCGGGGAAGGCAGTGATAGCGTCGCCAAAAGCCTCGTTTACGCCGCGGTTGTGTTTGTCGTCCAGAAGCAGTACGACAAAGCGGAGCCGTATCTGCTGCGCGCGGTCCACATCGACGAGGCCGTTTACGGCAAGGATGGTGTCGGCCTCGCTTTCCCTCTGGCGAGCCTCTGCCAACTGTACGATAAGTGGGGCAAGGCGGATCAAGCTGACGCATGCGACAAGCACATGTTGAGCGTTCTCGAAAAGCAGTACGGCAACGACAGTCCCGTGCTCGTCAGCGTACTCGTTCAGGATTCCAAGCAACTGCGCGCGTTAGGACGCGGTGCTGATGCCGAAGCAGTGGACAAGCGCATCGCCACGATTCGCGCCGCCACAATGAAGCCGTAGTGCCTGGCCTCTCGCATCCCGCGCCCTCGTAGTGCTGCCTTGCCCTCGGCTCCCGCTGTGGGGCTATGTCGAACTCGCCTCCACACCACAATTCCCAAATTGGGAATGGCTTCCGCCTGTTCGCCACTCGCCTCCCTACCTTGGTATTAGTTCGCTTTTTGTTTACTATTGACTAAAGGATATTTCTGTAGTATAATGAGTCCGCTTTAAATCGAAGTGATCGCCTGTCCGCCAGGCGGACGGCCCCAACGGGTTCGGCTAATCTCGCCAGCGCCCCAGGCGATCTTCCCCTAACCGGCAACCCCGGTCACCCCTGCAGTGAGTCCCGCCCTTGTGTGGCGGGCGTCGTAACTTCTCTATAGAAAGGACATAGCGCCGCTCTCTTGACCTTCCGGCTAATCGCAAACCTGAACAGTCGACGCTGCTCCCCGCCGGAGCGGCAATCGAGAGCGCCGAACCAAGCACATGGAAAACTCAGCATCCAATATCCCCCACCCTCCCGAACCGCCCATCCTCGCCGACGACTCCGAGCCATATGACGAGCCCGACGCCCCGCAACCCGACAGCGCCATGGTCAGGCCATCCGGCTCAAAGCCAACAGCACATCGGCGCGCCGGCCTCAACCATCACAGATCCCACTGCACCATCTGCCGTCACCCCGAACGCGACGCCATCGAGCAATCCTTCCTCCACTGGGAACGCCCCACGGTCATCGCCCGGGACTTCCAGCTCGCCGACCGCCGCGTCGTCAACCGACACGCCCACGCCCTCGACCTCTTCCAGCTCCGCTCTTCCCGCTCTCGCCGCAGCCTCGAATTCATCATGGAGCAGGCTGAAACCGTCAAAGCCACCGCCGACAGCGTCATCCGCGCGGTCAAAGCCCACGCCTGCCTCGGCGAAGACGGCCGCTGGACCGAGCCCATCCGCCACACCATCATTACCCACCAATACGTCAACCTGACCAGCCCACCTGCCGAGCAAGACCCGGCTGAAGATCAGGCGCAAATCGACAACCGGAACCAGCGAACCAGCCTCCTCGGAGCGGCACTAAGCCTGATCCGCCCGGAATCCAGGCAGAAAGGAGGCGCGTGAGGGAGGGAAATATCTCAGCCCCCCTGCTGAGATATTTTTCGGCTAACCTCAATCCCATCAATAAAACGGCCAAAATATCTCAGCACGTTTTCGAACATCCTGAAAGGAGGGCTATCAGACTAAACATCTACAACTCGGACCCCGGGGGTTCATCCGCCACCCGGCAAGGAAATCAAGCCGCGCCAATTCGCTAAGCGCATTTCGAAGCACTACGGGAGGCTGCAGAACCAAACGCTCCCAGTTCTCTGTATGCTTCTAGCCAATCCTACGCGGCGGAGGAGTTGAAGGCGCCGGATTCGATTTCGCGGAGGATCTCGCGGATGGCGGAGGCGAGTTCCTCGCGGCTGACGTTGCTCTTGCGGAACTGGACGCGCGCGGCGAACGATTCGTCGTCGGACTTGTAATTGAAGACGTAGGGCTGCGGGCGCGGCGCGATGGCGGTTTCTTCCTGGCGAGCGCGGCGTGCTTCATCGCGGGTCATGCCGCCCTGCACGATCTTGTCGACCATTTCGTGCATTTTCTTTTCGCTGGGCTGGCGGGCGACCTGCAGCAGGAGAGATTTGGAGACGATGCCGTTTTCGACGCAGGCCTTGCGCACGTCGTCGGGAATGATGCGCAGCGACATCGTTTCGGTGACGGAAGAGCGGGCGCGGCCGATTTTCTTGGCAATGTCGTCGTGCGTGTAGTCAAACTGATCGGCGAGGCGCTGCAGGCCGTCAGCCTCTTCGAAGGGGGTCAGGTCCTTGCGCTGGAGGTTTTCGATGAGCGCGAGTTCGAGGGTTTCGGCGTCGTCGGCGATCTTCTCGATGCAGGGCAGCTCGTGCAGGCCCGCGACTTTGGAGGCGTGGTAGCGGCGCTCGCCGGAAATGATGTAATAGGTGTCCTCGCGGGGGACGTAGCGGACGAGCAGGGGCTCGAGCACGCCTTTCTCGCGAATGGAGTCGGCAAGTTCGCGCACGTCGCCAATGTTCTTGCGCGGCTGGTCGGGGTTGGGCCGCACCTTATCGATGGGGATCATGCGCCCGACGGACGCGCCGCTGAAACTGGTTAGCGTTTCGACATAATGCGCGTCATGCCGCATCTTGAGAGTGACGGGCAACCCGATCCTCTTGGACACGTTGTAATACCTCCTGGGCCAGCTTTTTGTATTCTTCCGCGCCGGAAGATTTCGGCGCATAAGTAAAAACGGTTTCCTTGTAGGCGGGGCTTTCCTCGAGGCGCACGTTCTTGCTGATGCGCGTCTTGAACAGGGCTTCGCCGAAGGTGGCGCGAATCTGTTCGTGCGTATCGCGCGAGATGTTGGTGCGCTTGTCGAAGAGGGTGATGACCACGCCCAGTACTTTCAGGTCGGGGTTGGGACGCGCGCGGATGCGGGAATAGGTTTCGAGCAGGTCGTCGGTGCCCTCGATGGCGAAGTAGGCGGCCTGAATGGGGACGAGAAGGTGCGTGGAGGCCACCAGCGCGTTGACGGTGAGAATGCCCAGCGCGGGGGGCGTGTCCACGACGATGAACTCGAAATCCTTGAGGATGGGCGCGAGGGCGTCCTTCAATTTGAAGGGAGCGTCGAACTGGCCGGCGAGCTGCTGCTCGAGCCGGGCCAGCGCCAGCCGCGCGGGCGCCACGAACAAGTGTTCGGATTTTGTGGGGCGAATGATTTTCGACATCTCCGCGCGCTGTTCGGAGAAGACGTCGTACATGGTGGGCAGATTGTCGCCGTGCTCGAAGAAAGCGATGGTGGCGTTGGACTGGGGATCGAGGTCGATCAGGAGGGTTTTTTTCTTTTTCAGGGCGAGCGCGGCAGCGAGATTGATGGAAGTGGTGGTCTTACCGACTCCGCCCTTTTGATTGGCGATCGACAGGACGCAGGTCAAGCTTCCGCCCCTCACTCCCCTCGCGCAACCCGCAAGCCCTGGGAAACTTGCGCGCCGCCGACTGCAGTTGGATTGCCAGTCGGCACACTGTACTCACGTTGGCGGGGAATGCGCAAGAGAAAAATGAGGGTTGGGGCGAAAATTGGGCGCGCGGCAAAGGATATTTGCTTCCGCGGCGGGAAACTGGGGCCTCAAAAGCTGAACCACAGAGGGCACAGAGAACGGCGGGAAGGCAAAGGAAGCCTCCGAGAGAAGACTGGCTGTGGCACCAGCAAACAGCAGATCCCTCACCCCCATTTCCGCGAAAAGCGCGGAACTGGGTTCGGGATGACACCGGCGCAACGAGAACTGGAGAGCAGGTCAGAACCAGGTGCGAGCGCGGTAGGCGCGATAGGCGTCGCCGAACTTCGCCTCGAGGACTTGGGCTTCCTTGCGCGCGCGCAGCACCTGCATGGGGACAATGATCAGCAGGACCAGCAGCCATAGAGGATGGCTGAGCCAGAGGATCAACCCGGCGAGGAACAATGTGCCAAAGACGTATACCGGATTGCGAATCCTGGAGTAAATCCCGTGCGTGACCAGGTCAGTTGCTTTGGCGCGAATCGAAAACGATCTGCCCAGCTGGATGCGAGCCGTTACCCAGCCCGCAAGGCCGATTGCCGCTAGAGCCAAGCCGATCTCTCGCATCGGCGTCATAGGGCCCAATGCGGTCTGCTTCCAGAGGACGTACACAAGGGCTCCCACAACAACGACGACGGTGAGGGCGGTTTTGAATGGGACGGTGTTACGGCGAGTTTCTGTAGCGGTGTCGGGCATAGTTCCTCATAGGATGCGAATTTGCGGCTCGTGTTCGACGGGGAAATTCATGGAATTGGCGATGAAACATTGGGCGTGGGCCTCGGCGTGGAGCGCGCGGGCTTTAGCCGGGTCGGAGGCGGTTGTGATGGTCACTTGCGGGCGGAGGACGACGCGGCGGAAATGGCCGCCGCGGTCGGGCGTTTCTTCCATTTCGCCTTCGGCATGATCGATGTAACTGGTGACCACGACGCCCGATGTGGCGCAGAGGTGCAAGTACCAGAGCTTGTGGCAGGCGGAAAGGGAGGCGACCAGCAATTCTTCGGGATTCCAACGCGCGGGATCGCCGCGGAATTGCGGATCGGAACTGCCGGGAATGGGCGGCTTGCCGCCGGCTGAGATGGTATGACTGCGCTCGTAGGCCTTGTAGGCCGAGGTGCCCGTGCCGCTATTGCCGGTCCATTCGACGGTGACTCGATATCGATGCACGCGCGCCATTGCGCCTCCTGCGCCAGACCCTGCGATGGATGAAACGCCACGTCCGGTGGAACTGGGCATGCGCCGGGCGATGGGGCAATGCTACACTGAATCGCTCGCCAGAAACATTGCCGGCCGATGAGCCTTCCTCCCTCACCTCCAATTGCGCAGCCGCAAGATCGCAGCCGCGTCGCGCCCGTGTGGCATACGGTGCTGTTCATTGCGGGGATTCTCGCGCTGACGCTGGCGCAATTCCGTCAGACGGGACAACTGTCGAACGTTCATATTCCAAACCGGGTACCGCTGTACGTGGCCATGATCGTGTTCGAGGTGATCATGTTGCTCTATGTGTGGATTGGATTACTGCTTTCGCGGAAACGGCTGCGCGACGTGATTGGCGGGCGATGGAACACCGTGGGCGATTTTGGGATGGATATCGCCATCGCGATCGCCTTCACGGTTGTGGCGTGGGGCGTGCTGTTCGTTGTGGGCCTGCTGCTGGGCACGAACGAGGTCGGGCTCGAGGCGGTAAAGAAGCTGATCCCGCGAACGCCGGCGGAAATGGTGGCGTGGGTGCTGCTGGCCATCACCGCGGGGTTTTGCGAAGAGACGATCTTTCGCGGATATTTCCAGCGGCAATTTCTGGCGTTGACCGGCAAAGACGAAGCGGCGGTCGTGCTGCAGGCCTGCGTGTTCGGAGCGGCGCATCTGTATCAGGGCTGGAAGGGCGCGGTGACCATCACCATTTACGGCGCGCTGTTTGGGGCGCTGGCGGCGTGGCGCAAGAGCCTGCGCCCGGGAATGATCCAGCACGCCGGGCAGGACACTTTTTCGGGGCTGGTCGGGAGCTTCGCGCTGCGGCACCACATGTTCCGATGAGAGGTCATTGCAGGGCGACCAGAGATTAGGCCGTCTCCGTTCGAATTCGGATCCGACCGCTCTCGACCACAAACAGCTTTCCTTTATAATGGCCAGCCGCCGGATGCAGCTTCAGATAAGTCCCCAACTGAGCCAGCAGTTGAGGAAGGAATTCGGGATGATTGCGCATTTTCAAGGCAATGATCCCGTTGTAGTAGCCCGGCGGATAAACGACGATATCGGCGAAGTCACCGTTCAGCGACAGCAAAATGGCATCGAGTTCCTGAGCCTTCACAATGACGATAGCATCCGGCGACTCGACTGGCAGGACATCCTTCAAACGCACAACCTCATGCTGCGCGTTTCGCAGGCTTTGAATGATCGAGTTGGAGATGCAGTGGTCGGCCAGAAACCGCAGGGTCATTAGACGGCAACTTCAAAATCAGCGAGTTCGCGAGCGTAGTCCAAGCACGCCGAAATCTGTTCGCGAGTAATATCGGGAAATTCCGCGATGATTTCTTCGGCGCTCTTGCCTGCTGCAAGATAGCCGAGCACCACGCCGACAGGAATACGGGTACCCTTCAGACGGGGCTTTCCACGGAGAATATCGGGATCACTTGCGATGTGTTTTTTCCACTGTTCCGTCATACGGGGATAGTAGCGCGTTTGAAGGTGAGGGGCTACATCTTATAGCATTTTCGGGGCGGCGCACCTTTCTCGCTCCGAAGGGCACAGAGAGAACCGGGAGAACACTGCGAAAAAGTGGTGGTGGAGATATGCGCCGGCCGGCTGCAGGTTTTGGAGCGCCAAGCGCCGAGCGATGTGCTTCAAGACAAGAAGGAAAGCTGATAGGCTCTACAAGGCTGGGTCACACCCGGAAGGTTAGCCGATGGGCCTCGCGTGCGGCGGCGGGAAAGCGCTCCTGCTCGAACTCGCTGCGCTTCTCTGCCTATTGCTCTCCGCAGCAATCTTCAGAAGTCCGGCGGTTTACGCTCAGGATTCGCCATGTTTGTATTCGCGGGGCGAGAATGCCGGGATGTGGTCACCGCGGGCACCAACACCGCTGGGGGCTGCGCTGCGAAAGGCCATCGCGGCGCAGAACGCACCTTCTCCCGATGCCGAACGGCTTTTTCGAAACGCTCTCTCGGAAGCTGAGAAACTTCCCGACACAGACGCATGCAAAGCGGCCGCATTTTTCTTTGCCGCCGGCTTCTACATGGAAAGAGGAGAGCCAGCAAGAGGCGCACAGCTGCTCCGGCGTGTGGTGGCACTGGATGAACGGATCTTGGGACCCGAGAGCCCGCGGCTCGCGATGGACCTCTCGGAACTGGGCACGTTCGCTGGTCCCAAGCAGACCGCGCAAGCCGACCAGTACTACGCAAGAGCATTGTCCATCGCCGAAAAATCCCAAAGCATGACCCACTTCAGCCGCATCCTGCTCTATTGCAATGTGGCGACGTTCTATACAAGGCAGAAGGACTACTCGCAGGCGGAGCATCTGCTGCGAGAGGCGCTCGAATCTGCCAATGCGCTGCCGCCCAACCTAAAGTCCTGGGCCTCCAACGTTCGGGGACAGCTCGCGGACGTTCTCGTGCAAGAAGGGCGCGAGGCGGAAGCGAATGAACTTTTAGCCCAACCGGCCCCGCCGTTTACGCCGGCTTCGGCGCCGGGAACTCCTCGCCCGCAGAGCTTATCCGGCCCGCTGGCTGATCTCGACCGCGCGCAAGAATATCGGAACGAGCAGCGGCCGCAGGATGCGGAGCGACTGTACAGGAGCGTGATACAGGAATTGCAGGGCACGCGCGATCCCGGGGCCCAGTTCGATCTGGCCAACGCACTGAATTCGCTTGGAGAGCTGCTTCACGGGGAAGGACGCGACGTGGAAGCAGAGGCGGCGTTGCTTCGCGCCGAGTCCCTGGAGGAACAGCGAGCCGAAAAGCGACGCGGTCCGGGGCAGAATTTTATGGACTTCGGTCCGCTGGTGAGTTTTTACGCCGACGTGGGACGGCTCAGCGACATTGAACCGATTCTCCAGCGCGCACTTGCCATTCAAGAGCGCGTGCTGGGGCCGGATAATCTCGACGTGGCCCGAACGCTCGGGACGCTCGCAGACACGTACGGGAGCGAGGGAAAGTACGATGCAGCAATTCCGGTGTACCGACGCGTCCTCGCGATTCAGGAAGTGAAATACGGGGCGGACGATCCGAGGCTGGTGTTCACGCTGCGACCGTTAGAAGAAGCCCTGGAAGCGGTGAACGAGCAGGAGGAAGCCGCGAGGGTGCGGGCCCGCGTGAAGGAAATCAGCAGCGGAAAGGAATCGAAAGAAAAACAGTAGGTGGGAAAAACGCCGGGGAGACGCCGCTACAAAGGCGAACAGCAGATCCCTCACCCCCATTCCCGCAAAAGCAGCGGGACTGGGTTCGGGATGACACGAGAGAGGGCCGCAAAAGCAGCGGGACTGGGTTCGGGATGACACGAGAGAGGGCCGCAAAAGCAGCGGGACTGGGTTCGGGATGACACGGGAGGGAGACGCAAAAGCGGCGGGACTGGGTTCGGGATGACACGGGAGGGAGACGCAAAAGCGGCGGGACTGGGCTGCCACCCCAGCACGCGAAAACGGCGCGCCGAGGACGCCTGGGTTCCCTTCGCGGCGCTCCCTTCGCCAATTCACTCAGGGCAAGCAGTACACATTCGCTACGCTCAGTGCAAGCAAGCAGGATGACACCGCGGAAACGCGCGGAAAAAGCGGGGCTGGCCGGAACTACAAACGGCTACATCTTATAGCGGCCGAGGTCTTCGTCGTTGAGGTTTTCGAGCCACTTGCGCAGCTCTTCGTTGGAGCTTTTTTCGGAGACGACGCTGGCCATCTTGGAGGTTTTCATGACTTCGTCCTCGACGAAGATGGGGCAATCGAGGCGGAGGGCCAGAGCAAGGGCGTCGCTGGGACGGGAATCCATGGAGATGGTCTGGCCGTCGCGTTCCATCCAGATGAGGGCGTAGAAGGTATCGTCCTTCAGGTCGGAGACGACCACCCTTTGCACGTGAACGTTGAGGCCGGTGAGGACGTTCTTGAGCAGGTCGTGGGTCATGGGGCGCGGCGTTTGCACCTTTTCAATTTCGAGGGCGATGGCATTCGCTTCATAAATCCCCACCCAGATGGGAAGGATGCCGAGTCCCTGAGTTTCCTTGAGGACGACGACCGGCATGTTGGTCACCGGATCCATCATCAGGCCGCGAATTTTGACCTCGAGCTCCATAGTCGCCTCCGGCTCCGGGGATTAGGACGATTCGACGTGCTCACCCACGAGGCTGTGCGGTCCCGCGTGCGTCACACGCACCTGCGCGTATTCTCCCAGAATGTTTTCATGCCTTGAAGTGAAATTTAATACCCGGTTGCCAGTAGTTCTGCCGGTCCATTGTCCCCGCGACGCGTGGCGCCCATCTACGAGGACCTCAAAGGTTTGTCCGATGAGTTTTTCGTTGCGCGCGATCTGAATCTGGCGCTGGCGTTCCTGGAGAATGGCGAGGCGGGTTCCCTTCTCTTCTTCGGGAATGGCATCGTCCATGGTGAGCGCGGGCGTGTTGGGTCGCGGCGAATATTTGAAGGAGAAAACGCCGTCGTAGCCGACTGCGTCGAGGAGAGTGACCGTATCTTCGAAATCGCGTTCCGTTTCGCCGGGAAAGCCGACGATGATGTCGGTGGTGACAGAGATGGGGCGTTGTGCGTGGTGAATCCAGGAAATTTTTTCGAGGTATTCCTCGCGGGTGTAGGTGCGGCGCATGGCTTTGAGGACGCGCGTCGAGCCGGACTGCACGGGCAAATGGATGTGATCGCAGAGGGCGGGAATCTGGTCGATGGCCTCGACGATTTCGCGGTGAAAATCATTGGGATGCGAGGTGGTGAAGCGGACGCGGCGGATTCCGTTGATTTCGGCGACGGCGCGCAGGAGTTCGACGAAGTTCATTCCGCGCGGCGCCGGATCGCGATAGGAATTCACGGTCTGGCCGAGAAGCTGGATTTCGGTGTAGCCGGAATCGGCGAGCCGGCGAACGTCCGAGAGGATCGCCTGGCTGGAGCGGCTGCGTTCGGGGCCGCGGGTATGCGGTACGACGCAGTAGGCGCAGGAATAATCGCAGCCCTCGATGATGGTCAAGTAGGCGCGAAAGGGGTTATCGCGGCGGGTGATTTCGGTTTCGAAGGTTTCGTCGGTATCGAGATCGAGGCCCATAACGCGGCGGCCGCCTGTTTCGAGTTGCTCGACCAAGTCCGGAAGCTTGCGGTAGCTGGCCGAGCCGCACACCAGGCTGACCCAGGGAGCGCGCTCGAAAATCTCTTCGCCTTCCTGCTGGGCGACGCAACCGAGGACGCCAATCACTTTGCTGCTGCCCTGGGCGGAAGGCTTGTGGTCACCGAGGCGCGAAAAGACTTTCTGGGCCGCTTTTTCGCGGATGCTGCAGGTGTTGTAGAGCAGGAGGTCGGCTTGCTCCGCATTCTGCGCCGGGCGATAGCCGCGGTGGAGGAGAACGCCTGCGACTTTTTCGGAGTCGTGGACATTCATCTGGCAGCCGAAGGTCTCGATGTAGAAGGATTTTTTCGCGCGCGCCTCAGGGGCTGAAACCTCAGGCTGAGAAGGAGAGGGTGGGGTCTGGCGTGCTACTCGCGCAAGCGCTGGAGAGACGTTCGCGCTGTTGCGCAATGCGTCGATGCCGATGTCGAACGTTTCGCTCATCGCTTACGGGCATTCTAACACAGGGGCGGATTTTGCCCCGGGGACGAGGACCTGAGCTAGATTCTTGCGCCCGCTTCGCGGGCTGGAGATTGTTGTTGTGGTGCTCTGTTCCCCACGGCTTCGCCGTGGGCTACGGTCTTGCGCCCCTTCCGGGGCTAACCATCACCGTGATCTAGATTGGCTAAAGCCGCAGGAAAAAATAAAGCTGGACGGGCACGGCACCACCGAGGTCGCGCCCTGAGACAAACACCAAACTGCGAAAAGCCTCAGGTCTGAAGACCTGAGCTACATTCTTGCAGCCGCTTCGCGGGCCGGAAATTGTTGTTGTGCCGATCTGTTCCCACAAGGGCCGCCGGCCGGGTCTCTACATGGTGAGGAGGGCGGCCATGAGGTCGATGCCGTCCCAGAGATTTTGGATCCGGAGATTTTCGTTGAAGCTGTGCTGATTGTCGTCGTGATTGGCGATGGGGACGATGATGGTGCGCGTTCCGAGGGTGCGCTCGATCATATCGAGCGGTACGCTGCCGCCCATGATGGGAATCTCGATCACCGGGCCTCGGGCGCTTTCGACGGTGTGGATAACCTCCTGAGAGATGGGCAAATCCATGGAAGTGCGCGCGGAGTTGTAGGCGCCGGGCTCGATGATGACCTTGGCCACTTTGGCGTGGCTCATGCGCTCCTGGGGTGTGGGGTCACGATCGACGACGAAATATCCCTGCCTGCGGATGTGCTCGATGAAAAGTTGCTCGATTCGCGTGTGATCCATGCCCTTCACCAGACGCATGTCGATGTCGGCGGTGGCCGTTGCAGGAATCACGTTTGACGCTTCCGCGCCGACATGGCCGCTGGCCATGCCGCGAATATTCAGGGAGGGCATGGCGAGGAGTTCAGCGAGGGACTTGGGGGCGCCCTCGTTCGAGCCGAGCCAGAATTCCTTCATAAGCTGGCGATCGGGGTCCGGCGCTTCGGCTATAGCGCGCTGTTCCGTGGCGCTGAGGGGCACGATGCCGTCGTAGAAATGGTCGATCAGGACGCGCCCGTTTTCGTCCTTCATGGATGCGAGCAAATGGGCCAGCATCATGGCGGGGTTGGGCGCCCAGTTGCCGTAATGGCCGCTGTGCAGCTCGACGCGCGGGCCGTACACGGTGAGGTCCACTTCGGTGATGCCGCGCGCGCCAAAGGCAATCGACTGCCGGCGGGTCTGGCTGACCGGGCCGTCGCAAATCAGCCAAACATCGCCGGAGAAAAGGCTTTTGTGCGCAGCAAGGATCTGCTGGAGATGGATGGAGCCTTCTTCTTCCTCGCCCTCGAAGACAAACTTGATGTTCGAGCGGGCGCGGATACCGGCAGCGTGGATGGCATCGAGGGCGGTCATCATGGCTTCGATGGGCGCTTTGTCGTCGCCGGCAGCGCGGGCGTAGAGGCGCCATTCGGGGTTGAAGGGAGCGCCGGGTGCGGGCAGCGGGATGACGCGGCCGCCGTTTTCGATGGGGCCGTCGCGCAGGGTGGGAGAAAAAGGAGGGTTGGCCCATTGGCGGGGATCGACGGGCTGCCCATCGTAGTGGGCGTAGAGGACGATGGTTTGCTTGGCGCCCGGCGTGCGGATTTCGCCGAACACCACCGGATTCGAACCTGGCACGGAAATCAGCTGGGGAGTGATGCCACGCTTGCGCATCATGGCGGCGATGGTTTCGGCGTCGCGCTGAATGTCGGCATGGTCGCTGCTGACATCCGGAACCGAAAGCAGCTTCACAAATTCGTCCACGATCTGCCGCTCGTGTTTCTGGCGCCACTCCCGAGCGGCCACGGACGCCGGATTCGTCTGCGCGAGCGACAGTACCGGCGAGCAGAGCAGAAACAGCACAAGGATGGCAAAGCGCTTCACATTTTCCCCCAGAAAGCGAAGGTAACGGCTCCTACGAGAAACAGGAAGGCGACGGCATGGTTCCACCTCAGCTTTTCGCCGAAGTAGAACCAAGCGAACGCGCTGAAGACGAGCAGGGTGATGACTTCCTGGATCACTTTCAGCTGCACGACGGTGAATTCGCCGTAGCCAATGCGGTTGGCCGGCACCTGAAAGCAATATTCGAAGAAGGCAATCATCCAGCTGACGAGAATGACGAGCGCAAGGGGCGTCTGGCGGTATTTCAGGTGGCCGTACCAGGCCACGGTCATAAAGGTGTTGGAACAGATCAACAGCAGGACAGTTCGCATAGGGCTCCGTGTCGTTCGGGTTCAGACCGCTCGATTGGCACGCGGTATCTCTCGGACCCAGCCGAAGCGGGCTCGCGTGTCGTTTCGGATAATACAGTGGTTCCCCGCCGAAGGAGACGACTTTGAAACTTCGCGCATCGTATGGTACGGTTTTAAATCGTCCAGGATTTTACCGGCGAAACGATTCTTTTTGGGGGGAACGAACATTTCAGCACTGGCATTGCTGCTCTTCGCCAGCCCGCTCACCCTTCTGGAACAAACGAGCTGGGTGGCGCGCGTTGTCCTTCTCTTACTCTTAATCCTCTCGGTCTTCTCCTGGGCTATCATTCTGCAAAAATCGGCCCAACTGGGGGGGATCGACTCAGGCATGCGCCGCTTCCTGCAGATGTTCCGTTCCGGAGCGCTGCCCGATCCGCGGACGCTGCGCGCGGGTGCGGGATCGAACCCGCTCGTCTCGGTGTACGAAGCGGGGTACCGCGAACTGGAAGCGCAGATGGGTTCGCTCAATCCACGCGGCGGAGCGACAGCAACAGCGGTGCGCAGCGTAAAGAGTTCGGGCGCCATCGGGGTGGAAATGCAGATAGCGGCCGCCGACGAAGTGCGCCGGCTGGAGAAGGGGATGTCCTGGCTGGCGACGACGGGATCGATTTCACCGTTCATCGGGCTGTTTGGCACAGTATGGGGCGTGATGGACGCGTTTGCGAATTTGGGAGAAGCGGGGACGGCCAGCCTGCGCGCCGTCGGGCCGGGAATTTCCGAAGCGCTGATCACCACCGCGGCGGGGCTGTTCGCGGCGATCCCAGCCGTGATCGCGTATAACCACTACCTGCACGGAATCAAGGGCCTGGCGAACCGCATGGATCATTTCGCGGCGGAATTCGTGGCCCGCATCGAGACGCTGTACAACCAATAGCCCAGCGCGAGTTTCGCTATGCCAGCCATACAAAAAGAAACGGGAACGGCGCTCTCGGAAATCAACATGGTGCCGTTCATCGACGTGATGCTCGTGCTGCTGGTGATTTTCATGATCACCGCGCCGATCCTGCAGTCGGGGATCGACGTGAACGTGCCGAAGACGAAGACGGTGAAAGAACTGACGGAAGTGCGCATGGTGGTGACGATTGACCGTTCGCAGAACGTCTTTCTGAACGACAAGCCGATCAACATACACGATCTGGGCCCGACGATCGTGAAGCAGTCGCGCGACCCGCAACACCGGGCGGTGTATGTGCGCTGCGACCAGAGCGTGCCGTTTGGGAGCTGGGCCACGGTGGTTGACGCGCTGAAACAATCGGGCATCCAAAATATCAGCGTGGTGACGCAGCCGCTGGAGGGAAAGCGGTAGCGGAGAGGCGGAAGGGCGCGCTGTTGCGCGTTCGAGTTTTGAGGAAACAAGCTACGACAAAATGTCAGCCATCGCTGCAGAACGCCCGGTCCCAGGCCTGAAAGGGCCGCTGACGTATTCCGTTCTGCTGCACGCGATCTTGGGAGCTCTGCTCATCTACTCGGGCTTTACACATCGCGGGCCAAGCTGGGGCGGGCCGGGCGGCTCGGTTTCCGTGGGCCTGGTGGGCAACGTACCGGCGGTACCGCTTCCGCGGCCGGACCTGGTGAGCCCGAACCGGGTAGTCGATAACACGCGCGGCATGTACAAGACGGAGCCCGCGCCCGAAATCAAGACTCCTCCGCCACCCGACGCGATCCCCATCCAGAAATTCAAGCTGAAGCCGCCGCCGCGGCCAAAAGAGAAGCCAAAGGGGTTCGAACCCCAGCCTCCGCCGAAATATCGTAGCCGCCCATCAAAGGTGCTGGAGAATAAGACGCCGCCACCACCCAACGCGGTCCCCTACGGCCACGGGGGCGCGCCCGACGTCCCGTACAGTTCGAGTTCCTTTAACATGGGAGCGGGGCAAGCGACGCAAGGGGGCCTGGCGTTCGGCAGCAGCGGCGCGAACGGGGATTTCTCTTCGCGCTTCGCCTGGTACGTGCAGGCGGTGCAGCGGAAGGTGAGCAGCAACTGGCTGCAGGCGACCATCGATCCGAACATCTCGGTGGCGCCGCGGGTGGTGGTGACCTTCGACATCATGCGGGACGGCACCGTGGTGAACGCGCAGATCACGCGTTCGAGCGGAAATTATTCCGTGGACACATCGGCATTGCGGGCGGTGGAGAATTCCAGCCCGCTCAATCCGCTTCCGGCGGGGTATTCGGGCTCGCGGGTCAGCGTCGATTTCTGGTTCGACTTCCACCGATGAGGACGCGGCGCAGTGGTTTCGGGGCGATGTGCCCGCTTTGTGTGCCTCAACTCAATTTTGAATTTTGCAGGTTTCTTATGGCGCGCGCGATGCGCGACCCTATATTATTTCTGTTCGGAAAAGGCCCTAACACATGACGCGAAGAACAGCATTCGGATTGGCAATGGTGTTTCTGGTGTTTTTTTGGGAGGCGCGTCCCGCGGCGGCGCAGGCGTGGTTCACCACCGGCACGGGCTTGGGCGTGTCGAAGGCCAAGGTCGCGGTGCCCGATTTTGCGGCGCGCACGGCGGCGGCGCAGCCGCTGGAGAACACGTTCCACAGCGTGTTGTGGTCGGACTTGCAATATTCGGGGATTCTCGACCTGGTCAGCCCGAGCTTCTACCCGAAGGAAGTTCCGGGCCAGCCGAGCGAGCTGAAAGCGCAGGATTGGTCCGCTGCGCCAGTCAGCGCGTACATGGTGGCGTACGGAAATCTGAACACGGACGCGGCGGGGCTGGCCGTTTCCGGCTACCTCTCGGACGTGAGCACTTCCGCCGCGCCGGTGGCGCTACAGAAAATCTATCGCGGCGCAGCGACGAATGAGGATGCGCGGCGGCTGGCGCACGAATTCGCGGACGACATCATTCAATTGCTGGGGGGCGGAGTGCCGGGCATCGCGGACACGCACATCGCCTACGTGCACCAGCAGAACGGAAACAAAGAAATCTGGGAAATGGACTACGACGGTGCGAACCAACATCAGCTGACGCACTTGCGGACGATTTCGCTGACGCCACGGTGGTCGCCCGACGCATCGCGCATCGCCTTCACCTGCTACGTGCCCAACAGCTTCGGCGCGCGCGGGGCGCAGGTCTGCATCTACTCGATGGATTTGCACCGGCTGACTCACTTCCCGCGATTCCGTGGGACGAACAGCTCGCCGGCGTGGTCGCCGGACGGGCAGCAACTGGCGTTCATGTCCAGCCAGAACGGCGATCCGGAAATTTACACGATCAATGCCAACGGCACACATCTGCACCGGGTCACGTTCGCCATCGGGGTGAATACTTCTCCGGTGTGGAATCCGAAGACCGGGAAGCAAATCGTTTTCGTGAGCGACCGGTCGGGGGACGGCGTGCCGACGTTGTGGCAAATGAACTCGGACGGGACGAACGTGACGCCCATCAGCCTGCCGGACATGGGTTACGTGATCGACCCCGCATGGTCACCGAATGGACAACTGCTTGCATTCAGTTGGCGACGTCCGAGTGGCAATTACGATATTTATGTGATGGACGTGGTGAGCCATCAGCTGGTGCAACTCACGCGGGATGAGGGGCGCAACGAACGCCCGAGCTGGGCGCCGGACGGGCGCCACCTGGTGTTCGAGTCGACGCGCACCGGCACACGGGAAATCTGGGAGATGCTGGCGGATGGCAGCCAGCCGCGGCAGCTCACGTTCAGCGGCGAAAGCGAATCGCCCAATTGGTCGCCGCGCTGAGGCGGGGCTGAGGAATGCCGGCGCCGAATGAGGCGCGGCACAAACGCGACGCAGGGGCGGTCATGGGGCGCCCGCGGGGCGTCAAACGGTTTCTCTGGGAAGCAGGGACTAAGCAGCGCCCTCTGCAGGTGTAGTGCAGCCGTGTGCAGAGGAAGTGTGCGGATCTTTATAAGCTTCGCCGCCTCACTCGCGTGCGAGCAAAGCGGCGCAGAAGTTGTGTTGTATTCGTGTTCGAGCACTCAAACTATTTCGGCGGCCCGCTCAAGCCCTCGCGGGAACGCCGAAAGGAGGAAATGAATGCAGTCCAGGTCGTCAAGGAAGGTGATGTTGACACTCGGCTTCGCCGCGCTGATGGTGTTTGCCGGGGGATGCAAGAAGAAGGTGGCGACGGCGCCACCGGCACCTGCTCCAGCTCCGCCGCCCGCGCAGCCTACGGTGACCTTGAACGCGTCGCCGACGTCGGTGACGAGCGGTCAAACCGTAACGCTGTCGTGGTCTTCGACCAACGCTACCGATCTCGACATTCAGCCGGCGGTGGGAAAAGTTTCGCCGGAAGGTTCGACGCCGGTCGTGCCGACGCAGTCGACGACGTATACCATTACGGCCACGGGGCCTGGTGGCAGCGCGACAGCAACCGCATCTGTAACCGTCGGGGCTCCGCCTGCGCCGGCACCCGCGCCGAGCGCAAGCGTCGCGGACCTTTTCAACCAGAATATCCGGGACGCCTTCTTCGATACGGACAAGTCGGACCTGCGTCCTGACGCGCGGGATGCGCTGACGAAGGATGCGGAGTTTCTGCGGTCGTATCCCGACGTGCGCGTCTCGATCGAAGGCCACTGCGACGAGCGCGGATCGACCGAATACAACCTGGGGCTTGGCGAGCGGCGCGCGGACGCGGCAAAGAACTATCTGGTTTCTCTGGGAATCGCCGCGAACCGCATCGACACCGTGAGCTGGGGCAAGGAACGGCCGTTCTGCACCGAGCACAACGAAACCTGCTGGCAGCAGAACCGGCGGGCGCACCTGGTGATGGCGAAGTAAGCGGACCTGTTTGGCTGCGTGTGCCTCGCGAGCGGGGCGCGTAGCGCGGTGGGCGGCTGGGCGATGTTTCGCGCGGCCGCCCGCGCGTTTGTCGCCAGCGCGCCGGGCGCAAGTTCGATGCCTAAAGAACCTTCACACCTCAAGCCCGCGGGGCGCTGCATACAAAGCAACGCTGCCGTGGGATAATGCTTCTATGCTGGTATTCACCACTCGCAGGCGCCGCATGCGCTGCTTCAGTTGGTTTGCGCTCGGGCGCCCGCATCCCATGTAAGGAGGCACACCTTTGCGCACAAAATGGGTCGTGCTCGGAGTTGCATGTCTGTTTCTGGGGGCTCTTGGAGGGGCGCTGGTATCGCCGCAACCGGCCGGAGCGGTCAACAAGGAAATCATTCAACTGCAGGAGCAGGTGGCGCAGCTTCTGCAAGGCCAGCAGGATCTACGCAGCGCAGTCGATTCCGACAGCGCGTCGATCAAGACGATGATCCAGCAGCAATCGGACGCGGTCAATCATCTGAACGCGACGATGACCTCGCTGCAGAACGCGGTGCAGCAGGTGCAGGCCAACAGCGGCTCGCAAATCAACAGCATGGCGCAGCAGGCCCAGGGACTGTCGGACACCGTGGCGGACGTGCAATCGCGCGTGGGCAAACTGCAGCAGCAGATGGGCGACATGCAGAGCCTGCTGCAGAGCATCGACAGCAAGGTTTCGGCAGGCGCTACGCCGCAGAATCAGCAGAATCCGCAAAATCCGCAGACTCAGCCGAACGGGCAGCCGCAGCCGCAGGGCCCCACCGGAAATCAAGGGACGCCGGGATCGGGCCCAAACGGCCCAGCGGGCAACAATCCGCCAATGACCTCAAACACGCCGGCGGGGCCGGGCGGTGCGATGGCTCCGATCTCGGCCGACACGCTGTATCAAAACGGCCTGCGCGACTACAACACGGGGAACTACAAGCTGGCGCAGCAGGAATTCGGGGACTACATCCACCATTTTCCGAACAACGATCTGGCCTCGAATGCGCAGTTTTATCTGGGCGAGATTCTGTACGCGCAGGGCAATTACCACGGCGCGGTGAGCGCGTACGAATCGGTGCTGACGAATTATCCGAACAGTTTCAAAATCGCGGATTCACTGCTGAAGAAGGCCATGGCGGAGGAGCAGTTGCGGCTGAGGCTGTCGGCCGAACGCGACTATCGTTTAGTGATACGCCGCTTTCCCGGCTCGAGCGAATCGCGGCGGGCGGAAGCGCGGCTGCGCGAAATGGGCGCGGCACGCGGGCGGCGCTAACCGCATCTACTTGTTGCACTCGCGCTTTTCCGGGGCGCCGCCAGCGCGAACGTCCGGTGGCCCGACCTGCGAGGCCGGCTTCGCCAATACGAAGTTCGCCAGATGTGCCGTCCAGCTGTCCCGCTGTGCTTGGATTCCCGCCTTCCCTTCCCGTGGATGAGAAGTTCGGCTATACTCGCGAGCCATGGTCAACAAAGTGATTTTAGTCGGGCGTCTGGGCCGGGATCCGGAAACGCGCTACACCTCGAGCGGCCAAGCCGTGTGCAATTTCACGATGGCCACGGACGAAACATTCAAGAGCCGCAGCGGCGAGCGCCAGTCGCGCACCGAATGGCATCGCATCGTGATGTGGGCCAAACTGGCCGAAATCGCGCAGCAGTACTTGAAGAAGGGGCAGCTCGTCTACATCGAAGGCCGGCTGCAAACGCGGCAATGGGACGACAAGCGGGACGGGTCCAAGAAGCAGACCACCGAGATCGTGGCCACCACGATGAAGATGCTGGGCGGGCGCGGCGAAGGAGCGGCCGCCGGCGCAGGCGCGGGCGCGGCGGCGTCCGGAGCGCCAGCGCGTCACGATGAGTTCGAGGGTGGTCCGCCAGCGGAAGAGCCGCAGGCCCCCGGCCCGGAAATTTCCGACGAAGACATCCCTTTCTAATTACACCCAGGAAAACGAAAGGTAGCGCGCAGGGCCGCCCGGCGAAACAGGTTAGTGCTGGGAATGAGCCCGGGCCTCTTCCTTCTTGTGCTGTTCGTCGAGGCGCTGCATGAAAGCGTCGAATTTGGGGACCTGTTCGGGAGTGAGGATGGCGCGAATGCGGGCGTGGGCCTGCTCGCGGATGGCTTCGTCCTTCTGATGACTCAGGCGGTGCTGCTCGGACCACTGGGCGCGGGTTTGATCGATGATCGTTCCCAACTGGGTTTGCTGATCCGGGGTGAGCTGAAGCTCGCGGGTGAAATCGTCAATCACGCGAGCGCGCGACGGCGGCCCCATGTGGGTTCGCCGGTCCTGGCGGCTGCTCCACACACTCTGTCCCCAATAGTGGTTGCCGACGCCTCCTACCAGCAAGCCGAGGAGGAACACCACAAAAACCAACAGCGCGGCCTCGCGCCGTGTGCGCGTCGTATTAACGGTTTCCATGATCGTTTTCCGCCACCATCAGAAGCACCTGATCGCGATTGGCCGGCACCTGCTCGGTATCCGCGGTGAACATATAGTGCATATCATTCACGCGCTCGGCGGCGACGGCCGTCGTAGTGGGAGAAGCGCGGTGATGCTGGGCGAGCTCGAAGCTCACCATCAGCGCGAGCACGACAGTGACGGTGGCCGCGAAACGCCAAGCCAGCGCGACAAAGGGCTGCCAAAAGCCTTTGGACTGCTCCGACGCAGCCACTTCCTGGCGTATCCGGGCCATCGTGATGCGCGCGAAAGCAGGTCCGGGCTCCGGACTGGGCTCCGCCAGGCGCAGCCAACGGGTCGCGAGGGAGGCTCGCTCCAGCGCCGCGCTGCATCCGGGGCAGCGGGGCAAGTGACCTTCCAGCTTCTTTAGTTCCGCGCCGGGGAGCTGCCCGCTGAGGTAGTCCTCGATGATTGCTTCGTATTCAGAACACGCGCCGCTGCGAACTTCCGCGCTCATACGTGCCCTTCCTTTCCCCCGCCCCCAGGGAATTCCATGCTATCGTGCCCGCTCACGCGCTTGCGGTAATGTTCCATGATGCGGCCTCTTGCCCGAAAGAGCCGAACCTTTACGGTATTGACGTTCAATTCCAGAATCGCGGCCAACTCTTCCACCGAAAAGCCTTCCACTTCCTTCAACAGCAGCAGCTGGCGGTCCTGCTCGGGCAATTTCTCGAGCATGCGCTCGACCAGTTCGCGTGCTTCGGCCCGCTCGCTGGGTCCCGCCGGAGGACGATCCTGCGAAACAATGCCATCCAAGCGGGAAACCTGCTCCTCGGAGAGGTCCGACTCGTAGACCAGCGGCCGCACCTTTTTCTTGCGCAGGTAGTCCCAGCACTCGTTGACGGAAATCTTATACAGCCAAGTCGAAAACGCCGAGCGCTGATCGAAGCGCTTCAGCGAAACAAAGGCCTTCAGGAAGACCTGCTGCGCGACATCCTCGACGTCTTCGTGGCGGCGCAGGATGCCTCCCACCAGTCCGAAGACGCGCTGCTGATGGCGGCGGATCAGCTCCTCGAAAGCCGACTCGCTGCCTTCCTGGGCCTCGCGGACCAGGTTGCGGTCGTCCTCGGCCCGGCTGCGCCGGATGAGCGGCGCCGGGATAGCTGCAGCCTGAGCACTCACACCTTTTGGGACGTCACTCATCGGGTTTCGGTTACATCCAGCCTCGGCCGGCGTGTCGCAGATAAGTGTTGCAGGTAGTCTTTGTTTTTGCAACAATACCCTCATGATAATCGGAGAACGCATTCGCGTTTTGCGCGAATCCAAAAAAATGTCCCAGGGTGACATCGAGAAGCGCACGGGGCTTCTTCGCTGTTACATCTCGCGCGTGGAGAACGGCCACACCGTTCCCGCGATCGAGACCCTCGAAAAGCTGGCCCGAGCAATGGAAGTACCGCTCTACCAGCTCTTCTACGATGGCGAGGAGCCACCCGAACTTCCCAATCTTCCGAAGCGGAAGAGCGCGGACGATATCGCCTGGGGCGCATCGGGAAAAGACGCGCGCATGCTGGGCCGCTTCCGCCGCTTGCTGGGCCGCATTGACGAGCCGAATCGCAAGCTGCTGATGTACATGGCCCAGAAAATGGCTCATCGGGCATAGCCCCTCGCTCGGCCTGGCGCCTGTTCCTGCTCGTCCCCGTTCACGCAGCAGGCCGCGTGGAGTTGGTGTTGCGCGGTGACCGTCTGCAACCCTTCTCTGCAGACAAGGCGCTGGTGTTTCTATTCCCACTCGATAGTGCTCGGCGGTTTCGAGCTGATATCGTAGACGACCCGGTTGACTCCGGAGACTTCGTTTACGACTCGAGTCGAAATGCGCTCGAGGACCGTTAGCGGCAGCCGCGTCCAGTCCGCGGTCATGGCATCGAGCGAGTCTACCACTCGCACGGCGATGGTGTACCCGTACGTGCGGCCGTCCCCCATCACGCCTACGCTTTGCACCGGCAGAAGCACGGCAAAGGCCTGCCAAACCTTGTCGTAGAGCCCGGCGCGCCGGACTTCCTCGATCACAATAGCGTCTGCCGCACGCAACGTTTCCAGCCGCTCGCAGGTGACCGCGCCGAGGATTCGCACAGCCAGACCGGGCCCGGGAAAGGGATGCTTGACCAGAATTTCGTTTGGCAGGCCTAGTTCCCGGCCGATCAGGCGCACTTCATCTTTGAACAGCTCGCGCAGGGGCTCGATCAAGGCGAAGGGCATTTTTTCGGGCAAGCCGCCCACGTTGTGGTGCGACTTGATCACCGCCGACGGCCCTTTGACGCTGACGGACTCGATGACGTCGGGGTAGAGCGTTCCCTGCACGAGAAACTTGATGGGCGGCGCGCCGGGCTCATGCGCGAGTTTGGCGGCTTCGTCGGCGAAGACGGAGATGAATTCGTTTCCGATGCGCTTGCGCTTCTCCTCGGGATCGACGATTCCCGCGAGGCGCGCCAGGAAGCGGTCGGAGGCGTCCACGCCAACCACGCTCAGGCCGACGCGCTTGCGCAGCAGGTCGAGGGTGTCCTGGAATTCGTTGCGGCGGAGCACGCCGTTGTCGACGAAAATGTTGGTCAAGCGGCCGCCCATGGCGCGATTGACCAGCGCCGCGGCTACTGCGGAATCGACGCCGCCACTCAAGGCGCAAATGGCGCGCGCGCCCTCCGCCTGGCGGCGAATCGCGTCGACGGTTGCCGCGATGAAGCCGGCGCGATTCCAGTTTTTCTTCGCGCCGCAAATCTCGAAGACGAAATTGCGCAGGATTTCCGTGCCGCGGTCGGTGTGCTTCACTTCGGGATGAAACTCGACGCCGTAAAACTTCTTCGCGCGACTCTCGACCGCGGCCACCGCATTCTCCGTGCGTCCGGTGATCTGGAAGCCTTCGGGCAAACCCACCACATGATCGCCGTGGCTCTCCCAGACCTTGATCTGGCGCGGCAAGTCCTTGAAGAGCAGCGATTCTTCGCGGACGCCCAATTCCGCGGGGCCGTATTCCCGGCGATCGGCTCGTTCGACGCGCCCTCCCAGCGTGTGAGTCATCCACTGCATGCCGTAGCAAATGCCGAGCACGGGAAGCCCGAGTCGAAGCACGTTCGGATCGCAGGCGGGCGCGCCCTCGTCATAGACCGAGCTGGGCCCGCCGGACAGCACGATACCCGCGGGCTCGAGCGAGCGAATCTCGTCGAGCTTCGCGGTGCAGGGCAAGATCGCGGAAAAGACTTCCTGCTCGCGAATGCGCCGGGCGATGAGCTGGGTGTACTGGCCGCCGAAATCGAGGACCACGATGCCGCCCTTTGGCATCAACGCCTCGCCCACTTTCTTCGTTTCTGCGTTCTTCGTTTCCACGGTTCCGCTCTGTGGCATTCTCCCTCGCTAAACTGCAGCGGGCACGGCATGCCGTGCTCCTACGCTGCAAAGCACAACTAGACCTCAAAACGGGCGCAACAAACCTTCACCGAAGGCGTTGAGGCCCCGGGCAGCGCCCCTACACACGCATCGTACAGCATCAGCGAACGACGACGTTGACCAGCTTCTTGGGCACGACCACCGTCTTCACTATCTGTTTGCCGTCGAGCAGCATAGAAATGCGCGGGTCCTTCAACGCCAGCTCGACTGTCTCGTCGTCGCTCATGCCATCGCCGACCAGAATCTTGCCGCGCAGGCGTCCATTGATCTGGACCGGTATTTCGATCTGCTCTTCTTTGGTCAAGTCCTCGCGATATTCGGGCCAACGCGCCTGCCAGATTCCTCCCTTTTGGCCGAGCATCTCCCACATTTCTTCCGCGATGTGAGGCGCCATCGGCGAAAGCATCAGAACGAACGCGCAGAGAGCGCGCTTCAAAATCAGCGGCGAGACGTCCACGTCCAGAGGCTCTTGCGCCTGAATGTCGTTCAGCAATTCCATCAAAGACGAGACGGAGGTGTTGAAGTGCCAGCGCGTCTCGAAGTCGTGGGTTACGCGCTTGAGGGCCTGGTGGGTCCTGCGCACCAGGATTTTTTCTTTCGCGCTGGCGCTGCTCATGTCCGTTTGCCTGGACAGATCAAAGTGCATCTCGCGGACGCGCTCCGCGCATTTGGCGACCAGGCGGTAAATCTTGCTCAAGAAGCGCGCGGAGCCTTCGATGGCCTCCTCGCTCCACTCCAAATCCTTTTCCGGAGGGGCGGCAAACAGGGTGTAGACGCGGCCCGTGTCCGAGCCGTATTTCTCGGCCATTTCGACCGCGCCCACCACGTTTCCGCGCGATTTGGACATGGCTACGCCGCCCTTCAGCACCATGCCTTGCGGGAACAGGCGCGCAATGGGCTCGTCGTGACTCACCAGGCCGAGGTCGCGCATCACCTTGCAGAAAAACCGGGAATAGAGCAGGTGCAGGATGGCGTGCTCGATTCCGCCAATGTACTGATCGATGGTGAACCAGTAGCGGACGATGTTCTTGTCGAAGGGGGCGCGCTCGTTCTTGGGGTCGGTATAGCGGTAGAAGTACCAGGAGGAATCGACGAAGGTGTCCATGGTGTCCGTTTCCCGCCGCGCCGGGCCGCCGCACTTCGGGCATTTCGTGTGGACGAATTGGGGATCGCTGGCCAGCGGCGACTGTCCTTGCCCGGTCAGCTTCACGTTTTCGGGCAGGCGCACGGGCAACTGATCGTCGGGTACGGGCACGATGCCGTCTTTCTCGCAAAAAATCACGGGGATGGGCGTGCCCCAGTAGCGCTGGCGCGAAATGCCCCAGTCTTTCAAGCGGTAGGTCGTTTCGCCAAAGCCGAAGCCCTTGGTTTGCGCGTCCGCGGTCATGCGCTCGATGGCCTGCTCGGAGGTGAGCCCGTCGTAGGGCCCGGAATTCACCAGGCTGCCGTATTCGGTGTAGGCCTCGCTCATCTGTTCCGCGCGCAACGGCTTCTCTTGCGGGGGCTGAATCACAACTTTTACCGCGAGATGATACTTTTCGGCGAACTCGTAATCGCGCTGGTCGTGGGCCGGAACGGCCATGACCGCGCCGGTGCCGTATTCCGCCAAGACGAAGTTCGCCACCCAGATCGGCACTTGCTCGCCTGAAAACGGATTCACGGCAAAGCGGCCGGTGAAGAAACCTTCTTTCTCGGCGGTGGCCACGTCGGCCGCTTTCGTGGACTTCTGGCGCATGGCCTTGAGCTGAGTCTCCATCCACGAGCGCCCGGGAACGCCGTCGAGGAGTTTTTCGAGTTGGGGATGCCCGGCGGAAAGCACCAACGCCGAGACGCCATAAATGGTGTCGACGCGCGTGGTAAACACCTCGAAGGACATTCCGTCCTTATTCGCGACGTCGAAGCGCACGCGCGTGCCGCGCGATTTGCCGATCCAGTTGCGCTGCATGGCCAGGACGCGCTCGGGCCAGCCGTCGCCGAGCTGTTTCATGTCGTCCAGCAGCGCATCCGCGTAGTTCGTGATGCGCCAGAACCACTGCTCCAACTCCCGGCTCTCCACCTCCGTCGTTTCATGGCGCCAGCAGAAGCCGTCGATCACCTGCTCGTTGGCCAGGACCGTTTCGCACTGCGGGCACCAGTTCACTTTGCTCTTTTTGCGGTAGGCGATTCCCTTCTCCAGCATGCGCAGGAAGAACCACTGGTTCCAGCGGTAGTATTCCGGCTCGCAGGTGGAGATTTCACGGCGCCAGTCGTAGCTGAAGCCGAAGCGGCGCAGGACGCGGCGGAACTCGACAATATTCGCGTTGGTCCAGTCGCGGGGATGCGTTTGGTTCTTGATGGCGGCGTTTTCCGCGGGCAGACCGAAAGCGTCCCAGCCCATGGGGTGCAGCACGTTGAAGCCGCGCATGCGTTTGTAGCGGGCCACGGCGTCGCCAATGGTGTAGTTGCGCATGTGGCCCATGTGCAGCGTGCCGGAGGGATAGGGCAGCATCTCGAGGAGATAGTATTTCGGGCGCGAGTCGTCGCAGTCCTTCGCGTCGAAGGCACCCTGCTCGGCCCAAATCTTCTGCCACTTGGCTTCAATCGCCTGCGCGTCGTATTCCGCCACTCTGTCTATTCCTCATCCTTTCCGCTTGCTCTCATCCTTATGGCTTGCACTGTTCCTGATTGGATTCGCAGCCACAGCGCTTGATTCAGCCGGAAACCACACAGCACGGCCTCGCTGGATCATCGTCGCTTCTTTCGTCTATTTCGTTTGTTTCGCTTGGCCACTCGAACGCGGCTCTTGCGCGGCTTCATGCCGTCCTGGCCGGTTGCGATCACGGTTTTGCCAACCAACTTCCACAAGAGCGCCACGTTCCGCCGGTCATCTCCGGGGCGGTCGATGGGGGTTTCCGCAATGAAGGCCTTTCCTGCCAGCAGAGGATGATTGAGGATCGCGCGGAAGGCCTCCAGCCCGATCTTGCCTTTGCCGATATGCTCGTGGCGGTCGAGGTGCGATCCCAGCGCGGTTTTTGAATCGTTGACGTGAATCACAGGGATGCGGTGGAGCCCGACGGCCGAGTTCAGAGCCGCGAGCGTGGCTTCTACGCCCGCCGGCTTGCGAATATCCCAACCTGAAGCGAACAGGTGCGCTGTATCGACGCACACGCCCAACGGCAAATCAGGACAGGCGTCCAGAATGGCCTTGAGTTCCTGGAAACGGGAGCCGAGCGAGGCGCCGTTCCCCACGGTGTTTTCGAGCAGAATGCGCAGATCGCCAAGCTTCAGGCCGCGCGTTGCCTGGCGCAGGCCCTGCACGATAGCGGCAATGGCAGCCTGCCTGGTTCCGTCGCGGCCGCTTCCGGGATGCGCAACGAGATAGTCCGCGCCGAGGGCGCTGGCCCGAATCACCTCCTGGTGAAAGGCCTGAACGGAGCGCGTGCGCAGCACTGGATTCGGCGAAGCCAGGTTGATCAGATAATTGTCGTGAATCACGAGCGGGCCAAGGCCAAGCTCCTTACGCCGCTCGCGGAATCTCTGGGCGTCCGCTTCGATCACGCGGGAGGTTCCGTGCTGCCACATGCGCGGGCTGGCGGAGAAAATCTGCAGGGTGTTGGCGCCCAGGCCGTGGGCCAAGTCGAGCGCGCGCACCACGTCGCCCGCAATCGAGGTGTGGATTCCGATGCGGATGCTGCCGTCCTTCCAGGCGGGAATTTCAGGCGGAGGAGGAGGTTCGGGGCGGTATTCGTCGGCGGGATCGTAGGCTGGGATACTGCGCTGTTGTGCTTCCGGCATTCCCTCAGATTTGTTGTCCGTGATTTAGAGCGACTATTTTAGCGGATTGATCGGGAGTGTGCCAACCACGATCTGCGGGGGAGCGACTCGGGGAGGACAGGGACAGGACTCACCAAAGAGGACACAGAGAAAAATTAGGAACACCCAGACAGGCGTTTACCGCAGAGACGCACAGAGCGCAAAGAAAAGATGAGCAAGAACCCATCGAAACAGGACAGCCGCAACGAAGACACGAAGAGAAAGCAGATCCCTCACCCCCATTCCCGCAACAGCGGCGGGACTGGGTTCGGGATGACACTCAGAGGGGTTCAGAGAGGAATTTATAGCGTCGTGGCCGGCAGCGCGTTCAGCGCGGCTTCACAGCGTGCGGATCGATTCCCTTCTCTTTGATTCCCTTGCCTTCGACGATGGTGACGATGCGATCCACTTCGGGCGGCGGCACTTCCTCGACGAGCCCACCGGGCCAGTGAATCTCAACCTTGTCGATTTTGGCCGATGAACCCAGGCCAAAATGGGCTCGCGGGTCGGAAGTGGAGCAGTAACTTCCGCCACTGAAGATGTCGACGCGCTGGCGGACGCCGCCCGCGGTCAGGAAGACCTTCGCTCCGATGGCATCGCGCGGGCTTTTCAGTCCGCCAACCAATTTGAACGTCACCCAATGGTTCGCGTTTTTAACCGCGTTACGCAGCAGCGTCGGATGGCTGTCGATATTGTTGATGACGACGTCGATCTTGCCGGTGTTGAACAGATCGCCAAAAGCAGCGCCGCGCGCGGGAATGACGACAGCGAGCCCCGATCCCGTCGCCGGAGGGACTTCCTCGAAGCGTCGCCCGTTCAGGTTGCGGAACAGCAGCGGGCGCTGCGCCCAGGTAGTGCCCCAGTCGGCGCCATCGGCTTGGACGTAGACATGGCCGTTGGCGGAGAAAATGTCCAACAGGCCGTCGTTGTCGAAGTCGAGAAAGCCCGCGCCCCAACCCAGGAACGGAATGGTGGACTGGAGCAGGCCGGCTTGCGCGGTGACGTCGCTGAACTCCGCGTCGCCATCGTTGCGGTAGAGGGGCTTGTAGTCGTCGGAGAACGTCGTGAGATAAAAATCGACGCGGCCGTCGCGATTGTAATCGCCAACGCCGATTCCCATGGACGCTTGCGCGCGTCCGTCCGCGTTCAAGGCCAGCCCGGACATGTAGCTGTCGTCCTTGAATGTGCCGTCGTGATTGTTGAGATAAAGGTAGTTGGGAACCGAATCGTTGGCCACAAAGAGATCGAGCCAGCCATCGTCATCGACATCGACAAACACCGAAGACCAACCGTAGGAGCCGTCCGGATCGGACACGCCGGCTTTCACACTGACTTCGGTGAAGGTGCCGTCGCCATTGTTGTGGAAGAGGTGGTCCCGCGCTCCGGGCAAACCCAGCGGGCCGCAGAAGACGTTGATGCCGCGGAATTCGCAAGCGCTGGGCGGCACGCCGTTCTTACCGGCGAAGGTCGGATGATCGGGATCAAACTGGATGTAGCCGGGGACGAATAAGTCGAGAAGGCCGTCGCGGTCGTAATCGCCCCAAGTCGCGCCGGTGGACCATCCGCCCACGGCCACCCCGGCCTTTTCGGCGATATCGGTGAAGGTACCGTCGTGGTTGTTGCGATACAGGCGGTTCTTGCCAAAGTTCGAGACGTAGATGTCGGGCCAGCCATCATTGTCGAAATCGGCGACGGCGGCCCCAAAGCCCCAGCGCTCGTTGGCCACGCCCGCTTTTTCGGTGACATCGGTGAACGTGCCGTCGCGATTATTGTGAAACAGCATGGCCTTGGGCGCAGGCTCGGCGCCCTTGAGTGCGGCGAAGGTCGAGCCATTCACGAAGTAGATGTCGAGCCAGCCGTCGTTGTCGTAATCGATGAGGGCGACGCCTGAGCCATCGACCTCGACGATGGTGGTTTTTTGCGGCGTGCCGGAGCGGTGCTGGAAGGCAGTGAGGCCCGATTGGCGCGTGAAGTCCTCGTAAACGACGGGCGCGCCGTCCACAAAACCTCCGGCGGTGATGGGGCGATGGCGCGCGTCGTAAACCGGAGCGTAGACGCCGCCGGTCATCACCCCGGAAGGTTTGGCGGGCTTGGGTTGCTGGTGCTGATCGCTTCGGGGCGCGGCACGGCCGAAAACGGGCAGGGCGGCGATGGACAGCAGAGAAAAAATCATGGAGCGGCGATCGAGCGCGTGAGGCGATTCATCGCGCGGAAACAGGCCGTCCGCGTGATGCGGAGAACGGAGCCGGGCTAAGAGGCGTCGCAAGTCTTCGATTGTGGCGCTGGCTTTTTTGGGCATGCTAGGGATCACTTCTTTTTTGGATCTCCGGAACCGCTCTCCTTCGGCTCATCAATTTGAACCGTGCGACCGGCACGCACGTTCGTCAGCTTTTGAACGATGCCGCTGGGCCAGCGAATCTCGACGGCCTGAGCGGCGTCATCGCTGCCCAGACCGAAATGCAGGCGCTTGTCACCGGAGGAAAGATAACTGCCCGAGGTGGTGACGATGCCGAACTGCGAGCCGTGCTGCGTGGTTACCTTCACTTCCGCGCCGATGGCGTCGCGATTGCTCTTGTGACCCACCAGATTGAGGCTCAGCCAGTGGTTGGCTGTCTTGATCTCGTTGTGCAGCACGTGGACGGCGCCGTCATTGGTGGTGACCACCGCGTCCAGGAGGCCGTCGTTATCGATGTCTCCTACAGCCATCCCGCGGCCCACCCAGGGAATCTGAAACACGCTGCCCGACTGGCCGGAAACGTCGACAAAATCCTTGCCCATGTTTCGGACCAGCAGCATGGGCAAGCGATAGCGCAGGTCCGGGGTGGTCAGCGCCACATTGTCCAAGTCGTGTCCCTGCGCGACGAGCAGATCTTTCCAGCCATCGTTGTCGTAGTCCATGAAACGCACACCCCAGCCTGAGAGCCGCTGCGTGATGGTGCCGAGGCCGGAAGAGAAACTAGCATAGGTGAAGCTGCCGTCACCGTTGTTCTTGTACAAGGCATAGCGCTGATTGCCGAGATCGGTGACGATCAGATCGGGGAGGCCATCGTTGTCGTAATCGGAAAAATCGACACCCATGCCGGCATAGGTGTTGCCATCGCCGTCGACCGCGACGCCCGCGGGCAGGCCGACTTCTTCGAAGGTGCCGTTGCCCTTGTTGTGGTAGAGGAATTCGAACATGGAGTCGTTGGCCACAAAAATATCGACGTGGCCGTCGCGATCGTAGTCCGCATGCGCGATTCCCAGGCCGCGGCCGGGCTTGGAGATGCCGATCTCCCGCGAGACTTCGGTGAAGCGGCCGTTGCCTTCGTTGTGGTAGACCAAAGGAGCGATCGGAGGAAAAATGTCGGGCGTGCAGTACGAGCGATAGCCCTGCTCGTGCGTGCCGCACCACACGTCGGTGAAGTCCCACTGCAAATAGCGGAGAACGATCAAATCCAGGAGGCCGTCGTTATCCAAATCGACCCACGCGGCGCTGGTCGACCATCCTCCGCCAGCCACTCCGGCCTTTTCGGTGACGTCGGTGAACGTACCGTCGCCATTGTTGTGATAGAGGCGATTGCCGCCGTACGAGGTGACGAACAAGTCTTCAAAGCCATCGTTGTCGTAATCGCCCACGGCAACACCCATGCCGTAACCGAATCCCTGCAGGCCCGCTTTCTCGGTGACGTCCTCGAATTTGCCGTCGGGTTTCTGGTGATACAAACGATTCCAATATTTCGGGCCGGTTTTCTGGGGGATGGCCTTTACGGGCATGGGATCGGTGAGAGGCGCTCCGTTGACGAGAAAGATGTCCAGGCGGCCATCATTGTCGAAATCGAAGAGGGCCACTCCCGTGCCCATGGTCTCGATCAGATATTTCTTGGGCGTGTGGGAAGAGAAATAGCGGAAATCGATGCCCAATTCGGAGGTCACGTCCCGGAAATTCCCGGGAACCAGCTTCGGCGGAGGAGGCGCCTGAAAAATGGAACGCGCGGAGAGGCCGGCGATGGCGCGAGAGGCGCCGCTGGCGATGGGAGCGAAGATCGAGCCCAGGAGAAAAAGCAGCGAGCGGCGATCCATCAAAGGAAATCGGGCGTCCGCCGCAGGGGGCAGGACACGCGGAGAACTGCGTCTCCACAAAGAGAGGTACCGAGGGTCCGATAGCCAACGCATTTCGAAATGCTCCACTATAGCATCGGTTCGGCAACATCTCTAACCGACCGCGCGGCTTCTCCTAAGAGAAAACCGGGCGGGCACGGCATGCCGTGCCCCTACGAAACAAGACATGCTGGACGGTACCAGTTTTCCAGTTCGATTGACTTGGATTCGGGCGGGACCTAAGATGGCCGCCGGTTGTACCGCCTCATTCGCGCCGGGTGGCGCGCGCCGCGTGCATCTATCTGCGGAACGCCACTTCGGACGCTGAACTCCAATCGGAGAACGAGATGAAAGCATACTTCTCATGCATACGGACGGCTCTGCTGGCGGGAGCGGTTTTTGGCTGCGCGTTTGTGGCGAGCGCGCAGACTACGATCTGGCAAATCGGCGAATTCAATCATTCTTCGGCCGAGTTCAACCACGAGGTGAACTTCGACCAGGCCGATTCCCACGTCGCGTACACCATAGAAAAGAGCAAGCCGTCCGATTGGCCGGCGTATCAGCCGGGATCAGGAGTACCGGAGCTGAAGGGACGCACGATTTCCTACGAAATTGATTTTCAAATGCCGGAGCGGCCCAAACGGGCGTGCCTGTTGACCATCGGGCTGGTGTTCAACAATCCGCGGTACCCGAATCTTCTGGTGGATCTGAACGGACACAAGGGGCTGTATTACGTGCAGCGGCACGTCAGCTATTACCCGGGCGACGGTGGAGTCGATTCGCCGATTTATGGCGAGGGGCAGCTGGAGATTACGCTGCCCGCTTCGTATTTCAGCGTCGGGCAAAACACACTGACGCTGACGGGCGTGGACAATCCGAACAGTGCCGCGGGGCTCTCTTACTTTATGTACGATGCGCTGCGCTTGAGCGAGGCGCCCAAGGATCAATCGCAGGCCGCGTTTTCGGCCACGGTGGATCCTACGGTGTTTTATCACAGCAAAGCGGGCGAACTGGTGGAACAGACGAATGTCACGGTGACTTTGCCGGAGAAAGTGCGGCGCGGCAGCGTCGAGCTTCTGGTGGGACCACAGCATTTTCGCGCTGCCCTTTCGAGTGACAATGATTTTGGCCAGCAGAGATTTCAGTTCGATGTGCACGCGCTGGACAAGCCTATCGAAGCGCAGGCACTGCTGCGGGTGAATGGGCGAACGCGGCGGTTCCAGACCGTATTTGAGCCGGCGCGCAAGTGGACCATCGATTTCGTGCCGCACGCGCATCTGGACATTGGCTACACGGATTTTCAGCCGAAAGTGGCGGAAGTCCACAGCCGGAATATGGACAAGCTTCTGGATTTCCTGCCGGGCCATCCGGACATGCACTTCAGCATCGACGGGTCGTGGATGGTGCAGAACTACATGGCCACGCGGACGGCAGCGGCGCAAAAGGAATTCTTCAACCTGGTACGCGCAGGCCGTATCGGCGTGCCGGCGCAGTACGCGAACCTGCTGACCGGATACGCGAGCCTGGAAGAACTGATCCGCTCAACCGATTTTACGTACACGCTGCACCGATCGGAGGGCATTCCGTTCGATTACGCCAACATCACCGACGTTCCGAGCCAAACGTGGTCGTATCCGTCGGTGCTGCACGCGCTGGGATTGAGATACTTTGCGGCAGCGGCGAACAGCGACCGCGGGCCCATTCTTCTGTACGGGCACTGGAACGCGGAATCGCCCTTCTGGTGGGAGGGGCCGGACGGCTCGAAAGTGCTGATGGCCTACACGCGGCAATACTCGCAGTTCTATTTCACCTGCAGCCTGCCGCCGAAAATGGCGAACTGCGAGCAGTCGATTCCCACATTCCTCGAACCCTTCGAGAGACCCAACTACCGGCCCGACACCGTGCTGATGTATGGCAGCCAATTCGAGAACACGGATTTGCAGTTGGGCGAAACCGATCTGGTGCACCAGTGGAACGCGCAGTACGCCTATCCCAAATTCGTCATCACGACGTTCCCCGGATATTTCCACTACATCGACACAAAGTACGGCGCGCAACTTCCGACCGTGACGGGCGACGGCGGGCCTTACTGGGAAGACGGTTTCGGTTCGGACGCGAAATTCACGGCCATCGACCGCAACGACCAGCAGCGCGCGACTTCGGCGGAGAAACTGTCGACGATTGCGCTGTTTCTCGATCCAGACCTGGCCCCGCCGCGGCACCTGATTGCCAGCATGTGGCAGAACCTGCTGTTGTACGCCGAGCACACGTTTGATTCATGGAATTCCATCTCCCAGCCGCGCAGCGAGGAAGCGAAGCGGCAGTTGGCGACGAAGAATGAGTACGTGCGGGCGAGCCAAGGGGAGATCGATTCGCTGACGGAGCGGTCTCTGAGCCAGATTGCGAACGAGATTCACATGCCGTCGAGCACGCTGCTGGTGTTCAACACATTGAGCTGGGCGCGCAGCGGAGTCGTCAATCTGGATCTGGACAACGACCGGAGCGTCGCCGAGTATCCCAGTCTGAAGCCTGTGCCGCTGGAAGTGCTGCGCAAGGGGCGCGGGTACGACCGCGTCCGCTTCCTGGCGCGCGACGTGCCGGCGATGGGATTTGAGTGCTACAAGATCGTCTCGCGGAAGAAGAACGCGCCGCCGCTCGCCGTGGAGAAACCACAGCCCGTCACGGAAATGGAGAACGCGTTCTACCGCATCACGGTCGATCCGGCTACGGGCGCGGTGAGCAGCATTTTCGACAAGCAACTGAAGAAGGAACTGGTGGACGCGGCGAGCCCGTACAGATTTGACCAGTACCTGTACGTTTCCGGCGGAGGGAAAAGCGAGACGCAGATCGTGTACATGCAGAAATCGCTGCCGCACGCCAAGTTGACGATCGATCCGTCGAGCGGCGGGCACGTCATTGGGCTGCACAAAACGCCGTACGGGCAAGCGCTCACAATCGAGTCGCGGGATGTGCACACGCGTTCGATTCGCACAACCATCCTGCTATTCGACAACGAAAAGAAGATCGAGTTCGTGAATCGATTCACAAAGGACGCGGTGGACGGCAAGGAGGCCGTCTATTTCGCGTTTCCGGTGGCGGTCGAAAAGCCCAACTTCGCTTACGAAATTCAGAATGGCTGGGTGGATCCGAGCCGGAACATGCTGAAGGGCGCAGGGGTGGAATGGTTCACTGTGCGGCACTGGGTGAGAGTTTCGAACAGCAGTGTGAGCGCGGGGATCGTTCCGGTGGATGCACCGCTGATCACGCTAGGGGACATCAACCGCGGCGTGTGGCCGGACAAATTCGATCCGAAGAGCTCGACGGTGTTTTCCTACGCGCTGAACAATTACTGGCACACGAATTACCGCGCCGAGCAGGGCGGAGAGTTCACGTCCCGATATGTATTCACCAGCGGGCCGCAGCTTTCTCCCGCTGATCTGGCGCGGCTGGGACGGGCTGCGATGACGCCGCTGGAGGCGCAGAAAGTGGTCGATCAGGACAAGTACGACGATCCCGCACGGCCTCTTCCCGCGGCTCCAGCCAGTTTCCTGGAAGTTAGCGCGCCCAATGTGGTGGTGGAAGACTGGAAGGCGGCGAATGACGGCCAAGGCACGATTGTGCGTCTGCTGGAGACGGGAGGACAAGCCACAACGTCACGGCTGACGTTTCCGCTGTTTGACTTGCAGCAGGCCTGGATCACGAGCGCCGTAGAAGGAAATCAGAAAGAGCTGAGCGTATCGGGATCTTCGGTGGAGGTATCGATTCAGCCGCATCAGATACTGACGCTGCGCATCGTCGCTACGTTGAAGAAAACGCGGTAGAGGCTGCGCCTATTGCTCGCGCGCTTTTACCTTGACGGTTCGCGCGGCGGCGGCGTTCTGGGCGATGAGACGGTAACCTGCGGTGGTGGCATCCTTCTCGAGGGCGCTGAGCTGGCGGATGCCGCGCTCACGGTCTCCGGAAATCATTTCGACCTGCCCGAGGGAGAGGCGGGCCTCGAGTTCCGCATCGACGTATCCCGCCTCGGTGGCTTCCGCGATCAGTTTATCGAGTTGGCGGGCCGCAGCCTCGACGTCTTCTGGATTGCCCGACTTGGCGAGCACTTTGGCCGCGGTAATGGAGGCGGTGACTTGCAGTTCGCGGAATTGAGTCTGACTGGCCGCAGCGACCGCCTGATTGATGATTTTTTCGGCGCCAGCCACATTTCCCTGCGCCAGCAGGATGCGAGATAGCACCAAATACGCCGCCGTTTCGTCTTTTTGCGCACCGGCCTGCTTGAAAGCTTGCACGGCGGCTTCCGCTGAGTCCCGGGCCGCGCTGATTTGGCGCTGATCGAGGAAGATCTGGGCCAGTTCGAGGCGCGCCTCCATGGCGTGCGTGCTGTCCCCAATTTCGTCAAAGGTGGTTTCGGCTTGCTGTTCGCTCTTTTCCGCAGCGGCGAGGTTACCTTCGATGCGATAGACCCTGCCGAGGCCAAAGAGGGCCGCAGCAGCCTTGCTGCGATCGCCAATCTGGCGGCAGGCCTGCAGCGATTCCTCATACATCGTTTTTGCTTTTTGGTGCTCGCCCATCGTCAAGAAGACGTCGCCTAAGCCGTTCTTGGCCAGCGGGATGCCGTCGGCATGCCCGATGCGAAGATAGATGGCGAGGGCCTGCTCATAATTGAGGCGCGCGCGATTCAGATCACCGAGGCCAAGAAGGATATCGGCAATGTTGTCGGACTCGTTGGCGATGTCGAGCTCGATTCCGAGCTTGCGATAGAGAGCCAACGATTCCTCGTAGCCTTTTTCAGCGCCCGGATAATCGCCCTTCATTTCGAGGGCGATGGCACCGGCGGTGATGGCGTCGGCGGCGCCTTTGCGGTCGTGGGCGGCGTCATAAATGTGCTTGGCTTCGTTGACCAGTCCATCCACCTTGTCAAACTCGCCCAAGTTCTCGGCGGCCCATGTCTGGTCGAGCAGGGCCCGAGCGAGCAGCAGCGAGGCGCCGGATGCGCGGGCCTTCTCGGCCGCCCGCTGGGCGTAGGATTCCACCGCCTTGAAGTCGCCCAGGGCTTCCGCGGCATGATCGCTGGCCAGATCGATGCGCGGGTCGTTGCGCAAGGAAGGCGGGAGATCGCGCAAAGTGGCCGCGGTGTTGGCCGCGTCCTTGGCGCTTCCGGCATTTACCTGGTCGTTGATCAGGGCAAGCCCATAGTCCAAGTTGTCCGGGAAAAACTCGAAGAGGGCGCGATAAATGTCGATGGCCTTTCCCCACTGTCCGGAGGCTTCGCGGTAGCGCGCCTCGATGAGCAAACGCTGCTCGCGCGGCAAATTGGAGGAGAGGTCAAAGGCTTTCTTGGCTTCCGTTCTCGCGTTTTCCGCATATCCCAGCTGAGCCCAGGCGTTGGCCAGTTCCGAATGAGCCAGGGCGAAGTTTGGATCGGCAGCGACGGCCTTCAGAAAGATGTCGCGAGCGGTGAGAGCATCAAAAACGCGCAGCCGGGTCAGCCCTTCCCAGTAAAGGCGCGCGGCCTGCGGGTTGGAGGGAAGCGCGGTAGCGACTTCGGCGGCTTGCTGCGTGGTGATGGCGGCCGCACCCAGTTTTTCGCGCAGCTCTTCGCCGGCTTTCGCCACGATTTCTGAGAGGTGGGACTGCGAGCCGCTTTCGGAGATGGCGAGAACGGTTTCGCCATTGCGGGCATCTTGCAAGAGAAGGTCGAGGGTCATCTGATCGCCGGAGGCGTCGGATTTTCCGGGGAAGTCTGCATAGGAACCGGCCACGACGTAATCGGTGCCCAGGTTCTTGCGGATGCGATAGAGGCTGTCGCGGCCGAAGGTGTCGACATCGGGAAGAGGCAGCTCGAGTTTCATGCGCGCGACGGTCTCCGCAGGGATGATCCTGAGCTGGTCGCCGGCGGAAAGCTCGGTCATCAGCCAGTCGGAAAGGGCGGTGGAGAGCCAGGCGGCGTGCGGGCTATTGGACAAGTTGCGGAAGCCCAGCACGGCGACGGAAGTACGGGTACCGCGAACCTGTGCAGGACCACCAAACACCACACCATGATAGGCGCGGAGGTATCCCAGGCCCCCGATAGACAGCGCAAGCGCGGCAAAGACCAGAACGAAGCTTCTGTGCCGGACCAGCCAGTTCCCGGTTGGGGGTGGCGACGGCACGATCGGAACCGAGGTACCGGTGATCCCGAGCCCGGTCCCGTGGACGGCTAGTTCGGGACGCGGCGCTTCGTCTGCGGAGGGATGCGCAACGAGCGAATGGGTTCCGTTGTGGTGCTCGAGTACAGGAGCCAGGAAGCGGTATCCGCGGCGGTGCAGCGTCTCAATATAGCGGGGCGACTCCGCGGAGTCCCCAAGGGCGGTGCGGAGCTTGGTCATGGCCTTGTTCAGGCCGCGGTCGAAGTCGACGAAGGTATGGGCTGGCCAAAGCTCCTGCCGGAGCTCCTCGCGGGTCACCACTTCACCCGGGCGCTTCAACAGGAGCACAAGAATCTTGAATGGCTGGTCCTGAAGCTTGATCCTCAGGCCGTGCTTCCGCAATTCACCGGCGCGGAGGTCGGCTTCAAAGGCACCAAACTGTAGAGTCTCCCAAGAACCCTCAGTGATCTGCATACCCGATCACCTGAACCTCACCCCGAAAGGTCCGTGCACCCCTCTGTTGGCGTGGAGCGTAGCACACGGCATTCCTATGTTTCAAGGCAGCATCTGCGTTTTTGTGTCCCAAGGGGGTCAGATTCCCGGGTTCCCGACGGGTCCAAGAGCCACTGCGAAGGTGCTCTCAGGGTCGACCGTGGGGCACGAGAAGCGCTTCGGCAAGGCTCCAGCGGAGTCTCGGAGTGGAAAGATAACGCTTTCTTTTTCGCAGAATAACGATAAGGCAAGAAAACGAAAGGCCACGCGGAAGCGGGTAAGAAGTCGACGTATCCCCGTTGAACTGAGGCGATTGCGCGGGAAGCGATAGACCACCCACCGGTGCATTGACACTCTGTGACGGATCGGGAAGAGTTGTGCCGAAGCCATTAAAAATGGCCGGGGGCCGGTTGAGGTTCATTTGGAACCCGCCAGAGTTGCGGTCTGGCGTCCGGGAAGCATACGCCCTCTCTCGTTCCGCCACACGCGTCTAACCCGGAGGATGAAGCGATGAAGCCAGCCCCGAGCTTTGCGGATTCTTTCGTGCGGCCACGATCGACATGGCTGATGGCCTTGGCTGCCGCCCTTGCGCTGGCCTTTGGGGTCGTGGCCGTGCGGGCGCAAGCGCGACCTGAAGGCGGGGGCCAAAAGGCGAAAACGAAGGGAGTTGCCGTCCAAACGCGTACCGGCGAGCAGGTGAAGGCAGGAGCGCCCGATCTTACGAAGCGACCGACACTTTACGTCGTGGGATACGCGCACCTGGACACGGAGTGGCGCTGGGAATACCCGCAGGTTATTGACGAGTTTCTACCTAAGACCCTGCATGAGAACTTCGCGCTATTCAAGAAGTACCCGCACTACATCTTCAACTTCACGGGCTCGAACCGGTACCGGTTCATGAAGGAGTATTACCCGGCGGACTACGCCACGATGAAGAAGTACATAGCCGAAGGACGCTGGTACCCGGCGGGGTCGTCGGTGGAGGAGAGCGACGTCAACTCGCCGTCGGCGGAGTCGCTCTTCCGGCAGATTCTGTACGGCAATGAATATTTCCGGCGGGAATTCGGAAAAGCGAGCGCGGAGTACATGCTTCCGGACTGCTTCGGGTTCCCTGCCTCGCTGCCCAGCATCCTGGCGCATGCCGGCATCAAGGGCTTTTCGACGCAGAAGCTGACCTGGGGATCGTCGGCGCCAGGCGGGCCGGGCGTTTCGCCCGAGGATACGCCGGTGGGGATTCCGTTCAACGTAGGGATGTGGATCGGCCCGGATGGCCACGGAGTGATTGCCGCGCTGAATCCGGGAAGCTACAGCGGCGGAGTGGATACGGACCTGAGCGGCGATCCGGAATGGGTCAATCGGGTGCAACTGGACGGGAAGGTCACCGGGTTGTTCACGGACTACCATTACTACGGAACCGGGGACACTGGCGGGGCGCCCGACGAAAACTCGGTCAAGACGGTGGAGGCGATCGTTGATAAGGGAACTGTTTCGTTGCCGCCGCCACCGAAGCCCGGCGAACGATACTTTCAGTACCGCGAGCGAATCGCGCACACGACCACGCCGCCTGTTCGCGTTGGCGAGGGGCCGCTGCGGGTGGTGTCCTCGAGAGCCGATCAGATGTTTCTGGATATCACGCCGAGCGAGGCCGCTCACCTCGAACGGTACCAGGGCGAATTCGAGTTGACGAACCATTCGGCCGGGTCGCTCACTTCCGAGGCGTACCAGAAACGATGGAACCGCAAGAACGAAGAACTGGCGCAAGCGGCGGAGGAAGCTTCCGTAGCCGCTGCATGGCTCGGCGCAAGAACCTATCCGCAGACTCGGCTGACGGATGCGTGGACGCTGCTATTGGGTGGACAATTCCACGACATCATGGCAGGGACCGCAACGCCGCAGGCGTACAACTTTGCCTGGAACGACGACGTGATCACCATGAACCAGTTCGCGGGCGTGCTTTCGAGCGCGAGCGAAGGCGTCTCTTCGGCGATGAACACCGAAGGCGAAGGAACGCCGATCGTCGTCTACAACCCGCTGAATATCGAGCGGCAGGACGTGGTCGAGGCCAATATCGCGTTTCCGGGCGGCGCTCCGGCGGGAGTGCGCGTGACGGCGCCGGACGGCAAAGAAGTACTGTCGCAGATCGACGGGCAAGAGAACGGCAAGACGAAGGTGCTGTTTCTCGCCAACGTCCCCTCGGTTGGATTTGCGGTATTTCATGTCCAGGCGACCGACCAAGCCCCGGCAGGGTCATCCGACTTGAAGGTGTCGGATACCTCGCTGGAGAATGCGCGCTACCGCATCCAGATCGACAAGAACGGCGACGTCTCGAGCATTTTCGACAAGCAATTGAATCGCGAACTGCTGCAGGCGCCGGCGCGGCTTGCGTTTCAAACAGAGAAACCGCACGACTGGCCGGCGTGGAACATGGACTGGGACGACCAGCGGAAACCGCCGCGGGGATACGTTGGCGGGCCGGCGCAGATCAAGGTGGTCGAGAACGGTCCGGTGCGCGTGGCCGTGCAGATCACGCGCGAGAGCGAAGGCTCAAAATTCGTTCAGACGATTCGGCTGTCCGCGGGCGACGCGGGAAATCGCGTCGAATTCGGCAACAGCATCGATTGGCACACGGCAGCGGCCGCGCTGAAGGCCACGTTTCCGCTGACCGCGTCGAACCCCGAAGCGACGTACAACTGGGACGTGGGCACGATCGCGCGCTCAAATGATTACGACCG